>JAEEGH010004411.1_pt1 | contig 36160 bp, 29 predicted proteins | sample 9134181 | NCBI WGS metagenome assembly JAEEGH01 (sample SAMN16246544, study PRJNA631951) | gut metagenome | biome: gut microbiome; feature: rumen; material: DP-attached | host: Bos | place: Iran: Karaj | collected 2018-10
TGCAAACGGCGAGGCGGTAGATCCGATAAAGAATGATTTCTCCGCCTTCGTCTTCAAGATCCAGGCGAACATGAACAAGGCGCACCGCGACAGGATCGCGTTCATGCGCGTCTGCTCCGGCAGATTCGATGCTGACGCCGAAGTATTCCATGTGCAGGGCAACCGCAAGCTGCGCCTCTCGCAGCCCCAGCAGATGATGGCCGAAGAGCGTAAGGGCATCAGCGAGGCCTATGCGGGTGATATCATCGGCGTGTTCGATCCCGGCATATTCTCGATCGGTGACACTGTGTGCGCGCCTTCGATGAAGATAAAATACGAGGGCATCCCGACCTTCGCGCCCGAGCATTTCGCCAAGGTCCGCCAGATGGACACGATGAAGCGCAAGCAGTTCCTTAAAGGTGTGATGCAGATCGCCCAGGAAGGCGCGATCCAGATATTCCAGGAGTTCAATACCGGCATGGAGGAGATCATCGTCGGCGTCGTTGGTATCCTGCAGTTCGACGTACTGAAATTCCGCCTCGAATCGGAGTACGGCGTCGAGATCAAGATGGAGACCCTGCCCTACGAATACGTCCGCTGGGTAACCAAGACCCCGAAGAACCTCGCCGACCTGTCCGTCACGACCGACACCAAGCGCGTCAAGGATCTCAAGGACAACCCGCTGCTGCTCTTCGCTCACGAGTGGAGCATCCGTACGGTGTGCGAGAGAAATCCGGGGCTGGAACTGGAGGAGTTCTCGAGGAACTAAGATTCATTAAGATAATATAAGACAAGGGAACAACAGAATAAGCAGATTTGTACAAAAAGTCCTATGACTTTCGCAACAACTCTTGCAAAAGTCATAGGACTTTTGTTGTAATGCTTGCAAAAGCCACAGAACCTTTTACCATGTCCGGAGGTGCCTATGTATAGAGAAATACTTAACGATCTGAAAAACTGGAAGAATAAGGCGCGCAGAAAGCCGCTTATCCTGACCGGTGTCTGTCAGTGCGGAAAGACTTATACTGTGAAAGAGTTTGCGGGAGAGTGATTTAAGAGCTTTGTTTATATTAATTTCGAGGCTGCGTAGGCTGTTTTCGCGATGTTTGACTATGATTTTGATGTAAAAAAGGATCATAGGCGAGATAGAGAAGCTACAGAAAACGAAGATCGTTCCCGGTAAAACGCTGTTGTTCTTTGACGAGATCAAGGAGTGCCACAGAGCGATTACGGCATTGAAGTATTTCTGCGAAGACATGAAGGAGCTTCATCTGGTATGCGCGGTCCCTATTCCGTCAGGTCCTCAACGGTGCAATGCAGTACACGTGATAGACGGATCACATAATCTACGCTTGCTTTGTTAATGTCTTTACGGCGCTGCTCTAAATTTTGAATGGTCTTAAGCGGAATATCGCAGAGGGAGGCAAGCTCGTTCTGACTGAGGCCCAGCTTCATACGATAGGCTTTGAGGCGGGTGAGGCGTGAGGAGTCGTTCCTGACTTCTTCCATACGGTCAACGAACTGGCGAATATCCATTTCGTGATACTTGGGATACATCGATAAAACGCTCTCTATGGGAACGATCTCGTTGATATGAGCAAAGCTGAGCGCAGAATACCACTGATAATATGCCAAAGCATAACCTGCCCAGAATTCCGGACTGCGGCTGTCATTGTGCACGGAAGAGTCTTTCGCCGCTGCTGTGATTTCCCTGTCGCTTCCGTACAGCTCATAATAAAGATCCAGGGCCAGTTCGATGCCCGACCTGCCTGCAACATATTTAGGTGAGCCATGAGCGAAGCCTTTTGCTATATGCGATTTTATGAACAGACCGTAAAAAACACTCAGGCTCTGCCCGGCGGAATAAACGGCAAAATCCAGCATACTGCCAAGGTTGTACTGGGCTTTTTTCAGATACATTTCATCGTAAGCGTACATCATCGGGCTTTATCTCCTCATCCAGAATGTGTGTGATATAAATATCTCCGCGCTGCCATTCATCTTTGTGCATCCGGCGATATTGAATTCTTGCCGTGTCGTCCCGGGCTGCCCTTTTTGGATACCATTCGGAGGCGTCAACGGATTCCTCTGCGACATATTTAATACGTTCAAAGGCCTTTTGGGATTTTAGAACAACCTGCTCACCGAGCTTACCCAGTTTCATAGCCTCTGACAGATGGCGTACCGAGATCGTGCCGTTGAGGAAATCCTGTGCAAAAGAGAAATAACTGTCGTCGGCACGGTAGCCTCTTATAATGTCATACGATGAGTAATCAATACCGAACCATTTTGTTAAGTACTCTTTACCTGCACGGGCAAGCGCTGAATCTGACTCAAAATGGCGGTTTTTTACCTCTCCTTCACCCACCTGCACGCGTCCGTGATCCAGCGCTGAATAACGGGATAATTTCCGTTGCCGTCGCCGGTGTCGGTGAGGTCGTTCGCGAGGGAGACGCCGTGGCCGCCCATCGGGTAGATGTGGAGCTCGTAGTTGATGCCGTGCGCCTGGAGAGCATTTACGAAATACAGCGAGTTCTCAACGGGTACCGCGCCGTCGGTCTGAGTGTGCCAGATAAAGCAGGGCGGGGTGTCCGCGGTGACCTGATTTTCGAGGGCGAGCGCGGCACGGAAGGTATCTCTGTCTACGCCTGTAGAAAACAGGCGGTCAAAGCTTAGTGATTTCTCGGCCTGAGCGGCGGGAGATGAGGGCTCGCGGTCCAGATTTGCCTGCAGGCGAGATACGATCTCGGCCGCAGCGTCGGTGTTGAGGACGCGGTCATCGGAGCCCATGACATTGGCGATGGACTCGGCATGAGTTTTCTCGCCCGAGGTGATCACGGGGTATGAGAGGATCAGCCCGTCGGGCTTCAGCCAGCCGGCGCGCTCGTCCGTAAGTTTCAGCTCGCTGCGCAGGAAATCGCAGTTCCAGAAGCAGCCGTATGAGGCCGCGAGGTGTCCGCCTGCGGAAAATCCCATCACATATATCCTGTTCATGTCCACATGCAGCTCCTCGGCATGCGTGCGGATGTGGTACACGGACTGGGCGACCTCAGTGATCGAGGTCGGGAAAGCGTAAGGCTTGACCGAATACCAGAGCACCGCGGCATGTATGCCCTCGGCGAGGAATTTCATGGCGATGGGCTCGCCCTCACGCTTTGAGGTCCAGGCGTATGCTCCGCCGGGGCAGATGATGACCATCGGCCTGATGCGGCTCGAAGGCATTTCCTTGCTCTCGTCGAGCGTGTAAATATCCAGATGCGCGTACTCCGCGGATGCGGAATTTCTGATATCAACTGATTGTATCTTCATGTCTGCTCCAATCTGTGTAATTGTATTTCTGCCGGGAGAGCTTATTTCTGCCGGGCCTGTACAATGGCAATGCTTTACGGAAACAAATTACTCCCGGCCGATGATCTTAATCGCGCGTTTCTCTATCTCATCGATATCGTATCTGTCGGTTATATCCAGCACCGGAATATCGTGTTCCGCGCATTCTTCCCTGAACTCCCTGCTGCAGTTTATCAGGCGCTCGAGATCGAGCTCGTCATCGATCCTCCGCTCGATAACACAGGCATGCTCGCTGAGCTTGTCGAAGTTTTTTCTCAGGTAATCTTCCGACATCGTGATGAAAAAGCAGCGGATGTCCTTCAGATACTCCGCGTCGAAACGGTCCCGCCACTCGGAGGGGATGTAGCAGCCCTCGACGATCATGTTCTGCTTATTCTCGATGGCTGTTTTGATCAGCTCCGCGGCGTAAGGCCAGAGGAAATAGCGCATCTTGTAATCGTCCTCGACGGTCAGGTCCGTGAGCCCTCCGCGGATGAACATCATTTTCAGGTGATCGAGGGAAAGATACGGCATTTTGAGCCGCTCCATCAGCTTCTGCGCGAGCAGTGTCTTTCCGACGTGCGAGCTGCCGCCTATGAGTATGATCATACGGGTTTCCTTTCTGCTTTCAGCTTTTCTATCGCGTCGATCCTCTGGCTGAGCGTCGGATGCGAGTACTCCAGCTTAACTACGAGGGGCGAGGGCGCGAGGTTCGAATAATTCTCCTTCGACAGCACCTTGAGAGCCGTGATCAGCTGATCTGCGTAGCCCTCCTTGAACGCGTGCGCGTCGGCCGCGTATTCCGCTTTTCTCGAGACATAGTTTGCCAGCAGCCCGATGAGAGGCGAAACAAAGGGGAGCTCGATGCTCATGATCAGCAGCAGGGCAAATCCGTAGTTGAGCCCGTCGAAGCCGAAATCGGTAAATATCCCGATTGTGCGCAGGGTGAACCACGCGAATACCGCGATCAGGGCCATCTGCAGGAAGGTCAGGATCCGTGATTTTAACGTGTCTTTGTGCAGACCGTGTCCGAGTTCGTGGGCAAATACCGCGCAGATCTCGTCAGGTGACTGCGACGAAATGAGATTGTCGTAGAGCACGATGGTTTTCATTTTCCCGAAGCCCGTGAAATACGCGTTTGATTTGGTTGTCCTGCGGGATGCGTCCATGACGTTGATCGCGCGGACCTTATAATTATTTTTCTCGAGGAGCGCAGTAAGTTTGTCTCGCAGTTCTCCGTCCTCGAGAGGCGTGAATTTGTTGAATATTTTGCTGAAGAACGGATAAAGGAACGATATCAGCAGCATGATAAGCGTCATGATGACCGCAAACGCCGGGATCAGCCAGTCGCCGAACGACTGATGGAGCCGCAGCAGCAGGGCGGCAATGCCGCACATTATAAAGAGCGTGATCAAAAATGATTTGATCTGATCGGCCCAGAAAGTCTTTGCGGTCGATCTGTTGAAGCCGTATTTCTGCTCGATGCCCATCGTGTCGTGCCATGCGAACGGGATGTCGACGATCGAGGTCAGCGATGCGAGCAGGATCACCGAGAAGGTCTGACTGTATATATCGTCAGGGAAAAGCCGTGCCCATGCCGCGTAGACGTTAAAGAGCAGGAGCAGCAGGCTCACGATGAACGAAGCGGTGGATGAGATCACTCCGAACGCGGTTTTCTCGGCGTGGTAGGAACGCCATTTCGCGTAGGTTTCCCTGTCATAGACGTCCGCCACGTTCCCGGGGATCGGATTTTTCTCGGAGCGCAGCGTGAGCAACGAGATCAGCAGGCTGTACAGTTCGGTGACTACCAGGACTATGATTATTATCGGTTTATAATTCATGAAACTCCCCTCCCCGGAAAATGCTTACTGCAGATACATATCGAAAACTTCGTCCGGGATCTCGTCCCCAAAATACTCGTCCCGGATCGTCTCGATGATATTGTTGTAATCGTCCTCGGTGATGAGCGGCGATCTGCGCAGCTCATTAAGGCTGCTGTCGAGCGTCGCGAGGTCGAGTGTCTCGTCCTTTGCCATATCCTTCAGGCGGAACACGGTCTTAACGAGACTGACGAAAGCGGGCTTTGTCGGCTCGAAATTGCTGCGGGAAACGCGTTCCTCATCGGTTCCGAGGAAAAAGTTCAGGATGTAATTGATGCAGTACGGAGCCGCGTCCATAGAGTACAGGTTATCAGCTATTTTCTCGATATTCGCGTCGCTTAAGCTGAGCTCTTCGGGGTCTAAGCTGTCGAGGATGGCATCACGCTCGTCCTCGGGAACGGAAGCCTCGAGAGCCTCAACGATACGGCCCGCGCAGGCTATATCGCCCGCGATCTTCGAAATGCTGTCGTATTCGGGCAGAGCGTCGAGCTCGGGCACATTATACTCGATGATATGCTCGAGGATCTCAACCTTTTCCTTTTTGCCGAACAGCTTCGTCGCGGAGAAAGTATCGAGCGTTTCGGAGCCTGCGAGGATCCTGGCCGAGAGCAGTTCTTCATCGTCGGCTATGACCGTCACTTTATCGAGCGCGGCAAGATAGGGCGGCAGGAACTCGGCCAGGCACTCTTCGCCGGACTCGGTCTTTGCCGTCGTGAGCAGATTAAAGAAATAGTCGGTAACCATGCCGATGCCGGTATATTTGCAGACGGTGTGCGCCAGCGGACCGGAGAGGTACTTTACGGCCGTGCCGGCGGTCTCATCGACGTTTTCAGAAATGATATCGGCCGTTTCTACGGCAGTTTTCCTGTCGGGGAATACCTGCTGCAGTCCGGTCAGGGGCATCAGCACGAAGCCCGCGCAGATGACGCCGATGATCAGGCCGAAGATGAGGCCCGAGGGCTTGAAGCCGCGGGGTGCGTTGTCCTTAACGGTGATCTTGACGATCAGCAGAGAAACATATTTGATGAGCAGATAGAAAACAACGAAAAGCACCGAAAGCGCTATGCCCTTCGCGAACGCGGTGATGATGAGATCGACGTTGGCGGCAGTCCGGTCGGTTAAGTTCCCCTCAAGGGTCAGATCGGCGCCGGTCAGCTGCCCCACGGTCCTGGTGTAGAAGCGGTGGATCAGCAGCGTGATCCCTCCCGCGGCCAGCGAGCTTATGATGTTGCACAGCAGCCTGATGAGGTTTTTCTTAACGCCTCTGAAGGCGCACACGAGCATCTCGATCATTACGGTTAATACAAACAGCAGCATAAGACCTCCTTTATTTCGTTGTCAGTTATTTATACGGCCTTCTTTTCGAAGGAATGAACCCAGTCCGCACGGAAATAGTATATCACAAAAAGTATGGAGCTGAGGCTCCAGGTGAGCGGATAAGCCTTGAAAACGGTCTCTATGACCGGGAACAGCCGCACGGCGATCGTGATGTAGGTGATGCGGATCACGCACCAGCAGGCGAGCATGACGAACATCGGAACCGTGGTCTTGCCCGCGCCGCGAAGGATGCCGGCCATACAGTGCGAGAGCGCCAGCAGGCAGTAGAACAGCGCCTCCGTGCGCGCCTGCGACACACCGAACGCGATAACCTCGGGGTCGGGCGAGAAAAGCGAGATAAACTTCGGCGCGAATAAGAAGAACGTGACGCCGATAAGCTCCGCGATGCCTACGCTCATGAGTATCCCGAAACGCGCGCCCGATCTGGCGCGGTCGAACTTTTTGGCGCCGAGATTCTGGCTGATGAATGTCGTGAGGGCGGCGCTGAAACTCGTGATCGGCAGGAATGCGAAGCCCTCGATCTTGAAATAGCTGCCGCAGCCCGCCATGGCGATGCCGCCGAACGCGTTGATATTTGACTGCACGATAACATTGGCGATCGCGATGACCGAGTTTTGGATGCCGGTCGGCAGTCCGAGCCCGAGCTCCTGCTTCAGAGTCAGGGGATCGATCTTAATGCTCCTGATGCGGACCCTGTGCTCGCCGTCCACGCGGGTGAGCTTATAAAAAGCGAGTCCCGCGCTCAGGAACTGGGCGATCACGGTAGCTGCCGCCGCGCCCGCTATGCCGAATCCGAGGAATTTGACGAACAGGATGTCGAGAACGGTATTGGTGATCGCACTGGTCATCAGGTAGTAGAGCGGATGTCTCGAATCGCCCATCGCCTGGAATATGCCGCAGCAGGTATTGTACATGACGCTGCCGAGGCCTCCGAGGAAATAAACGCGGAAATACATGACGGAATTGGGCATTACGTCTGCGGGAGTGCCCATCATGCGCAGGAGCGTCGGGGTCACCGTAATGCCGATCAGCGTGAGCGTGGGACCCATGATGAGTCCGAACGCGATGGCGGTGTGTACGGCCACATGCACGCCTTCGTATTCCTTTGCGCCGTAGCGCTTGCCTATGATAACGCCGGCGCCGATGAAAAGTCCCTGTATAAAGCCTACGAGCAGGAATATCAGGCTGCCCGAGGAGCTGACTGCGGCGAGGGCTTCACGCCCGAGCACGCGGCCTACGACGACGGAGTCGACTATGTTATAGAGCTGCTGCAGAAGCTGCCCCAAAAAAACCGGAAGAGCAAAGAGCACTATTTTCCGGGAAATACTGCCCTCAGTCATATTGTTCATTGAAAATACCCGTGAATTGCCTTTCTTGATAATGCGCCCTTTTATTGTATCGCAAATCGGGGATTTTACAACTGTTTTAAACACTTTCCGACTGTTTTGCGGCATGATAATCCATTGACCGTTTAAAAAACGCCATTTATAATGTAGGGAGTCAAAGAAAGCAGGATAGTATGAATAATAACAAAAAATATGAAATGGATATGTGCAGCGGTCCGATACTCGGCAAGATGCTGATGTTCGCGCTGCCGCTGATGCTCTCGAGCGTGCTGCAGCTGCTGTTCAACGCTGCGGATGTGGTCGTCGTGGGCAAATTTGCGGGTGACAATTCCCTGGCGGCAGTAGGCTCTACGGGGTCTCTGGTCAATCTTCTGGTCAACCTCTTCGTGGGTCTTTCGGTCGGCGCCAACGTCATGGCGGCGAGGCATTTCGGAGCAAAGCAGCACGAGGAGCTCTCAAAAACGGTTCACACGGCGATAACCGTTGCCGCGGTCAGCGGTGTGATACTGACCTTTATCGGCGTGATCTTCGCCGACAATATCCTCCGCCTCATGAGCACTCCCGAGCCGGTGCTTCCGCTTGCCGCGCTCTATCTGCGCATTTATTTCGGCGGAATGATCGCAAACATGCTCTATAACTTCGGCAGCGCGATCCTCCGCGCGGTCGGCGACACAAAGCGCCCCATGTATTTCCTTACATTCGCGGGCGTGGTCAATGTCGTGCTCAACCTGGTATTCGTGATCGTCCTTAAAATGGACGTTGCGGGCGTGGCGATCGCAACCGTCATATCGCAGTGCATCTCCGCGTTCCTGGTACTCAGATGCCTGATCAGGGAGCAGGGCGCGATACATCTCGACGTCAAAAAGCTCGGTATCGATGCCGCGGAGTTTAAGAACATCGTGCGGATCGGTCTGCCTGCGGGCCTGCAGGGCTGCGTTTTCTCGCTCTCAAACGTCGTTATCCAGTCGTCGATCAACAGCTTCGGAGAGACGACTGTCTCGGGCAGCGCGGCGAGCGCCAACCTCGAGGGATTTGTGTATGTCGCGATGAACGCGTTCCATCACGCCACGCTCAACTTCATGAGCCAGAACTTCGGCGCGGGAAAGTATTCACGCTTAAAACGCGTAATGATCTGCGGCCTCGGCTGCGTTATCGTGGCGGGACTGGCTCTCGGCAATCTCGAGGTTCTGTTTGGGCGCAGGCTCCTGTCTCTCTATACCTCGAGCCCTGAGGTCATCGAGGCGGGCATCATACGACTTACGATCAATAACACACTTTACTGTCTTTGTGGTATGATGGATGTAATGGTGGGCGTGATGCGCGGCATAGGCTATTCCGTTATGCCGATGATCGTATCGCTCTTAGGCGCGTGCGGAACGAGACTTATATGGATAGCGACGATATTCCGCGTCGAGAGCTTCCACAGGATAGAGACGGTTTACATCGCGTACCCGATCTCCTGGTTCCTGACATTTGCGGCGCATGTTGTCTGCTATTTTGTTGTCAGGAAGAAGGCCATCCCTTCGGTGGATAAGACAGTTGTAGAATAATCACGGAACGGAGTAACATGAACAAGCTGGTGATCATAGCGGGCACGAACGCATCGGGCAAGAGCGGCCTGGGCATCGAGCTCGCGCTTAAATACGGAGCGGAGATAGTTTCCGCGGATTCGCGGCAGGTCTTTAGGGGCCTGGACCTCGGTTCCGGAAAGGTGACCGCAGAGGAGATGCAAGGCGTTCCCCATCATCTGCTCGATGTGGCGGAGCCGAACGATTTCTTTTCTCTGTCACATTATCAGAAACTGGCGTACGCAGCGATCGACGATATATTCGCGCGCGGCGGCAGGCCTTTTCTGGTGGGCGGCACGGGACTGTATGTCAACGCGGTCGCGGACGGATACAACCTTAACGACGCCGAGCCCGACCCCGCGATCAGGCAGCAGGTTGAGGCGATGAGCCTGGAGGAGCTGACGGAGCTGATCGGGGAGAAGAACCCCGGGGCACTCGAACGGCTTGATCTGAAAAATAAACGCAGGCTCGAGCGCGCGGCGGAAAAGGCTCTGGCGGGCAAGGGAAACGAGCTGCCGTCTAAGCCCCGGTACGAGACTCTGATGATAGGAGTTACCTGGCCGCGCGATGTTTTATACGAGAGGATCCGCGAGCGGCTCGACCGCAGGCTAAAAGAGGGCATGATCGCGGAGGTCGAGAACCTGCGCGCGAACGGAGCGACGGATGAGTTTCTGTACAAGCTCGGGCTCGAATACAGGTACATACTGATGTATCTAAAGGGGGAGTTCGGCAGTTTTGACGCATTCTACGACAAGCTCTTTATGGAGATCAGGCATCTGGCCAAGGAGCAGATGACTTGGTTCCGCAAAAGGACCGATATACACTGGATCGACATGCAAAAGGACCCGTTTGACGAGGCGTCACGCCTGATAGATGAGTTCCTGGACTGAAGCGGAATTTTCGCCGGGAACACTGAATATCGGATCGGGAGGATCGGATCAATTATGAAAGTGGTTATTATCACCGGAATGAGCGGCTCGGGCAAATCGAAGGCGCTCAATTTCTTTGAGGACAACGGATATTATTGCCTGGACAATCTCCCGGTAAAGCTGCTGGCGGACATCATCAGGATGCTGCAGAAGCTCGAGGGCTTTTCGCAGAAGGTCTGCGTAACGATGGACGTGCGCGACGCGAACATCGCGAAGGACGCGCCCGCGGAGCTCGCCGAGCTGCGCTCGATCGCCAAGACCAAGCTGGTCTTCCTCGAGTGCGAGGACGGCGTGCTGTTAAAACGCTATAAGGAGACCAGACGTCTGCATCCGCTGATGATGACGAATCCCGAGCTCGACCTGGCCGGCGCGATCGCCGAGGAAAGGCTGCTGCTCACCGAGGTCAGACAGAGCGCGGACTGCATCGTGGACACATCGCTCACCACCTCCTCGGAGCTGCGCGAAAAGCTCAAAGAAGAGGTTCTGCGCAATGCCGAAGCTTCGGTCATGCAGATCAATTTCGTCGCGTTCGGCTACAAATACGGCCTGAGCGCCGATTTTGACCTGGTATTTGATGTGAGATGCCTGCCGAACCCTTTTTATGTCGATGAGCTGAAGACCAAAAACGGCGCGGACAAAGAGGTGCAGGACTTCGTTATGTCGCATGATGTCTCGAAGCGGCTCATGCAGAAAATAGTGGACTATCTCGAGTGCGCGCTCCCGATGTACGAAAAAGAAGGAAAGGCCCAGCTCGTGGTCGGATTGGGCTGCACCGGCGGTCAGCACAGGTCCCTGACATTTGCGCTGCTGCTGGCCGAACACTTTGCGAAAATGGGCTTTTCGACGCACGCGTATTCGCGCGACAGCAGGAAGAACATCAGCGAGATCGGGCAGCGGTAAGGCTTCGCTGCGCTTGACCTTCGGGGATTTCTGCACTATACTGTAATCGGATTTTTAAAGAAAGCATTCGGAATGGGGATGACGATCGATAGATGAAAAACGGATATGTTAAACTGATCTTCAGGTTTTCGCTGATCCTGGCGGCGGTCCTGCTGGTTTCGCGCGTGAGCAAAAACGATACTTCCGCGCTGGCAGGCGAGTACGCGGGGATCATTTCTTCGGAAACACCGCTCGGAGGATTCGCGGAGGCCGTAAGAGCAGTAAACGCGCAGAAAGCGGAGCCCGTGCCCGCCGATAAGAATGTGCCCGGCAGCATCGCGGATCTGGCGATGACCGGCGAGGGCTGCGATTCGAACGGAGAAGTGTACGTGCCGGATGACGACCTGCCCGCAGGGCATCCCGGCAGCGACGCGGTACCGACAGATGCGGCTGTGACGGATGTCGCGGCCGGTGATAATACACCCGCGGACGGTACTCCGGATAATGTGCCGGATGCGCAGGTTACGGATATTCCCGCGGAGGATACGCCGGATAACACAACGGATAATACAGATGACAGCCGGAACGGTGAGGACGCGGGGGCTGCGGATGACGCAGGCAGCGATGAGCCCGGCGGAACCGGCGATGAGCCGGGTAACGATCCTGCTGACGGCAATGTCACACAGGTGGCTGATGGCGGAAATAAGACGGATTCTACACCGATAGAACAGGCTTCGGTTTCGGATACAAAGACACCCGCTCAGGGCGGCACGGCAGGCAGCTATGACGATACGGTCGGCCCTTACACCGGCATGTCCGAGCTCGAGCTGGCCATGCTGCGCGCGGTAAAGGACGAGTCCTATAAGCAGACGCAGGAATATGTGAACGCTCTGCTCGTCACCCACAAGGACCACTACAACGCGGACATCGTTGCGGAGGCTCTTTCCCTCCCGCTCGAATCGAACGACGCGAGATACGAGTACCTGACCGGCATGGGCTACAAGGCGTACACGATATATGACGCGCCTACGGGCTTTACTTCGGACGCCGAGGCAGCGACCCACATGATCACGATCGATGTGCCCGTGTGGAAGATGACCAAGGACGGCAGGAAATACTCGACGATCTGGCCGCTCACGATAAACAGCAAGCTCGTGGCCAGCGTCAGGTGCATTTTCAGCGATATCTACCAGCTGGATATACAGTTCCCGTTCAACTACCTGAAGGGCTATATGTACCGCAAGGTCGGCGGCAGCGGTCTGGTTAACTCAAAGCTGCTCTCGATCCACTCCTTCGGCGCCGCGATGGACATCAATTTCTGGGATCCCGATAACGACTATTATCTCGGCAAAGGCAACGACCTGCGCAATAAGGACAACCCTTACTGCATCCCCGAGTCTGTCATCGAGATATTCGCGAACTACGGCTGGAACTGGGGCGGAAACTTCGATATCTGCGTGGATTCGATGCATTTCCAGTACTTCGGTCTGGAGTTCCTGCAGTACAGCAGCAAGGAGCCCTTCCCGATCCTTGGCATCACCAAAACGAACATGAACAAGACCTATGTCCGCAACCTCACTCAGAGGCTTAAGAGGCTCGGCTATCTCACCGATGAGAGTGACGAGTTCACCGAGGAAGTAGATACGGCGGTCAAGGCATTCGAGGCTGATTACGGCTTAGAGCAGGACGGGATCGTGGATTACGAGACCTGGGTACCGCTGATCAATGCGACTCACGATATGTCTTACGTCTTTTAAGACAGGAGGAGCTATCCGCTCCCGCAAACTTTTTATTAAAACCAAAAACTGAGCCACGGCTGTATGCCGGAGGCATATATACGAAAAAGGGCTGACGTGCAAGTTTACTTGTATCGTCAGCCTTTTGCGTATATAAACCGGTCGTCAGACCGCAGCCGTGGCGGTTTGGATCCCGGTTATTAAACAGATCTTTTCGGGAAGCAGTAACTCCGATTGTTTTAATCGCCCCTCTTCATCTCGCGAGCCTGCTCGCGAGATGGACCCGGCGGGTCCCTTAAAGATATATCTTCGGTCCGCTCTTATCCCATTTCCCGAGTATCATACTCAGCTGCCTGATAATGACAGCCTTGGGCTTGACCGGCCTCTTTTCATGACTCAAAAATATCTTTGCTGCGGGACTCGCCTCGAGGAATGCGATCTCCTCCTGCAGCAGCTGGGCGTTATAGAAAGCACCGTCATTGTCGGAAGCGCTGTATGTCGCATCTCCCACAAACATGATCTCATCGTTTACGGTCATGGCCAGAGAACCTTTTGCGTGAGTCGAGGGGATCGGCGCGATCTCGATCTTTACGCCGTCCTCTATGATCACCGGCTCCGCTACGATATCGCCGCCGTTGGTATATTTCGCGCTCTGTTTGCTCACATACAGCCTGCTGTATTTCGGCCTCTCATAGTGAGGGCTCACGTTGTCCTCGGGTCCCATTTCCGAGTCGCCCGGACGATGTGTGCCGAGCCACCAGGTGTGATCCCCGTGAAAATGCGATATCGCGATCACCTTGTCATCGGGCAGCGAGTACAGATAGTTCAGGCATTCCAGCGTACTTCCCACATCAAATAAATACGTGTGCGAATCGCCGCGAACAATGATCACATCCGCCGAAAGCGGCTTCTCACACGCAGGAATATACGATATCCTGTCGTTAATCTCCTTTATCTCAGGCAGCCCGTACGAGGGCAGATCTTTTAACTCGATCATATTAAATCCTTTCCTGTCGTCCTGCGATTCTGTGTCCTAAAACTGTGACACGTATAAGACACGGGGACGGTTCTTCTGTCTGTATCTGCCTGCAATGCGGCACAAATAAGCAGTTCTTTTTACTATCGTCCGGTAAATGAGCAAGAGGGGTTCTGTGTGTGACAAGAAAACGGTAGCGAGCGACTGAGCTGCGCAAGAACTGTGCACGCTCGAAGGCGACAAATCGTCTTTCGTCGCCGGGAGAGCGTGACAATCAGTTCGCAGCCCAGCGAAGGTAGGCGAGCGTGTTTCCGGTTACACACAGAACCCCTCTTGCGTAGACTTCAAAAAGATAAAGCCACAGCGCATCCCGCTGCAGACAAAAGAACCGTCCCCGTGTCTTCATGCCTCAGAAGCGCCATACGGACGACAGCCACCAGAACGGCAGCGCGACTATCGCGAAAAATGCCCAGCTGATCAGGGTGAAGACCTTTATGAACTTACCGCCGCTGCCGGGGTATTCGCGCACATAGATCCTGTAATTGATGACCGACGCCAGCGATCCGATGAGCGAGCACAGGCCTGCGGAATCGAGGCCGTAGAGCAGGGCCGCGAGGTTCTTTGTAAACGGCCAGAGCACGATAGAGGCCGGAACGTTCGAGATCACCTGCGAGAGCAGTATGCTCCACCAGTATTCATGCTCCGCGACCGAATCGGTCAGGAATCCGGCGATCTTTGCGTTAGCCGCGATCGAAGATGAAAAAATGAAGAAGCACAGGAATGTTCCGAGCAGTACGTAGTCGGTCTTGAGCAGTATCTTGCGGTCACTGATAAGCACTGCGGCGAGCACGATCAGGGCGCTGACATACCAGTAGGGAGTGCGGCTCACGATCGTAGCGACGATCAGCACGAACAGGCAGAGGTAGATGATGCGCTGGTGTTTTCTCGCGGGATCCCAGCCGGCGGAACCGGGTGCGGCATTCGCGGCGGACGATCCGCCGTTTCCGCTTGAACCGGCACCGGCGCTCTCATACACAGCCATGTTCGGATCCTTGCGGTACAGCACCTTTACGAACACAAACAGCAGGAAGAACGACGTGATCCACAGCGGCGACATGTGCAGCATGAAAACGGGAGCGGATACGCCCGAACGTCCGTAGAGGAACAGGTTCTGCGGGCTGCCGAAGGGTGTGAGGAGCGATCCGCGGATGGCCGCGATGTTTTCCATCGAGATCACGGGAAGTATGTATTTTTCCTTGTTCCCGGCCCTGAACAGTATGATCGTCAGCGGCACGAAAATGATCAGCGATACGTCGTTCGTTACGAACATCGATGAGAAAAATACGCAGCAGATCAGGAAAAACGACAGTCCCGGCATGGTCACGAACCGGTTCGCGAAGCGTATGAAGGGCAGGAAGATGTTCTCCTGCTTGAAGCCTTCGAGCACCGTGAGCATCATGAACAGCGTGCCCAGAGTGCGCCAGTCGATGCCGGAGAGCAGGTCTTTGCTCGGCGGCGTTATGAACATTGCGATGACAGCGGCGGCCAGCGCCAGAGTCAGCATCATTTCTTTTTTGAAAAAAGCAGCTATCCGTTTCAAAACAATAAGCCTTTCTAAAATGCGCCCCTGGGCGCGTATTGATCAACGTCAGCATGATAGCACTTTGCAAAGCGCAGGTCAATCGCACATTCTTGCGTGAAAAGGATAAAATAATACTGCAAATGAGAAAAAAATGAAATTGCGTCTGCCGCGTTAAAGTGCTACCATGAGAGGCAGATATGTAAGCGGGGTACGGGGCTTTAAGGGCCCCGGATTAAGAAGGAGGTGTATCAATTGCAGATGACATTTCGCTGGTACGGCGACGGCAACGACACCGTTACGCTGGACCAGATACGTCAGATCCCGGGTGTGGAAGGGATCGTCTGGGCTCTTCACAGCAAGATGCCCGGAGAGATCTGGGAGGTCGATGAGATCCAAAAGGTAGCGGATGAGCTGCATGCGCACGGCTTCAACATGGACGTCGTTGAGTCGGTAAACGTGCATGACGACATCAAGATCGGACTTCCCACGAGGGACAAGTATATCGAGAATTACAAGCAGACACTGCGCAACCTGGCCAAGTTCGGGGTAAAGGTCGTATGCTACAACTTTATGCCCGTATTCGACTGGACGAGGACAGACCTGTTCCATCCTCTTCCCGACGGCTCGACGGCGCTGTATTACGAGAAGGATAAGATCATCGACGATCCTATGGAGATGGCCGATTATATCCTCAAAAAGTGCGAAGGCTTCACTATGCCCGGATGGGAACCCGAGCGCATGGAGCACTTAAAGGAGCTCTTTGAGGCCTATAAGCCCGTTACCAAGGAAAAGCTCTGGGAGAACCTTAAGTATTTCCTTGAGCAGCTGATGCCCGTCTGCAAAGAGACCGACATCAAAATGGCCATTCACCAGGACGATCCGCCGTGGGATATCTTCGGACTTCCGAGACTGCTGGTAGATGAGGAGTCGGTCGGCCGTTTCTTAAAGATGGTTGACGATCCCTACAACTGCCTGACTCTGTGCAGCGGATCCTTAAGCTCGAACCCTAAGAACAATGTTGCCGCCATCGTGCGCAAGTACTGTGACCGCATCGCGTTTGCCCATGTCCGCAACGTAAAGCATTTCCCGAACGGCGATTTCACCGAGGCTTCACACCGTGACTGCGACGGAGATACCGGAGTGCTCGAGATCATGAAGGCTTATCACGACTGCGGCTTTAAGGGCTATATCAGACCCGACCACGGACGTCACATCTGGGGAGAAAAGTGCAGACCCGGCTACGGTCTGTACGACCGTGCGCTCGGCATCATGTATCTGCTCGGAATCTGGGATACACTGGAGAGATACGACAAAAAGTGATGGAGGAAGATATATGAAACTGACTTTAGAGGGGATCGGCAATCGCGCGGACTGGGCAGGCTTTAAGCTGCCCAACTACGATATTCCCGCCATGTGCGAGGACACGAAGAACTATCCCGTTTGGATGCATTTCGGATCCGGCAATATCTTCAGGGCATTCCTGTGCAGCGCTGCGCAGGAGCTGCTTGACAAAAACGTCATGAAATCGGGCATCACCGCGGTCGAGAGCCACGGAACCGAGATCATAACAGAGTGCTTCAGGCCTCATGACAATCTCTGCGTGGCGGTTACCTTAAACGGCGACGGCTCCACGGACAAGGAGGTCGTCGGATCGGTCGGCGAGTCGCTCACGACCGAGTTTGACTTTGCGAGGATCCGCGAGATATTTAAGAATCCTTCGCTGCAGATGGTTTCATTTACGATCACGGAAAAGGGCTACTCTCTGCGCAATGCGGCGGGCGAGCTGTCAAAGACCGTTGCGGCCGACATGGCGGCGGGGCCCGATAAGATCCTTGAGCATATGACCGAGCTGGCGGCAGGCGATGAGCACTGTGTCGGCGCGCATCATCTGATGAGCATTATCGCGGCGCTCTGCCTTGAGCGCGCGAAGGCCTGCGGAAAGCCCATCGCGCTCGTTTCGATGGACAACTGCTCGCATAACGGCGAAAAGATCGAAAACGCGGTTAAGGAGATCTCCGGAGGATGGCTTGCCGGCGGACTGATCGGCAGCGAGGAGCTCGCTTACCTGCACAATAAGGTCAGCTATCCCTGGAGCATGATCGACAAGATCACGCCCCGCCCCGACGCGAAGGTCGAGGCTATGCTGATCGAAGACGGCATCGATGACGTTAAGCCTTTCGTTACGCCGAACGGCACATACATCGCGCCTTTTGTAAATGCGGAGAGACCGCAGTACCTGATCGTTGAGGACGATTTCCCGAACGGCAGACCGGCTCTCGACAAAGCGCGCGGCATCATATTCACAGACCGCGACACGGTCAACGCATGCGAGCGCATGAAGGTCTGCACCTGCCTGAACCCGCTGCACACGGCTCTCGCGATCTACGGCTGCCTGCTTGGATACACCTCGATCTCGGCGGAAATGAAGGATCCCCAGCTCTCGGGCCTCATCACAAAGATGGCTATGACCGAAGGCATGCCCGTTGTTGTCAATCCCGGCATCATCGATCCAAAGCAGTTCCTCGACGAGTGCCTGAACGAGCGCTTCCCGAATCCGTTCATGCCCGATACTCCTCAGAGGATCGCGACGGATACTTCGCAGAAGCTGCCCATCCGCTACGGCGAGAATTTCAAGGCGCATATCGCGAAGGGCGACGCGGATACGCTGGTTTACATGCCTCTCGTTATCGCAGGCTGGCTCAGATATCTGATGGCTGTCGATGACAGCGGAGATTCCTTTACTCCTTCGGCCGACCCGATGCTGCAGACCGCCCGCGGCATGATCGGCGACATCTGCTTCGGCGACAGCGATGTTACCGAGGATAAGCTCACAAAGCTTCTTTCGAACGAAGTGATATTCGGTACGGATCTGGCTGCGGCAGGCTTAGCACCCATCATCACAGGGTATTTCAACGAGCTGAACGCAGGCGTCGGAGCCGTACGGGCAACGTTGAAGAAGTACGTCGGATGAGCTTCGAAATAAAATGAAAATGCACCAAAAAAGGCGATTATCACATTGAAATGATCGCCTTTTTATTTTACAATCATAAATGAAAAAATCAGACGGCATCCCATGCGGATGCGGGAATGGGGATAATATGACAGCAAAAGAATGTATTGAGAACGGACGCGCGGTGCTGGGCATCGAGCTCGGTTCGACAAGGATCAAGGCGGTTTTGAACGACGAGAACAACAGACCCATCGCACAGGGCTCGCATGAGTGGGAAAACAGGCTCGAGAACGGCGTATGGACCTATCACATTGAGGATGTGTGGACCGGACTGGCAGACTGCTACGCAGACCTGGCCGGAGACGTTAAGGCGCAGTACGGCACCGATATCACCAAACTCGCGGCCATCGGTTTTTCCGCGATGATGCACGGCTATGTGGCATGTACCGAGGCGGGAGATCTGCTGGTACCTTTCAGGACCTGGCGCAACACGATCACGGGTGAGGCTGCGGAGGCGCTCACGAAGGAGTTCGGATACAACATCCCCCAGCGCTGGAGCATTGCGCATCTGTATCAGGCGATCCTCAACGGTGAGCCTCACGTAAAGGACATCAAATATCTCACCACGCTTGCGGGCTATCTGCACTGGCAGCTGACCGGACAGCGCGTGATGGGCGTCGGCGAGGCATCGGGCATGTTCCCGATCGACATCGCGACCGGCGATTTCAATAACGGCATGATCGCGAAGTTCGACGCGCTGACCGCCGCAAAGGGATATCCCTGGAAGCTGCGCGACATACTGCCCAAGGTGCTTACCGCGGGCGACGATGCGGGCAAGCTGACCGCAGAGGGCGCAAAGAAGCTCGACGCTTCGGGACTGCTCGCGGCAGGCATTCCGCTCTGCCCTCCCGAGGGAGACGCAGGAACCGGCATGGTAGCGACCAATTCGGTTGCGCTGCGCACGGGCAATGTTTCCGCAGGTACCTCGGTATTTGCGATGGTAGTGCTCGAGAAGGAGCTCTCAAAGGTTTATCCGATCATCGATCTCGTTACCACGCCTTCGGGCAAGCTCGTCGGCATGGTACACTGCAACAACTGTACTTCGGATATCAACGCATGGGTCAGCCTGCTCGCTGAGTTTGCAGAGACGATCGGCGCGAAGGTCAACAAGGGTGACCTCTACACCACACTGTTCAACAAGGCCCTCGAAGGCGATCCCGACTGCGGCGGCCTGCTTTCATACAACTATTTCTCGGGCGAGTCGGTTACGGGCTTCGATGAGGGACGCCTCGTATTCGCGCGCACACCCGACGCAAAGTTCACACTGGCGAATTTCATGCGCACTCACATCTACTCGGCGCTCGCAACGCTCAAATACGGCTGCGACGTTATGTTCAAGGATGAGGGCGTTAAGGTAGATACGATGTACGGCCACGGCGGCCTGTTCAAGACAAAGGGCGTAGGCCAGGGCATCCTTGCGGCAGCCATCAACGCACCCGTTTCCGTAATGGAGACCGCGGGCGAGGGCGGCGCATGGGGCATGGCGATCCTTGCGTCGTATATGGTCAATAAGGCATCGGGCGAGAGCCTCGACGATTTCCTGAACAACAGGGTATTCGCGGGCAATAAGGGCGAGAGCCTGCAGCCCGTCGCAGCCGATGTTGCCGGCTTCGACAGATTCATGGAGCAGTACGTAAAGAGCCTGCCCGTTGAGAGAGCAGCGGTAGAGACCATGTAAGCAGTATAAGGGCAGAACCGTCCCCATGTCTGTGGATAGAAAAAGGGAGGAACGTATGGAAAGACGCGACAAGATAAACTATTACCTCGATCTGGCCGAGGTGGTTTCGCACCGCAGCACCTGTCTGCGCAGGCACTACGGAGCGGTCATCGTGAAAAACGACGAAGTCATCGCGACTGGCTATGTGGGCGCGCCCCGCGGCCGGAAGAACTGTTCTGACATCGGCAAATGCATCCGCACCGAGCTCAACATCCCGCGCGGTGAGCGCTACGAGCTCTGCCGCAGCGTGCACGCCGAAGCCAACGCGATCATCAGTGCCGCGCGCCAGGATATGATCGGAGCGTCCATGTTCCTCTGCGGACTCGAGGCCGATACCGGCGAGTACATCAAAAACTCCAACAGCTGCTCGATGTGCAAACGCCAGATCATCAACTCCGGCATCGAAAAAGTCTACATCCGCGACACTCACGACGAATACCGCGTGATCAACGTCAGCGAATGGATAGAGGACGACGAATCGCTGGTAGGTAAATTCGGTTATTAAAGCAAAAGAGGCTGCCGCATAAAGCGGCAGCCTCTTTCACTTTATTTATGATCGTTATGCTGTTACTCTGTCCAGCATCTCCTGCAGTTCCTTAAGGTTCTCGCGGATATTGATGTGCTGGGGACAGGCCTCCTCGCACAGTCCGCATTCTATGCAGTTCTTTGCCTTCGCGTCGTCCGCGATGTCATGCTCCCATTTCCACTTTGTGCGGCCTGCGTTCTCGTACATGCCGTAATCGTTCCAGATCGAGAAATTGCCGGGGATGTTGATGCCGTTCGGGCAGGGCATGCAGTAGCGGCAGCCCGTGCAGCCGTTGAACACGCGCTTGTGCAGGGTGTCGGCCACTTCTTTGACGGCCTCTTCCTCCTCTTCGGTGAGGGGCTTGAAATCGGTGAACGTCTTAAGGTTATCCTCGAGCTGTTCGGGTGTGCTCATGCCTGAGAGAACAACCTTGATATTGTTTCTGCTCGCCACGAAGCGCAGTGCCCACGAAGCGGCGGAAGCATCGGGGTCGAGATGCTTAAAGGGCTTCATTACATCTTCGGGAAGGACAGCAAGAGACCCGCCCTTGACAGGCTCCATGATGACAAGAGGCACATTGAGAGCCTCCGCGAGAGCTACACCTGCGTCGCCGGCCTGGTCGTCGATGTCCATGTAATTGTACTGGATCTGGCAGAAATCCCAGTCCCTGTACTCTATGATATGTCTGAAAGCGTCAAAATTATCGTGGAAAGAGAAGCCGAGGAACTTAATGCGGCCGGCCGCCTTTTCCGAAACCAGATACTCCACTACGCCGAGCTCGACCATCTTGTCAAAACGGTCCTTGTTGCATGCGTGGAGCAGGTAAAAATCAACATAATCGGTGCGCAGTCTCTCGAGCTGCTCGGCAAAAAGCCTCTTTGCGTCGTCGAGTGAATTAACGGCCCAGAGCGGGAGCTTCGTAGCGAAATAGAAGCTGTCGCGGGGATACTTCTGCATCACACGGCCGACAAAAGGCTCGCTGGTGCCGTTGTGATAAGGATAAGCGGTATCAAAGTAGGTGACGCCTGCGGCATAAGCGCGGTCGAGCATCTGCTCGGCAACGACCTCGTCGATCTGACCGTCCTTGGTGGGGAAGCGCATACATCCGAATCCCAGCAGTGAGGGCGCGATGCCCAGCTTATCGATCTGTTTTTTAAACATAGTCCTTCTCCGTTCCGTGCCTGCAGCCGCACCGCGCATGATCCGTCATACGCGGGAACGGTGATCTGTGCTTCGGCACAAAAATACACGTTTTAAGTAACACTTTGATTTTAGCATAAATCGAGGAGTGCCACAATACGCCGCGGATGTTCTATTTTGTAAAATTCATGTAATTTCCCGTAAAACAATTGCAACAAAAAAAGTGTCGTAATTGTGCGGAGAGTGTGATATACTCTATCATGTATGTGTATAACTATGCCCTTTTGACATGACGGGGCAGGGCCGGTACGCATAAGGAACGGAGGCTGTATGCTTAACAACAGAAAAGTCAGGATCATGACGCAGCTTGCGATCTACGAGAAGGGCGAAGGAAAAAGGGACTTTAAGCTGTCCAAATTCTACAAGACGGACTACGCCAGGTTCAATGTTTTAAAGACCGCGCTGATGGTCACGATATCCTATGTCATTCTCTGTGTGTTGTTCGCTGTCTATAAGCTGCAATATATATTGGACAATGTACTCACGATCGACTATAAGGCGATCGGATGGAAGGCTCTGGGCATCTACATCGGGCTCATGAGCGTATATCTCATATGCACGCTGCTCGGCTATTCCATCAGGTACGCGCGCTCCAGGAAAAAGCTCGGCAAATACTACCGCATGCTGAAAAAACTGAAGGATATCTACAGGGAAGAAGACGCTTACGCCGAGGGCGCTGCGGACGATTACGACGAAGGTGAGGATTAAGATCCCATGGTAATGAAACTGCTTGAGTTTAGGACCCTTTTGCTCAAGATATATCAAAAGGCAAGATTCATAATAAATCCGATAATTAAATTCTTTCTGAGCACGATGGTGTTCAACTGGATCAATTCCGAGATAGGCTACGACCAGCGCTTTGCGTCAAAGACGATCGTGCTGCTGCTCTCGGCCATCTGTGCCGTGACACCCGGAGGAGTGCTGGTATTCCTCGCGATGGTGCTGATGCTCGTACATGTATTTCATGCGTCGATACTGCTGGCGGCACTGCTCTTCCTGATGTTCGTGGTGCTCTACGGACTGCTGATGAGATTCGCTCCCGAGGAGGCTCTGGCCGCAGTGGCGGTGCCGGTTCTGGCGAAGTACAACCTGCACTACTGCGTACCCATGGTACTCGGCTGCATCGCGACGCCGCTCTCGATGCTCCCCTGCGCCTGCGGTGTGATCATCTGGTATCTGATCTCGATCGTCAAGAATTTCTCCGGCGTGCAGGTCAACATCAAGAACCTGGACGAGGTCATCTCGCTGTTTACCGGCGTTGTCGACGCGTTCCTCGCAAACAAGCAGATGCTGATCACCATCGCGGTATTCGCGCTCGTGATCACCGCGATATTCATTATCCGCAGATTCAGCTTTGATTTCGCTTTTGTTGTATCGATCGGTGCGGGCGTGCTCGTCAACATCCTCGGCTTCCTTGTGGCCGTACTGCATTTCAATGTTTCTATCAATGCGGGCAAGCTGATCCTGATGTCGCTGATATCGGGCGTTATCGCAGTTGTGCTCGAGTTCTTCAAGAGGGTTCTCGACTACACCGCTATCGAGCGCGTACAGTTCGAAGACGACGATTATTACTACTACGTTAAGGCCGTTCCGAAGGTCAATGTCAGCATCCCTCGCCATAATGTCAAGCGCATGAGCGATTACGGCGACGACGAGGAGTCCGAAGAGACTCCCGCGTCCGGATCCTATGCGGCATTCGGCAATGATGACTTTGACGCGGCCGAAGAGGAAGAGGAGGACATCCGCATCGCCGAGCCTCCGAAGAAGAAAAACCGTTTCGCGTTCAACAGGAGCGACTATATAAAGGAGCCCGCGCCTGCCGCATCCAAGGATTCGGAGATCCGCTACGAGGAGTTTGACGACAGCGATTTCGATGATGCCGGGACCGGCTTTGACGATGAGATCATCCGCTATGACAGGGATGAGGACATGTCATCCTACGGTATGAAGAACATCGGACCCGCCGATGACGACAAGCCCGGTGACGACGGGGATTATGAGACCTGGATGACACTTGACGATGACGACAACAATAACTGATTTCGGGGAAGACTATGGGTACGATTAAAGAATTCATACTGGACATGATCAGTCCCATCACGATGATGAAGTTTTCGATCATGGACGTGATCGAGATCCTGATCATCGCTGTGCTCATCTACAACATCATAAAGTGGGTCAGGGATACCAGAGCCTGGGTTCTGATGAAAGGCATCCTGGTACTGTTCCTGTTCTATATCCTGGCCACGATCCTGGGCTTTGACGCGATACTCTGGATATTCCAGAACGGTGTCGGCGTCGGTATCACAGCCCTCGTTATCCTGTTCCAGCCCGAACTGCGCAAAGCGCTCGAACAGCTCGGAAAGAGGAATATCGTTACTCCTTTCTTCGAGAGCCAGGAAGCAAATGTTTTCTCGGACGAGACGATAGGCGAGATCGTAAAGGCCACCTATGAGCTGGCGAAGGCCAGGACCGGCGCGCTGATCGTTATCGAGCGCAACGTTAAGCTCGACGATTACGAACAGACCGGCATTGCGCTCGACGCAAAGCTCACGAGCCAGCTGCTCATCAATATTTTCGAACACAATACTCCGCTTCACGACGGAGCCGTAATAGTCAGGGGAAACAGGGTTACTTCGGCGACCTGCTATCTTCCTCTGTCGGAGAATACCAGACTCAGCAAGGATCTCGGTACCAGGCACCGCGCAGCGGTCGGCATCAGCGAAGTGACGGACAGCTTTACGATCGTTGTTTCGGAGGAGACCGGCGGAGTGGCGATCGCGGAGAACGGCGAGCTGACCAGACGCGTGGGACGTGAGTTCCTTTACGACCGCCTGATCGAGCTCCAGAACAAGACCGAGGATACCGAGGAGACCAAAAAGGGCTTTTTCGGTAAGGCCGCATCATTTGCGAAGCACAGTGTCGGCGGCAGAAAGGCAGACAAATGAAAGAAAGACTTACACACAATCTGGGTCTGAAGATACTTTCCATTGTCCTCGCCGCATTTACCTGGTTCCTGATCATGAATGTGGCGGACCCGGTGGTAACACAGACCTTCAACAATATCCCCGTGCAGATACTGAACGATAACGTTCTGACAAACCGCGGATATCAGTATACGATCGAGTCCGGTGACAAGGTTGACATCAAGGTCAAGGGCAAGCGCTCGATCGTCGATACGCTCACTGAGAACGATTTTATAGCTACGGCGGATTTCAATTCACTCACGGCGCTGTTCATGGCGTCGATAACCGTTGAGTGCACCTCAGAACACGCGAGCGAGGTTGCCATCTCGATCAAAAACGAGACGATGGCGGTAAAGCTCGAGGATCAGGAGAACAAATCCTTCAACGTAAGGATCGTGCTGAACGGCGAGCTGAAGCCCGGCTATTACTGCTATGACACATCCTGCAGCCCGCAGCTGATCACGGCGACCGCATCAGTCACGCAGATGCAGTCGGTGAAGGAGATCGTGGCGATCGTGGACGTTTCGGACGCGAGCGCGACATTTACCGCGGACTGTGAGCTCGTTGCCTACGATTTTCAGGGCAATGAGATAGATTCACAGAAGGTAAGCCTCTCGCAGACCACTGTTCCCGTAACTGTCGGCATCTATCCGACAAAGATCGTGGACATTAGGATCACGACCACGGAGGAGCCCGCGGACGGCTATTACGTTGAAAAGACGGAATACGCGCCTCAGAACATCGTGATCGCGGCGGATGAGAGCGCTCTCAAAAATATCACCGAGATAGAGATACCCTGCAGCGTTGCCGGAGCGAGCTCGAACATCGAGGTACGTCTGGACGCGGAGGATTATCTGCATGAGCATTACGGAGTGGACTGCTTCATCGCGGACGCGAGCAGCTACATTTCGGCAGTTGTAACGATCAGCCCGAAGGTGGAAAAGACGCTTGAGCTGAACGAGAGCAGCATCCTGCCGATGAACCTGGCGGACGGCCTGGAATGCGTGATCTATTCGGTAGGCTCGACGGTGACCGTAAAGGGACCCGCAGCTGAGCTGGAGAAGCTCACGGTCGAGGATCTGAAGCTGTTCATCGACCTGACCGGCTGCATTTCGGGAACATATTCCAGACAGGTTAAATCGAGAGCAGAAGGCAATCTCGAGTTCAGGGCAAACGACGTGATGGTGCGCATCTCTGAGGTCAGCACCGAGTCGAATCCGGAGTAAGACTGTTTGGCGGCATGCCTAGTTACGGCGCGGGCTGCAACGGGACATTTTTTTCAAAACAAAACCGTTTGATGGTTTTGAAAAAAATACCCTGCGCGCCCGCGCCTGCAAATTATGATACGCGGAAGACGATCGACCTGAGGGCATGCTCCAGAGTATAAGGACGATCATTTGAACTGCGGAGAAGAGAAAAGGATAGTAAGGACATGAATTACAGGAGATACAGGCGCAATCCGCTGCCCGGGGTGACTGGGAGGCGCTGGCCGGAAAAAACAGTCGATAAGGCCCCGATCTGGTGCAGCGTGGATTTAAGAGACGGGAACCAGGCGCTCATGGAGCCGATGGTGGTCGAGGAAAAGGTCGAGTTCTTTCAGATGCTCGTAAGACTCGGCTTTAAGGACATCGAGGTCGGATTCCCCTCGTCGTCACAGATAGAGTTTGATTTCGTAAGGCAGCTCGTTGACCGCAAACTGATCCCCGACGACGTCAGGATACAGGTGGCGGTTCAGTGCAGGCCCGAGTTTATCGACAGGACACTGGAATCGATCGAGGGCGTGAAACACGCCATCGTGCATATTTACGCCAATACTTCAAAGCTCCAGCGTGAGGTGGTCTACCATCTGAGCAAGGACGAGATCCGTGAGATGGCCGTTAACTCCGCGCTGCATGTTAAGACATTTGCCAAAGATTTCCCCGGTAAGATCACGCTCGAGTATTCACCCGAGAGCTTTACCGAGACCGAGCCCGATTACGCGCTCGAGGTCTGCAACGCCGTTATCGACGCATGGCAGCCCGAAAAAAAGAATCCGATGATCATCAATCTGCCGGCTACGGTGGAGAACAATACACCCAATGTATTCGCGGACCGCATCGAGTGGATGTCCGACAGGCTGAACCGCCGCGAGGCCGTGATACTCAGCATTCATCCGCACAACGACAGGGGCACCGCGGTGGCGGCGAGTGAGCTGGCGCTGCTCGCGGGCGCGCAGAGGATAGAGGGTACCCTGTTCGGAAACGGAGAGAGGACCGGCAATGTCGATCTGCTCACCATCGCCTACAACATGTTTGCCGAGGGCGTCGATCCGTGTCTGGCGATCGACGACATCGTATCGATCAGAAAGACCTATGAGGGCCTCTGCAAGATGAACGTGCATGACCGCCATCCCTATGCCGGAGACCTCGTATTTACCGCTTTTTCGGGCGGACATCAGGATGCTATCAACAAGGGCCTCAAGGCGCTCCTCGAGAGCGGCGATTCAGTATGGCATGTGCCCTATCTGCCCATCGATCCCGCAGACATCGGCAGGATCTACGAGCCTATCGTCCGCATCAACAGCCAGTCGGGCAAGGGCGGCGTGGCATTCATCATGGAGACCTACCACGGCTTCAGGCTGCCCAAGGGCATGCGCAAGGAGTTCTCGGATATCATCCAGCGCGTGACCGAGGCGGAGGGCGAGGCTGAGCCCGACCGCATCATGTGGGAGTTCAAGCGGAATTACATAGACATGAAGGAGCCCTATCATTTCAGGCTCGCCAAGATGGAGGATATCCCCGCAGCGGCGGTCGACAACTACCACACGCTCGCTGAGATCACCTACACCGACCACGGCGAAGAGAAGACCTTTACCTCAAAGGGCAACGGTCCCATCGACGCGGTCAAGGCCGGTCTGCAGAAGGAGCTCGGACGGAAGCTGCGCATCCTCGACTATTCCGAGCATGCGCTCGGCGAGGGTTCGAACGCGCAGGCTGCGGCATACATACATCTGATGGACGCCGAGAGCGGTTTTATCACCTACGGCGTGGGCGTCAGCTCATCAACGACGCGTGCATCCATCAGAGCGATCTTCTCGGCGCTTAACCGCATGGAGCGCATGAAAGATAACGGTACGGAGGAGTAATTTTGAGACAGTTCATCAAAAATCTCAAAAAATATAAATATCTGTTTTACGAGCTGATCAAAAAGGACATTAAGCTCAAATACCGCAGCTCGATCCTCGGACTGTTCTGGACGCTGCTCGAGCCGCTGCTCACGATGATCGTGCTGACGCTCGTTTTTTCGGAACTGCTGGGCAGGGGCGACAGGTATTATCCCGTGTATATCCTTTCGGGACGCCTGCTCTACAGCTTTTTCTCGGGCGGCACGAAGGCCGCGCTTAAGTCCATCCGCTCGCACGGAGCCATGATCGCGAAGGTCTATGTGCCGAAGTACATGTATCCGGCCGCGACGATCGTTTCAAACTACGTTATTTTCCTGCTCTCGCTCATAGTTCTGGTGGGCGTGGGAGCGGTAATGAAGGTAAAGCCCACCCTGCATCTGTTCGGCGCGATACTGCCGCTGACGATCCTGCTGGTACTGACTCTCGGAGTCGGGCTGCTGCTCGCGACGCTGAATGTTTTTTTCCGCGATCTCGAGTACCTCTGGACGGTCGCGCTGATGCTGATCATGTATACCTGTGCGATATTCTACAAGATCGACGGCATACAGCATCACCTCTGGATATTCAAGTACAACCCGCTCTACTCGGTGATCGTGAATTTCAGGAATACGGTTCTCTACAGTGTTTACGGACAGGCGATGGACATGTGGCACCTCTGGTACTCGATGGGCGTGAGCGTCCTGCTGCTCGCCGTCGGACTGGTCGTATTCTGGCGCAAGCAGGACAGGTTCATACTGTACGTATGACGTCCGCATGCCTGCCGCAGACGTATGCGCAGCTTTGATAAATTGGAGAGTAAAAATGTCAGATACAGAGTTAAAAAACGGCGGGATCCCTGCAGGAGAGCCGGCAACGACACCGGCCGCAGTTCCGGCGGAACAGACTGCCGGGGCAGTACCTGCCGCTACTCCGGCGGAAAAGCCCAAAAAGAAAAAGAAGCTTCCGCCGAAGGTCGTTACGCTCGAGGGCGTGGGCATGAGGTTCAGGCTCACCGAGCAAAAGGTGGACAACCTCAAGGAATACTTCATCCGCCTCGTAAAACGCAAGCTCAACTACCATGAATTCTGGGCGTTAAAGGACGTGACCTTCCATGTGAGGCGCGGCTGGAGAGTCGGCATTCTGGGACTGAACGGCGCCGGCAAATCCACTTTGCTCAAGATCATCGCGGGCGTGCTGAAGCCCAGCGAGGGACAGGTCACCGTAAAGGGAAACGTGGTGCCCCTGCTTGAGCTCGGAGCCGGTTTTGACAAGGAATACACCGGCGCGGAAAACATCTACCTGTACGGTTCGATGCTCGGTTATCCGCGTGATTTTATCCGCGAGAAGTTCGATGAGATCGTGGAGTTCTCGGAGCTGAGGGACTTTATCAACACACCGGTCAAAAACTATTCCTCGGGTATGAAGGCGAGACTCGGTTTTGCCATCGCCACGGTCGTGGACCCCGAGATACTGATCCTCGACGAGGTCCTCTCGGTCGGCGATTCAAAGTTTAAGAAAAAGAGCGAGAAAAAGCTTAAGAGCATGATGAAAAAAGGCGTTACGGTACTGTTCGTATCCCATTCGTGCGATCAGGTCAGGAGGATCTGCAACCGCGCCATCATTCTCGATCACGGACATCTCATCGCCAACGGCAAGGTCGACGAGATCTGCGATATGTACGAAGAAATGATAAAATAGGACACCCGGCAGAAAGGTGAAGCCATGACACTTGACATTATCATTGCCTGTCTGGACGACGGGAACGGCTATCTGCAGGAATGTCTGGACAGCATATCTGCCCAGGCTTTCAAGGATATTACGATCATCCTCGAAAAGGACGATCCGCAGGCGCCCCGCGGAGTTGCCGCCATGCGCAACAAGGGTCTGCAGAGCGCCGGCTCGGACTATGTCATGTTCATGGACTGCGACGATTATCTGAGCAGGACCGCTCTGACCTCTGCGATGTACGAGGCCCTGAAAAATCCCGGGAGCATCATACGCATCCCGCGCAAACGCAGCCTGCACAAATATTCCGTGCAGCTGGTAAACGAGGGCGTCGAGCGCGATCTGCGCGAGAATATGCCCCGCAGCTTTTACGATACATGTCTGGGACAGCTGATCCCGAGAAGGCTCCTTGAGGGCCTGTCTTTCGAAGAAAATTACAGGTATTACAGCGATATCCCTTTTCTTGCGCGCCTCTATGAGCGTACCGACGTGGTCATCGCCGAGGACGCCCGTTACTATAAGCGCGTGCACAACGATCCGGTTAATTACCCGTCTCTGGACCAGGAGATCAATCCCGAACGTTTTACGGAGTACTGCGCGGCAATGCGTCTGGCAGCGGCAGGCATGTCCGATCCCCGTCCGATACAGGATTATATCTGCCAGTTCCTGATCAGCCGCACCATCGTCGGCAGGAGCCAGAAGGCAGCAGGCTGGAGCGACCGCGACATGAATTCCTTCGCGGCTCTCGTAAAAGAGGTGGCGGCCCCCGCGATCGGGGATTTTAACGGCGAATCGAAGCGCGTACTCACAGCCTTTAAAAACGGCAGGATCAAAAAGGTCAGACGCCTGATCCGTCTGCACCACCGCAGATTAAAGCTCCACGATCTCTTCCGCAGCGCGCACCAGAGGCGCCTGCTGTTTTACAACAAATTATTCCGCAGGCTCCCGGTAAAAAAGGACCTCGTGATGTTCTCGTCGTTTTTCGGCAGGAATTACGCGGACAGCCCGCGCGCGATATACGAATACATGGCGGTCAATTATCCCGGCAAAAAATACGTCTGGGCGCTCAACGATACGAGGATCGAGCTCCCCGGTCACTGTAAGCGCGTCGATACGCATACCCTGAAGTACTTCCGCTATCTGGCTACGGCAGAGCTGTTCGTGACCAACGTGCGCCAGCCCGAGTGGTACGTCAAGCGCGAAGGCGCAAAGCTGCTGCAGACCTGGCACGGCACACCGCTCAAACGCCTTGTGTTCGACTTGCAGGACGTTTATGCGGCAAAGCCGCTCGAATACAAGAGATTCTTCTTCAGACAGGCCTGTGAGTGGGACGCGCTGGTTTCGGACAACGCTTTTTCGACCGCCGCTTTTCAGAGCGCGTTCAGATACCCCAAAGAGAAGATCATCGAGACCGGATATCCGCGCAACGACATACTTTTCGCGCCCGATATCAGGGACCGCGCGGAGGCGCTGAAGAAAAAGCTCGGGCTTCCGTTAAACAAAAAAACAGTGCTCTATGCGCCGACCTGGCGCGACGACGAGACCGAGGGCATAGCGGAGTACGGCTTCACCCTGAAGCTCGACCTGAAAAAGCTCAAAAAGCTCTCGGACAGGTATCATTTTATCCTGCGCACGCACTATCTGATCTCCGAAAACCTGAACCTTACAGAGGACGAGAAACGCTTTGTGACCGACCTCTCGTCGTACAACGACATCGCCGAGCTCTATCTGCTGAGCGATGTGCTGATCACGGATTACTCGTCGACATTTTTTGACTATGCGAACCTTAACAGGCCGATACTTTTCTATGTTTACGACCTCGAAAAATACAGGGACGAGCTGCACGGCTTCTATTTCGACATGGAAGAGGAGTGCCCGGGGCCGCTTTACCGGCGGACCGAAGAGGTGGTCGACGCGCTGCGCGATATCGACGCGGTGAGCGCGGAATATGCGCAGCGTTATGAGGCATTCCGGCAAAAATACTGCAGCCTCGATGACGGTCACGCGTCAAAGAGGGTCGTATCGGCTGTCATGAGGTTGTAAACGTAATGTTTTTTATGTTATAATCTGGGCAAAGAAGCGTATTTTGGGGTATTAGGGGCATTCTATCTAAGGATTGGAGAATACAATATTATGTCAGATTTTTTCAGTAAATTGATGGGCCATGAAGAGGAAGTCGGACAGGAGTCGAATCTCAAGCACAAAGAAGCGCCGTTTTTCGTCTATGTGCTGCTTCTGGTGCTGTATATCGGTTCGTACATAGCTCTGAGGCTGGCAGCCCGCAACAGCGGCGTCATGGTGCCTTTGGGACGGGCCAGGCTTCCCGTGGCCGCGTTCACCGGAGTTTTCTCGGCTATATCGAATATGTGCCTGATTTTCATGGTCGTATTCTTTAACCGGCTGGGTTTGTACACCTCGGCGATCATTCTGCTGATCCAGGTCCCCGAGATCATAACCAAGATGATCTCGCAGCACGATTTCTCGGGACTTCCGGGTCTTTTCAGCAACATCCTCACATTAGTGGTCATTCTGCTGATCTACCGCCGCAATGTGGCGATCGAGAAATACAGGGTATTCGATGTCGAGAGATACAGGGAGCGCCAGCTGTATATGCAGCGCCTGTTCGAGCAGACAGCCACGGCGCTGGTCAACGCGATAGACGCGAAGGATGAGTTCTCACAGGGCCATTCGGTGCGGGTGGCGGAGTATTCGGAGAAGATAGCCAGAGAGCTCGGAAAGAGCGAAGAGGAGTGCAACAGGATATATTACACCGCATTGCTCCATGACGTGGGCAAGATAGGCATTCCCGAGGAGATAATAAATAAGCGCGGGCGCCTGACCGACGAGGAATACGACATTATCAAGACGCATTCCGTTGCAGGCAGCAGGATCCTCTCGGAGATCAGCGAGAACCCGTATCTGAGCATAGGAGCGCATTTCCATCATGAGAGATACGACGGCAAGGGCTACCCCGAGGGCTTAAAGGGCGAGGAGATACCCGAGACAGCCAGGATCATCGCGGTCGCGGACGCGTTTGACGCCATGTCCTCGAACCGCAGCTACAGGGACGCCATTCCTCCGCAGGTTGTGCGCGAGGAGCTCATCAAGGGCATGGGAACCCAGTTCGACCCCATGTTTTCAAAGATCATGCAGCATCTGATCGATAAAGAGGTCGAGCATATGCTCAAAGAGCAAAAAGTCGCTGTCGAGCAGGCATGGAACAATAACCTCGAATGCGGCAGATATCGCGAGACATTCACCGATGGCATACTGATCACCCCCAATATGACGACCGTACGCTTCGGGTTCACATCAAAGGGCAGCAGCGGCAGACAGGCTCCCGCCGTGATACTGTACGATTCGCTCGACGGAGCGATACATGCGGGAGAAAAGTCGGCGCGCGATGCTAATTATTTCGAATACTGCGAGATATTCGGAGACGGACACGTGGAGCGAAAAGGTGCCCGCAACATGCAGGTTAAAACGGTCAGGGACTACGATTCCGAAACCCGGCCCGCAGGCGTCGGGGAAAAGGTTTCCTACGTGATCGAAGCGGTCAAGATGAAAGACCACGTGCTGATAAGGATCAAGGAAAGAGAGAAGGTCATCGAGGTTACAGTGGCGCTGCCCGACAGCTCGAGATTCGTATTCTTCTCGCTTACCGGTGAGGACTGCAGCATCAGCGACCTGAACGTCTCCAAGGCTGAAAAACCTGTTTCCGAGAGCTATATCACGAGGATCGCCGATGAGGTCAGCTATATCAACGCTCCTGTCGGAGATATCCCTAACCTGCAGATAGACGGACACCGTTCCGAGTGTTCGGACGGTATTCTGCTCACGGACGGCATGAAGATCACATTCCATACGCAGAGCCTGCCTACGGCGAGACTGGTATGGCATTGCCCGTATGTGGTGCTGTTCTCATCGAATGACAAAAAGGTGAACGGACAGAACTACAGAGAGCTGGCGCTCGTCAGGATAGACGGCGAGAGCTCCAACGACGATCCGGGCTCGGATAACCGCATGCTCATCAGCAGGATAGAGGACTTCGAAGGCTGGGGGGCCTGGAAGCGGGCCAACAGAAAGGGCTTCGACTGCGAGCTGAAGTTCGAGCGCAAGGGCGAGAAAATCATCACTACGACCGAGAATATGGGCCTGAGCATCAGGAACATCACTACGATAAAGAATCCGCCCGAGCAGATCTATGTGGCGCTCACCGGCGACCAGTGCGCGCTGACGGGTATTCGGGTACACAGGGATTAAACGGAAATACAGCATTAAAAAAAGGCTGCGGCGGGCAGCCTTTTTTTGATACTAAGGTTTATTCAGCACTGGGATTTGCTATAAGCGTTACATCCGAGGTGAGCTCGGTGTAGACACCGTCGATCAGGCGGTAATGCGTGATCTTTACGGTAGTGCCGGCACGGTAGGAATTAACGGCGTTGCGGAGGTCATCTGAGGTCGTGATCGAGATACCGTTGACCGCGGTGATGATGTCGCCGATCTGGATGCCGCCTGCCTGTGCGGGGCTGCCTTCGGTAAAGTTCGATACGTACGCGCCGACCGGGATGTTGTAGGAAGCTGCCATATCCGCGGTTACATTGTTGATGTAAACGCCGAGGTAACCCTTTTCGTTTTCGGTCAGGGTCTCGCGGGCAGCGAGCTCATCGAGGATCGCAACGGCGCGGGAAACGGGGATCGCAAAGCCCATGCCTTCAACGGACTCATCGGAGTACTTTGCGGAGTTGATGCCGATCACTTCGCCGTTCAGGTTGAGCAGGGCGCCGCCGCTGTTGCCGGGGTTGATCGCCGCATCCGTCTGCAGGAGCGTCATCGTAGTGCCTTCGATCGTGACATCGCGGTCCTTTGCGGATACATAGCCGACAGTGGTGGACTGTCCGTAACCCATCGAATTGCCGATGGCTACGACCATCTGGCCGACCTTTATGCTGTCGGAATCACCGAGTGTTGCGACTTTGATCGCCGACATGGTCTCGGCTGTCAGATCATTGAGATTGATGGCGACAACAGCGAGATCCGCGGTCGCGTCGGTACCTTTGATAACAGCCGAAGCCGTAGAGCCGTCGCAGAATGTGACGTTGATCGAAGTGGATCTTGCAACGACATGGTTATTGGTAGCTATCAGGAGCTCATCGTCGGTCTTCCGAAGTATGATGCCCGAACCGGCGCCGGCAGATTCATAGGTGCCGAAGAAGCTCGTGTTCAGGAATGTGCAGTCGATAGAAACTATCGAAGGCATCGCGCTCTCAACTACCGGCGAAACATCGGTCGCTGCAGTATTGATATCGGTGATCAGCGCGGTGGAAGCAACAACATTCGCATCGGTCGTCTTAGCCGCATGCGATGCGTGTCCCGCGATCCTGCCGGATGACGAGGTCGCGTTAGGCGCCGCCGAAGGGTTGATCGAATAGTAGAGCTCGTTGGTGAGGACAAATACGCCTGCCGCTACGAGTCCGAACAGAGCCGCCGCAAGGATAACCTTGAGGAAGGTCGGCATGTGACGCTGCTTTTTAACCTTTTTGGGGGCATCCGGGATAACGGATGCGCCGGTGTATGTTCTCTGTGCCTGAGGATCAGCTCCGGGTACGTATCCGTAACCGTAAGCGTACTGCGCGTAAGCGTCGGTCTGCGCGGCGGTCTGAGCGTAAGCGCCGGTCTGAGCCGTATTCTGCGCCGTGTCCCGGGCAGGGGTCTGTGAAGAAACTGTCTGATCACCGTAATTGCCATAGGCGCTGTATGAGCTGTCCTGTGCGGGGGTGCCGCTGTAGGAACTGCCCTGCCACGATACGGTGGTATCTGCCGCAGCAGCAGGCTCGGCAGCGGGTGCTGAGCTTACGGGCTCGGTGTTTGATGCGGGTTCAACTGTCCCGGTATTTTCCGCGGGGCGATATGCGTCGTAATTATTTACATAGTTGTCATCCATAATTGTCTCCAATCCGTGCGGCAGAGATTTTGCAGCCTGCCGCGCTGTTTTCGTTACAGATCGAATGTCACCGGTGACATATCTGTTTTCTCTGACACTGACTATAGTCCCGGTTTGTGTTGAAACTGTGAAAAAAAACGAAAGAAACTGTTAAAAAGATTGTTATTGCAAACCAAATAATGTAGAATTATCAGCAACAGAGGGGCTTTGGAATGATAAAGGACAATCAGAATACATTAAACAAACTCCATATTGTTATAGATGCGGCTCTTATTGTAGCCGCTTATTTCCTTGCCTATCCTCTGCGTTTCTATGTGCTTACCCGTCTGAAGCCGTTCGCCCTGGCCGAAGGAGAGCTGTTCCTGCCGTTCGAGACCTACGCGCAGAATA
>JAEEGH010004415.1_pt1 | contig 36149 bp, 33 predicted proteins | sample 9134181 | NCBI WGS metagenome assembly JAEEGH01 (sample SAMN16246544, study PRJNA631951) | gut metagenome | biome: gut microbiome; feature: rumen; material: DP-attached | host: Bos | place: Iran: Karaj | collected 2018-10
ACTGCAGAAGCAGTGGGTGATCTTTGAAATACAGCCTCAGGATGCTATACTGACCATCGACAGCACAATGACGCTCGTACAGGGTGGTAAACAGCAATTCTATCTGCCTATCGGAAAGCATGCTTATATAGCCGAGTCGCCGTTCCATCAGCAGGAAGAGGGCTCATTCGAACTGACCGAGGAAGAGCGGCAGATTGTGACAGTTGCCCTGCAGCCGATCTACTCATATCTGACTGTACGGACATCTTTGGAAGGCTGTGATATCCTGATTGATGGCCAGCAGATTGGCCAAACGCGTGGTACAAGTGGACATCTCCGTGAAGGTATCCACCGACTAACGGTGTTAAAGGATAGCTTGAGGTATTATGATGCTGATTTCAGTATAGGATGGCGAGAGAAGAAAACTATCGAGCTGTCAGCAGGTGATTTGCGTCCGATATTTAAAACGGGAGGTCGAGAGAGGATTGTCAGGAGCCAGGAAGAAGACTTTCTGGGGGCAGACTCCACCACTCAAATATCCGTCGCATCCTTGAAACCCATCACTGCTCCAGTGACCATCAAGGCATTGGATGATAATACAAGTATCTGGGTTAATCGTGAACTGAAAGGCTATGGCAGTTGGGAAGGAGAGTTGGCTGTGGGCTTTTATCTGATCAGTACAGAAAAAGACGGGCTTGAGTCGAGGTCTATGACCCTTTGGGTTGACGATGAAACACCAAGGAATATTGAACTCCTTGCCCCGATGGGCAGCTACGGCATGGTAAACGTGCATAGCAATGAGATAGGAGCGGATGTCTATATAAATGGCAAGTTGGCTGGGAAGACTCCCTGTGTGGTCAAGAATCTGCCTTCTGGCAGCAATTGTCAGGTGAAGTTGGTAAAAGCCGGCTACTATGAGGCTGAAAAGGAAGTTAGAATAGTTGGGAATGACCTGACAGACATTAATTTGAAATTGAAGAAAAGAAGATAAACGACTATATGAGTACAGGTTTCATACAGAATCGGGTCAGTGCCACCCATGTTATGGTGGTGGGCTGTGGCGCCTTGGGTAACGAGGTGCTGAAGAACCTGGTGCTGATGGGTGTCACTCATATTGTGGCCATCGACTTTGATGTCGTTGAGATGGGTAACCTCCCCCGTTGCGTTCTCTTTTCAAAAGCTGATGCTGAGAACCATCGGCTGAAAGTGGAGGTAGTGGCAGAGCGGCTGAGAGGGATCAACCCGCTTGTGGATATAAAAACGATCTGTGGCGATATTGCTTATGATGTCGGCTTGGGATTGATTCGTCAGATGGATGTCATAATAGGTTGCGTAGACAGCCGTTGGGCACGCTACTGCATTAACCGCCTTTCAATGCGGGCAGGCATACCTTGGGTGGACGGGGCTATTAACGGACTCGAAGGGACTGCCAGAGTGTTTATACCGGGAAAGAACTGCTATGCCTGTAATCTCGGACCAGAGGGTCTGAAAGACCTGGCAAGGCGTATGCCTTGTTCGGGCATCATCCGGCGGCAGGAACAGGCAGGCTCGGCTCCCACAACCTCCATCGTTGCCTCTGTCATAGGAGCCATTGAGGTTCAAGAAGCCCTGAAACTGATACAGACCGACTTTGGCACGTCACTCTGTGGCAGGATGTTTTATTACGATGGGGAACATGCAACCGTTCGTATAGCAGACTATCAGGCATACGATGACGACTGCCCGGAGCATGAAGAGTGGACTCCAGTCCGACCAACTGAGGTCCGTGTAACGCAGACCGTCAGTGAGGCGTTACAACAATGGGCGCTTGAATTTGGAGTTCATGACAAAGCCCAGTTGCAAAGCAAGACGGAATCAGTGACACTCTGTCTGAGCAACGACTGCTTCGTTGACTATGTGTCGCGTCGCGACGACGATGAACGTGTCTCCGTCATGCAGCCAGGCCATGCCGTAGAGGCTTTTGTGGAACAATCAGATGCCCTGAGAGGATTACCGCTTAATGCTCTATATCAGCACGAGTATCGCCATGTGGGTTTTGATTTTCCCTATAAGAATCTGACCCTGGCGCAACTCGGTATTCCGCAAGAAGATATTGTGCGGGTGAATGTTGATGGACAGGATTATTATTTGAAAATAAAGAGTGAAAAGTGAAAATAGTTAATGACTTACCTGAGATACGGGCAGAACTTCTGCTGAACTACCTCTATCCAGAGGCAGACAGGCAATGGACTGTCCAAAATGAGGGATCTTTTTACCGAAACTACAATAGTGACCTGCTTGCATTTAACGACGAGCGAATGGAGGCCCAGACGGCACGCGACAGTTTTATGAAATTGTTGCCACAGGGTATCCTTACTTTGGACGATGACATGAAAGGTGAGGATGCGGCCGAGAAGTTTAAGCAGATGGAACTGAGACTCAGACTTCTTCGAGAGACATTCAAGCCAATTGATTCTTTCCGGTTCCGCGACAGCCTTTTAATAGAGCGTCAGGTAGACAGTCTGCTACAAAATAAACTGTCTTATATCCTGAATACTTATTTCGGCATCGACCTTGAGCAGATAGAAAACCAATACGTCCGTGAGGCAGCCATGTTGCTGCCCTATGTGAGCCGCCGTCGCGGAGACTTTGGATTCATTGCGAATCTGCTTCAGACGTTGTTCAGATGTGAGGTGCTGACAGACACAGGCCGCTATAGCCATACCGACGATACACGGCAGTGGTTGCCGATGGTCAGATACAAGCTGATGATATCCGGACTGACCCCCGAGGAATACCGTGAGATGGACAAGGAGATCGAACCTCTGCGTGAATTTATCTCAGAGTGGTTTATGCCTTTTGAGGTATGGTGCCAGATAGTCATTAAAGAGCACAATGTGCCCCAGCAGACAGACACACGCCTGACACTGGGATACAATACAGAAGTTTTGAGTGTATAGATAATAGTTTATAGATATATGGATATTAATGCGAGAATAAACTGGATGCCTGGTATGGAGTTGACGGCTGAGACGTTCTCCGGAATGGAAGAACAGTGGGACTTCAGTCAGAGGCTTGCGATACGCGCGGCATTAGGCAGCAACCATATGGGCTTGGTGCCTGGCGCACCATTCAACTGCAGTGGTACGTTTGTCACGAACCGCTTCGAGATTACCGGTTTCCAGTGCATGGCTCTCCTCCCTTCGGGCAGGATCATCAATGCCGACGAAGATGTGCAGGTTCCTATTCCCATGCTCTTTGGCGACAAGTATTATCTGACAGTAGGATTCGCTAACGATCGGGCGGAGTTCGAAAAGAAGGGAGTCCCATTCGTAAAGCCACGCTATACTTACGCTATCAATACTATGGAGGAGGTCGAGGCTGATGACCTGTTCCCGCTGGCTCGCTTCCATTCCGTGGATGGGGTGTTTTCCATCGACCTTGACTATATGCCGCCCTGTTTGTTGCTCACGGAGAACTCGCGTTTCAAGACTTATATCGACAAATTTGCCGAGCAGATGAACGTCCTTGCGACCCATGCCAATTTTGAGGATGGTGAGGGCAAGCGCGCGATGTTACGCTATGTGTTCATGCTGAGGGGCTATAGGCTGCAGAACACGATGCATGACTTTATCCTGCTGACACAGGAAATCGCTCAGGCCATTGATTACTACATTGTCAAACCCAATAGAGAAGAGACCATCGAAGTGCCTGTTCCAAAACAGGTTGACATACAGGAGTGGTTAAAATGGCTCGAAGATTATATGTATGGTGCAGCCGTTATCTTAGACGGTGTGGTGTTGGAAGACAATACCATAGATTATGAAATGTTGCTCGCCCAGGCTAAGAAGGAACTATACGATAAATTGCATCCTGAACTGATCCAGAAACTGTTGGCCGACATGAAGGAGGAATTGCAACAGGAGATGAGACAGCATGCAGAGCAGATGACAACTTATATTAATGAGACGCTGAAGACCGAAATTCTGAATCAGTTGAATAATGAGATGGTTGACCAGCGTACCAAATTAAGTGAGATGCTGACAGAGAAGTTTAGTGAAATGGGTAAACAACTAAGTGAAACACTTTATGATAAGTTGTACTTCGATTTGTTTGAAAACCTGTTCAATGCTCTTTATGTGCCGGAACCCGAAGAGGAGAAGTTCGTACCGATGATATAAAATTGTAAATCTGAAATAAGAAAATCCGATGACGAGTATAGATATTCCATTACAACTGACTCCCAAGGGACTGCGAAGAGAGGATGACCCAAAGCGGTCTATCGATGCATCCATCAGTCTCATCATCTCAACAGAGCGTTTCAGCACCCCTGCCGATCCTCAGTTCGGTTTCGTGTTCAACAACCTGCGTTTTGAGATGTTCAACGAGAATGAAGGCGTGATTTTCGACTCAGGCGACACCGATACAATGAACTATGTCCAGGGAATCTATGACAAGAAGATTTCCGGTTCTTCGAAAAGCATTAACACTTTTGCTGCTGAACTGAAGACAGCCATTATGAAGTATGAGCACCGGTTGGATGATATCTCGGTGTCGATGACCTATATCAGGGAGGAACGGAAAATCTATATCACCGTAAAAGGCATGATTGCAAGCAGTAAGGAAGACTATGTTTTTAATAAGGTCATCAAAGTCTGGAATTGACGGAATGACAAAAAAATATAATGTTCAGAGTGAATGAAACAAACCATATTTGAGACAAGGCAAAGGGCAGAGGAGTTGTTGCTTGAGGCCATCAATATCTGGCGACAGAGCGATGACAACGATAAACTTGAAGGACTGGAGAACGATCCGGTGCTCAGGCTCATGATAACAGCCCTTGCCTATCAGACAAACGAAAGCATCAGCGACGTGGAAATGATGAAGACCGAGGTTCTGGAGGAATTTGCCCAGTTGCTGACGCCTTATGAGGTAGGCCATGCCGTACCAGCTACCGCTGTCATCGAGACATTGCCGCAGGACTCACTGACGGAGATTGATGTTGATGACCAGAGTAGTTTTCTTCTCTCTGGAACGAATTTCACGTTTATGCCACTGCTGAAGACGCGTGTTCTGAATGCCAAAGTGAATTCCGTGCTCAGAATCGATGGGCGGCGATGGAAAGTTGGACTCAGTTTCAATTCGCCAGTGCGTGACTTGTCTGGTTTCGCATTTGCTGTCAATAGTCCTAATTTCCAGGATCTCACTGTGAGTCTCAAAAGTATGCAACTGCCGCTCATAAAGCCATGGAACTATTCTGAGTTGCCACTGTCCGATAATTTTGGGTTGGATACGATTATCTACAACCGCTCACAGACTTACGAAGCTTCGAGCACTTGTCTTGACCTGTTCGCCCGGCAGAATATCCGCTATTTCGTCATACAACCATTCACCCCTTCGCAAGAATTAACATCGGGAATGGAATCGGTCGACCTAACCTTTGAGTTCTTTGGTATCACAGATAAGTTTGTCTTCAACGAGAAGCATCTTTCACTGAATCCCGTTATTTTAGTGAATGCGCAGAAACATCAGACGACATTGTCGGGACAGACGCCTATTGTCCGTGTGGCTGGATTCGATAAAAACGAGAGTTCCCCCAATCAGCAGTTCCTTCATGCCGTTCGTCCTTCTGAGGAACAGATATACGGCAACAGCCTCGTTGAAGTACGCAAGGTGGCTGCCGACCGCTTCAATCAGGGGCGGCTTGTTAGGCTATTGAATTCTGTCATAGCAAGATTCTATTCCGACTACTATGCCTTTCAGAATCTTCAGGGTATCTCAGGAGACAAAACAATACAGTCCCTGCAGGAGATTCTTAGTCGACTGATGGAAGCGGCCAAAAAGGATCAATTCCGTCAAATTCCTGGAGTCTACCTCCTTCTTCGTAACTCCAACCTCATCCAGTCAGGGAAAGGCAGTGTGGATGTCAGCTATCTTACGACGGCAGGAGCTGCCGTCAATTCTTCCCTCAATGCAGATAGTGTATTCACGGTGCCGGCGGGGCTGGTAGCCTCACAAACGCATCAGATTGCAACTCCTGTCTTGGGTAGGGATGAGATTACGGAAGAGAGTGCCTTGGCCAGCCTTTCACGGTATTACATTGCTACGTGCGACCGTATCGTGACGCCAGCCGATATCAAACTCTTCTGCTATAACGAATTGTTGACCCGCTATGGCATTGTGCGTAACATGGTCAAACAGCTCTCTGTTAACCGCCGTATTCAAAAAGATCGCCACAGTTGCGGTTATGAGATAGTGGTGGATATTGTCTTGGCCGACAATCCTTTCGTTAAACGTAGCTTTGCAGAAAAAGTCCCCCAGGTGGAGATACTGATGCAGAAGATGATAGAGGTAAGGAGTACCAATATTTATCCGGTGACAGTAACAATCAGAGTTTTATAGTTAAAGATATGGATGATTTTTTATTGGATATTGTGTATAAGAACAAGACCGTTCGGTTCAAGGTCGTCAATCCTAGTGCACCGCTGAGTGCGCTGATGACCAACCTTCGCCATGCTATTGGTGAAGATGGCAAGTTCATCTTCGATTTCCCGTCGGTTGATGAAACAGGAGCACCGCTCGACTATTTCTTCGGGAAAGAAGATCCCGAGGTACATGAGATACGTGTGCTTCGTCCGAGAATAGGCCGTAATGACCAGACGCTTCTCGACTATAATGTTCAGAGCGGCGACAAAGTGTTCTTGATGCCAGACCCGTTCCCGGGGTAGGCCTAGCGGGCTTCGCCCTAAATGATAAATGATGAATGATAATTGATAAAGGATGAAGGAGAGCGACCGATATGAGATAAGCCAGTACAGGGGACGCAACCGGAGACTATTGTATGAGTGGCAGCAGCTGGAAGTCAGGTTTGACGGACGGCATGACATCTCATGCCAGCCCATACGGTATAATGCCGCCGGTCTTCCTACGGCCTATCTCGTCAACTATCAGATGAAAAGTATCTGTGGTGTCGCTGACATGGAACATTTCGGAGAACGTGACGTGCAGAACCCGCCCATCTTCGCTACAGATTATCAGATGAGGATAAACTTGACTGACGGCTATCCGTCGGTCGATGCGCCACCAGTGTTCCGATTCTTGACCCACGATGACGAGGGGTGTCCCATTCCCCATCCTTGGCATCCGAACATTCGCTTCTTTGGCGACTTTGCCGGAAGGGTCTGTATCAATATGCCAGACACTTACACAGACCTGGCTTGGGCTGTGCAGCGCGTGGCTCAATACCTGCGCTATGAGATTTACCACGCCACGAACGAACCACCATATCCCGAAGACCAGAAGGTAGCCTCATGGGTCATCAGACAGGGAGAACCTAACGGATGGACGGTGTTTTAAAAGCGGGCTTCGCCCTAAATGATAATTGATAAATGAGGAATGATAAATGATAAATGAGGAAAGAGGAATAAGGAATAAGGAAAGAGGAAAGGTAATACTTATTTTGCTATTTTACCTTTTTGCCCTTTTGCCTTTATCGGCTCAGACCGTCAAGAACATTGCGGTTAGCGGAGATAATGCCTATACCGATCACATCAGTCTGGAAGGAGATGTCACAGACAAGGACATCATGGTTAAGTTCGTATTCGATGAGGCCGCCAACCAACTGACGGTTAGTCTCATTTCCCACCGGATGATCTTCGTGTTCAGGGAGGATGTCCGTTTCAAACCCCTCTTCAAAGGGAGGAAGCTCCGTCCGGATCAACTCCCATACGTAGTGACCTATGACCCGACGGATAAATACATGATTTCCAAACTATTCAAGTCTACGGTGCCCAAACCCCGAAACAAATACGTGTTCCACCGCTGGATTGACTACGAAGGACTGCAACCTGCCCCACAGGAGTATTCGATGGTCAACGACTATATCAGTCAGACGTTCGACATCCTGAAGAAGCGGAACAGTGTGGTGGTAAGGTTACGTGACGTGATGCTGATGAATGATGTCAGCAAGCACTTGAACAAGAAGAGATACGAGATACCGTTCGGGCGCGACCTCTACACAGAGTATCATGTTACCATCCAGCGCAATCCTTGTTTCGGACATGAGGATGACATAGCTTCAGCACAGGCAGCCCTCGACGGTGCCAGAAAGAGTTATCGAAATATCCGCAAGAGATTCGCAAACGGCACTGTAGGCAGTGAGGAGGGACTGGCTGCCTTCCAGGAACTGAAAGAACTGCTTATGAAGCAGTATCCTCGTAAGGATGTCCAGAGCCCTTGTTCTGATGTGCAGCAGTCATGGGACACTTACAATATGTATGCCGACTCCATCTCTGGCCTGAAGTGTAGGCTCGTTTCTACCGGCGGTGATTCCAGGATTATTTCTGAAGGCATCAGTGCCAGACTACTGCTCTCGAGAGCCCGTCAGATAGATACTGCTGTTGCCCGATGGCTGTTGTCAGCCGATCCCATCGAGCGTCGTGACATCGTTCTACGGATGGAGGAACTGATTAAGACTGTCAATACGGCCGTTAGTACTCAGGGTGTCTATTCGGCTGAACAGCGCAAAGCCTTGTCGGTATTCCGTGAGGCAGAGCGATATTACCAAAAGAATTGCAGGCGACAATGAATAGAATGAAGAATCTGCTACTGCTCACACTCTTTATGTTCGTATTGCCAATGGCAACACGAGCACAGGAAGAGATGACTGTCTATGAGGAGATAGACTCCACTTATACAGCCATCAGTGAGCACTTGCTTCTGTTCCAGGAAGATCTGGTACAGTTGCATGCCCTCAGCAGGTTCCGCGTTGATGTTGACATTGATATGCCCCTGACGGAACCCTTGCTCGATGTGGTGGGTGAGCGGATGAGGACGCTGACAAGAGCCATGAACTCCTTCAATGCCCGCTGGGATGCCTATTCCCAGGCGCAGCAGGTATATATTGCCGACAATGACAGTTTGTTGAATAAGTTGGCTGAAATACAACAGATGCGCCAAATCGTGGCCGACACGTTGGCTTCCCGTCAGAAGCAGTACGACCAGCTAACGGCGTTTTCCAAAGCTGAGTCTTTCGTCTGGGGTCAGGATAAGGCTTACCGCCGGCTATATAAACAGGCGCAGCAGTATTCTGTGTCGCCGAAGCTGGCAAGCAGACTCGAGAAGGTAAAAGCCGAGGAACAGGCACTCTTTGCCCAAATACAGACTTCCTATGGTCAGGCCAAGGAAGCCGCCGAAGCATTCCCGGGCTTGGAGTTGCGGATGAAGGGTATCGATAATAAGTTTTTTGAGTTGCAGACCGTTTCAACGAAGATTCAGGAGATGGTTTACAAACCTTTCATACAGCGAATCAGGGACTATCTGATAGGATTGGCAGCCGTTGCCATATTGCTCATGTTCTTTAATCTTCTGAATGCAAAGATCAAGACGGTCAAGCAGGCTCGTGAGCAGGCCAAGAAGATGCGTGAAATGATGAGTGGTCAGCATAATTATCCGACGATATAATAATTGAATATGAACAGAATTGAATCAGCGATAAGACTTTTGCATGCAGGAGGACAACAGGTGTTCGCCATTGGATTGAGGGTGCTGGCCATTGTCCTCACCTGTCTCCTTGTCTCTTGTGACGAGCAGGGTAATCAAGACATCGATGATATGTTGTCGCCCCTTGATAAGGGAGAATCTGTTGGCGAAGCCCTGCAGATTATCGACTATGATTTCTCCAATGAATACAAGGACATGGAGTTGTCGATGCGCCTGCTGCACGATGTCGGAGGCTATGATCTGACTGATTCCTCTACGGTTGTGGCCATACCGAAGCAGCAGGTCAGGTTGTTGCCGGGTAAGTTTGCCGATGAGACGCAACCAGTCATCATGAGCGTGACCAACACTAGCAGGGATGCGCTTCTGAAGCTGAACCTCAAGTTGCTCGTGCTGGTTGACCTGAGTCTGCCTCAGGCTCAGGTAGATGCTGAACAGGAAGCCGTCAAGGAAATCAAGGCCCTCTTAGGTCAGAAGAATTTGTATATTGCCTTCATGCAGGGCGACAATGTGTCAGAGACCTACGAAGCCACCGACTATGTCATTGACAACTATTTCGAGCATAAGGATCCATCGTCAGTCTTCCTCTATAGGTCGATATTGACCAAACTGGCAGAATTTCAGGATCCCAAAATGACGCTGGGCCAGGCTAAGTACAAAGTTATGGTCATCTTGTCGGGTGGAAAGACCTACGAGGACGACCATCCCGTCGACCCTATGCATTTTGAGCTTCAGCAGTTATTGGCCGACCATGCCCGTAGGCTTCAGGGAGGTATGCTGCGTCTCTACTATGGCAGTTTCGCATTGGCCAGTCAGAGTGATTTGGATTTTCTGTCTATGTCAGACAACAACGATGATACCAATATCATCCATTTCATGTGCAAGGACATGGGTGGACTCTATCAAACCTCATTTAACTGGCAGGAGATAGAGGACGACATCTTTAAGGAATTCAATATTGAGCTCTCCAAATACAAGGTTAAACTGGAGAATCCTGACGGCAAAGTGTTCCGTGGAAACCTCCATCAGTTGCAGATCGGCTTCTACGATAAGAAAAGTGGAGATCTGATAGCCAGCGGCACAACATCTTTCTCTCTCGGTACGGTTTATGACCCCATCATCATCCGCGACCGTCCAAGGATTGATATCATTATTGCCGGTTTGCTGATAACATTCTTCATATTCCTGTTGACATGGATTGTGTTGCAGTTCATCGAACCATACATACGCTATCTTATATTCAAACACAAGTATGTCGTGGTGTACAGTGGTAGTAAAATGAGCTACAACGGTCAGGCTGTCTCTGAGTCGTGTTATATCTGTAAGTCTCCCTTTGAATCTGGCGACGAGATTGTAGTTAAGTGCAAGCACACGTCGCACAAGGAATGTTGGGATGATAATGAATACCATTGTCCGGAATATGGACGCCATTGCAAGGATGGCTCCCACTATTATAATACCCACAACCTGACAGACTCCCGCAATGCCCTGTTCTATTTGAAATGGGTGTTGATAGCTATCATGGCCGGGTTCGCAGCGTGGTTAATCTTTACGATTCGTGATAATCCCGCCTCCTCAAAGATCATCGAATACGTCAGTCAGATGCTCTCCGACCAGGAGGCTGGCACTCAGGGTGCGCAGTCCTATTTCCGCGACTATGGTTCCCATCTTAGCGACTTGCCGGGCTTCGGCCAGGTCTTGGGATTCCTGCTTACCCTGTTCCTTTCCATGCTTACCGTCCGTCGTCGCAAGTGGCTGTACCGGATTGCCGAGATCCTCCTCCGTGCCTTTATAGCCTCTGTGGTTGGCATCATCAGCTGTCTCCTGGGCTGTGTCATTTTCATAGTTCTTCACATGGACAGCAATACGTTCCTCATCGACTGGATCCCCTGGGCACTCCTCAGTTGCGTAATCATGCTGTGTGTCACGGTGAAGACGCGCACGCCCATACGAAAGTCGTTCTTCCTGATGGCCCTTATCATTGCTGTCCTCTCCATGTTTATGTGGGCTTTTATCTATTATAATTCATTTATCGACTATCGTCAGACGCTTCTGGTGGGATTTATCGCCTATTCTGTGGCTATCGCCGTGTGCATCGCCCGTATCACGCCCAGTTCGGAGCGTTATTTCCTCCACATCGAAGGAGCCGTCAAGGAAATGGATATCGCCCTTTACAAGTGGTTACGGGCTAATCCCGACTGCGTCATCACCATTGGCAAGTCGGTCGACTGCAGCATCCAGTTGTCGTGGGATATCAATGGTACTGTGGCACCCGTCCATGCCGAGATAAGGAAGTATAGTGACAGTCTGCGCCTGGAGGCCATTGAGGAGGGCGTGATGATTGGCGACAAGCCTATGGCTGTCGGCAAGAAAGAGTGGCTCTATCATGGTCGTAGCTTCACCATAGGGAACACAACGTTTACCTATATTGAGAAAGACCTGAAATAAAGAAAATAGTGTAATAGTGAATCGTATGCTTAGATATAGAAGGTTTCCGATAGGATTATCATTTATCATATATGTATTGTCCATGAGCGTAGCGCTCTCATCCTGCTCAGAGGAGGGCTACCAGAGTAGGCTGCGTGAATTGATACTCGAAGACCTGCAGTTCGACAATGGTGCGTCATCACAGGAACTGGTCTTCCGGCATGAGGACCTTTCGGCCTATGAGTGTGAGAGTAGCGAGGAATGGTGTAAGGTCAGCATCGATGCGCCAAGCCGCAAGATGATGGTCAGTGTGACTGCTAATGACACCTACGACCCTCGTACGGCTGTTATTACTATTGCCGACAAGAATGATGCTACTAAGCGTTCGTTCAGCGTGTCTCAGAAGCGCAATACCGGACTCTTTATTGGTGAGACCGACTTCCAGGTGCCGATGGAGGGCGGTAGCGTTACCGTTAATCTGGAGAGCAATGTCAACTACGAGGTGGTCATACCCGGCGATTGCGACTGGTTGTCGCTGGCAAGCGATGAAGCGAAGTCCCGTGGGCTTGAAGAGTCGTCGTTCACACTTCTGGTCAATGCGAATAAGAGTTATTATAATCGCAGTGCCATCGTCAAGGTGGTCAACACCGATGAGGGCCTCTCGGGAAGTGTCTCGGTCTCACAGTCGTTCGATACCGTGTTCACAGTCGATTCCACAGACTTTGAGATTCCGATGGATGGCGGCACCTTCACGGTCAACGTGGAGAGCAATGTCAGTTATGAGGTGAAGCTTCCTGAAGGCTGCGATTGGATAACTCCGAGTATCAAGAAGAAAGATCCTGACTTTAAGACGGAGGCTACGGAAATCGTGTTCACCGTGAAGGAGAATACTGGCTACGACGCCCGCGATGCCATTATCACTCTCGTCAACGAGAATGCAAATATCGCCACGCCCCTGACTGTCCATCAGCCGTTCACAGCTGTGTTCAATGCCGACAAGAAGACGTTCGATGTCCCGATGGAGGGCGGTACTGTCACGGTCAATATGGAGAGCAATGTAAGCTATGATGTGAGCATTCCCGCCGACTGCGACTGGGTGACGCTTCCGTCATCATCCCGCACGAGGGGAGTGAAGTCGTCTGTCGTTACGTTGGATGTGAAGGAGAACAAGAGTTATCACGACCGGGATGTCATTGTCACCATCAGCAATAAGGATGCCGGCGTCTCTGTACCCATCACCATCCGCCAGCCGTTTACCACCGTGTTCACCGTCGACAATACCGCCTTCGACGTGGCGATGGAGGGCGGTACCGTCACTGTGAACCTCCAGACGAATATCAGCTACGATGTTATGATTCCGGACGACTGCGACTGGATCACCCTTCCGGCTACCTCTAAGTCGAGGATGGATGGTGAGAAGGCGAGAAAGAGTAAGAAGAGCAGGGCTGCCACTACGGAGGCCATCGTACTGAGGGTCAAGGAAAATCCAGGCTATAAGGATCGCGATGCTGTCGTCACCATCGGCAATAAAGATGCCGGCGCCGAGATTAAGATATCCATCCACCAGCCGTTCACCACTGTGTTCAAGGCCGACAAGACTGCCTTCGATGTGGATATGGCCGGCGGCACCATCACGGTCAACATGGAGAGCAATATCAGCTACGAGGTAAGCATCCCCTCCGGCTGCGACTGGATTACCATGCCTACTGCCGCCAGGAGCAAGACCAGGGCCAAGTCGAAGTCCAGAGGCACCTCGACGTCGGCTGTCGTGTTCCGTGTGAAGGAGAACCTTAGCTACAAGGATCGCGAGGCTGTCGTCACCATCGCCAACAAGGAGGCTGGTGTCTCTATCGCCATTTATATCCATCAGCCGTTTGCCACTGAGTTCAAGGTCGACAAGAATGAATTCGAGGTGCCGATGGAGGGAGGCACGGTGACGGTCAATGTGGAGAGCAATGTTGACTACGATGTCAGCATCCCCTCTGGTTGTAGCTGGATTACGCGGGTCAACACGGCGCGCAGCCGTGCGACCAAGTCGTCAGTCGTCATGCTACGCGTCAGCGAGAATACGAGCGGGAGCGACCGCAGAGCTGTCGTCACCATTGGCAACAGTAGCGCCGGCGTCTCAACCAGCATCACCATCACCCAGCCGTTTACCACCGTCTTCAAGGCCGACAAGACCGCCTTCGATGTCGATATGGACGGCGGCACCGTCACTGTCAACATGGAGAGCAACATCAGCTACGATGTCATCATCCCCTCCGGCTGCGACTGGATTACCCTGCCCGCCGGAGCCAGGTCGAAGTCCAGGGGCACCACCACGTCGGCCGTCGTGCTGCGTGTGAAGGAGAATACGAGCTATCAGGATCGTGAGGCGGTCGTCACCATTGCCAACAGGAGCGCCGATGTGTCTGTCGGCATCTATATCCACCAACCGTTCGCCACTGTGTTCAAGATCGACAAGACAGAATTCCAGGTGCCGATGAAGGGAGGCACTGTGACGGCCAATGTGGAAAGCAATGTGAGTTACGACGTGAAGATACCCTCCGGCTGCAACTGGATCTCCCTGGTAGGAGGCAGCCGTACCCGGGGTGCGAAGACCTCCGTCGTCATGCTCCAAGTCAGCGAGAATACGAGCGGGAGCGACCGCAGCGCCGTTGTCACCGTCAGCAACAGCAAGGCAGGCGTCTCTTCGGGCATCACCATCACGCAGCCTTTCAATACGAACTTCAATGTCGATGCGACGCCGCTCGAGGTCGACGAACTGGGCGGCACCCTTGGTGTCAGCGTGGCGGCCAATGTCAGTGTCGATGTGAAGTCGCAGGCTGACTGGCTGAAGGTCGGTGGGAAGACAGGTGTCGGCGACGGCTACTGGACGCAGCAGATCGTCGTATCGCCCTTTACCGCCAAGACGGCCCAGCGCACGGGCAACGTGAAGTTCCTCTATGCTGCAGCCAACCAGTCGGTTCTGGTTCCTGTGACACAGAGTCGTACGCTGTATATCAGCGAGAGCGACATCACGATGACCGAGGACGGTCAGACGCAGGCTCTCACGCTGACGAACAGTAAGGCAGCGGCTGTCAAGTGGTCGTCATCGAATACGGCTGTGGCCACTGTCAGCAGCACGGGAACAGTGACAGCCGTCGCTAACGGTAAGGCCGTCATCACTGTCATGTCTACCGCCAACAGCAAGTACACCGACAAGGTCAATGTCGTCGTCAACATTCCGCCACCACCGCCACCTCCAGAGGAACCAGCCGGCGGTGATTCTGACGAAGGGAATTCAGGCAACGGGAATCCTGACGACAACTCCAGCGGCAACTCGAACGTCGATTCCAATGACGACTCTAATGGTAGCGGTGGCTCAAATAGTAGTCCGTCAAGAACCCGTCGGAGAATCAGGAGATAGGTGTTGGAATAATGAAAAGCAGCCAGCAAGTGAAGACATTAAAATACATCATGTTGGTCGTTGGCATCGGCTTCTGCGGTCAGGCGACGGCACAGGAAGGCCTATGCCACCAACGTGGAGAAACTGATGGAAAATCCCTACTTCTGGGACCCCACTACGACTAACGAGGAGTGGGACGAGTGGTTCTACAGCAATGTGCATATCACTCCCATGGGCGACAAGACCTTCAACAGCGGCGTCAGCATAGGCTTTGATGGCCGTGTGTCGCTAACCTACAACTTTGGCCGCTATTTCTTCAATGCCTTCGGACAGTTCAACAACATCCGCTATCATCACAACAGCACCAGAGGATATCTGAACGACTGGTTCGTGAATACCTCTATTGGTATTCGATTATGACACACCAGGGTCAGGACAGCTTTACTGTTGGAGAAATTGCGCTCGCTTGACGACAGGTAAGCCGCTTATTGCGACAAATTTCGGCCTCCCCCCTAACTTTGTCGCAATTTCAAGTGGTTGTCGCAACAAAACGAGAAGAAAAACACAAAAAAAGTTGGAAAGGGATTATTATTGTTCGTATCTTTGCACCAGAAATAACAAAAGTATAAACATTTAAATAATTACAATTATGACAACAAAGAATTTCAATGCAAAGAAGATGCTCATGAGTACAGTTGCAGCAGTAGTTTTTTCATTCGTGTTCACCACCAATGCAAACGCACTTCCCTCAGAGAATACGCAAGGGCACAATCTTGAAGTCCGAGTCAAAGGGTGTGCTAATGAGAATAGTCAGAATAAGCAGGAAGAAGATTTTGATATTGTATCCTTTATATCCTATGTCCTCCAAAATATTTTTGGCGTACGAGTATAGTGACCAGCTTCTGTTCATAAGACAATAAACTAGGCGTTCTGGAAATGAATCCAGAACGCCTATTTCTTTTCTATGAGTGTGTACTCGGGGACAGAGGTGCTTGGGTATACCAAGGAGAAACTGGAAGAACTTGCTGGTCGCTTGCTACCGTAGGGACGCAAGAAGGCTGAATGAATAGATAAAATGATTATGGAAGTCACATTGCAAGAGAGGCGGCTTGGGAACTGCTGAGAAAAAGGGGGATAAAAAATAGGGTCGGCAATACCGGCTGGACTGGTATGCGTGCTTATCACGACCAGGCACTCATCGACGAGTTCCTGCGTCGCGGCATTGATGTGTCAGCCATCTATGAAGGGCTACGGATAGGCGACGAAACGTCGGGAATCGGCAAGGTCATCAGTTTCGCCCATCCCGTCAGGTACGATATTGCCGACAATCGACGACCACCATCGGCTGAAATCCCTCTTATATCAAAGATTCCGCCTTTGCCGTCTGCTCTTGGCAATGGTAGAGTTTATACCTCTTAATTTATAAATAAAAAAACGAATGCAATGCAATATTGCAATATGATGAGGAAGCATTTCATTTGCTGTATCGCCCCCTTAGTTCTTTATCCAACACCTTTGCTTTCGTAGCAAAGCGTTTCCATGTAGATTTTAGAATGTCTGGGTCATTCCATGCCTTTTCAAAGTGGCGTAACGGAGCCTGTATCATAGCCGGGCCCCACACCAGTATTCCTGCTTCGTGATTTCTGCTTCCACTTGCACGCTTGCCGATGGCAGCAGCAGTTATGTTCGCTGAGCCGATGTATGCGCACTCATCGTCAAAAACAAATATCTTCATGTGATTGCGCTCGTTGCAGCGCAATTCGAAAAGATGGCTCTCAAGGAGCTGAGGGCAGTTTTCCTTTGTGTACAGGTAGAATCCGAAGGGTTTCATACACACCACCTGAACCTGAACGCCACGCTCCACAAGTGACAGGAAGAAGTCGCATAAGCGTAACGTTTCATTTCCGCCATCAGACTCAACGATGACGTTGAAGTTCTTGAGATTTGCCGTTGCTATCTTCAGGCTGCGCTTCACCTCTGTCATCCGTTTGAAAACCTCCGTGTAATGCTCTTCATCTGCCACATAGGAAACACAGTCCTTCGTTTTGGTCTCCTCTGCTATAGAGTCAGCCCTTTCTTCATGAATAAGCCCCAATGTAAACAAGTCTTGTGGGGAAATACGCCATCCGCTTTTGGGGGCTTTGCGGGCTGGAAGCATACCGCTGTGAATAAGGTCGTAAATCTCCTGCGTTGAAAGACCTGTTAGACGGACAGCATCTTTGGTATTTATGTATTTATTGATGGGCATTTATACTGATGAAATAATTTATCTTTATGCAGCCAACAACAATGCGGCTAGAATGCCTAACCCCTCTGCAGCGATCTTCCCGTTCCAAAAACCATTTGTCAACTTGTGTTCTATTATATATTCACGCAATTTCGCGCGCCATACTTTGTTCTGAAGCATTATCCACAGAGGTTCATCGAAATAGGCAAACTCGACATTGTCTTTTAACCATGCTTTTGATGGAGTGTGACTTTTACCGAGTTGTTCTCCTTGATAGTTCAAATGCCAGAATCCATCAGTTTCTAAATGCCAGAAAGGTTTCTCAATTCCAGTCGTTCCATCAAACTGTGAGTTCTTAGTGAATTGCATCATCAGTTTCTTATATCGTTCTTCAATCCAATCATTGAGGACAAACTGGTTATTCATAAACACATTCGCATCAATGCCATCAATGATTGCTACCATCAGTACCGGCTTAGCGACAATGGTTTCACCATTAATTCTTTTTTGGCGAACACCCTCTATGCCCTTGCTATAATATCTATAGCATTGCTCATAGTCAAAGAAACGTATTTCCCTATTCATAACTCTCCTTTCTGTCTAAGCTTTTCTCTGACAGAATCCTCATCTTTTCCAAATAGCTTTGCAAGTTGGTCTATTGTCATACCAGCTTGAAAATATCCAATCAAATCTTTCTCTTCTTTGAACGTCCAACGATGTGACTTTCTTTGAGTCGGTGCTGACGTTATAGGAACGACCTCATCTACGACATCTTCTTTTGTTTCATCCTTTTGATTATATGCTTCTTCAGGGACCACGTATGGCTTTGGCTCAACCTTTGGTATCTCTGTACCTAATTCATCATAGTTGCGTGAAAATATTTCCTGTTTCACCTTTTCCAAGTCATTGAATGAGTTTTCACCATTCTCCATCAACTTCATAATATGATAAAAACCGCCATTGGCATACTCATTAATCAGATTGATGGCATCTTGCGGTTTTTTCATAATATCCAAAGAGCCTGCTTTTGCTATCGCAAGACAGATTAATGCTTGAGCATCTTTTTCTCCACCGTTGTTGAACATAGTGTTCAAACTAAAAGGCTTATCTGCAATGGGTGGTGTTAATGGTCTTTTCTCGTTTCTGAGGAATCCAATGATTGCTGCCCATACGAAACATTGCCAATGGAAAGAGAAAACATTATAATCTCCACCTTGCTTGTTGGAGAACTTGTATATCACTTCTTCTTTTGTTTTCTGCTCAAAAGAGAACCTAATCTCGAATATATTATCCATAACGAACTGTCTATTTGAGTGATTTTACAATAGTAGATACTTCCCATATTTCAGGTTCCTTTGTATCTTCACGATATATCTGACTATCGAGTTGGAAAATGTGAGATACATTACTTTGATTGTATAAGTCATCGTACTTGTCACTTCCAATCTCGACATCCTTTGTCATGATAATTGATTGGCCAAAAATATCCTTAATACCCATTAGGTACTTATGGGTTGTACTTGGGTCAAAACTCGAAGTTGGCGCATCGCTGATGAAGGGATAGTATGTGCCAATAGCTTCCTGATTCAAAGCAAGCAACGCATTGATAATACTCATTTTCTTTCTGTCCTCATGGCTCGTATTCAAACCGCCATCGAAAGTGATTGCATAATCCTCATCAATCTCTACACGACCTTTATAGCCTTTGTCGTGTTCTGTAAACTTCTCGTAGAATTCATTTGCACGCTCTTCGATTTTCTTAAGCAACTCCTTTCGTGCCTTTTCCTGAACGTCCTTACAAACAGCCTCAAGGAATGTGGATATATGCTTCCATTCAGTTTCTGCAACTTGTGTCACAGTACCGGTACTATTTGCGCCCAAGCCGTTCAATTCGCGCTCTGCATCCTGCTGCTGTCTTGTGTAGTCAGCTATAGCAGACTTACAAGATTCTAAGAGTTTTTTCTGTTTTTCAAGATTTGTACGAGAGGCTCTAATATTGCTAGACAACGTTGGAACGCTACTGGCTTCTCTATGTGGGTCAACACCATATTTCTGTTTTACAGACTCTATCTGTTTATCCAGTTCGGATTTCTTTTCAAGTTGCTTTCTTCTTCTGGCTATAAGCCTATCCATTTCCTCTTCCGTTTCCTGGAACTGACGGTCAATCCCCTTAAGACTTCTCAGAACAAAGTCTGGATAATCTTGTATTTTGCCAACAAACATGTTAAACTGTTTGGAGAACTCCATGTTGTTGCGGTAGTCTTCCAATTCTTTGTAATATTCCTCTTGCATTTTTAGACGATTCATAATCCATTCGACAGCATGAGGATGTGCTTCATCTACAGGAGAACCACATACAAAACATTGATGGTCTTTATTCAGAATCTCTTCCAGTTTTGCCCTGCTTGGTTCATCGATATATTTTCTTTCAGGCACAGCAGTTTCAACTTCAACATGTGAAGTGATTATTTGCTTGCTTTGCTCAACAAGTTTATCTATCCCTCGCAAAATCCAAAGCGAAGGTAACAAGCTGCGCTGATTGTTGTCGATTTCAGTTAGTTGATTATTAATCCTAATTATTTCTTTCTCACAATCCTCATAATCCTTGATGAGTTTTGAGAAACCAGCAAGCCCTTGCATTTTTGTCTCATCGTCAGCCAAAGCGATTTCTATCTGAGAAATATTACGCTCATATTTTTTCTTGTCTTCCTCCTCAGATTGTATACGTCCTCTCAGAAAATCTAGTTTCATTAAAAGACTCCGAACATTAGTATTTTGTTCATTAGCCTTCTTCAATTTGGAAACCTCTTGTTTTGCAATTTTGTTCTTCGCCTCCGAGATAATTGCTGTTAGCTTTTCGTAATAAGGATAATAAGATATGTGTCTAACAGCATCTTTCAGGTTTTGTTTCTTTCTGAAATCTATAAGGCTATCCAGAGATTCGCCTTGGAACCAGATATAGCCTCGTATGCCCTCGGGGAATAGATCTGTGATAATGCTTTCTGCCATAATACCATTGACATTCTTAGTACCAGTCGCAACATCGTATGTGACCTTCAATGATGAAGGACTGACATTCCACGATTCTGGTTTATCCCATTCTTGTACAGGCTGACGTATAGCACTTGCTTGACGCTCAATAATGTAATTGTGACCTTTATCGTCAGTCAAATCTAACTGGACATAACAATCTACCTTACCATCAATTTTGGCATCATACAATGCTTTTTTGTTGATGTACTCAAATTTGTGAAGAGCCTTGTGTGAGCTCAGATATAGGTCATCTGTAGTACACCATCCTTCGCTCGTTACGTATATCTTACCAAACAATACCCAATAAAAGGCATTGAATAATTTGGACTTTCCTTTTCCTCCGTTTCCAATTATAAGGTTCAGACCATCGCCAAACTCTATAGTCTGTTCCCCATAATAAGACTGGAAATTGTGAATAGTAATACTATTTATCTTCATATCGGTTATGAGTTACAGATGTTCTTTATATTCGCCATATACTGATTGACCAAGCTATCGGCTTCAGTCTTCTCCACACTTAGTTCTGTCAACATCTTGGCAACCTCTTTGGCTTTCTTGATGTCAACGAGGACTTTTTCCCGTTCTTCTTTAACAACAAGATCGATTTCTTGCGCTATCATTTTGTACATTTCGTCTTGTATTGCCATAGTTCTATATCTTTAGTTATATTGTTCTTCTTCTGTATCAAGTAAATCAAACATGGGAATATTCAGAGAGTCGCAAACCTGTTTCAGTTCGCCATAAAGTATATCAATCTTGTTGTCTGCCAACGCTGCGAAGTTAAGAATTCTCCTTACTTCACCTGTAAACAGACTGCGTTCGACAGGCGATGCATATTCTGTAACGTTAGGCGGCATCACTATCAAGTCCCAGATATAAGCCATATCTTTGCCTTTGCAGGTTCTGAGTACACGTCCACGACGTTGGATGAATTGTCGAGGATTTCCCGTACTGGATATGAAAATAGCATTCTGTGCCCTTGGAATGTCAACACCTTCATCTAAGCACTTCATCGAAAGCAGAATCTGTATGTCGCCACGCTCAAAGGAATCGAGTATTGACGGTGCATCGTCAAGTCCGCTGATATATTGATGATAGGAATACTTGCGGTCACGAAACATTTTGGAGTATTCGTCAATGATGTGAATATCCTCATTGTCTATCTCGTAGTCATCGATTTCTGCATAGTCAGGTTCGTAACCTTCTGGTACAAACACAAAGGTATAGTTGAGATTGCCTTTCTTCTTCTGTTGGTCAAGCAACTCTGCAACCTTCAATTTCTTGTTTGCAGCCTTGTGTATGATTCGCTTCCTGGCCATCAGAAGCATTTCCGCTTCCTTCTTATATTTACCTGTTACAGGGTCGATAAACTTCCTCAGCTTTTCCGTGATAATGTTGTATTGCTCCATTTCATCAGGTGTCAGACTGATGAATAATGGATAATACTCATAGTGGCAAAGGATGGGAGGATCAGATTCCCATATCGCATCCTTCATCGTAAATCTGTATGTGTACTTGGGTGGTTCAGAATCGAAGAAATCATAGAGATTCTTGGAACCTCCTTCATCATAAATACGTTCTGGTGTTGCAGACAAGCCAATTCTGTATTTAATGTTGAATGGCAATTTTCTGATTGGGCCAGTTGCGCCCAAGTTATGTGCCTCGTCAGCAATAAAGATAAAGTTCTCAATTCCCTTCGTACTCCTTATGAAGTCCTGAATATACTTGCGAATGAAGGTTGCATAAGTCGTAATGATGACGATGTTCCTTCGCTGGTTCAGCAGACTCTTCGTAGTATATCGAGACAGCAGATTCTTCCAGTCTTTTTCTGTGTGGGTAGAAACGACATTTTGGAAATTGAAGTGTTTTACTTCATCTTCCCATTGTAACGCCAATGCTCTTGTTGGAACAACGATTATTACTTTATAGAACCCGTTCTCACGATATTGTTTGAGAACGCAGTTCAAGGCAGTAACCGTTTTACCTGAACCTGTTGCCATTGCAAAGATTCCATTTCGATTATTTTTTATCCATGCATCATACGCATCAATCTGAATAGACCGCTCTGAAGGGAATGGGAATCTTGGCTCTTGCTCCTTAAATTCCATCTTCTCAACCAGACGGCTGGGGAGAGGTTTGGATGTAATTGGGTCAGAAGAGTCAATCTCATTTACTTCTCGCAAGTCTATTTCACTATCAAGTAGTTTCTTTAGCTTTACGCCACCAAACTTATCCTTGATATACGATGTCACCTTGCTAATGGGAATGTGAATAAGATGAGTGTTGTCCTGACCCCAATTATCATTGAACTTATCCTCCAAATCCTTTACGTAGTCAGGATTCTTCCAAGAAGTAAATGCCGTAATGGTTTCTCCGTTTAGCTCCATTGCTGTTTGCGAGAAATTTGCGGAACCACTAAATGCTACTTTATTTCCATTCTCATCTGTAAAAACGCCATACTTATCGTGCCCAAGTCCACCTTGCGTTGAGATTGTAGCCACGAATTCTATCCTGTCTATTGATATGAGGTAAGAAAAGCACCTGAAGAATTGTTCGTCTTGACGAGATAGCGTATTGCACAGTTGGGTCACATCGTTCAATATACGGTCTTCAAAATCATCTATGACCCCAGTCTGTCCTTTCACTATCGCCATCTTGTCCTGTTCGCTAAGTATGTGATTGATAACGACACGCATTTTGCCACCGTTAGCAATGAAGAGCGCAAATCCATAGGCTAAGCAACGAATGCCAGAAGTCGAAAAGAATCCCAAGCCGAGGTCGAACGATTTGCTTTCTATTAGCGCCTCAGTAAAGAATTCTTTTGGCTCATGCTGCAAGCCTGTAGAATATGTCAGTTCAAACTCACACTCTCTTAGCATATAGTTTCCAGTCCAAATTGTATCTTATCAAACAAATAGTCAAAACCCACAAGATTCGGATTATCTTTCACATCTGCCATTATCCGCTCCAAACCGTCATCGAGATGTAATTTGAAGTATCGAGGCAGGTCTTTGTCAGACATCTTTATATTATAGTGTTTGCACATGATGGCAGCATACATAGAGTAAAGATTACCAAACAGAACATTTTTGGAATATTCCTTGCCACCAGAATCCTTCACATCCAATGGAGAGAAGTGAACACCGCTTTGCAATGAATAGGTAATAGCTATACGAGCTATGACATTCTCTGCCCCCAAAGCGAACTTTCGAGTGAGAACAGTTACTGCTTCTTTATTCTTGGCACTTGTCTTTATCTGGGTAAACATGTTTATTCCTTGTTTATAAATTCATCAATTGGCACCTGTTTGAACGAGGAATGCGTCACCTTGTTCTGAATTAGGTATGTTGCGTTCACTAACGGTTTCATTACCTCATATTCATCTGATGTTAGCTCCTTATAAAGCAAAGGGAATAGGACAACCTGTTTTGAAATCTGAGGATAGAACTCCGTGATAATCTTGGTAGCATGACTCTTATCAAACTTCTGCAATGGAGAGTCGATGAATACAGGGAATTGGATTCCTGACTCATCTACCAAGGCCTTTAATATCGAGGTTGCATATAACTGCTGTTCACCTTTTGAAAGAGAGTCTTTGTTGATAGCATCACCATTGACAGAATACAATTTGATATCCATGTCTTCGCCATCAACGACAACTTCAACCCTGCCAATAAAATCCTCCTTGTGCATCAAGGTATTAAGTGTTGACTTGATACGTCTCTCCAGAGAGTATTTCTTCTCTTGCTTCAGCGATACCAAGAAAGTGGAAAGCTCTGCTATCAGTTGTTCAGCAACCTGGTCCTTTTTAGCATCGCTGTCATCGAGGCTAACTTTCTTGCTTAGTTCGCTTACTTGCTTGGTTGTGGTTGCCAGTTCTTGAGTAATTTCTCCTATTGTCTCATGCAACTGGCGTATCTCTTTATCTTTTTCAAGTATATCTGCCTCGACCTTGTTCTTCCTTGAACGGATGTCCTTGATAAGTTCATCCTTCTCCTTGCTATGGATGTTAGACAGTCTGCGACTATTGCGTTCAAGCACAAGTTTGTTTTTTCGATAGTCATCTGCCAAGTGCTCGAACTCAGCCTTGTATGTCGTAGTCAAGTTATTGAACACAGCAACAAACTCTTCATATTCCTGTTCAGAAACAGAGAGCAAAACTTCTTCGTTGACCACCTCATGCTTGTATTTGTCAAGCACATCCTGGACTTTCAAAATAAGATCTGATTTCTCCGTTGATGCTATGTTCGAATGCTCAAACATCAACATAAGATCTGAAGTAATTTGGCTTACAATCAGATTCCTGCTCAACTGGTCATTCTTGGTTTCTTTCAACTTAAAGTCATATTCTATCTGGTCACGAGTATCTTTAAGTAACTTGCCGGTTATAACAAAGGGGGCATATTCAATGAAGTTCTTCAACTTAGATTTGTATTCTTCATCCTTCTGTTTGGTGGTTTGAATGAGTTTTTCCAATCTGGCTATTTCTGACGAGGTGGCATCATTACCTTCTCGCATCAATTGTAGCTGGAGTGCTTCATCGTCATTCCTCAACTGCTGTAACTCGGATTCAAGATTAGACAGCTTCTGCCTGCTGTCTTCGCTTTTCTTTTCCAGATGTTCTTGCTTTGAAAGAATACCCAGTAATTTCTCTCTACTTTCTATATCTGATGACTTCTTGCGGAAACGCAATCTAACGTTCTCCAGATTCTTCTTCAAATCTTCATACTTACGCACTCCAAGCACCTCATTGTAGGCAGAACACAAACGACGCTTTTCTGTTGAAGTATTCGTTTCCGCCAATGCCACAATCTGTTCTGAATCGAAGAAGAAGAAACGGGCGATGTCTTTGTTTAGGATAAAGTCATTAATGAAGACTTCTGAGCCTATCGATGCTGTCAACTCATTCTTCTTACCATCAATCAATATGTCAACCGTTTCCTTTTCAGTTATCATGTCGTATGAACGGATAACCTTCAAAGAGGTACAGGGAAGAGATGGGATGATAACATCTTCAAACTCTATGGCTACATAATAAGTGGTGATTTTCTTCAAACCTTCATTGTCAGAAGAATATCCTCTGCGTTTAATCAAATCTTTCTCTGCTGAATCTAATGCTTCGAACTTCGCTCTGACATTGTGATTCAAATTGTTTTTCAGGAAGGCATTGTATCCGCTATTGGCGATGTCCTTTCTAACCTCTGCTTCAACCTCTGTAATCAGTCTGCCATATAAACACCATATCAGCGAATGAAGGAAGGTGGTCTTACCAAATCCGTTCTCACCAGATATCAAGAAAATGGGTTTCTCATCATCCTGAGTGAACTTGATGATGTTCTTCCCCTCATAGAGGCGATAGTTGCCAAGTGTTATGCTTTTGATAATCATGACTCTACCTCCTTTATAAATGATTCAAGACGAGATTCAAGGTCTGTTTGCAAACCATATCTTCGCATCAATAGTACTTTATTCTTCTGCAGTGCCAGCAATTCTTGAATTAACTGGTAGTGCTGAGGATTGTCTTCACATGCTTTTTCCAATAATATGCGTTCTTGCAACCCTATATTGGTGTTTGGGATGTTGTAGCCATAAACTTCATTGTAGATGTCATTCACAGTCGTTGTGAAGTTGCCATCACGATACCATAACACCTGAATGGCTATCAGCTCTTGGTTGGTAATAAGGTCTATGCTGGAACGGTAATTTTGCGTATCCTTCTGAACGGTCAGCAACTCACGCAGCAACTGGATTCTGTATTCCATCGTATAGTTGCCGAGATTGTGGCCCGTTTCATCGACGGCTTTTTGGCCGTTTCTTCGAGTTGCATATCTGAGTTCCGACACATTACGATTCTCAACAAGCCTGTCCCTGAAATCCAGTAATGGTTTCATCCATTCAACTCCGTTCTTGATAAGGGATGACATAGACTTATCTTCCTTTACTACAGTACATATCCAACATCCAAAGCGACTTTGGCCACAAGAACGATGGCTATCATCAGTGACAACCGTGGGGCATTCGTAGTCATCGGCAGATGCATCAAGATATATCTTGTAAAGAATCTCATTGTCAAAGCCCCAGGGAGATGGGATCGTGTTGATTATCCACCAAACCTCTTCAAGCATCAAGTCCTTAATTGGAGCGTATGTAAAGGTATTGGGATTCAACGGGTGCTTTGACAAACGATGCCCCTTTATCTCATGTCGTTTAATGGAGCGTTCACGTTGTTGGCTCTCTGTAAGTCTTGTGCCAACAAGAACAATTGCCTCTCCGTCAGCAGCCACCTGATCAGTTATAAATTTGGAGGTGGGTTTAATCTTCATCTTCTCCGTACAGAAACGGAAAGAATTGTTGGGGACAGGATAGCCTTTGCCAATAACGCAGCACCAAAATGAATCTTCCAATTCTGGCGTTGTCGTTGCTACAGATATAGGCATCTGCTGCTCCTTGGCAGCCTTTGATATCATGTCTAAAACCTTGGTGACATACTCCTCAATAATAGGATTCTCAACCATCGTATCATTACAGACCACATGCACATTACGATTCAAAGGCTTCCCTTCCTCACGTAATCTTTGCAAAGCAATCCAGACAAGAGTAAGCAGTACCGTAGAGTCTTTACCGCCACTAAAACCTATAATCCAAGGGCGGGTGTAGCGGTCTTCTTCCAGATACTGGTCCTTCAATTCCTCAATAATCGCTTCAACGCGTTTGCTCTTTATTGTCATTGTCCTAAGTCCTTAATAATAGCTGCAAACGGAAAAGATCACAAAAATGGCGTGAAGCCATCCTTATGCACTTAACCTGAGGGGCGGTGTCTGGAAAACGGGACCCCTAGAACACTACTAAGAATGCAACACGCCAAAGCGTGTGCAAAGCTATGATGTGTTCTTTTAGGATACCATTTCCTGGCCTCCTCTGCTCAATGAACGAACTATCCCAAATTGAGTTTTCCAGACACCTTCGGTTAAGTGCGTATCAATAAGCAATGCATCATCAGTCCGGGATTTCTCCCCCGAAACCAATTGCAAAGATACGAAATAATTCTCTTATCTATATATAATAAGGTGTAATTTAATATAAATTTAACCGTCTGAAGCTGATAATCTACATCTCACAAGCTCATTCGGCCCTTTTCTGTTTCAATTATTCCATCACCATCATTTGCCAAAAGTAATAGCGATCCACAGTGTAATCTCTGCAATGATAATGCTGATTGAAGCAAAGAAAATGCCTGCCAACCACTTAAATGCCTTTTGAGAACACCAAAAGCCCTTGCTGTTTAGAGCCTTACAAAGGTCGTAATGGAAGGTGGATATATGGGTACGCAAATCTCTTTCCATCTCATTAAGTGCTTTCTCCTGATTATTCAGAAATGAGTTATAGGCATTATTAATAGCGGCAACAGAAACATCGTCAAGTGTGGCGGTAAATTGAACGTTATGCGTATTACAAATAGTGGTTTGAATATCACCCAGTATCTCTTTGTTAATCTCTGCTCCACGATCAAGCTTCTTACTGATTTGTTCTAATGATTCTGTCATGAACTGCATATCTCGTAACAAGAACTTTTGTTGTTCAATAGCAGAGTGGATTTCCTGTAGTTGCTTACTCAAATCTTCAGACTCTTTTTTCAGTTCATCCTGGTTGTCTATGTCATTCATCATGCCTTCGATATCAAGGCCGGATGATTTCGGTTGTTTTCTTGCCATATTCGTTTCTTTTTATCTGTGATACCTTCTAATAGGGCGATTGTGCATATTGTGCGCCATCTGTGCACAGCGACGAGCCCATTCTTTTTCATCTTCGTTATTGTCCTTACCCCAGTCGGAAGAGGGCGTGCCACCACCTCCGCCACAGGAATCTGCCAAATCGATGGCAGCATTTACGTAGCCAGCAAACAGGAGCATTGCTGTGTGCTGTACATCTCCAATAGTTGACCAAAGGTAGTTTTCTGGCATTTCCACCTCATTCTGCAAGAGATTATCAATCTCCTCTGGGATGTCAACGGAATAGTGATGGCCCTCTACTTCAATATCATGGTGGCACATGACAGGTTCCTTTCGGGGATAATTGAGTGAAGCAGTTTTGGAGAGTTGATAATCCTTACTGCCTTTCTCTTGTTTAGTTGTATGCTCTACTTGACTGTCTTTCTCTGGATGCAATTTCTCCCAGGTCTTTTCAATCCTTGAAGGCGTGAGGTTTCGGCTGTGCCCGATGTCTGAGGATTTATATCTTGAGTTATCCTTCATGATGTAATAGCCGCATACCTTTCCGTGCTTGTCTCTCTTCAACGTAATGGCGTACCCTTTTGCCTTGACCTTTGCTTGATAGATGTTCCAGTTAAAAGAGTCCATGTTCTTCAGGACAGATATACAAGTCTTTGTTATCTGTTCGATATTCCTTTGGCGTTTTGTCTCAGCCAACACCCAGCCCCGTCGTTTTGTGATGGTATTAGCTGCTATCATCGCACGGTCGTTGATATAATGAGCATCGTTGACATTGCCCTCCATATCTATGCGATTGGCATTGATATGAAGGTGGAGTATCTGACCCTTACTGTCATGATGAAGCGAGACAACGTATTGGGTATTTTGAAGATTGGTACGCTTTGCGCTGTTCCGTCCGGCTTTCCCCGAAAGATCAACACTATCAAACTCACGGACGAACTCGTCAGCAAGTTCCTGCCAGTCTTTTATCGTCCATCCAACAGTCTCTTCTTTGGCTGGCGATAGTTCTATGCGTATCGAATTATTCTTCAAAGGGTGATGCTTGTTCAGTTTCTCTTTGTATTTCATTTGAAGTGCGACCATCCGTGCCCACATGGAGGACGATGAAATATTCTCCGGCAAATGATTGACTTTGACAATCTCTGCCTTATCTTTTTCTGACGAGTAACGCACCGCGTTACTGCCGTGTGTAATAACAGCTCCTTTTGCAACCATTGTTTACTCTTTCATATCTTCAATGATCTTATCCCATTGCAAAATGATGTTGGTGACAGCATCAATCCATGAGCGCATGAAGCGTTCGTTATTGAAGTAGTGTTTTATCTGCTCCTGAGACTTACCCTTAAGCGCACTACGAATATGTACAAGATCGCCTCTTGCATCAGCCAGACTACAATAGGCTTCTATCTCTCGTTCTGTAAGGTGAAGTTTAGGCTTATGACCGAGTGCACATTTACGCATATAGTCACTGATGGTTAGTCCACATCTTTTTGCGCTCTCTTTGACTGTATTATACTCTTCTGGAGTTGCCCTTGAATCAAGGCGTTTGGTTCGTCTTGGAACCTCTATCTTTTTTTTCTTTCTCATATTCAATAATTATAGTTAGCCAATGCGAGCTTGCGAGCGTTTAAGAGTCCATTGGAGAACAAGGATGCGCTGCGTTTTTGTACGACATTGGTAATTCTTGCTAACAAACGTCACATTACGGAAGACTTATTGATGTTGCCTATCAGCAAATCTGCAATATCGACCTTCGCCAGTCTTTGCTCTGGAGTGGCGGTCTTTTCGAGATAGTCGCTCACCCGAATATGCCACCCTTTTTCATTCAATTCCTCTGCGCGTCCTGACCACATTCCATAGGTATAACCGTCCTTATCCGTATCTGGAAATAGTATCACATCACAGTTTTTAACAGCACTCATTCTTTCTTCTTGGAGATTACCGAATGAACCTGTGGCCAACCATAATAGATTAGGCAAAAAGAGCGAGCAAATGATAGAAGTTTTCTCACTTTCAACAATGCCTATTGTCTTATCAGAAGAGTGAGAATCACGAAGTAAATGCTCGCCAAATAGGGTCTTTTTGATGACATAATCAGCAGGAATCTCACCACGTTTCGATAGTTCCTTAGCAATACTGGATGGTGTTATTGCATGGTTCCGATGGCCATTGGGACAATAAGCCATAACCTTTCCCATCCGTACAATCCCATCTATGTCAACGTACCAATAAATGACGTGATGTTCCTTCGTCACTCCTAAATGATAGGCATTGACAACATCAGATAACTGAGCGAAATCGCTGACTATCGTTCTCAAATAGCGAGTAAAATCTGACTGAAAATGTCGGTCAGAACTCTGGCTCACATAGCTGGAATTGATGGCCAGAAATGACTGGTTTTTCAGGCGAGGAACGACCTTTGCAGGCAATGTAGGAGCCGTGTTCATGTGGCCTTTTACATAGTACTTGTTCGTGTCGATTCCATGCTGATGACACATATAAATGAAGGTGGCAATACTAACATTATTGCTTGTATGGAGGGCATTAGCGAATTTGCGGTTATTCTCTGCCTCATTGTATTTGCTACTCAGTTTGCTGATGCTTTTGAACAATCCACGCCCTTCTTCACCAAGATTTGAGAGAGCAAAAGCGCCTTTTGTCCAGTCCTCAAAGGTCTCGAACATATTGATATTCCTATTGATAATCTCGTTGACTAAAGCCTGATAATCGAAGTTTTCCATTTTACTTATGCATGTTTTGCTCGTATCTTTGAACGAATTTTGCCACACCGGATTTGTCCTTATAACCAACCTTCTTGGCTATTTCATCATAGGTAAGTCCATCATCCTTTAGTTGCATGATTGCCTGATATTTTGCCTCATTATTTGTGCTGATGGGTACCAGGTTTTCAAATGGGACTCGTTCGCCTGTTTCCTTGAAAGTCAGATGCTCAGTAAATCTAAGCTTAATAGATTCTGACTTATTATCAGCAGAAAGATAGTTACCTTTGACACAGCAAAGATGCTTATAACTGACATCAGCAAGGTCGCTTCTCAATTCCATAACCAAGCGCATCTTGGCTTCAAATGCCTGGCTCCCCAATAGATTGTGCTTGGAAGGCATGAAGGTTTCTGTTCGTTTTCCACAATGATGCAGAAATATTATCAGGCACCTGTGCTTGGTTACTAAATGCAGATATTGCATCAGGAACTGGCGCACTTGATTTCCTTCATTCATACTACCGGTATAGAGATCTGAGAAGCAGTCGACCACTACCAAATCAGCAGGTTGTACGGTCAAACGCTGATCTAGTTCTGCAACAACATCCTCACTATCAAAAAGGAATCTGAGTCCTCTTAATGATGCAGGATCCATGTTCAAATCATTGTTTTGGCGACCTATCAAGTATGCGTTGGCAGTCTCATCATCCTCTGTAGACACATAGATAGCACTCTGGTGTTCTACGTTCAATTTCATTCCAAGAAAAGTCTTTAATCCAGCAGAAACAGACATTGATAGTTGACGAAGGAATGCCGATTTTCCTGTATCTGAACTGCCAGCAAGACAAACCAAGCCAGACTTTGGCAATAGGGGCTCAAGCAGAGATGGAATCTCTTTGATATTCTTATTCAACAACATTTCACCTGTGATTTCACCGAACTCATTAGCGCCAAGAACACCTTGGCTCTGCATCTTTTCGATGTCTTCAGTAATCCCTTGAACATAGTTCTGCATAACACTACTTAATGTGATTATATTTTGCCAACTTGCCTGATTTTATGAGTTGGTTTACCTCCTGTTTGGAATAGAGATTCTTTCGTCCCACTTTCTGGCTTTGTAGTATTCCTGCCTTTTCAATTCGCCAAAGTGTTGGGTAGGCAATGTGCAGAAGATTACACAATTCATCACGGTTATAGAAACCATCGCCTTCCGGTTGATTATTCACTAACGAGTTGACGCTTCTTTCATCAAGGCAGCGATTAACCGTTTTGTAAATCACATCTTCAAGCTGGTCCTCATTTAATACAATAATATTGCTATCCATAATCATATAATTGTTTTTTTAAGACACAAAGCAAGTGAAAGCCACTGAGTTAAGCACTTAGCGGCTCCGCATTTTTCGGAAGTTTTTCTAAGCTTTTGGGGGTGTCTTTGTTATCCTGAACTTATCCCTTTATCTTATCCAACAATCCATTTACCAAACAAATAATCCGTAATCTTATATTCAACACTTCGTTTCTTGCCACCTGCTTTCGTAATGACTCCTCGTTTTTCAAGCCTATACAAAGCTGAGGATGTATTTGTAGCAGAAAGACCACTTTCTCTCTGAACATCGGCAGCAGTAGCTATTTCACCAGCACGAGCCAAACCATATAATGCGCGCTGCTGTACGCCAGGTAGAGTACTGAACTTATAGCAGAAGTATCGCTCGTTCTCTTCAATGACAATGTCAAGGCAATCCTCCGTCCCGTAGTTTGGGTGGATAACACTGGCGAAAGACCGTATGTAATTGAGATTTCCTCCAAATTTCAATATTGTTTTTTGAAAGTCAGGATTCCCCTTTACCTTATTATATATATCCTCCGACAACAGGTCCTCAAGATCCTCTTTCTCAAAATTGGGGATTTGAAATGAGCAAAAGAACTCGTCGAACAATGGATGATTCTTTGAGAATTCTTCGTGTGACCCTGTTGATGTGGCTACCAGGGATGGTGAATGTCTATTGGAGAAGAAGACTATGAATTTCTTTTGTTCCCCTTTTGTCATAGCCAGCAATAACTTGTCGAAGTCATCAATCAAAACTACAGCATCTTTCCCCAAGAAACCATCTAAATCCTTGATAAGAGATTCTGCTCCCACAATATTACTATGCGGATAGAAGTTTTTCACCATCAAGAATCCACGTGCAGTAAATTCTTCTGCGAGTTTCTCGATCGTAAATGTTTTACCAGAACCTTCGACACCACTAATTAGAATGTGCTGAGGTTCCAAATCCTTGCGATAGCTCTCTGTAAGATCAGCTATTCGCCATACTAATTGATTTAATTTGTTCATATTAAAATTTTTAGAAATAATATAATTTTGCTGCACAAAGTTACTTAATTTCAAAAACTCTCACGAAAGAAATAATGAATATTTGAGTTGGCTTTAGCAATTTATAACATCGAATTTTAACAGAAAATCAACTTTTGAGTCTGAAACCAAAAAGTTAAAATTGCGTTTTTGAAATATTAACATGGGAAAAGTGCAAACATGAAATTTAAAGTGCGCGAGAATTAACTTTTTCTTGGATCAAAAATGGAGAAAAAGTTCATTTTCGTGCTCTTTTTCCAGTCGCCTGAACAAAAGATTTAAATCCAATTCTTTTCTATAATGATAGGAATACCACCACCATCCCCATACCGGCGGTAAGTGTATCTAAGTAGTTTCTCACCAACATGTTCCAGAAGCCTCTTGTCACTGGCAGAGAGCTTGTCTATGAGCGGCTTGTCACTAAGTGCTGAAAATGTATCCAATGTAAAATGCCAATAGTTTGTGTTGGTTGGGCAATGGCTGAGATTCGTAACCCCATAGAGAGGATTCTCTGTAGCGTTATATTCTTCTAAGGTATTCAACACAATTGAGCGCACCTTAAAAGCTAACTCTTTTATCTCATCAAATTCTTTTTGCTTCTGTACCCCTTTCTTATAAGGAACAGTCTTGGCGTGAATTTGACGGGCATACCAAATTACTTCAAACCATGGCGATGGCTGTTCTGAACAAAAATTCTCAACCAATGACTTGGCGTCCACATCACCACCATTCCAGTCTGCCTGGGCTTCTCCCTTCTGAACAAAACGTATATCTTTAATATCAAACAATGCACATAGAACAGATGTTGACATGTTAGCTATTTGGTGTGTCTTTAACGCCTCCTTAGTCAGAAACGCATTTTCATCACCTAAATCATTATTGATGCACTTTGCAGGTTCTCCATCAATTCTCCTTATCACACAGAAATCCCCATTGCTCTCCAGCAATGAGTCAGTAGGCATTATTTTGCGCCATTCTTTTCTTGGTATCAGATAGTTAGGATAAGAAGCAAAGTCCATTATTTATACAATCTGAAGTTTATCGACAATCGTCTGGATACAGCCTGCCAATCTATCCATATCCATGACATCAGAAAACAACACTTCTCGTTGGTATACAAATGTGACTAAAGCATGATTGTCAGTTGCGCTATCTAAAGTTTTGTCCACAGACACTAATACCCCTTGCTTCAGAAGGAACACCAGTTCAAGACTCTTGTCATCACTATTCTTGTCAGCAGTAACCTTCTCAGCGTTTATCATTCTCAAACTATTAGTCATTCTCTGAAAGACGGGCATATATTCATCCTGCTCTTCTTCTGAAAAATCAAGCTTGTAAAAAGCTGTCTCTATCTTCTGCTCAGTTTCAGACTTTACAGGATCCAGTGATACATTAACACTTTTACCATTGACAATAATTCCAGCTGCATCTCTATCAGAAGAACTAATACCATAGGAAGAAGCTTCTGCTGTCGTCATTACCACAGCAAAGAAAGTCAGTAAGAGCCCATTTCTAACCTTAACAACTCTTTTTAGAGCGTCAGTTACTTTTTCATACCTAATATTCATTCTGCTTCCATCACCTTTATGATACTTGGATTAATGCACCAGTGAAATCCTTCATCCAATATCTGGTTAAATTTCAATATTTTCTCCTCTAACTTATCTACTTCCAAACTTAGAGAGGTGTTCTCTATTTGGGTTTTCAACGTTATTGCTCCTTTGTTCAACTCGGTACTGCTTTTCTGATAGCCAAACTCTATCACAAAATTATCACCATTTTCATTAATGGCATTTTTTTTCTGAATTTTCTCCCATCTGGCCAATGAGCCTTGCTCCGCCTTATCTTTCTCGTCAATCAGATTCATAAGCTCAGTACTAAAGACACTTCCCATTATTTCAAGCAAAGAAGAATTGTCTGTAGTTTCATACGCAAGCTCATTAAATTTGTAGAATTTTAAACCGTCAACTTTAGGCCGATTAAGTGTATTCAAGTAGCCATAAATGTATTTCATCATGACCAAAGCCACTTTTATCTGATTATATGCTGGCGTTTTCAAATGCAACGACACCTGATTCGATTTGAACACGAATTTGGTCATCTTATCTGCCGATACAATTTGGGCTCCATTCTTCTTGGCAACCTCACGCTCATTCTCATTATATGAGACATGATACTGCTCATCACAAAAAACAAAAATCTTCTCATAAATAGTATCCACACTATCTTCAGACGCATATCCGATAACGAGATGCACGTCTTTCAAAAATGTTTTATGATAAACTTTATATTCCCAAGGATGAAATGGATAATCCATATCGTAGTTTCTTTCCGTATTGTATATTTATTCTGTTTTATTAATCTTAGTGCTTATTTCTCTGCAAATATAGTGCTATTTCTTTAAAAAAGGGTGCAAAGGTAATACCAAAAATTGATTCCGTTTCTTTTTTTTAGTTTTTTAAGCGCAAAATTTAATTGTTATTAACAAAAAGCAGCAAAAAATTAAAAGTTTTTACGCATTTGTTTGACACTTTATGACTAATATAATCACGAATAATGATTAGTCCTCATCATGATTAAACGTAATGGCTCAAAGTTCCTGCCGCCCGTCTTTCCAGTAGATTGTTATAAAGAATCTGCTGAGCTTTGATTCTATGAGGAAGGCTGTCATAGTTTCTGCCAGGAAATGCAATGACTGCTGTGGTATCAAAAGAATAATTATTACGGCTATAGATCTCGTATATATTATAACCGATGAAAGTATATGCGCCATAATGGAAGACAATAGTAGGATGGTTTGCAATGTCTATGACCT
>JAEEGH010004417.1_pt1 | contig 36143 bp, 25 predicted proteins | sample 9134181 | NCBI WGS metagenome assembly JAEEGH01 (sample SAMN16246544, study PRJNA631951) | gut metagenome | biome: gut microbiome; feature: rumen; material: DP-attached | host: Bos | place: Iran: Karaj | collected 2018-10
CTGAATGCCTGAGCGCCTGCCCATTCATTCTGCATAATTCCAAGGAAGTTTACAATCTGGTTTACGAGTGTAGAAAGGTGGGTAGCAGGGGTAGAGGTGATTTTATCTGGAACACCGCCCAATCCTTCCTGAATAAGCTGTCTTAAAGACCAGCCTGCACAGTAACCTGAGAACATGGAAAGGTCGTGAATATGGAATGCAGCTGTTTTGTGGGCTTCTGCAATTTCCTTTGAGTAGATGTTGTTGAGCCAGTAGTTTGCGGTGATTGCTCCTGAGTTGTGGAGAATAAGACCACCGAGTGAGAAGTTAACGTTTGCATTTTCGTTAACGCGCCAGTCGCTCTGACCAAGGTAGCCGTCCATTGTATTGTTGATGTCAATCATAAGGTTCTTGGCATCACGTACGGCTTCGTGGCGTGCGCGGTAAAGAATGTATGCTTTTGCTATTTCAACCTCGTTCTGTTCAATGAGTACTGTTTCTACAATATCCTGAATCTCTTCAATGGCAGGAATTGAATGAGCTCTTGTGCCGGCAAGCTGAAGTCTCAGTTTTTCTTCAACTAAGTCTGTCAGTTGTGCGGCCCGGTCTGGATCTTTCTGTTTCTCAACCGCCTCGATAGCCTTTTCAATGGCTTTCTCAATTTTGGTTCTGTCGTAGTCGGCAATTTCGCCGGAGCGTTTAACTACGTGCTTGATGAAACCCTTGGTTTCGCTGTCTGAACTGGAGCCTAAGAAGCTTCTCCATTCCGGAAAGATTGATTGATCACTCATTTGTTTTCCCCTTTGTACCTTTTGCGGCACCCCTCTTTTCTATATTTTTTACTTCAGTAATGAATTCCTCAAGTGTTTCAAAATGACGATACACGGATGCAAATCTGATGTAAGCCACCTTATCTATTGAGTAAAGTTTTTCAAGGACTAATTCACCTAACTGTGCGGTTGTGACCTCGCGGGCTTCCTTGCCAAGCTTAATGGCTTCGTCTTCTATAGCGTTTGTAAGCTGTTCTACAACCATTGTTGGAACAGGTCGCTTTTCGAGAGCCCGGTCTATACCTTTTTCAAGTTTTGTTGCATCGAAAGGTTGTCGTCGTCCGTCACGCTTAACGACCATAAAAGGTTTTTCGTCAATTCTTTCATAGCTGGTAAAACGGTAACCGCAGGCAAGACATTCTCTTCTTCGCCTTATACTCTCACCATTTACCATAGTTCTTGACTCAATAACCTTGTCATCAAGACTAGCACAATACGGACAGCGCATTATTTCCTCTTTATTTAATCAACATTAGATATAGTGTTATTTTTATATTATATAAATAATATAACACTAGATATGATAACACAAGAGATTTTATGGCATTTTAATGAATTTTTTTTAAACTATTTTTCTTGACAAAAATTTTTTTTATGCTTTAGTGCGAATTTGCTTTAAGTTCTATTGACAATTTATTTTTTCTTTGAATTTTTCTTAGATTGCTTTTTCTTTCCCTTGCCGGAATCCTTGGACTTTTTTGGGTCCTTTGATTTTTTTGAAAGCTTAAAAAGCTTTTTAGAAAGATTCTTTTTGCGTTCGCTTGGAATATAGTCGTAACGGACAAAGCTGCCCTTCATGATTGCAGAAACAAAGAATAATATTATGATTGAAAGATAAGGCAGCCAGTTACCGAACCGTGCATACGTTGTCATAGTCCTGTAGTAAACCGGTACTTCATAGCAGGCAGAAGAATCCGTAAAGAGCGGCTGGTCAACAAGAAGCTTTCCTGCAGGAGAGATTACAACCGAATAACCTGCATTTGCCGAGCGGATCATTGTAGTTCTGTATTCAATTGCCCTGTAAGAAGCTATTACAAAATGCTGAATCTCACTCGATTTTTTCAACGACCACGAATCGTCAGTTATGTTCACAAAAAGCTCTGCGCCATTAAGGTAAAGAGGCCTCATCACATCGGTAAAGGCGTCATCAAAGCAGATGGGAGTACAGATTCTTACAGTTGGCTTAGGTTTGTTTCTCTCTGTGCTGTACGGTATCGAAACATCAGTGCTTTCTACAGCCGGAATGTATTCCTTATCATAGTAAGAACACGGAATGTCAAAGTAGCGCAGCTGTTCGCCGTGACTCCAGAATGCCGAAAAGCCGAGAATCTTAACCATTATCTTTTTAATTAATGGAAGATGTGCCCCCGGAACCGCTTCTGCAAACGGTACAAGATGAAGCTTGCCGTAATAGCCCCGGTAGTTGCCTTTTTCGTCAAAAACGTGAGCCGCATTAAAGTAGCATTTCTGTTCTTCTATAACTTCTTTTTCAATTTCTTCGCCTGTTTCTTCATCAACTTCTTTTACAATTTTTTTATCTTCGAAAATCTTTACATACGAACCGCCTGCCAGAAGGGGAGACTTTGTGTCCGCTATAAAATCAACAAGCGGGATTTCAGAAGGATTGCTCCTGTAATAATTCTTTGCACCAGGGAAGGTCTTTAACAGACAGCCTTCGCTCCATACAACAAGCTGCGGTTTTTTATTATCACGCTTTAAATCTTCAATTCTATCATAAGTAAGACGCTCAGATTTGAGTATGGAATCCTTATCGCTGCTTTGCTTCCACGGGTCGCTGTTCTGCTGAACCATAATTGTTGTCAGTGTTTTACTTGGAGTACGCTTAAGATTGCTCTGATAGTAACCGTAAAGCAGAGTTATGCCAAAAAGCAGTAAAAATACCCTGGAAAGATTTATATACTCAAAGAAAAACTGTTTTTTATCCTCAGATTCGAGAATGCCTGCCTTAAACAGTTTTTTTGATTCAAGGAAAAGGATTGCTCCTTCTGCAACAAGACAATTGAAAATTACAGTAAGGAAGGTAATTCCGTAAGTACCCGTAATGGCCGCCAGCTGCATAAAAACGTTAAAGTTGAACATTGCACTGGAAACAGTTCCCCATGGGTAGCCTATAAATCCGCTTGATTTTACCCATTCGTAAAGCGTGTAAATAAATGCAAAATAAAGCACCCTGAAGCTTGTGTGCTCATAAAAAGGCTTTTCAATTCTGTAATCAATAAGCGAATCTGTTATTTTACCATAAGTTTTTCGCGAAAAAGGCAGGAACATGAACATGCCCATAAAACCGCCTATACACGCAGTTGCAAGTGCCGAAGCTCCCAGTGTAAATATTGCAAAATCCTTAAAAAATGCCAGCCAGAAGCTTGAAAGCAGGTGAGTTGTGAGCACCTGAAGGAAAGACATCCAGAATGCACACCTGAAGCTTTTGCAATAGTACCTTATGCAGATATAAAACGGAATTAAAGCAATAAAGGCTAATACCGGATTTCCGAACATATATATTTCGTTTGGTATTGCCGCAGAGAGCATAACGCCAGAAAAAACTGAATAAAAAACTTGTAAAATCAGTGTCATTATATTATTATTAATAGGTATATTTTTTAAGTTATCAATACAGTAATCGACAAAAAATATAACACTGTTAATAAAAAAAAACAATAATCAACCGGGGCAATGTTTAAAAGTTTAGACAGTTCCTTGAAAAGTTTATAAAAAAAGGGTGGGGATCCAATATATGAAGATAGTAAATGACTCGCATCATTCTGAATATGGTGTAATGCCTGATTTGGTCGTAAAAGCACCCGGACGTTTTCATCTTATTGGTGAGCATTCCTGGTTTTTCAAAGATAAAACCTTATCTATGGCAGTAAACATTCCCGTTTACCTTGCTTTTTCCAAGCGCGAAGATTCATCATTCCGTTTTTATTTCAAACAGCTCAACGAAAGAAAAAAGGCAAACCTTTCATCATTAAAATATAAAAAGGAAGACCGCTGGGCAAATGCAGTAAAAGCCATAATCTACGGCTATTCATCCGGTGGTTTTTCTCTTGGCGGACTTGATATTACAATTTACAGCGATATTCTGCCTTCTGCCGGTTTTGGAATAACTACAGCAATAAAAATAGCAGTTGCAGTTGGAATCAGGGAGCTTTTTGCTTTATCCTGTACAGATGTCCAGCTTCTTCAGGTTATAGAAAGAGCCAACAGGCGTTTCCTGCAGATAAACAATTATATTGCAGATAATTATGCAGCCCTGTTTGCCAAAAAAGGCAATCTCCTCATCACTGACCACTCAAAGAACCTCTGGGATTATGTTCCATATAATTTTGAAGGTAAAAAAATCTTCCTCATAGATACAAAAGTGCCTCGTTTTATAGTCTGGAATGAAGAGGTTCTGTTTGATTCCCAGAATGCACTTTATATGGGCGACCTTAAAGACCAGAAAAACGGTGTTTACGGCGGCTGGCAGTACATAAACAATATTACAGATATAAACGAAGGCCTTTCACTTGTAAACGAAGAAACAAGACGAAGACTTATCTGCATAATGCGCGAACACAACGATGTTCTTGAAGCCCGCGATGGTCTTGAACGAAAGGATTTCTTTAAGTTTGCACGTGCAGTAAATCACAGCCACGAAAGCATGCGCGATATGTACGAGATTTCGTGCCCGGAAATTGACTGGATTATAAAGCGTGTCGGCGAGCTTGAACCGAATCTTGAAATGCTTTCCAAACCGGTTTCCTGCGGAAGAATTACAGGAAAAGGCTTTGCCCGCTGTCTGTATGCGGTAATCCGTTCCAGTGATGAAGATAACTTTAAGGCTAAGCTTGCCGAGTTTGAAAAAATCTTCGGCTATCACCCGGAATGTTACGAGGTTGTTCCTTCTGAGGGAGCTTCCATTGTAAAGGACTGATGTAATGAACCTGCTTTTGACGAATGATGACGGATATGACTCACCCGGCTTAAAAGCTCTTGCTGAAAGGCTTTCGCAGGATCATTCAGTTTTTATCCTTGCACCAGACAGCAACCGTTCTGCAGTTTCTCATCATTTTACAATGTTCCGTAAAAACACCTTTACAAAAATAAGCGAAAACGTATATGCCTGTTCCGGTTATCCTGCTGACTGTACCTTTGCGGGTTCCATAGGAAACCTTTTTGGCGTAAAAATAGATGCCGTAATCGCAGGAATTAACATTGGTGCAAACATGGGAACCGACATCATTTATTCAGGAACCTGTGCTGCAGCCAGACAGGCAGTGCTTGTAGGAATCCCTGGAATTGCAGTGAGTATAGACCCCGTAGACTGGAAAAAAGCAGAAAAAGAAGGCTGCAAGTTTGCCGCAATTGCAGATTTTACTGCAAAAAATCTTGAAAAGCTTATTTCCCTGTGCAGCCTTGAATATCCAAGGTTATTTGTAAATATAAATGCCGCTTCTCTGGACAGTTATAAGGGAGCTAAGGTTGCAAACGAGCTTTGTGTGCGCAATTACGGCGATTCAATCAGGTTCAAAAAAGACGGTGGAAACATCAGCGAATCGGAAATTGTGATGGGCGAAAATCATACAGAACAACTGCCCGATACAGATTTTGGAATAAGCAGGAACGGTTATATAGCGGTTTCTAAAGTATATGCAGACCCGTTGGCGGAAAGAATTGTAGACGGTATTTCGTTTTCAATGTAAAATAGAATTACAGGGGTACAAGGTGGGAAAATGGCAGAAAACATATTATCAAAAGGCATAGCACATTATAAAAAAGGTGAATATACTGATGCACTCGCTTTTTTTCTTGCTTTACCGGCAGACTGCGGGGCAGATAAACTTGATACCGCCTATTATCTTGGCTTGTGCTATTCAAAGCTCCACAAATATGACGATGCACTTCTTTATCTTGAACAGGTAGTAACTTCCGGTACACATCTTGAACGGACTCTCCAGTGTCGTTTCCTTCTTGCAGTAATCTATGCAATTTCAGGCAGAAAGCGCCTTGCAGATTTTGAACTTGGAAAGCTGATGGAAACCGGTTATATGGCTCCTTCTGTTTATGCCGCAATTGCCTTTGTTGCCTGGGAGCAGAATGATACGGAAAAATGTCTTGATTATTACGAACAATCCCTCAAGCAGAATAAACATAACATTACAGCATTGAATGGACTTGGTTATGTGCTTGCCTGCCAGGATAAGGATTTGTCGCGTGCGCTTACTTTGTGTAAACAGGCTGTTGATTATGCACCGGAATCTGCTGCATGTCTTGATTCACTTGGATGGGTTTACTACAAGCTTGGTCTTTTTGAAGATGCAAGAAAATATCTTTACCAGGCAGCTGAGCTTGATAAGAATAATGAAATAATTGCCGAACATATAAATCTTTTGGACAGGACCTCTGATTGATGAAACTGATTAAGAATAAGTTAAAGTTGAAAAACAGAAAGATTTCAGCCGCGTTATTGATTTTCGTTTCAGTGCTTTTTTGTGGTTACTCACAGGAAACAACATATACAGCGGGTATGAACCAGAACGATAACCGCATAAGGTCTGCAGATGAAGGCTTTGCCGCCGAAGAGTTCAGGCGCGGTGTACAGGCTTATTACAAGGGAGCCTATAACGAAGCAATTGTTCAGTTTGAAAAAGCTCTGTCTTATCTTCCTAATGATAACCTTATTCTTGAATGGCTTGGCAACACTTACTATAAATCAGGACTTGAAGGTTCCGCACTTTCTTACTGGAATACTGCTTCCGGTAACGGTTACGGCGGACTTTTACTTCAGAATAAAATTGAAATTGTACGCGAAAGGCGTGTTACCGGAGATTCTGCAGAAAAGCTGATGAGGCTTTCTGAAGCAGGAAGCTTTTACGGCATGAATAACGATAACCTCATCTTCAGCGGTCCAATTTCTGTTCTCACGAATAAAGACGGTACAATCTGGATTACATCCTATAATACAAATGAACTTTTAAAATTAAACCTTAACGGCACTATTTTGGAGCGGGTTACGGGTCCTCTTACAGGCTTTGACCGCCCTGTTGATATAATCAGACTTAAAAGTGGAAATCTTCTTGTAAGCGAAAGTGCAGGCGACAGACTTGCTTTGCTTTCTTCAAACGGAAGCTTCGAAAAATATATTGGAAGCCGCGGTCGTGGTACCGGTTGTCTTGTTGGTCCTCAGTATCTTGCAGAAGACGAGCTTGGAAGAATCTATGTAACAGATTTCGGCAACAGGCGTGTAGATGTTTTTGATGAAGAAGGAAACGGTCTGTTTTTCTTTGGAAACAAAAAGGGTGGATTCCGGGGCTTAAAGTGTCCTACAGGAATTGCAGTTGTGGGCGAAAGTATTTTTGTTGCTGATGATGAATACGGCTGTATTTATGAGTTTGACCGTTCAGGTAATTATTTAAGGCAGCTTGTAGAAGACAATACCTTTGTTAAGCCGGAAGCAATAAAGCCGAGTGAAAAATCACTTTTAGTTTGCGATATGAACAGGCTTGTCGGGGTTCAGGTTGATTCAGGCGCTTTGTTTGAATATACCAGAACAGGTAATGCACCAGGCCGGATTACTTCTGCCGCCGTTGATGTGAATAATAATGTAGTCGTAACAGATTATTCTGCAAACGAAGTTTACATAATGTCCAGAATCCAGGAGCTTGTAGGCGGCCTGTTTGTTCAGATTGAAAACGTAGATGCTTCTGCTTTCCCGAATGTTGTTGTTGAACTTAAGGTAGAAAACAGACACCGCCAGCCGATTGTAGGTCTGCAGTCCGGTAATTTCTATTTGAGTGAAAATAAAAGGCCTGTTTCCAAGCTTACATTTGAAGGTGCAGTTTCCAACAATACGTATGCAGATATCACAATCATAATTGACCGTTCAAATACAAGCTCTCAGTATAAAGAAGAAATTGAAACTGCAGTAAAGGAAATTGCAGCATCTGCAGGACAAAGGTCAACTATAAGGGTTATTTCTGCCGGTGCAATTCCTGTGCTTGAATATATTGGAAACAGTGCGGGGCTTGAAAACTTCAGTTTGAATGCGCTTAAAACACCTGCTTCCAGAGATGTTTCTGTAGACCTTGCTGTAAGACTTGCTGTAAACGATTTAATAAATGCTGCTAAAAAGCGTGCCATAATAATGATTTCCGATGGTGCGGTAACCGGCAATGCATTTACAAAATATACACTTGCTGAGCTTGCGGCTTATATGTGCAATAACTCTGTAGGTTTTTCTTTTGTTCAGGTTTCTCAAAAGGCAGTTGCTTCCGAGTATGATTATCTGCTTTCAAATACAAGCGGCGAAGAATACTATGTTTTCCGACCTGAAGGACTTAAATCTATTGTAAGCGATATTATTGATATTCCGCAGGGTGTATACCAGCTTAGTTATGTTTCTGCTTTACAGACTAATTTTGGCGAAAACTATCTTCCGGTAGAAGCTGAGGTTTATTTATTAAACAGAAGCGGCCGCGATGAAAGAGGCTTCTTTGCACCATTGCAGTAGGTTTTAATACACTTTATCAAACTCACTTTTCCAGAAGTCTTGCTTTTCTTATTTTAATTTCCGGATGTTTTTTCTCCAGTTTCAGGATTGCTTTTTCTACAGCCTGCTTCTTTTTGTTTTCATCTTCAAAAAGCTCCTGCTGAACATCCTTTTCTTCGTGAACTACATTTTCAAGGCCAACACCAAGCAGCCGGACACCGCGTTTTACATCGTATTTTTTTTCGAGCAGACGTTTAGCAATTTCGTAAAAGACATCAATAATCAGAATGTTTGAGCCTGTTGTTTCCTGAATGGAAACGGTTGTAAAGTCTTCGTAGCGGATTTTTACCATTACTGTTTTTGAAAAACCGTTTTCCTGGAGCAGGCGGAAGAAAACTCCGTGGCACAATTCAAGAAGGGCAGTTTCAAGAGAATAAATATCGGTTACATCGCACGGAAAGGTTGTTTCGGCACTAAGGGAATGTGTTTTTGTCTGGCGCGAAAAGGTTTCTGTTTCTATTGCACGTACCGTATTGTAAAGAAACTGTCCGGTATTCTTCCCGAAAAGAAACTGCAGCGTTTCAAGGTTTCTTTCGTAAACATCGCGGGTAGTGTATATGCCGTGATAATTAAGGCTTTCGAGTGTTTTTGTACCTATTCCAAAAACTTTCTTTAGTGGCAGCTTGAGCATAAAATCCTGTTCGGTTCCGGGCGGAATGCAGTAAAAACCATCGGGCTTGTTCATGTCGGAAGCAAGCTTTGCGTGGTATTTTGTTGCCGCAAGCCCTATGGAAACCGTGAGCCCTGTCATCTGCTTTACCTGCTGCTTTATTTTCTTTGCAGTTTCTTCCGGCGGACCAAAAAGCTTTTCTGTCCCGGTTATATCAATAAAGGCTTCGTCTATGGACATCTGATCTACGTCAGGAGAGTATTCTTTAAAAATAGACATTATCTGGTAGGAAAGCTCTGCATAACGCTGCATTCTTCCGTGAACAAAAATCCCCTGTGGACAGAGTCTGTATGCCTGAAAAACCGGCATTGCAGAATGTACGCCGAAAACACGGGCTTCGTAAGAGGCTGTAGAAACAACACTTCTTTTTTCGCCGGGCAGGCCGCCCACAATTACAGGCTTACCTCTGTATTCGGGGTGATCAAGCTGTTCAACCGAAGCAAAAAACGCGTCTAAATCTGCATGTAAATACCAGTGCTGTATTTCACTCATAATTATTCCTGCCGTATTCAGGGATTCACAGATATCTCTTTTGTACAGCGACAGTATTCATTATCCTCTGAAAGATAAATAAGCTCAACAAAAATCTTTGAAGCTGTGCTTTGTGTTCCGTATGTAAAGGTTATATTCTGTGGAGGAACTGGCGGCAGCATAAAATAGGCTTTTCCCTGCTGCAGCGTTTTGTAATCATTATCAGAATATAAAACAGGTTCTTTTTCATTATCTTCAACATAAAAAAGAACTCTTTCTGGCTGATGGTCAAAGCTTAAGTTTATTGTGCGGATTATATCTGAAAAAACAATCCTGTCTGAACAGGAAATGGAAATCTCGGCGTCTGTTGTGTCTTCCGGGGAAAGGGCTTCTTCTTTTTCCAGCTTACCTGAAAATAAAATTGCATTAAGCATAAAAAGCAGTACAAAGAAAAATACATAAGTACTTGAAACAATAATCAGGAAAACGCGCTTTTTAGAAAACCGTTTTTTTGTTGCGGTAAAAATACGCAGGAGCATCATATAAAACGGTATGAGCAGCAATGGAATTGTAAGGTTTTGAATCATATTATTCATAAAGAACTGTTTAAGGCTGAACAGATTCGCAAGCTTATATAATCCCAGAATATATGGAACAAAGATTAAAATCATGAGTATGAACATAATTATGTGCATCCAGTTCCTTTTCAGGATTACTGCAAAAATTGCAATAAGGCATTGAAGCAGAAAAAAAGGAAAAAGAGACATATCGAACAGGCAGAAAATGAACTGGTTCGTAAAGGACGAAATCATAATAAGAAAATCAAGGGAACGTTCACCGTAAGTTCTGCGGTAAAAAAGCTCCAGAAGGAAAAACAGCGAAACAAACAGCGAAGAAAGCAGAAGCTGCAGAATAAAAATACCGTATACTGTTCCCGGTCCGCCGTTTCCGGCAAATGCAACGTAGATTACCTTTCCTAAAAAGAATCCGCCGGAAGAAAGCAGAAAGGTTAGGGGAATTGTGTACCAGTTTGTCTTTATCTGCCTCCAGGCAACATTTTTAAGGTTCGAGTTTAAAAGTCCAACTGTAAAAATATAAAGAAGGCTTAAAAAAATAGTAAGGATGATTGTTCTTACGATTGTGTATTCGTTGAGCCATACTGTATGTCTGAAAATACGGAACATCAGCGAATGGTAATCTGAAGATTTTTTCTGTTCATTTCTGTAGTTTTCGGTCAGCTGCTGTAAAAAGGCGGTACAGTCTGCGGTTTTCCTGAGATTGAGTTTTATTGCCTGAACTCCGTTTTCAAAAAGAGCCTGCAGAATATCGTCATGAAGGAATGTATATTTTGAAAACTGGCTTAAATAATAGCGCGGAATATCTTCTGTTATTTTCTGTTTTGCAAAGGCTGAAAAAGCAGCTTTTACCATCCAGGAAGGGGAGGCTGAACCGTCACTTCCGCTGATAATTGCATTATGAGTTGCAGCATGATTTATAATAAAGGCATAGTAGGTTGTATTTGTGTTCAGGGAGGCAGTAAAGGCCTGTATGCCGGTTACCGTAGAATCATTTGTAAGCGGAAAATTGTCTCCATACGAGATTAAAACCGTAGAATTGAACTGTTCGGACATAAGGTTTTTTGTGATTGTTACCAGGCAGTCTAAGTGTTCAATAGCTTCTTCCATTGGAAAATATAGAAGAAGGCTTGAGTTTTCCTGCGGATCGGCAGTATTTTCTATAAGAATATTGTAGGGAAAATAGTTAAGTCCGTTAGAAACCAAAGGCTGTGTACTTGTCTTTATTCCGTTTTTTACAAGCTGACTGTTTACTGAATCACATAATTCAACGCCTTTTACAAGGGGCAGATGGTTTTCTTCGCTGTAGCCCCTGAAAAAAATGGAGAATAAAAAAATTATAAGTAAAAGTCGTTTTTCTGGTGATTTCATCCGATAATAGTTTATAAAGTAAGTGTTTACAATGCAAGTAGCATTGTGTATAATATATAGAACAGAACAAAAAGTTTTTTTATGAGGGAATCTAATGAGCTCAGATAAAAAATTCATAATTGAATTGCCTCTGAAAGTTATACTCACAGAAAACGGAGCCTCTAATTTTATGAGCCACAACAAAAAGCTCATTCGCTTTAGATTGGCCGACAACGTTGATGAGTATGGTATTTCTTTGAATAAATTTTCACCTCAATCAATTCAGAGCATGATTCTGGTAGACTACATTTCAAAAATAGAAATATCAATGTCTGAGTTTGTATCTTCCAGACAGGAAGTTATGGATTTGTCGAAGGTTATTGTTTATTCACTTTTGTATAAACAGTTTGACCGCGAGGTTTTCTCGGCTTTGATTCAGTGTGAATGTGTAAGAAAGCACAACAGGGCAAATCCTTCTAAGCTTATTGATGAGCAGACAAAATTGAGTGAACGTCAGCTCAGATCTACACTCCAGAATAAAGAAAGCATAATTCAGTCTACAAGAAAGAATATCCTTGATCCAATCTGGAAAGCTATTATGAGCAACAAGGATTATTCTGCAGAAGAAAAAAATATCTTTTTGCTTATGTCAGAGAAGTTTATGAACAGGCTGGGACTTATGAACTGGTATATTATTACCCTGTTCTACAAGTCGGACGGTAATAATGAAATGTTCATTGCCATTCGTAATCTTCTTAATTCATATATGGAAAAATCAAAAGTTGCAGAATATATTTCTGTAATGGTTATGGAGCTTGCCCTTAATAACGAAAACAGTAATATCAGAAATGAGGCAAGAAATATGTATCAGGGAATAGATGATATTAATTCCCTGATTTATGATCCCGAAATCAGAGCTAAAATTGTCCAGGAGCTTCAGCGTAAGCACGAGCTTGTATTCCTTTCCTGGAAGCTTGGCGGTGGTTCATCATCAATCGGAAAGCAGGGCAGGCTTTCAATCACGCTGTATAATAAAGATGATGAGTTCCAGGAAGTTAAGGAAAACATTGATAACGCAAAATCTTCAAATACTGCAAAGAAAACGCTCATAGATTTCTACCGTGAATTGCCGGAAGGTCAGGAAGGAACAGATTTGGGTCTGTACTATCTTTCTTACCTTGACGATGCCTGTAAAAAGGTTAATGTTAAGTTTGAATCTCTGGTAAATCAGTATTCAACAAGCGATCTTACGGTTATTACGTTGAACTTTAATTTCTAGTATGGGTAAGTCTTTTTTCAAAGCATTACATTTGTCCTCAATACTTTTGTCTGTTCTCTTTATGGCTTCGTGTACACAGGTTGTTCCCGAGGTAAAATATTCTTCGCTTTCGGTTGTATTTGATTATAAGGATGAAAAAACTTTACCTTCTGCACGATTATGTGTATTTGTAGAAACTGTCAGCGATGCAAGAAGATATGAAAGCATAAATGTAAAATGTGTTCAGAACGGCTTTACCTGGGATGTAAACGATGTTTTCAAAATCAAAAGCTACGACAGAATGTATGCCGGAAACACAAGTCTTTTAGTTCCGGAAGGCGAAAAGATTCCTACAGGCTTATACGATATTGTTTTTTATAATGCAGATTTAGAAAAGGTAGAATCACAGACAACCCTGAATTACGATTCTGAGTTTTACGAATGTAAAAGCGGCGATATTCCAGAAATGATGCGTAAACGTGGTGGAAGAAAGAATATTGCCATTTATGATAAAGAAGGAAAAATGTTATATTACGGAGAAAGAACAGATAAGCTTGATGATACAAGAAAAATCTGGAACAAATACAGAAATGCTGCCAGCTTTAATGAGGTATGGAAGCTGCCGAATAATTCGGTAATATGTGTAATGCCTCTTGAACTGGTTGTTCCATCAAACGACTAAAAGGTAAATCTATGAACGAAAATATGATACAGGAAAAAGAATGTAACGCAGAAAGCGTTGAACCTTTGCCCAATCCTTCTGAAAACGAACAGATAAGAAGGGAAGTAAAAACTTATGTCCTTAGAATAGGAAGAATGACCGCTTCTCAGGAAAGGTCTTATTCGGAACTATCGGCAGCCTGGTGCATTCCTTTTGAACATAAAAAAATCAACTTTGTAGAAATATTCGGAAACACCAATCCAATCATTGTAGAAATTGGTTTTGGTATGGGCGATGCTACAGCCCAGATTGCAGCTGCAAATCCAGATATAAATTATCTTGGAATTGAAGTTCACCGTCCCGGAGTTGGAAAGCTTCTTGGAGAAATCAAACGCCGCGACCTGAAAAATCTTTTCATCATTGAACACGATGCACTTGAAGTTCTTGAATACATGATTGGCGATAATTCAATCAACGGCTTCCACATTTTCTTCCCGGACCCATGGCCTAAAAAACGTCATCACAAACGCCGCCTTGTTCAGCGCCCGCGCACGAACCTTATGGCACAAAAACTTACACCTGGCGGTTACCTTTATTTTGTTACAGACATAATTGAATATGCCGAGTTTGCCCTGGAAGAACTTACAGCTACAGAAATGCTCAAAAATAAATATGATGGTTTTGCCGAACCGCAGGAATGGAGAACTCAGACAAAGTTTGAGCGCAAAGGCCTGCAGGCTGACCGCGTAATTACAGAGCTTTATTTTGAAAAGATTGATCCAGATGAAGCTTAAGTGTTCAGCTTAAGCCTTCAATAAAAAAACAGAGAATACCGGTTATATGGCAGAACAGAATAATAAAAACCGAATAAAAGAACTCGAAGAATTAATCGTAAAATATCAGAAAGCCTATTACGACGGGGAAGGAATAATAAGCGATGCTGAGTTTGACAAACTCTGGGATGAATTAAAGGAGTTAGACCCGGCTAACCCAATCCTGCAGCGCGTTGGTGCCGATTCCGGTAATTTTGCAAAAATACAGCACGTTATGCCAATGGGCAGCCAGGAAAAAGCCGCAAATCCCGAACAGTTTCTTGCCTGGGCCGCAAAGCATGAATACGACCAGTATCTTGTTGAATATAAGCTGGACGGTGCTTCTCTTGAGCTGCAGTACGAAAACGGTAAGCTTATACGAGCAGTTACCCGCGGAGACGGTTCCATCGGAGATGATATAACTGCAAATGCACGCAAGATGAATGGCGTTCAATACGAAATCCGTAAAAATGGCGAGCCTGTTCCGTTTACAGGCGGTGTCCGCGGCGAAGTAATTATGACACACGAGATTCATCATAATTATTTTTCTGATAAAGCAAACTGCCGTAATGCCGCAAACGGACTGATGAAAAGAAAGGACGGACAGGGCAGTGAATACTTAAAGCTCATAACTTACGATGCTCTTTCTACCGACGGCAAAACCTTTTTTACAACCGAACAGGAAAAAATCCGCTGGCTTATGGACTGCGGCTTTAATGTTGTAAAGCTTGTAATCTGTAAAAGTGCTGAACGAGTAATTGCTTACCGCGCAAAGGTAATGGAAGAACGCAAAGACCTTGAATATGATATTGACGGGCTTGTTGTAAAAGAAAGCGTTATAAATTATGAGGATGCTTCTCGTGCTCGCCCGGACAGGCAGATTGCATTTAAGTTCAGTCTTGAAGAAGCTGTTACAACTCTGCGCCAGGTTGAATGGAGCATAAACGGCGGTACCTACACACCTGTTGCCATTTTTGATGAAGTTGAACTGAACGGTACAAAGGTACAGCGTGCTAGTCTTGCAAACCCGGACACAATGCGCAAGCTTGGTGTAAGAATAGGAAGTCACGTTGTTGTCGTAAAGCGCGGTGAAATAATTCCAAAAATAGAAAGTGTTGTTGAAGAAAAAGGTCTTGAAACAACACCTGTTGAGCTGCCGTGTACCTGCGAGGTTTGTGGTACAGCTCTTGTTGATGAAGGAAGCAGGCTTTACTGTCCTAACAAAAAGTGTTCAAAACGTGTACTTCACCAGCTGTTAAAGTTTCAGCAGGTTGTTGATATTCGTGACTTAGGCGAAACTCTTATAACACAATTGTTCAACGACAAAAGACTACAGTCAATATCGGACATTTATTCGCTGACTACAGAAGACCTTGTTCCATATTTTTTGAACTCAGAAAGCATTGAAGCAGAAAAAAAATCGCTTGGTGCCGAAAAGGTTTACAAGAGCATTCAGGCGCACAGAAGAATGAGGCTTTCGGTTTTTCTTGCAGGCTTTGATATAGAAGGCTTTGGCGAAACTCTTGCCGAAAAGCTTATTCAGGCCGGCTACAATACACTTGAAAAACTGCTTTCTGCAACCGAAGTCCAGATTGCGGGTGTTTACGGTTTTGCCGATATTATGGCCCGCATTATAAAGGAAGGCCTAGAAGAAAATGCGGATGAAATGAAAGCGCTTGTAGAATCCGGTACGATTGAGCTTGAAAGTATTGGCGGCGGTGCACTTGCAGGATTGTCGTTTTGCTTTACAGGTGAACTTGTTACCATGAAGCGTGCCGATGCTGAACAGCTTGTAAAAAAAGCGGGCGGAAGTACAAAATCTTCTGTTACAAAGGATTTGAGTTATCTTGTTACAAATGATAAGGAAAGCGGCTCTTCTAAAAACGTAAAGGCAGCAAAGCTTGGCATTCCTGTTATAGATGAAAAAGAGTTTTTAAAACTTCTTGGCAACTGACACCCAAATGTGAGAAAAAATGAAAAACAGTAAAAGCAAAAAATGGATTGCACTTTTTATCATCCTTTTTTTCTCATCAATCGCAATAATCAGCATAAGCTTTATTTCTTACAATATATTTGGCTTTTATTCATGTTCAAATGCCGTTCAGGAAATTGACAGGAACATCCAGACAAATACAGAAGAGTATCTGCGCATAAGATTATTCGGAATGACTTATTCAGAAGATGGAAATACTGTAAGCGGTAACTTTTCCATTATGAATACAAACGGCAACGAAATTGCAGTTATTGAACGCTCCTGGAACGGTTCGTATCTGGCTGTAGAGTTTGTTGAACTGAACATGCAAGATAAAAGCTTTATTTTCCCTTTGAGGATTTATGGCCGCAATACAATAATTGAAAATCATCCGGATAAGAAAAAAATTACTACGCTTGATAAATATTACAACGATGCAGGACTTTGCCTTCTTGCAGGAGTTTATGCCAGTCCCGAAAATAAAAGAAACCTGTACAAGATTTCACGCTTTGCCGTAAAACGTCATCTGCTTTTTGACCACAAATACAAAAAAATTATTACGGTCGATTTGTCTTCCTGTGTAAGAGGCGTTGATTATTCAATCGTAAAAAACAGAAACGGCCAACTGGAATTGATTGAATTATAAGCTTCCCCGGTCAAGCCGGAGAATGACATTATTTTTTTACTTCAGGTGATGGTTCGGGTTCCTGCATAAAGTTGCTCATAAAAAACTCTGGACGCACTGCCTGTCCGTTGAGTCTCATTTCCCAGTGAAGGTGAGGACCGGTTGCAAGTCCTGTTGAACCTGATTTTCCAATTATATCGCTCTGCTTTACAAAATCACCTTCCTTAACATTCAGCTCAGAAAGATGATAGTAAAGACTGTAAAGTCCCGGTAAGTGTTCTATAACAATGCTCCAGCCTGTAGAAATGCGGTCTTCTGCCATAACAACTCTTCCATCTGCACAGGCACCAACAGCAGTTCCTTCAGGCACGCCGTAATCATTTCCGTTATGAAGGCTTGTTTCCGATTTACCGTTTGTGTAAGTATAAGTTCTGCGGTCGCCAAAATATGCGGTGTAGTTGTCCGAGCTGATTGGTTTTACAAACTCCTGGTTTGTGTAGGTGTCTGCCGGGAATGTTGTAAAGAGGATGTTGTTAAGCTTTTGAATCTGTGCAATTCGTTCGGGACTGTTATCATTTTTGATTTTTGAGTTTGCTTCGTCAAAATCGATTGTTTCTGAAACAAAGGTTCTGCTCTTGTAGGTTAATGGAAGCGTAAACTCTTTGAGCTCATCGTTTTCAAAGGAGTAAATAACTTTAATGGAATACGCATCATTTTTGAGCCAGGTAGAAAGTGGAACACCGCAGAGTAATTCTGTAGTGTACGGCTTTTTGTTTTTTTCAAGGCTGTAGAAATCAGCTTTTTCAATAACCTTTGAACCCTGGTAAAGCCTCATTGTTGCCTTGCGCTCCGGTTCAACATATTTTTCATTTTTCTTATGAGATTTTGGGATTGCATTTTTTGGGAGGGAAACGGTAAGCCTTACAAAAACTGCATCGCCTGGAACGAGTGTTTCGTTATAGCTTACGTTCAGGATATAGTTTTCTGTCTGGTAAACTGCATTTTCTGCCTGGAGTCCAGTTGCAAAGGAAAATAAAAGTGCTGCTGCTAGAAAAAGTTTTTTTATTATTTTCATATTGATTTCCTTATATCGATTATTTCGAATTGCTGTGTTATATTTCCATTAAAATAATTTCTGCTCATATTATACAGAATGTCGTAATATTCACCAATATTTATTTCTGTATTAAGCAAATCTCCCATTCCCCAATAAAGGGCAGGGAACTTGTATTTTCCGCAGTCAAGCAAAAGCTTAAGGCTGCATGGGTCTTTTTTACCAACCTTTACTGCTTCAACAACTTTTACCTTTGAGGTTTTGAAAATCAAATCACTGTTCTGGCAACCGAATGGTTCAAGGTTATAGGTGAGTTTGAAGGTTGCAGGAGAAAGGTATTCCTGTGGAATCTCTGCATCAATCATAATTTCCTTTGATTCAGGTTCTAGCTCTGTTTTGGAACAGAAATCTTTAATTTTCTGAATAAATGAATCGTATTTGCTGCTTTCAAAGCTGAAGCCGGCTGCAAAGTTGTGACCGCCGTGATTTATAAAAAAGTCGCCGAAGCTGTCCAAAAAGTCTGTTGCAATAAGTCCGCGGTTACTTCTCATTGAACCTACATAAATATCATTGCATTTTGTAAATACAATGGAAGGAACGCAAAAATCCTGCATGAATCTGTTTGCAAGGTTTCCGGTAAGTCCTTTATCAATGTTTTCATCAAAAATAACGCAAAGCTTGTTGTTATATTCAGCAATGCTTTCTTTGGCAAGGTTCTGCGTTTTATAAGAAATGTCTAAAAGCTTTTCTTTTCGCTCTTCATTGAGCCTTACAATCTCATCAGCTTTTTCTTCTCTGGCAGGTGCTTCTTCTGCAAGTAAAAGCTTGATTGCAACATCTGCCTGTCCAAGCCTTCCTGCTGCATTTAAGGCAGGTGTTACTGTCCAGGACAAATCTTTTGCGGTAAGGATTTCAGTGTTTATCCGCAGGCGGGAAAAAAGCTCCAGGAGACCTTTTCGTGGACCGTCGCTGCTAAGGGAGTTTATGCCGGCCCTTACAAAAAGCCTGTTTTCATTTTTGAGCGGCATTATATCTGCAATTGCGGCAAGGGCAACAAGCTGTAAATCCTTTCTTTCATCCGCAGCATTTTCCGGAAACTTCTTTGCAATCATCATATTCGTATAAGTTACATAAAGATTGAAAAGACAGTTTATGGTTGTATTTTCTTCAGGATGATATTTTGCAATAAGAGACAGGTTTTTAATATCTTCTATTGATTTTGTATTGAATGAAGGAATGAGCTTTGCAATTTCGGCACGTAAATCAAAAAGATAAAAGTCAATTCCGCTGCCAAAAAGTTCTTTTAAAAGCTTTTTTGTATTTTCACAATCCCAGGCATAAATCATCTGACCCTGCAAAAAATATGGAAGCTTTAAATCATAGAAGGATGTTTTGCCAGGAATTACACTTTCGTGCAGTTCCTTAAGCTTTGTAAGATTTTTTATTTTAAGGCAGTCGATTGAATAAGTGCTGTCCTGTTTTTTAGAAATATCAAGAATGCAAAGCTCTGCATTATAAAAGTCTGAGTTGGAAAAGCGCAGGGCAGAAACAAGCTTATACGCTACCGCCGCACCTGAAATATCCGGGAAAGGGTAACCTGAATCTTCAGTTTTAGGATCAACAATTACAGTTGCATCAGGCAGGCTTTCTGGGGCGTTATGGTGGTCTGTTACAATTACATCAATATATTTATCTGCGGCATAGTGTATTTCGTCAAAATTAGAAATACCGCAGTCAACAGTGATGATGAGGCTGCCACCTTCTTTTTCAAAATCATCTATTGCCTGAATTGAAAGCCCATAAGAATCATTATCAAGAGGAACACGCCACTGTACGTCAATGCCCATTTTTTTAAGGCAGCCGTACAAAATTACAGTGCTGGTTACACCGTCAACATCTTTATCGCCAAAAATAAGAACCTTTTCTTCTTCTTCCTTTGCCTGAATTATTCGCTCAACAGCATCTTCCATTGTAGAAAATAAAAAGGGGCTGTGCTGGAACCTCATGTCGTCTTCAAGATAATAGAGGATGTCATCTTCCTGAGGAATATTGCGGCGGATAAGAATAGTTGAAAAAATCTGAGAGAGTACAGCTCTTTCTTCGGGTGCAAGCTCTGGACCAAAAAGGGAATTGATTTTATTTTTTATATGGGGGGTGCAGAAATCATCGAGCTGCTGCTTGCTTATCGATTTTTTCACCGGCTGTTTATTCCAGTCCTTCATCATTTTCCCCTCATAATATTCCTTTCCCAGTTTCTATAGAGTATAGCTTAGATTCGATGTTGTTTTCAATCAGATAAAAGATAAAATTTTTTATCTGGACAAAGCCTGCTTCATCAAGCGGGATTTTACGTGATTCTGCAGGAGTTAAAAGTGAGGTTGCAGAAAGATAATGAATTACTTCCATTTTCAGCGGGATGAACTGAGATTCCGAAGTTGAACCTGTTACCGCTGAATCAGAAACAGATGAAGCACAGTCAGAGCAGATAAAATCATTATCAAAACGATTGTAGTATGCCATGTCTGCCGGGGAATGTTTTTCTGTAATAAAAGATTTTCCGCACGAACCGCAGTAAGAAGGATCCGGCTGTACACCAAGCAGCTCTAAAAAGCGCCACAAAAATCTTACAAGGCCGAGACGTCCCTGTTCTTCAGTGGCAAGCTCAAGTCCGTCAAGAAAGCCCGAAAACAGCTTCCAGCACTGTTCGTTATTGCCCGCACTTCCTGCACATTTTGTTTTAATTGCAAGCTCAGCAGCAAGAGAAGCAGCATAATACTTAAAAAGATTCTGGCTGAACGAAACATGATAGTTCTTTACGTCAAAATCACTGATTTTAATCTGATTATGTTCAGGATTTTCGTAAAGATAAATGATTCCAGAATGCCACTGCGAAACAAGTGAACGGAGCTTGCTCTTAGGCCCGCCATACAAGGTTGCATAAACAATTCCACGCGCTTCTGTAATGAGAGTTACGTTGGAATTGTTTTCACCTGCCGGTTTTAGAGAAACAACAATTGCGTTTGTTGAGAAAGTTCTGTTCATTGGCTTGCGGCAAAAGCTCTATAATCCTATTTTCCCTGTCCGTAGTATGCGTTAGGACCGTGCTTTCTCATATAATGTTTATTTACAATATAATCTGGCAGCGGTGTCGCATTCGGATTAAGGGCAAGCGTGTTGAGTGCCATTTTGCAGATTTCTTCAAGAACAGTTCCATTGTAAACAGCTTTATCTGCATTTTTTCCCCATGCAAAAGGACCGTGACCACCGCACAAAACCATATTTACTTCACTTGGATTAAGTCCAAGGTCTGCAAAATGCTTTACGATTAAAAGTCCGGTTTCTTTTTCATAATCGCTTTCTACGGCTTCCTTACTGAGGTAAGGTGTACATGGAACAGCTTTCTGAATGTGGTCTGCGTGGGTTGTACCAAAAAGTGGAACCGGCAGAACAGCCTGTGCCCAGCTTACGGCATAAGTTGAGTGTGTATGAATAATTCCGCCGATTTCTGCTCCCTGTTCCATTCCAAACTTTTTGTAGAGAATTGCGTGGGTTGGAGTATCGCTGGAAGGATTCATGGAACCGTCTACCTTTTTTCCGTCAAGGTCGATAATTACCATGCTTTCCGGTGTAAGCTCCGGGTAAGGAACTCCACTTGGTTTAATTGCAAAAACGCCTTTGTCCTTATCGAACGCAGAAACGTTTCCCCATGTATAAAGTGCCAGATGATTTTCCGGTATTTTCATATTGGCTTCGTAAGCCTGCTGTCTTAATGTTTCGTAAACCATATTATCCTCGATATTAGAGATTTTCAGTAAGGGCTTTTTCTGCCGGGAGATTCTTCATGTATCTTTCAAAGAAGATATTGAATGATTCAACAAGCTCTTTTTCCGGTGCAGAAGTTGTCTTTTTGCAGGAAGCAAATACTTCTTTTTCAAGGAATGCTCCAAGCTCTTCTTTTGCACCTGCTGTTGCATAAGCGGCGAGAATTGCCATACCCCAAGGTCCGCCTTCTCCGGCAGTTTCCATTGCACTTACACTTGTTTTCATTGCCGCAGCCATATATTTAAGTCCGGCTTCTGTCTTAAAGTATCCGCCTGCACCAGTCATGCTTTCTACCGGAACATTTTCCTTATCATAAAGAATGTCCATTCCGGCACGCAAAGCACCAAGGGAAGCAAACATCTGAACGCGCATAAAGTTTGCAATATTGAATACAGCATTTTCTGCACGTGCAAAAAGTGGTCGGCCTGAAGTAAAGCCTGTAATTGTTTCGCCGGAAAGATAGTTGTAAGCAAGAAGTCCGCCGCAGTCTTTGTCTGCTTCGAGTGATTTCATAATCATTGTGTCAAAAAGTTTGCCCATCTTAACTTCGTTTCCAGGACACATTGCATCGATGATTTCCTTGAAGAAATCCATCCAGTAGTTGTGCTCGCCGGTACAGTTGTTACAGTGAACCATTGCAACAGGGTAGCCGTCTGGAGTTGTAACAATGTCGATAATGCCAGGGTAAACGTTCTTCAAATCCTTTTCCAGAACTACCATGCTGAATACAGAAGTTCCGGCAGAAATGTTTCCTGTTTTTGCCTTTACAGAGTTTGTGGCAACCATACCAGTTCCTGCATCACCTTCCGGAGGACAGAATGGAATGCCGGCTGCAAGTTCGCCTGTAGGGTCAAGGAACTTTGCACCTTCTGCTGTAAGAGTTCCTGCTTTTTCACCAGCCATAAGCACCTTAGGGAAGCATTCTGTTAGCTTAAACTTACCACCGCAAAGAGCCTTCATTTCTGGAAGAGCTTCAAACTTAGCAGCATATTCTGTGTTGTAAGCTGCAGATTTTTTATCATCAGAAAGCTTTACAGGGAACATTCCCGAAGCGTCGCCAACACCAATAACTTTTTCGCCGGTAAGCTTATAGTGAATGTAAGCGGCAAGAGTATAAACGTTCTGAATCTTAGAAATATGTTCTTCCTTGTTCAAAACTGCCTGATAAAGGTGAGAAACAGACCAGCGTTCCGGAACAGGGAAATTAAAGAGCTTTGAAAGCTTTAATGAAGCTTCTCCTGTGATTGTGTTTCGCCAGGTTCTGAATGGAACAAGAAGCTTGTCGTCTTTGTCAAAGGCAAGGTAGCCGTGCATCATTGCAGAAATACCGCCAGATTTAAACTTAGTAAGCTTAATTCCGTATTTTTCCTTTACATCCTTTTTCAAATCTGCATAACAGCTCTGCAAGCCTTCGTGAATCTGTGTAAGAGGATAAGTCCAAATCCCGTTTTCAAGAGAGTTTTCCCAAGTGAAGGAACCTCCGGCAATCGGTTCGTATTTTTCGTTTATAAGTACAGCCTTGATTCTTGTAGAACCAAACTCAATGCCAAGAACAGCATTTCCGCTTTCAATCAACGTCTTGTTATCCATATTTTTCTCCATAATTTTTGTTAATCCTTTAACCTGATATTATAATGCATAAAATCACTAAAAGAAAGTGTGAAATTAAAATTCCACTTGGTCTAACAATGTATTATTTATATAATCATAATTACAAAACTTATTTGGGAGAGCCCGATGGATTTGAATCATTTGAATAATATACAGACTGTTTTTGACACGGTTGTGGCCGAAAAAAAGGTTGCCGGATTGAACTGCCTTGTAGTAAAAGATGGAAAGGAACTTGGATACTGGCAGTCGGGATTTGCAGATATTGAAAATAAAAAAGCCTTTAACAGAGATACAATTGCAAGACTTTATTCTATGAGTAAGCCGGTTACCAATGTAGCTGCCTGGATTCTTATAGAGCAGGGGAAGCTTGAACTGTGTGATGAAGTGGGAAAGTTTATCCCTGAATATAAAAATCTGCAGGTTTGTACGGAAAGCGGCAGAAACGGAAAAGCTCATAAATCATTCAGAAATGTAACTGTGCAGGATTTGCTCAATATGACTAGCGGTTATACTTATGGGGCGTGGAGTGAAGATTCTCCTGCTGGTGAACATCTTACTTCCGACCTTATTAACGAGCTGAATAAGGATGTTACATCAGATTTTAAGCTTACAACCTTGTATGTTGCAAAGCGTCTTGCAAAAATCCCGGTTTCCTTTGAGCCTGGTACAGATTACAGCTATGGACTTTCGGCTGATATTCTTGGCGCAGTGATTGAAGTTGCTTCGGGCATGAAGTTCAGCGTGTTCCTGAAAAAGTATATTTTTGATCCGCTTGGAATGAAAGATACAGACTTTTATGTTCCAGAGGATAAGCAGGACCGTCTGGCAAGTGTTTATAAGTCAGAAGAGCTTCAGGCAAATACTTATAAAATTACAAAGTTTGAAAATCCTAACTTGGGAATCCAGCCTTTTATGAATCATAAGCCGGCATTTGAAAGCGGTGGAGCTGGTCTTTGTTCTACACTTGATGATTACCTTAAGTTTGCGCAGATGCTTTTGAACGGCGGCGAGCTTAACGGCAAACGAATCCTGCAGAAAAAAACGGTTGAATATTTTGCAGAAGCAAGACTCCGTACAGATTTGCAGCAGAAGTTTGACCAGAAAATGGGACATCTCTGCGGTTACACCTATTGCAATCTTATGCGCGTAGCTTACGAAAAGGGCCGCTGCAATGTACTTACAGAAAACGGTGAGTTTGGCTGGGACGGCTGGCTTGGTCCTTATGTTTCGGTTGACTTAAAAAACAAGCTGATTATTGTAATGCTCATGCAGAAAACCGATGCCGGCACCTGGGAAGCAACCAGAAAAGTAAAGAACATCATATATAGTTCGTTATAGGAGACGGGGAAAATGCGAAAAACGATTATTGTTATTCTTTTTGCAGCTTTCTTGTTTTCATTTATTTCGTGCGGAAAAAGCATGAGTGATGATGATTATGTAGATTACGTTGTAAGTAACTATAAGGTAAATGCAGATAAGATTAAAAATGCAGCTCCTTACACAAGTGGTCCAGTTGATTTTGAATTAACCGAAAATATCGACCAGGACCGGGCAAAAGAAATCCGCGATTATTTTAAGGAAAACGCCGGCCTTGATTTAGATGCCCTTAAAGCTTCTGAAAAAACAACCTGGGAAAAATCTATGGAGCTTGCAATCTTTGTTGCAAAAAATATTCCACACGATAATCCCAAAAATCCACCTGAGAAAAGAAATGCAATCTCTTTATGGGAGTATGCTAAAAAAGTTCCAAATGGCTTTAACTGTCGCTTTCACAGCATTCTTTTAAGTGAGCTACTTCTTTCAATAGATATTAAAAATCGCTTCATCACCTGTATTCCGGAAGACAGCACAGACTCAGACTGCCACGTAGTAAATATTGTCTGGCTGCCTGAGCTTAATAAATGGGCAATGCTTGATTCAGATATGACTGAGTATGTAACAGACAGCCAGGGAAATCTCCTTTCTCTGGAAGAAATGCGGAATTGTATTTTGGAAGATAAGGCATTTAAAGTAAATGTTTTTAAGGGCTTTGAAGATTCCTGGGTAAATACAGACTGGGGCTTAGAGTATATGAAAGCCTATTGGGTAAAAAATCTTTACTGGTTTGCAGCCTATACACTTTATTCTTTTGATTTGGAATATGATGAAGAACTTCGCAGTACCTATCTCTGCCTTGCGCCCCCCGGATACGATTGTTCTCTAACTTATGAAAATGACAAAGTAACAACAAATGCTCAAGCTTTTTGGTGTACAGTTTTGTGGTAACAAAACTGCAAGCGGCGACAGAAAAAACTCCAGGGTGCCAATAGGTGGAAGTCGCCGCTAATTGACACAAACATCTTATCCCGTTAAAATATAAATTCAATTAAAGGGGTATGTAATGATTTTTCCTTTGGAACAGTTAGTTGAATTTGATGGCAATATTTATGAGATTACTGTAGCTGCAAGCCGACGAGCTTATCAGATGGCTAAAGTACAGGATCCGGAAATTGAAGAAAACTTTGATAAAGTTGTTTGCGTTGCTGCAAGACAGCTTTTTACTAAAAAGGTTAATTATCGTATTGAAGAAAAACAGTAGAATTGGAAAATAACAAAAAAATACCGGTAATTGTTATTTTTGCACCTACAGCTTCAGGAAAGACTGCCTTAACCAGAGAGTTATTCTCTGCGTCAGGCAGTCATTTTATTTTAAATGCAGAAATAATAAGCGCAGATTCTCAGGCTGTTTACAAAGAAATGGATATTGGAACTGCCAAGCCAGAAGCCGACTTGTGTAAAGAGCTTCCCCATCATCTTATAAATCTTGTAGAACCAGATGAGCAGTATAATGTTGCAGATTTTGTAACAGCTGCAGATAAAGCCTGTCAGCAGATTTATGAACGCGGAAAGATTCCGGTTGTCTGCGGCGGAACAGGCTTTTACATCCGCTGCTTTTTGTATGGTCTGCCAAAAACACCTGAATCAAATGAACAAATCCGCGAAAATATAAAACAGCGGCTGGAATCAGAAGGAAAAGAAGCCTTGTACGCAGAACTCCAGTTGATTGACCCTGAAAGTGCCTCTGTAATCAGCCCAAACGATGCTTATAGAATCTGCCGCGCACTTGAAGTTTATTATACTACAGGCAAAACTCGTTCCAGCTACAAGCTTGAAAATCAGCTGCGGGATAAATATGATTTTACGTTTATTGTCCTGCAGCCACCAAGAGCTTTGCTTTATGAACGCATTCGTGAGCGTGTAGAAAAAATGTTTGAAGCCGGGCTTGAAGCTGAAGTAAAAGCTCTTGTTTCAAAGGGGTATGATAAAAACTCCCCTGGAATGAAGGCTATTGGCTATAGTGAATGGTTTACGAACGATGGTCAATTTGTCGATGAAAAAAATGGTGCAGAATCCGGTGAAAAAAATGATGTCGATAAAACTGCTGTAAAGGAAGCCATTATTCATCACAGCTGTAAGTATGCCAAAAAACAGTTTACGTATATAAAGGATATTCCTGGCAGCATTATCATTCCTTTTTGTGCAACACCAGAGGATGTGGGAATTGTTGCAGAAACAATTAAATTAAGGTATTCTAACAGGCAGTTATAAAAAAAAGAGGTATATATGAAAAAGTATTGTTTATTCAGTTTACTTACAATTGTTGCAGCAAGTTTTTTTATGTCTTGTGCATCTCTTCCTAAAACATTAAAGCCTGGAGATACTCTTATTATTGGTTATGCAGAAATTAAGGCTCATGATTTTACTTTGTATAGTGGAACTAACTTAAACGGCACTTTCCATTCAGATGTTGAGCTTGAGATTTCGGAGCAGGTAAGCGGTAGAAAAGTAACAGTTAAACCAAATAGAGAAGGTTTCTTTTACATTAAGGGGCTTAAGGCAGGTTATTCTTATGCGATTACAAAAGTGTCTTACATGGCTGAACGGGATGGTGGCGGTGGAGTAAAAATGGCTGTTAATGTTGCCTATCCAAAATATTTTGTAGCAATAGATAATAAAGTAGTAAATCTTGGTTGTACTTATTATGATTTTGATGGCTCCAAGAATTGGGTAACCTGGGTAACAAGAAACCATCATCAAGTAAAGGTTTTCTTTGAGTCTCTTCAAGATGAATCAGAATGGTACGAAAAAGGTATCGTAGAATACACTTTATAAAGAAAAACTGCTCATAAACTGCCAGGCATGTTCACAGGTGTGCTCACGGCAGTCGTGTCCCTGTCCGCTTATGCTGGCAAAAACAGTTCGGCATACTCCATCTTTGCTGAAGAACTTCTGCATTGTCAGCGTTGCATCCCTTGTTTCATCATAGGATTTTTCGGTTTCGTCACCGTCAATTCCCCAGATTTTATTTTTCCAGTTATCTTTGTCTTCCAGTTTGACGTTATACTCTGCTGTACAGTTATTGAGCTCCAGCGCGTATTTCATTCTGTTTAAGCATTTTTGTGCCTGGAACGGCAGCTCTGGAAGAGGAGTTACCTCGCCACCCGCATAGAAAATTGGAACAGAAACCGTAGTATTCACTTCTTTATCGATTTTACGGAAATATACATTCTCACCAATATCAACTGTAGCATCCATTGGAGCAGCGGCTGCGATGAGAGTCGGGTACTCCTGGATTATATCCCAGGTTTTGATTCCGCCCATAGAAAAGCCGGTAGCGTAAATGCGGGTTTCATCAATCGGGTATTTGAGCTTAAGCTTTTCTACAAACTCTACCATTTCGGTGGCGGAACTGTTTAAGTGATTTTCTACAGTGACTAACAGAAAACCGTGTCTGTGAGCTATTTTTGCCCAGCCTGCCATTGTGCTGAAAAAGAAGCAGCTGTCTCCGCCGCCATGGAAGCCGAGTACAAGAGGCACTTTTTCCTGTTCATAAAGCCCTTCGTTGTAAAAGGCAAAGTAGCCGATTTTGTGTTCTGTCGTACCTTTATCATCGCCAAAATTATCTGGTGAGGTTTTTACAGTTTCAATGCCAGGTTCAATAATAAGTCCGTCTTTTTCCAAATCAGGGTCAATATCAAGCTTACCGATCATTCGGCGGAAAGGTCTTGCAAAATCAAAGTAGTCCTTTATAAGAGTTGCAGGAGATATATCTGATTCTTTTCTTTCTATAAAATATTTGCAGGTTTTACGGAAGAACTCATTGATTTTTGTACTGTTACCGTAAGAAACAACTGGAATGTCGCCAGCTGTAAGAGCTGGTTCGCAGTCGCTGGAAAGTCCGTTTAAAAAACAGGTTACAGGCGCAATATCAGCTTTTCCCCAAAGACCGTCACCTTCAAAATGATTAAGACAGTTTTTTGCAATATAATCAGCCGAAGCACCATAACCAAAAAGGCAGGTCCTGAAGATTGCACCGCGAATAAAGTAACCGTCAATCTGGTTTGTAAAGCGGTTCCAGGCTTTTACTACTCCGTTTTCGTAATACTGATGAATGCGCGAGTTTGTAATGATTTCTGAAAAGATTTTTGGAGAAGCATTTTTCCATACTTCTGCCGGGTTAGAGCCGTTTGTATTTGGATAAATAAACACAACGCTCGAAGCAAAGCTGGCTGCAAGTTCTTCAAAACCTTTTTCGCGTGCAAAAGAAATGGCAGTGTTATAATCAGGCTTTTGTTTTGCAAAAACAAGCAGGTACGGAGCCATAAAGCCGTAATTAAGCGTTTCAGAAAGCAAATCCTTATTTGCAACCGGTACGTAAACAGTTGCAGTAAAGGTTTCAAACACATGCGACCAGATACAGCCGCCATCTTCTAATTTAGTAATCTCAGGCATTTCTATCATAGCTTTTATTATACCGCCTTTTTTTATAATCACAAGTATATTCAGGCGGCATATAAAATAAGCACCTGTAAAATAAGTACTTTTAAATATAGAAAAGCAATGATATAATAGATAAGATAAGGGTATTATATGAGAAAGTTGAATCAGAAAAAAGCTATATTTTTAGCAACTTCTTTTCTTTTAGTTTTTGCTGGAGGTCTTCTATCCTGCAGCAATGCTTCTTCAAATAATGATAACAGTAAAGATAATGGTGAAAAGCTGTACGAGATTTCTGGAACAATAGCTGCAAATTATTCTTATGCTCCAGAAAATATACTGAGGGCTGAAAATTATGGCAACTTATCTCGTAATGCAATTACAATAGGCGATATTACAGAAGGAACTGTAACTGCTAAGGAGGCAGAAGTTTCCGGCAGTAATTGGACTGAAAAAACTGATGGCAGAAGTATTACTGGAGAGATAACAACTCCTTCTTCTGATGGTCTTGGTTTTAAAATAAAGCTTACGAATGGAAACTGGCTTTTAAGTGCAGACTGTGGAACTTATGCAACAATAAACAGTGAAAGAACTCAGGTAGAAATACCTTCTGGTACTCACGCGCAGCAAGGTTATAAAGACGATATAGTGATTACAGTAAGGCCAAAAATGACAGCCAGTACAAATGGAACTGTAAACCTTACAATTACTGATGCTACAGGCACAATCAATACTATAAAAGCAGTAGAGATTCCAATTAGTTCTAACAGTTCTACAGAAACTGATGTACAAACAATCGTACAATCTGCTGCAGACAGTCATACATTCCTTTTTACATGGAATAATTCAACTTCGGTTCCAGCTGGTGCTCACAATGTTCGTTTTGATTTTTATACAGAAGCTTCGGCCAATATTACAGACACTTCTGTGCCTTTTTACAGCTGCGAAGAAATCATAAATGTTTACAGTAATCAGGAAACAAATACCTGGGTAAAAAATGGTACAGTTACCGGAGGTAGTTCCATTGCCAATCAGAAGCATATGACGGTAAAAACTACCGGTGCCCAAGTTACAAATGAGGCCAATTTTAATCTTACTCAGGAATGTCTGGACCTTTATAAACGCTTTTATTACGAGGTTTCAAATGCAGCTGAGCTTAAGGCTGCTGTGGAAAAAATCATTTCCGAGAATGACAGTGATACAACAACTACAGCGGCAAATAGAGCTGAATACAAAATTGTATTGGCAAATGATATAGTATATTCAAGCTCTAACTCTTCATCTCTTATGACCTTTGGGACTTCCGGTTCCGAATATTTAAATTACAAATATGCAGTTGCCCTTAATCCAAGTCAGCCGCTTAAAATCTCAATCAGGGGAAAGAACGGTCTAAAAAAGCTGGACCTTAATACTAATGCCGGCGACAGTACAATTAATAAAATCTGCGGCATTTATCTAAACGAAAAAGTAGAGCTTGCAATTGGCAATATAAATATCACAAGAGCGGGAACAAACGGAAGTACTCCTGTTGCAGGAAGAGGCGTCTGGCGTGATTGTAAACAGGAAGGCGGAAGCTGGACAGCAGGTTACATCATACTAAAAAATAAAGTTTTAATCACAGGAAACGTTCAGAATATTTATTTTTCAACAAAAACAAACACAGGCACTACTGCTGCAACCGCTCCTCTTAAAATACACAGAAGCTTTACAACAGACAGCCGCATTGGACTTTCTTTTGCCGATACATCCAGTGCCCTTGAAACTCCATGCATTGTTACAAACGGATATGCCAATGGAGCTGGCGGTCTTTTTGCAACAGACACATCAATTAATATCTTCTTTAGCGACAGCGGTTACAATGTTTACCTTGCTGATGAAATCACCTGGAATAACCAGGGAGGTCAGGGCTATATAGATGCAGAAATGCTTCCTGAGATAACCTTTGCAGCCACTGGCAATACGGAGACTGACACCAATACCTATGGTGGAGCAAAGTATGATGGTAATAACAGTCGCTATTTGATTGGCTATAAAGATTCAAGTGCCTTTATTTATGTTATTCCATCAATTCAAGATTCTTCTTATCAACCACTTTTAACTCAGCCTGCTTATAATTCCAGAGATTTTACTCTCCAGCTTGAATACGAAAATGGAGGCCTTGTTCCGGTAGGTGCTGATACAAGTGACCCAGCCTGGAAAGTTGAACCTTATACTGAAAACTTATCAGGCTCGGACACTCCAGTTCAGACAGGACTTAAGTTTTCAATTTCTGCTACAGACAACACAATTCCAACAGGACGTTACAAGCTTGTTGCAACCGCTAAATACAATGGAAATCAATATACTGAATATTGGGATTTGTCTTATGTAAAGGTGCTTTTTTCGCTTGATAAAACATTTGTAAAAGCAAAATCCGCAGTTACTCAAACTATAAATGCAAAAGTAACGATTGATGAAGGAGAATTAAAGGATGTAACAAATAATGCTTCTATAAGCTCTTCATGTAAAAAAATAACAGGATTAAATGAAGATGGAAGCTTTATATTAAATACATCAAATAACCCTTCTGGTAATTATAATATTGATTTCACTGCTACAAATACATCAGAACCTTGTCTTTATTTTCTGGAAGTTAATGTTAATTACAAAGGAATAAAATGTTATACAGATTCTGGAACTACCACGCAGTTTAAAACACTTGTTTCTGTCGATGATAAAGAGTCCTTCTATTTTATACCAGATTGTTCAATGCAGACGCCATTAAATTACGATAATCTTCAAACTATAATAAACCATGCCCAAGATAATAATATTAATGATTATAACATTTATCTTATGGGAGATGCGGTTGCTGCTGATGAAACAATGCAGCAAACAAAGTACAAACTTCATGAATATTTATCTGAAGAAACTGATTATGGTAATTCCTTTATAAATATAAATGCTTATACAGATGCAACACCAGTTAAAATTAGATTTGTCAGTTATGGTTCAACAGTTTATTCAATAAATGCAGCTGGAACAACCTATTCTGCTGGAAGTGCAGAAAGTGTTCTTTCAAATGATAAAAAGGGACGTGTTCTGTATATTGGTTGTAAGGCTTCTGTTACACTTGAAAAAGTTCAGATTAAAGGCGGCTATTCTCATAAAGGTTCTGCTTTTTTAGCAGATAAAGGTTCAACCGTAAACCTGATAGATTCTTATATTGGAGACACCTCAGATACAATAATTTCTTATTACGGCGCTACTGAATCTTTTAATAATGTTTCAATTGCTGATAATGGTAATCCTGGTAGTTATATTTATATTGATTCGGGTACCAATGAAGACGAGAAATCAACATTTAATTGTACGAATACCATATTCAACAGAAATATGGGTATGATGTATATAGGCAATGAAGCAAAGTTTGCAATTACAGGAACCGTAAGCTCTACTGATCCAAATGTTTCAAGCACCATGTTCTACTGTAATGCTGTTTCGGGTAATTCCAATTTAATAGATATAGATGATAATCAACAGCCAGGTTCATATATAAAAGGTGTTATTTTCTATAAAAACTGGTTTGTGAATGCTTCAACACCATCTCAGGCAGACAAGCCTGTAAGTATTATAAAATCCAGATCAGAAAATCTGCTGCTGCAAAATGTGAAAATGTATAATAATGCAAGCAGCTTCACAGGTTCAAATGCACATTTTTATAGCAGCGGAGTTTTATGTGCAAGTAATAACAGCCATAGTTCAGTTGAACTTAAAGACTGTCATTTTTGTGCCAACAATCAAAGCATTAATAGTAGTTATGATTCGGGGTGCGATTTTATAGCGGTATGTCTGCGGGGCGGTACGGCAGATATTACAAACTGTACCTTTACTGAATTGTCGGGAACCAATAATTATGCAATTTATACTGGTGTAACAGGAACTAACAGTCCGGCCAGCATATTGCAGAACAGAATCAATTTGAATGGCAGCTTCTACACAGATGGCGGAATCTATTTGTGTAAACCGTATGCATCAGGTGGCGGTTCTACAATTGGAATCCGCCTGTTTATAGATAACTCTCTTGTCTTGCCAGATGCAGATTACTTAGCGTCATTATCTGGACTCACATACGCAGCAGATCCAACAACCTTTGGTACAATAATTCTTCATGCAGATTCAGCAACGCCAGCAGCCGGATATGTGGATTATTCACAGATTCTGTATGGTACAATTCAGGATGTGAAGTCTTATTACAATAAGTTTACAGTAAAGCTTGATGATACAAATGGTACAGAAAAATCACTGAACGATAGGGGACAGTTAGAATGGTAAGGAAAATAAAAATGATAAATAAAAAGATTATATATACAGGAATAGTTGCGGGGCTTTTATCATCTCTTATTTCCTGCCGTAATCTATTCTCACAAAAAAAGAATACTTCTGAAGAAAATGATTATGTTGTTGTTTCGGGAACAATTTCTGCACGAGATATTCGGGTCGAGCCCGAATATGACAATTCTAATGTCATTGTCGGGCTTGACCCGACAATCTCCCGCTATGCAGTCCCTGATGATGCAATCTTAGATGATGACCTTTCGTACACAATTACAGCATACAAAGGCTCAAAACCGGGACCAGAAGGAACAATTGAAGTAGATCCTGTTTATGGAGATATTACGTATTCTGTAAAATTATCACAAGGAACCTGGATTTTAGTTGCACGCGGCTATAATAATGAAACAACTCACGACTTAACAACGCAGATTCTGGAAGGAAAGAGTGAACCGTTTATTATAGATGGTAACCAGAACAAATCCAGAGATGATATAGACATAATCGCAGAACCAATTCTAAGAGATAATGGTAGTGTTGATCTTCTAATATCAGTAGACACTCTTGTCAATACAGTTATTGCAGAATGGCAGCAGAAGGTTTCCGGAACAACAACTACGCTCCGTCAGGTATTACAGCGTGGTGCAGATTTGGATTTTTACAGTGCAAACAGCTATCCTACATCTGCTCACTTTACAATGAAAGATACTCCGGCATCAGGTGGAACTCAGGTAAACCAGACAAGTGGCGGTATAACCTCTGTTCCAGCCGGCATTTATGATATAAAAATTAATTTTTACAAAGAAACATATACAGAGATTCAGGCTGCACAAACTGCTGGTAATCCAGTTATTCCAGCTTACACAGTTCCTAAGGAAACTGTATATGTTTATAAAAATCTGCAGACAAGCGTCTGGCATAATCTGGGTGATAGAATAGAAATAACAAATGGTTTAATTAACTACAGTACAATTCATTCCTTCTGTGTAAAGTTTGGTTCAACACAAACAACCCAAGACGGCAGTACAGATTATCCTTTTAAAACCTTGCAGGCTGCTATAGATAAAGTTATTGCTTTAAATGATGGTGGAAATTATACAATTTATATTCTTGATGATTTTCTGGAATCTGCGAGTGTGAATTATTATTCAGATCCAGAAGATTCTTCTGAAAAGGGAACTCTCGTAGAAATAACAACACAAACAGATGAACCTCTTAATCTTACAATCTGCACAGGTCCATCTTCTGAAGCTGAAAAACGGACTATAAATGTAAATAGAAGTGATTCAAAAAAAGGCGGTATATTTTATTTGAATGGAAGTGCTGCAAATCTTACCCTAACTCTGGAGAATCTTGTATTAACAGGAGCTTACCAAAAAAACTCCGGAGCTGTAATTGGTATGGAGAACGGTACTGAAGATACAGGTGCAAAAGTTATACTTAAAAATTGTATTTTAAAAGATAATACAACAACAGCCGCTTATGCAGGTGCAATTAATGTTAAGTTACATAATACTTTAGAAGCTTATGATACAGTTTTTTTGAATAATATGACGTATCAGAGCTCTGCAACTCAGGCTAGCACATTTGGTAATGGTGGTGCCATTTATGCTGCAAGTGGCTTGACTATAAACAGATGTATTTTTGATGGTAACAAGGCAAATAATTCTGGATCCTTTGCTACTGAAAATAAAGGTGCCGGTGGTGCAATATTTATAAATATTGGGAGTAATACCATCAATACCAAAATGAATGTATCTATTAGTAATACTACCTTTATCAACAATGAAGCATACGGTGCTGGCGGTGCAATACAAATCAATACTTTCAAAAGCAGAGCAATCGGTTCCAGTCCAGAAGATTTCCCGTTTGTACAATTTAATAATGTTGTTATAAAAAATAATAAAAGTACAGTCACACAATTTGCAGGTGGAATCGGAATAACAACTGATAGTGGCACGACGCGTGTTTACCAAACTGCATTTTCAATAAAAGGCGCAAACAACCAGATTACAGATAACTATTGCAGTGATAGTTCTGGTGGATATAAAGAGTGTAACGTTTATCTTCCGGAAGATAAAATTATAAATGTTACAGGAAGCGTAACAGGAAGTACAATCGGTATAACAAGAGCAGATGCCGCATCTATTAGCGGTGGTGGTGGACTGGCATTTACAAATGGCAGCTCTAATTATATTCCCTACACACCTACTAATGTTTTTAAAAGTGATAATGATAGATATATTGTTGATTCTTCAAGAACAAACACTAATGCAGCAAGAATTATAGCAAATCCAAGTCTGTCTGGTTCTATAACTTACAATCTCACTACACTTGATATTTCTTTAAGCCGAAGAAAGATTTCTTATGGTAATAACAATACAATTACTGTTTCTGTAGAAAGGGAAGGTTTACCATTATCTGAAGACGATGTTGAAATGTCATACATTCTTTCCAGCTTTGGCGGAAAAATTGAGCCGGAAAGTGGCAATACACCTAATTATTTTTCTTTAGACAGTTCAAATCCGTTTAAGCTTCATTTTTATGAAAAGCTGCCAAAGGGAAACTACGAGCTTTTAGTTAAAGCCTATGATAAGAAAAACGGTAATACAAGCTCTGTAAATTATATTATTGAAAATGGAACTATTCAAACCTTATCCAATGCAATTTCTTCAGGAATAACTCTTGCCGCCGGTCAGACTTATTCTATGAAATCACAGAATGATTTTACTGCGTTGCAAACAGCGGTAGATGCTGCAAGCTCATACGACTTTGCAGGTGTAACTCTTATTATGGAAAGAGACATAATAATATCGAATAATATTATTTC
>JAEEGH010004418.1_pt1 | contig 36143 bp, 18 predicted proteins | sample 9134181 | NCBI WGS metagenome assembly JAEEGH01 (sample SAMN16246544, study PRJNA631951) | gut metagenome | biome: gut microbiome; feature: rumen; material: DP-attached | host: Bos | place: Iran: Karaj | collected 2018-10
TCAAATACGAATTGAAACACGCCTGGTGCGCCGCAGGTTATGCCATCTGTTTTCGGATTGATGTAGTCGTTCTTCTTCAGCTCGACTCCATCCACGGTCTCCTTTCCGCAATAGTACCACGAAAATCCTGTCGTGATATTGCCATCCGCAAGGATGACGAATTCCTCCGCCACCTTGACATTCAACTCCTTCACCCGCCCTAACGTCGCCGACGGCAACGGCGGTTCTTTCACAACCGGCTCCTCCGGTTCCTTCTTCCCCTTACATGCACTGCATCCCACCAACACTCCCATCACGACCACCAACAACATGCAACAAACAATAATTGTCTTCATTCCTAATTCCTTTATAATTAACAATTAACAATTTACGAATTAAAAGCCTCGCCCTCAGGGAGAGGTGTCGCGCAGCGACGGAGAGGGCTTATAACTGCTTCACAATGCTCATGGCTCACGCCTATGGCTCATAGCTAATCGTTTACTAACCACTATGCCATTGCTTTCAGCTTTTGGCTTTTGGCTTTCAGCTCCACGCAAGCGGCTTTTTGTGTTTTTCGTGTGTTTTGTGGTTCCTAAATAATTAAGCATTAAGCATTAAGCATTAAGCATTAAGCATTAAGCATTAAGCATTAAGCATTAAGCATTAAGCATTAAAAATTTCGATCACAAGTCCTCCCTTGCACATGCGTCTTGTCGAAGTCATACTTCCACTGGAATCCCACGCTACCACCGAAGACTATCGTCTTCATCGACAGCCCTCCATCCTTGAATTCAAACAACTTCGCCTCAAACGGCGCTTCGCTGAATGCGGGCGCTGTCACCAACTGCGTCTCATTCAGACGACGTCGTATCGTCATGTGATTATGACCTCCCAGCCACGCCAATGGTTTCAACGCGTCGCATGTTTCGCGTACAAATTGTTGGAACGGTTCGTGCGGCGCATGCAATTCGTGGTCCAATCCCGTCTGTTCCGACGGCAACCCGCATGGCGGCGCATGGCTCACGATGATTCGCGGCAGATCCTGCCGACCATCGAAAAGTCGTGATTTCTGTTCTTCCGTAAACCACGCCAGTTGCGGTTCTTTGATATTCCAAAAGGCCGCTCGCGGCCCCCAGTTCGAACAAAGCGCGTCTATCCGCAAACCATCTTTCACAATCGTAAAATCAATGGTGCCGTCGGGAAAGAATTGCGGAGTTTCTTCCAGCCAGGCCGACACGGAATCGTCTTCCGTCAAATCATGGTTGCCTAGCGACAGATAGACGTCGCATGGCAATCGTTTCATCAATCGACCCGACAGCCGCATGTTGTCGCGGTTCCCCCAATCCGCAAGATCCCCGCCATGAAGGACGAACGACACCTCTTCGGTGCGGATGAAATCCGCCAGCCGATCCAGCAGTTCTTCCGCATGGACGTTGTATCGCGCCTGCTGCCGATACCCCTGCTCATCCGGCCCCCCATAATGCGTATCCGTTATAAAAATGAATTTCATACCATATTTCCTTAAATAAGCCTCGCCCTCCGGGAGAGGTGTCGCACAGCGACGGAGAGGGCCTTCAGTCTCGCCCATAAAACGACACTAAATTGTAATTTATTAATTGTTAATTGTTAATTGAAAACGCTTGCGTTGTTAATTTATGACATTACTGTATTGTTTTCCAGTTTTCTCACACACAATCACCAACAAAAAAGAAACCACCATGCCGGAATACGCCTCCTTCGAACTCCACCTCCACAGCCAGTGGAGCTACGACGCCCTCACCCCCGTCGAAGAATACTTCAAGTTCGCACGCGAAAGGAAGTTGCGCGCCTTCGCCCTCACCGACCACCATACGATGGACGGCTACGGCGACATGCTCGAATGCGCGAAAAAATATCCCGACGTCCCCTTCGTCGCCGGCGCGGAACTGACCGTCCACTCCCCCATGGGCACCTTCGATCTCGTCTGCCTCAACCTCCCCTGCCAGGAGACTGGCGAACTCGTCGATCTCTTTAAGACCTACCGCGCATGGCAGGTCGCCTGCGGCACGGCTATCTCCGCCAATCTCGTCCGACTCGGCTTCGATTTCGACGACGCAGAGCGCATGAAAGTCCTCCAAAGCTATCGTCCGCAACGGATTATCGACAAGCAAGGCAACACCCATGTCCGCCATGGAACCATGGTCGAAACCTGCATCCAGCGTGGTTTCTGTAAAGACAAAGAAGGTTACAAAGAACTGACGAAGCAGTATGTCGATGTCCCCCACTATCCGGAATACGACTACGTGATTCCGATTGTGAAACGCGCGGGCGGCATCGTGATCATCGCCCACCCCTACCATTATTTCCACATCAACGATGTGAACCGTATGGACGCCCTCTGTGAGCTCTTCCAGCTCGACGGCATCGAATGCTCCCAAAGCTGCTTCCCCGAAGAGATCACGCCATTCTATCGCGAATACTGCGTGAAGCACAAGCTCCTCTCCTCCGGCGGTACCGACATGCATACGCCGAACTATGAAAAGTTCGCCCGCCACTGCGGCGAAGACAAATGGCTCGACGAACTCCTCGAACGAGTTGAACTACACCACGGCGCATAAGCCTTTTTTAATGCATAATGCCTAACCGCGTAGCGGTGACAAGAATACATTCGTCAAATGCATAAAGGAGAAAAACAAGTTCTCAACTTGTAAGAATCCTATTATATCAAGAATATATAAATAGCTAACAGTGTAATCATAAGGATCTACATATGTTAAATGGAGGCAGTTGGATTTTCCTTTCTCATTCGAGCCATGATATTGAAAAAGTACGTATGGTTCGTAATGAGTTTGAACGTTTGGGGCATAATCCACTTGCTTTCCATTTAAAATGTTTGTCAGATAAGACAGAAAAGGATAAACAAGAACTACTTTCTTTGATTAAACGTGAGATTGATGCTCGACAATGGTTTGTGTTTTGTGAAAGCCCTGCTGCTAAAGAGTCGCCTTATGTAAAATTTGAACGGGACTATATCAATGATAGTGGGAAAGACAAAATATGGTCACTAGATATGACACAAGAAAATGATAAAATAAAGAAACTTGTTGAAACAATATCTACTGATATTGAAGTTTTTATATCTTACTTACATTCTGATACAGAATTAATCCAGCCATTAATTAAAGCACTTGTTGAAAAAGACTATTCTGTTTGGACTCCAGAAACTAAACTAAAATCTGGTGATTTATTTATTCAAAAAACAAGCGAGGCGATAATTCATTGTAGTTACAAAGGTTTTTTCTTATTAGTCATTACACAAAACAGCGTAAAATCAGATTTTGTTAAGAAAGAACTTGATTTTGCATTATTACATAATGCATTTATTATTCCATTGATTATCGGAAATCCCATAATACCAGAAGAGTCCAGATATATAAATAATCTTCAACAAATACATATAAAAACCAATACAATAAACTATGTATTGACCGAAAATGATTGTAATTATATTTTGGATTCAATCGATAAGTTAGTAAAACAAAAGACAAACAAATTTAATTCTATTTTGGAACATTAACAAATAACATTCATATAAAATTGAAGATTCTATCATGAATAATAAAAAATAATATTGAAGCAGTATATCAAAACAATAGTCTGATTGTTTCAAAAGAATGGTAGTATCCAGTAAAAGCCCCGAAATAATAAGACCGACAATGGCTCAATTCTCCATCACAAAAACTGAAATCACGATATTCATTTCGTCACCTAGTGATGTTTCAGCTGAGCGCATGATTGCTGATCGCGTTCTTCGAAAATTGCAAAAAGAATACGCCAAATTTACTGATATCCGTCCAATAATATGGGAAAACCTTCCCCTAACGAGCACACACACCTTCCAAGATGGAATTAACGCAGTGTTGAAGGAAAAAGAAGTTGACATTGCCGTCTTCATCCTTGGAAATCGGCTCGGCTCATCGCCAGGTAATAATTACCTGCGCCCCGATGGAACACCTTATCAATCTGGTACAGAATACGAATACGATTTTATGCTACACCTGCACGAAATTTCTGGTCACCCAGAAATACTGGTATATAGAAAATTGACATCTGATCAAACATTGCTTGAAAGATATCACAATCTTGACGAGGTTAAGGAGGCAACTCGGCAGAACAACCTACTCAAGGATTTCCTCCAAGAACATTTCGAAGACAAGCAATTAGGTGCTTACTTAGCCTACCATAAAATTGATGAAACAATCAATTTCGAGTCACGTCTAACCGAACACCTACGTGGACTCCTGCAAAAGTTACTGAACAATCCAACAATTCCTCAATATAATGGTAATCCATACCGTGGTCTACTGGCTTTCCAACGAGAAGACGAGGCAATCTATTTCGGTCGTGAACATGAGGTCCAGCAACTTGAGGCGGAAATCTTAAATTACATTTCTCATAAAGATAAACTCCCGACCGTTTTTATTTGCGGCGCAAGTGGGACAGGCAAAAGCTCGTTAGTCAATGCGGGACTTATTCCTGACCTTTTATCCACTGGCCTGAAATCTGGTGGGATATGCTGTGTGGAGAGCTTTTTCCCACAACAGTTCAATGGTAATTTTTATTCAGGTTTGCTTGACCTTTTGGCATCTATAATACCAGAACTACGTGGTGATACATACTTTGAATCCCTTTACAGTGTCATCCAGCCTAACATACAAGACATGGCAGTCATAGACAAGGCCATTGAAAGCAAATCAAAAAATAACAGTAATTTCACACCTGTAGTTATCATTGATCAGTTCGAGGAGTTCTTCACAGATACACGTATTACACCTACAGAACGTTCAAAAAGTATACACATGCTTCGAGCATTGCAACAAACTGGTAAATTACTTATAATCTTTACGTTGAGAAGTGATTTCTACCAGATGCTCACATCTGATACAATTCTTCTTGAAATCAAAAGGAATGCCATTGTTTGGGACATTCCGTTATTTTCTTTAAGTGAATTACGCGAAATCATTGAGGAGCCAGCACGCATGACTGGAATTCAATGGGAGAAGACAGCAAATGAAGGACTCTCTTTGAATGACCGTATCCTCGATGATGCCATGCAGCTTCAAAGTCTTCCCTTGCTGGAATTCGCTTTGACAGCACTTTATGAACAGCGTCAAGGTAATGAAATTTCATATAAAGCCTATCAAAATTACGGAGGGCTCTCTGGAGCCATTGAAAATTATGCCACTCAAATTTTTAATTCTTTCAATAAACGACAACAGAAAATTTTCTTTCAGATGTTGGGAATGTTCATAACTATTTCTGATGATGGCAAGAATTCAAATAGAAAGGATGTAATACTCGATAACTATTCATTATCAACAGAACAAAAACAAGTTCTTGATATTTTGGTTTCAAGGCGTCTATTCAACATGTCTCGAAATTCTCATGGACAAGCAGTTTGCACAATCGCTCATGAATTTCTTATAAATCACTGGGGTGTTGTTGTAGATTGGCAACAATGCGAGAAGGAACTTCTTGAACGGCGCAAACATTTTGAAACGGCGGAAGCACGCTGGCATGAACATCAGAAAAAACAAGAATATATTTCAGTCAATGAAACAGAAGTTGCTGAAGCAGAGGATTTACTTCTATGCTGGGAAGATCGTCTACCTAAAAACCTACGTGAATACTTATCAGCCCTGATCAAAAAGGATTCAAGCCGATTGAGATGGACACAATCTATCTTCTTTAGTCTGTGGATATTGCTCATGTTCACCAGTATTTTAGGAGGAGGATTTATTGTATTGACGACAAAGTATCGGGATGTATTATCATTTGACAATCAACAGTACATATCCTTTCTGGAAACCATTGGATTTGGATATGACATAATTACACAACCTTCATTATATATTCTACTAACTTTTTATATCGTTTTAGGAATCTTTTTCTTATGGAGAAAGTGGTACTCTCAACCACAATATAAAAAGGATTCTATTTCCTTGAAGCTATATATTTGTTGTTTTATATTATTAATATTTATATTTCTTCTTGATGATTTTTCTTCTGGATTTTATATAATTATCGTTTCTATTCATTTTTTATTCATATTATCTTGTATTACATATACATATATAAGAATACAAAGAAATAAACTAAGAAAGTTGGGTAAAATTACTTTTAATCCCCAGAAAAAAGTAACTCTATACTTTTTCTTAATTATTCGTGGGCTTATCATATTTAATATTATATTTTCTTTATTGATTGTTTACGTATATCAACTTCTTTCAATGCAAGATAAAATTGAGGAATTAGATAAAAATACAGAAAAAAAGAGCGATTACATTCAAAAATCATATAATTGGATACCTGATAACGATTCCTATCAACTTTCATTGCTTCAAAATTTGGAAGAAAAAATAAAGCAATTCCAAAAAGAAAACCCTTCTGAACAAATACCACAAGATTTGAATTATTCCTATGCACGGACTTGTTACTCTCTTTTCATGTCAAATCAAGCTTGTAAATATGGATTCGGAGAAAAATTGGACAAAGAAGAGGAAAAAGAATTGATGTATTATATTGCAAAAGATATAGGAAAGGATCATGATCAAACCATGCTAATGCTGGCCTACGAATGTTCTTTCATTACTCCATGGGTCAAAGTTTGGCATGCACTTAAATATGGAGATATCAACAAAGCCCAAGAACTAGCAGCAAAACTTGTTCCTCCTGATTTAAACCAAGCATCGCCTGAACTTCTAAATTATGCCCATTTTATTCTATTGGCGAAACAGGACATCATAAATTCTCTATTTATCTATCAAAAGCATTTAGGTTATACTTTTATTGATAATCGTTCCTGGAATAATGAATTATTATATGATTTTGCATATCTTAAGCAACATGAAGAATTCAGAGCAACAATTACAGAAATTGAATCACAATTGAATTTGAAGCCTATTCCGATTTCGTTTTCTCCTGGATTAGATATAAACAAAGACTTGCCACAGCTATTAGGGAATTGGATATTTGAAAACAAAGAAACAAATACTGCTTTAACCAAAGATATGGATGTTACTGTAACAATTACGTGTAATATGATTCATTATGATTATAAATTAAAAACAAAAATAATTAATAAATGTATTAATCGCAAATTCAGCCGAATCAAAATCACTCCTTTGACTGAAAATAAATATTTATGGGAAGAAGTCGATCCTCGAAATGATAGTATTTCTGTTGCCATACTCTCTTTTCCAGAAGATAATACTTTCACTCTAGAAATACAATTTTTTAACGGTGATGCCAATGCTGTAAATGCAAAACTTATTTATAAAAGAATCACTCAATAACCTCTCAAAATCACCATGACTCAGAATGAAAATAATGATTTAAAAATTGACAATCCAGAGTCTGATTCTAAAGAACAACAGATTCTTGATTATAACATTCAATTAAGAAAAACTCTTCCTTTAGCTTATTTTGCTCCTGACACAGAAGAAGGACGAAATTTGGCGGAGAATATTGTTGTCCCTCTCTGTAAGGAAATTGGTTATACTGTCGAAGTACTATATGCATCGGATGCCAATCAAATATTATTTCTAATTGCCTCTCATTTATCAGCTGTTGTCATTGTTGACTGTACAATTCCCGATCCTTTATCTAAATCTTCTGTTTATCCATTATTAAGTACTCAAATTAATATATTTGATCATATTTTAGTCATCAGTCAGACACCCCTACCTCTCAATATTATTTCTTTGCGTAAAGGCGGGGCGCCCGAAGATGAAAATAAAAAATTTACAGATGAAGATATCAAACATTGGCTGGAAATACAGCTATGTGAATTAAAAGAAGCAATTACATCAGGCAAGCATTATAATCGTATACCATTGCAATCTATCGATGATTTGGCAACGTTTCGTATAGAAATGGAAAAAATGTGTGAATCATCTCTTGAATTAAAGCAAAGTAACAACATAAACAAAAAGAAAATCTTTATTAGTTATCGAAGTTGTCATGCAGAAGAAGTTGAAAAATTTAAACAAGAGAAAATGGAATCTGACAAATCCTTGGATATTAACATAATTCCTCCAAGGAAATTATGTTCAGATGATGAAGCTCTGACTCCTATGCGAATATGGATGCTTGCAAGTTTATTGGATGATAACATTCGTGGAGTTGACGAAGTATGGGTATATGGTACTGATGATTACACACAATCATGGTGGACTATGGCTGAATTGATTCTAGTTTCATATATTAATCAAGCTGGACATTCCTTTCCCAATAAACCAGAAATCAAGATCCGTTACTTTGCCAAGGATAAAATGTCAGAGACCTTTACCGAACAAACTCCCCCAATAAAATTACCAGTCATTTTATCTGAAGGTCAAATAAAACGTATTGCTCGCTTGTTCTCAAATTGTCGACCAGATATAATGGGGCCTGAAGCGACAAAAATGATACGCAAAAAAAGATTTTTAGCTTACACATTAAAATTCATGGGGAAATACCTTCGCAATAAATTTATATCATCTATAAGCCCAATTATAGAATATCAAATACCTCAAACCATTCCTGAAAAAGATAAAGAAGACTTTAAAAATAGCATGCTCGTCATGTTTAAAGATCCCAATTTATTTATTCAATATACTCGTGATGAAGTTTTCCAATCTGATTTTTGGAATAAACTCTCTATTTCTATATCATCACAAACTCCCGCTTACAATTCAGGAATAATTGATGTTGATAAGTTTCTTGCGATGCCCATGAAAAATTTACGAAAATATACAGTAAAAGAATTAATCAAATTAGCAGATAATCAAAATGTTCTACATTTAGAAGATAAACCATCTATCGATGGTAAAAAAATAAAGAAAGATTACTATGTCAAGTTAAAAAAGTCAAGATATTTATGGATGTTATCAAGGTTTGGAAAGAAAAATGGCGATGTTGCTCCTGGACTTGATGCAATCCCTAGATTTTCCCTCACTCCAGTCAATAAAGACTGAATACCTTATTACGCAATATCTTGTATATTATAAACACCGTTGTCGTAGTATATTATTCCTGTGAATCATATAGATATTCAAAAACAGTAAAATATACTACCTTCGCTGTCTCTGTAACGTTTAAACTTTTATTCTCGATTTCCTTTAAAGCTTCTAGAAGCACTTGAGCTCCGTCTGCAGAAAGAAGCATTCCTTTAATTGGTATTTCATACCCCCAAATTGTCTCCGCTTGTTTAAAATACTTATTCAGGATAATAATCTCTTCATCTAAATCATCATCCGTATCTTCTTTTTCTATTCTTTTCTCTGGCATAAATGCTAAATCAGCTGCTTTGGCAAGGTATTGTACTAAAAATTGGTATCGTTCTTCAGAACATGTATGTTTTGCAGCATACATAAATTGTAGAAACAAATCTGTTGATGGAGTTCCTTTGATCATAGAATTGCACAGAGACTCCGATATCTGTTTTCGGGCAATAAAACCACAAAGAGTTTTAAAGCAATCATAGAATTCATCATCTGGCAGAAATATCAAACCAATCTGGACTTGTTTGAAAAGTGATTTCCCTTGTTTATCAGATGGAGCTTTTGGCCAAGACTCCGTAAAAACAGGACTATAATCCCGCAAATCGTTAACCAATTCCCGTGCTTGTAAACGAAGCTCCTGTCGCTTTTGAAAATAGTGCAAGATCGAAGAGGCTCCTAGCAAAAATGTAAATATCAACACCAAAACAGCAAAGATTCGTGCATATCGGACAAAATGATATTTCTTAGTCGAAAACCTCAAACGTGTCCAAACTGGTTGAAATACTTTTTTCAGCATTTCCTTATAGGAGATGAAAAATGCCGTGAATTTTGATAGTTTCAACGTCTGGCTTTTCATCGTTCCGTTTTCAGCATATAGTACTGATGAAACAGAGCCTTTTGCAGATTTGTCTACTGTGATATTTGGAAGTGTGATTCCAGTTTCTTGACAAATTTCACGCAGTTTCTGACAGGTTTCAGACGTTTTCATTGCTGGAATTAAGAAAATTATTTTTTCTAATGGACAATTAGCTAGAACATTATGGACTTCCCACCAGAAGTTACTTGTTTCCCCAAGACGAAGGATAACAAGTTTAGCCTTATAAAGCATTTCCAATACCTTCTGTTTCCATACGTCATCAGAGAAATACAATCTTGCCGCTCCACGAGGGAGATTACGGTCTTTGGGATTGCCGATTGCCACGACTGGAGCGATTTCCGAAAATACATCGACAGTTTCCTCTTCTTCACTTTTGCCCCGGGATAAGAGCATATCAACACTTTTGGAGGTTTGGTCATCAGCTACAAAGGAACGTAGATAAAGGATAAATGGCTCATCTAGAGAAACTTCACTAATCTTCTGCGGGCGCATGCGTTCTGCTAGATAATATAGCGAAAAAGTAATTACCCAGAAGAGAAATGTCAATATAGCTCCTCCAATATGTTCTCCTCCAAGCAATGCGGTATTGATTTGGTCTTGCACTGAACCAGCCAAAGCAGGAAATGAATCAAAAATATTTGGTTCATATAATACATCATATAGCTCAATAATATGTAAATATAGCGAATATGAAAAAAGTAATGAAATTATGCCAAATATACAACAAAAAGTTTTTAATAAGATAAAAATGAAAGATTTCCAAAATCTGGCATTGTGCGTAATATCCCCAGTCATAATACATTGTTGAGGATCTCTTTTCCCATAATCAATGGATTTTACTATGATTTCAAGCATTGGTGAGAAAAAAGCTAAAAATGGAATAACGGAGGAACTCCAGTTTCTCTTTTTTGTTAGAATGACCTTACAACATTCGCAGTTTTCAGGAGGATCAACGATAAATTCCTTTTCAATTGCACATAATAAAGGCAAAGTTTTCAAGAATACTTTAACAACCGTCTGCTTTCTTGGTAATATGATTTCTGTGCTTTGTGTTAAACTCACTGAACCACGGATACTACGGTCAATTTCATAGCACAGTTTCATTATGCCAAAAGATAAGAAATTTGATCTTGCAAGCACCAGTTTAAAGGTATTATTCTCTTCCATAATTTAACAAAATCGCCTTGTAATGAATTTTGAGGTATATTACCAGATGTTTTATTATTTAATTTTTTATAGTCTTTCTTTTTTACACTAGTTATAATTAATTTTTATCTATTGTTTTATCTTTTCTTATTGGGATACAACCTTTGATTATCTGTTTTTTGTTTTATAATGCATATATTTACCTGATTATTTGTTTTATCAAAATATTGTTCTACTCTGAAATATTCATCAACGCAACACGTGGTTGATTTTCAGGTATAATGGCTTCATGAGAAACAAACTTGCCGTTTTCATCAAGACGCCAGATTAGCATCTTGCGATTCTTTTCATTACTTGTAGCGGCACATGCATCGCAATCAGGACAAGGCTTATCATTGATATGAGTAACAATATCTCCAAGCTGTAAAACGGCGTGGGAAGTTGCCGGCGGCTCAAAGAAACATACAAGAACACCACTTTTGAAAGGAAGTTTGTCACGCTGACATATAAACGCCTCGGCTGCTTTGCAAACGGCCATGGAGAATTGTGGATCTTTCTTTCTACGAAGTGCATATATACACTTCAATGCCTCGTCTGGCATATTTACAGTCAAGAAACGTAGGCTCTTTCCCCACAGCATTCCGCAATCATCACTTTCCAATGGGGCAAACTTTTGACGTACCCGTTCACGCGTTTCTTCCAAATGTTGTTCTTGAGATTTCAGAATACCTTTTAATGCTGCTAACTCTCCTTGCATATTGACAATATGATCTGCCTGCTCAGGAGAAGCACCATTTTTTAGTAATTTATCCTTCAATGTCCGTTCTGCAGCAACCAATTCTGGTCTCAAGTTGCCAACTTCTTTTGCTGTTTCAGCAAGCAATTCTTCATGTGCATTTAAAAGAGCATCCAGTTTCTGGTCGAGAATCTTTTCTTCACGATCCCATGTTCCTGACAATTCAGGCAACATTGTCCAATGTGTAACAGTCTGTTTTTTATAGTCTTCCAGGACAGAAGGATTGATATTCCGAAAAAGGTTCATCTGCCATAAAGAAAAGCTTTTAGCATCAAGATCAATGGACTTTTGATATTGACTGATATAGCCAAAACGAGTTTCAGGAGATATCAATGTATCTTCCTGCATAAAGTATTTGAGTTTTTCGGCATCGTTCTTTGCCTGTTCATAGGTATCACGTAAGAGTTCATAAGTTACATTCAATTCTGCACGTTGAATCGGGGATGATTCCAATTTACTCAAAAACTCTTCAGAAGGTTTGTTGTGTTCAATTTGAGTTTTTAAGCTATTCCATGTATATAAAAAAACATTGTATTCATCAAGGAATGCTGTATCTCGATATGGATATGTCTTAGCGGATTTCTCAGCTGCCTCGCATAAATTCTGATTGGCATGAAGCAAGGTTTGTGCTTGATATCCCCAACAGCCAGTAAGCTTTATTACTTCATTGAAAAGTTGTTTCTGTTTTTCAGTATATGGCCATGACAAAAGATGACGACGTTTGGCTAATTCTAAAAGTTTTGATGCCCCTCCCATTATCTCCTTACCGATTTTAATATACCCTTTCAAAGGCAATGACGGTTTAGATATTAGCAATCGGCATAGTTTTGCAAACGTGCTGTCGAAATGCTCATATGAAGCCGTTACTCCTTCATACTTACATACAATGGTTAAAACATCATCTTTGGGCAAGGTATCTTTGTCAGATTGATCAAAATCACGCAAGAAAACAGGAATGATGTTCTTCTGATGTTTAAGAGCATGTGCGACTTCCAAACGAAGCCAGTCGTCCTCTGGATTTTCACGAATTTCCAATGCATCTTTATTCATCAGTACAACAACATCTTTGCATTGTTCGATACGCGTATAAAGCTGTTCATCAAACTTTCCGCTACGAAGAGTTTCCAAATCGAAAGACACATTATATCTTAGGCGTGTCAAACGATAGTAGAGAAGTAATGCCGTCTCTACACCGCCCTTGCGGCGATAGGAGAGAAAAACATCGTATTGGTCAGTATTTTTAGTCATTGTATCATTACTGGATTTTTTGAGGGAATAGCATCTTCTGCAGATTTTTTATAATTTCTTTGCAAGATATCATGAGTTTGCAATCTTTCAAATTGCTCTTCAGTCATCGGGAGGTTTCACATTCGTTTCTGAAGAATCACGAAAGTCAATGAACACTTTGGGCACATCGGCAGATAAATCCCCAAGCTTGAAAATATGTAAATTATGTTCTTTTATCGCTTTATTCACAGATTGATAAATTGTATTATAATCCTCTTGACAACAAACAATTCCTATTGCAAGCGTAGAATTCGTTTCCAATTTTTGGAGTTCTTCTCTGGCTATAACCAAATCTTCTGCTAGTGACACCGCATCGGTGGTCCCCTTTACAGCCATTTTCATAAGCAATGCTGTTTCATCAGTTGATGCTGCAAGGTCAGCTATTCGCTCACCTAACTTAATATTTAAGAAAAATTCAAGTTTATCTATAAGGCCTTTTAACTCTGATTCAACCATTTTGCACATTAGTGAAATATTGTCTCGTCTTTTTACTGCATTGGCGCGCTTCTTTAATTCAGAATCAACTCCAGCAGAAACATATCCCTTTTCCTTAAATTTTTGTATCTGTTGATTCACGACATCCCAAAACTTATCGCTTAACAAAATTTCATCCTCTTTTACTGTCTCTGATACTCGTAAATAAACTTTTTGCGCTACAATCAACCAAAAAACAGCCTTCGTTCGATCAAGTAATGTTGAAATGCCCCACTTTTGTTCACTTCTAGAGGAGCTATATAATCCCTCATCCATATAAATCTTAGCCATCGTAAGCGCTATTTTGATCTTTGCAATAAGAACTTCTTTATCAACCTTGGACTCTTCTTCCTGTATCAAGCAGGCTATAACCTCATCTGCATTACTAATAGCCTGAAAATCAGCCTCTATGCTAGCAGCCCCCGTAGAGTATCCAAACAGTGCAGTTTCGATAAACAAAGGAACTGCCTTCCATTCTTTCATATATATAGCTTTAAATAAGGCATCCTTGATACTATAGATAATGCTCTCATTTGCAGCATCTTCTCTAAAACGTCCATTGTTAACGAAAAAGAGTGTGGCCAATTTTATCGCCACATCTGGTCTTCCTCCAAGTACATATGAAGAACGATAATTGTTTAATGCAATATCCAATTGAGGATCAGAATATCTCTTTTCTTCTTCTGCAAGATAATATGCAATGCGAACAAATTTGTGAGATTTTTTCAAATCTTCTACAATCTTCATTCCTTCAACCAATACCTTCTGAATCTTGTTCTCAAGCACAGACCCTAATATCAAAGATGTTTCAAGTTCTTTCTCCATTTCCTTCAGTCTGGACACCAACTCTGAATATTTATTAGGCAAGGAAATAAGATTAGATAGTTCAGAAAAAATATTTGCGATTCGACGAACACGGTCAAGACTTGTTTCTGCAGCGCCAGTTGTCAAACATATTCCATGTCCTTTCCGTAATTGTTCGCAATCCACCCATTCATAGTCAAGAATTCTAAAAAGTCTCCAAATTTTCTGAACTTTTTCCAGGTCAGAATTAGGACGAATTGGGCAACTATGTAACGCAATAATAAAACGATAAGGTGTCAAATTATGGAACCCAGATAAATGTGAAGGTAAATTTTCTTTTGAAAAAAAGTTTGAGTATTCTTCATCTGTAACAGGATTTGTCAAAACATTCCAGAAAGGACTCCCTTGTGTATGTTCATCAGCAAAATAATTGTATAAAATCACCCTCCTTCGCCACATCTTGTCACGATCTGACTCATATTCCTTCCGACAGATATTTATTGCTGCTTTTACAAAACGTGACAAATCATCATCAGAATTCTTTAGTTCCTCTTCAATAAAAGACCAACATTCATTCAAAATTTTCTTTGTATCTTCATTGTTATGTGTTTTAATGATAATCTTTTGCCGTCTTAATACTTCAATTATCATTAAATCACCCAATAGATCGTGACAATCTGCATTCTTTTGTTTTATACCACTAATCAAATGATCAAAAGCTGCATCGACTTTTTTGTCAGAATCATCTGTTATTTCATTAGAATCTAATTCACTTAAGATTCTAATAGCCTGATTTCCTCTAAATTCTGGATTATTAATACAACTTGCACACAACTCTAAGGCTTCATGTGAAATTTTTTTTGTCTCAACAAAGTTTTCAAAGTAACTATCTGCCAGCCAAGACAGTGATTTCTCATCACCAATTCTACATCCATCAAGAAAAATCTTTCCAGCTTCATCAACATCATTAATTTTTTTTAAGCCAAGTCGATAATAACATGATGGAATATTATTATCTCTACCTTTATGATAATAATATTCAGCTTGATTCGAATCAGAGTCAAAGTCCCAAGTTCCTATCTCAAATAGTTGTCCCAGCCAACGATAAGCTTCGGCACAATCTAAACTCTCGGCACAATCATACCAGAATTTTGCAGTTCTTCCAGACACATCACATCCTATTCCCCATTGATAACAAATACCCATACGTATAGCGGCAAATGGATTCTCCTTATCCCGTATGGCACTCGATAACATCTTGTATGTCAATTCATTTGAGTTACTTTCAGTTGATCGATAATACTTTATATGCATTATAAAACATGCCCATGGTTCATCATTTTTCGCATATGATTCAACAAAACTGAAGATTTCATTAGTAAATGAATCACCATAATCATATGTCAATTTATACAATTTTGCCAGAATGTCTTCTACCACATTCACATCAACAGAAACTGAGCCATCAGAAATGGCGCAAAATGCTAATATGAGTAACTTTGCAGAAAGAAGTACTTTGTCATTTATTTTCTTTCTTCTCAAAACAAGTGAGTAATCGTCAATATATTTTAAAAAATTTATATGTTCAAGTTCATTTATAAGTTCAATGTAAACATTGGCCTCGTTTACCCAACGTGAAATATCCCCTTCCGTTACTTTACGCCTAGGAGATATCAGCTTTTCTTTTTTTGGTGCATCTTCGTCCAGATTTTCAAATCCAACTATGTACTTTTGTACATAGGGCAGTATAACTGACATGTCCCCAGACTGATTTTCATTAAGCAACTGCTTTTGAAGAGACAAACTAATCATCAATTCATCTGTGTCATATTTTACAAAAGGAACACGGTCTATCATATATGGGATCACTGGCTTGTGGCATCTCTCCATTGCATACTTGACTTCCTTTCTTGCCCAATCGGAACACAAAGAATTATCAGACAAAACAAACAACAAGCAACTACAGTTTCGTATCGCCTCAAATATATCGTTTGAGTAATCTTGCGTTCCCCGCATATTTAACGATTCTGGAGCTCGCCAGCATTTGCACCCTTTCTCCTCTAGATAATTTTGGATATCTTTCGCCTTAGCGTCATCCTTGCTCGAATATGAGATGAAAACGTAGCCAGTATTTGTTATCATTGTTTTTTCCTTTTCGTTGAAGTGATCCTCAATAGAAGGAATGAAAATTCTTCTTCCATTTAAACTATTCTTTGGTCTCCGAAAGATCCATCAATGCAACGCGCGGCTGATCGTCAGGCATGATGGCTTCATGCGAAACAAACTTGCCGTTTGCATCCAGTCGCCAAATGAAAATCTTGCGATTCTTGTCGTTCTTTGCGGCTGCATAGGCATCGTAATTCGGACAAGGCTTGCCATTGATATGAGTAACGATGTCTCCTAGCTGATAAATGGCATGAGAAGTCGCTGGCGGTTCGAAGAAACACACAAGCACTCCGCTTTTGAATGACAGAGTGTTACGTTGACGAATAAATGCTTCGGCTGCTTTGCAGACGGGCGTGGAGAATTGCGGATCGTTCTTTTTGCGAAGCACATCAATGCACTTCAATGCCTCGTCCGACATATTCACGGTCATGAAACGCAGACTCTTTCCCCAAAGCGTTCCACAGTCATCCGTATCCAATGGTGCGAATTTTTGACGAACTCTTTCACGCGCCTCTTCTAATTTCTTTTGCGTCTCCGCCAGTCCGCTTTTTTTAGACTCGGTCTCCATTACATTCTCAATCATTTTGTTGGCTTGTTCCTGCGTTGCTCCTTTATTGACCAACAACTCTCCAAACTGTTTTTTCTCCTGTCGCAAATGAACGTTCATATTACCGACAAATACCGCAATCTGATTGATTTTCTCTTCCATTGCGTTCAGGCACTGATCCAATAAATTTTCCAGAATCTTCTGATCACGTTCCCAATTGCCTGCTAGCAATGGCATGGTCGTCCAACGTCTCGCCACACTCTTATATTCCTCCAAAGCCTTTGGAGCGACACCATGAAGAAGACTCATCTGGTAATAGCTATAAAGCTTTACTTCCAATTCCCAATATTCCTCTTTGATATGAATATATTCAAGCAAATCGGATTTTGTCATAGCTGAGTCCTTTCCCATGTAATTTTTTAAATATTCGGCATCTTCTTTGCTTTCATCATGGTATAGTATCAAGCAATCGTATATAACTTGCATATCAACACTTTTGATTGGGCAATTCCGCGCACTTGACATCTTTTCATCTTTTGGCTTCCACTGCTTGACATCCAGTTTGTTCCAATCATGCATGAAAACATTGAACTGATCATGGAAATGAGACCTTGAATCACTATTCAAAGCATTTTTCGCGGCAACCAGGAGTTGCTTTTGCATCGACAACAACTGATGCATGCAATTGCCTTGTCCTTGTGCCAGATAGAGGATTTCTTCTAATTGTTGTTTTTCGGCTGCAGTAAAAGGCCACGGCATAATATGGTCACGATATGCAAATCCCCAAATACCAGCAATCAACAGCAGTATTGCGACTCCAATTATACCCAAAGGTTTCCAAGGGAGTACAGGCTTGGCTGTCAGCAATCGACATAATTTCGTAAATGTACTATCGAAATGTTCATGGGATGCAGTAACCCCTTCATACCCACAAACATTACTCAAAACATCCTCTTGAGGTAATTTTTTCACATCAGAGCGGTCAAAATCTCGCAAAAATACAGGTACAATGTTCTTTTGATGTTCAAGAGCGTGTTTGACTTCCAGGCGGAGCCAGTCGTCTTCTGGATTCTCTCGAACTTCCAATGCTCCCTTGCTCATGATCACGACGACATCTTTGCATTGTTCGATACGCGTGTAGAGTTGTTTATCGAACTTCCCGCTACGAAGTGTTTCCAAATCAAAGGATACTTTGTATCCTTTACGCGTCAAACGGTCATAAAGCAGCTGAGCCGTCTCAGCGCCGCCACTTCGACGATAGGAAAGAAAGACATCGTATTTGTCGGTGTTGTTATTCATAAGATTCTGTGCGTTGATATTGTGGGATATCAAATTCAGGATTTTTTATCATTCAAAAACATTTAAAACATGTTAAATTTATAATGGATATATTGATATTTCCTATCATTCATTGATTGATAATCCACCTAATATAAATGTGTTTATCGTTACTTTATCACCAAGCTTCCATTTTGCAAACATAATAAATGTATAAGCAATAATTTTTACTGGCAGAAGATGTTGTATGCTAGAATGGAGGAGTATTATAGGCGAAATACAGAAATCAGCAATTTTCTACTAATATAAGTTATAATAGATATATATTGTTATCTATTATATTAGTTTAATATAACATAAACATTGTATTTTGAATGGCTAGCTTCTGCATCTCAGTATTTTTTTTGACATATTTGCTTGACAAATCTTAAAGAATGGCCATACTATATTGTGTATGTCACAAAAATGACTTCACTTGTATTTGCATGCTTAGCTCCTCTGTTGCCATGTTTTTCAATGATTTTATTTCGTTAAGCAGTTACCGGATTGCTTGAGAATTAAGAACATAATAAAAAGGATAAAAAAATGAATGACTTATTATCTTGTTTTTCCTTTGAATTATTGCGTATTTGTTTAGTAAATATTATCTGGGGTATATTATTTATCTTCATATTAGCTATATTAACATCAATGATTGCTCGTTTTGCAGTGAATCATAGAATATCAATGCTGATTATTGGAATGATTCTTATTGGATGTGGTTATGCCCTTTATCGAGCAGAAGGTGAAGGTTACATGGGAGCACTTTGCGACGCATTACATTCTTTTTTCCCTTCCAGAGGAGATTTTCGAACTGTTCCTGTGACAGCAACAAAGTTAACTATCTTGGATATTTTTTACTGGGTTTACCATTTAGTGACATTTATATATATACTTTCTATTATGCTGGCATTTTTTGGTATCAGTCTTGTCAATTGGGCATGTGTACACACAAGACTATTATTGGGATTACCTGTAAATGTATTTTGGGATTATTGTGATGAAGCACAAACACTTGCATATTCTATGTGCGAAAAAGACTCGACTTCACGTATTGGAAGGAGAAGTATAGTTTTTGCGTTACGACGCGAAAAAGTTCCATGGTTTCTTTTGAAGATTGATGCATCTGTACATACACTAATGCTTGAAGGGTGGAAATGGATGCACGATGCTCCTGGCGAAGCAAAACATCTTAGACGAGCAGAGCGCCATTTTTTCCTTAGTTCAAACGGACATGAAAATGTAGCAGGAGCAGATGCACTTATCAATGTATTAAAAAAATATGGTACTTCACATGACAGAACAGTGAAGATCTTTGTTCGAGTAAATTCTTTAGCCCATGATGATGCAATATTCAAATGGGCTGATGTATGGAATCAAGATCAATCGCTAAACGCTGAAGTCATACTGTTAAGAGAAGAATCTGTGGTTTCTCATAACTTTCTTATGAAACATCCAATGTTAGAGTGCCCAGGCATTACTATTGATACAACAAATGCATCAGTCCAAGGGCAATTCAATTTGCTATTTATTGGATTTAGTTCACTTGGTAGAACTCTTCTAAATGATATGATTTGTGATGGCCAGTTTCTTGATCTTAATGGTCACCGTTTAAAAATGACTATAAATGTTATTGATAAGTCTGAATCTTCGTATAGTGAATATGAAACTAATTGCTCAGACGCTATTTCAAACTATGGAATTTCTTTCGAAAATATTGACACACAAAGCAAAAAATTTTGGGATAGAATACATAGAGGTCTTAATCAACATGATTGGAACCGCATTATCATCTGCCTAGACGATGATCGTGAAAATTTGGCTATTGCGAGGGATATTGTTCGTTACAGTAAATGGATTGACTATCCTATGAAAAACTGTATCTTTGCCAAAGTTCGTGACCGCCATATAAATTCATATATCAAAAATGCTAATAATCAACAGAATTTAGATTTTACTATTTTTGGAAATATAGAAGATACATACCACTTTGATTTATTAATTCAAGACAAATGGGAACATGGTGCCATGATTTTAAATCACGGTTATCGAAACAATGACAAAACCGTAGAAGAAAATTGGAAACTTACATCCACATTCAAAAGAGAGTCATCATTTGCTTCATTTTTCCATCAGCGCAATCTTTTGCGTCTTTTAGGATATACTATCAACAACAATTCAAATAATGAGAATTTTGATTCAACAGACATTCTTCAACATCTTGATAGACTTGCCCGTCTTGAGCACTTGAGATGGATGGCCTGGAATTTTGTACAAGGCATAAAAACATTGCCTAGACCCGAAAATGATGAAGATTTTATAGCTAATCAGATTGATGAACGAAATGCCCACGCTGATTTGGTGGATTTTGATCTCTTACCAAATAAAGAAAAGAAAAAAGACATTAACATTATTGCCTGTAATGCATTTAAAGATTCTGGGATTGGAATCAAAAAAATCTAAGATATAATTAAAATATCGAAGTAACTATCAATAAATGCATATTTTCTTAACTGTATTTCTTATTCATGGAAATTTTCACAAAACACAGGACATGCCCTACGGAGATCCAAGGTTTCCGTAGGGCATGTTTTTCAACGTGTCTAGACGTCTTCGTCGGGAGGCCTGGTGACATTCGAAAACATCGTACACGCACCTGTATGTCTCAATTTCTACCATTTTCGCATAATGGCAGCACTTCTCTAGCTCAGTAGAAAAAAATGGACACAAAAAAAACGAGCCGAGAAATCCAGATTTAGAAGATGGGGGCAAACAGTATCTTTGATGGTTATTTGTTTTTGTTTCTCGTCTATGCAAGTTTTCATCATATATCCACGAAATTTAGCACACGCCAGCATCTCTCTTGCAAAACAGAATACTACTTCAAATGAAATAATATTTTTATAAATGATAATATTTTATTTACTAATTGTTTTCTTTGTATTTTTTTCTGGATTTGTTTTATCTTTCTTAAATATTGTTCTTTTTCATTAATATTATTATTTACAATCTTCAATGCTTTTTGACATTCTTCTTCTGCATTTGAAAAATTGTTATTATTAGTAAAAAACAAAGCATGTTTTATCAATATGTTAATTAAATCATTTGATATTTCCTTATTGTTTATTGTATATAATCCTTGTAAAATTGAAAGTGCGTGAAAGTATTCTATTTCAGATTTATAGGATTGGTTCATAGCAACATGAAGTTCAGCCAATTCAACCTTTACCATGGCTTGTTCTTTTGAACGTACAAATAAATCACCATGATAATACTTTTTATTTAAATATGTTTCTGCTTCATAATATTCTTCTTCAGCCTTAGGAAATAAATTACTATCTCTATGTATTTGAGCTAAACTTTTTAATATGGAAAAAATAAGATCACATTCATCATCATCTATATCATCAATTCTTTTGACCTTTTTCGTTTTTATTTCATTTGCTGAAATATTATCTTCATCAATAGATAAAATTCTAGGCAAAAAAGATAAAGCCTCATTATATTTAATTTCTGCCTGCTCATTATTTCCTTTATTTTTTTGTATTTGAGCAACCTTAATTAAGGTATGAGCACATTGTTTATATTTTTTTAATTCTTTCCAAAGTGAAAGTGCCTCAAGATACTCTGATTCAGCTATTGACAATTTTGATTGCATATGTAAATCTGCCAAATTACTTTTTAGCTCAGCTAACACCTGCTTAGAAATTTCATTTGATTTTTGTTGAACAATTGAAAGAGCTTCAAGATAAAATGTTTCAACTTTTACATAATTAATTTGTTTATATAAATCAGCAAGTTCATTTAATACTTCAATATTTTCTTCATCATCTTCTATATTATTTGTCTTAATGCGGGTGGATCTTAAAAGTTCTAATACTTTTTCATAATTGGATATTGCATCTTCTTTATTTCCTATTTTTTTATATGATTCAGCTAACATTCTAAGTGTTTCAATATAATATTTTATGTATTTATTTGCATTTTCTTGATATAGATTATGAATTAGCGGAACAATATTAATTAATATTTTATTTTCTTCTGAAATATTACCTTGCTCATTATAAATTTTACACAGCCTATATGAAATCATATAAATATCATTTTTATATTTTTCAGGATTATTTAGGTGTAAATTATTGTAAATTCTCAATGCTTGTTTATATTCAATTACCTCTTGGTCATCTTTACAAATTCTTGAAGCACGCTCATTTAATATTTTTGCTAAATCTTCACCATATTTTATAGGATTAATAGCATATAAGCCACGTAATAGCAAAAGGGCTTCATCTGAATCAGAAATTACTTCCTTCATATTTTCATAATAATCTATATCTGCCTTAATTCTAAAAAACACATATTTGCTCAACGTCCTCGCTAAGTATATTGAATTTTGCGAAGGATTAAATAAGTTTATTTTTCTTCTTAATTGACAAATTGTTTTATAATATTCATTTATTTTTTTTATTAAATCAGAATTAAAATATTTTTTTATTAAATCAGAATTAAAATAATATGAATTTTTGTCAACTAAAGAGTCTACATATTTTTCAAAGATATTTGTATATTCAACAATTAATGTGTCAGTATTTTTATTGTATAATTCTGAAAATATTGATGTAGCTTTTTGATAATACTCCTGCACTTTTTGATTAGAACCGTTATTACTATGATAGAGTTCTGCTAGTTTATTATATATTTTTGCTTTTTCATAAATAATTTCATAATTATTATCATGAATATTTTCTAAATATGTTAATGCTTGATTATATTCATATAATGCTTCATCAAAAGTATTTTTGTTCATTGCATGCACTCCTGCTAGATTAGCAAGTGTGATAGCCAATTCCTTTATATATTGTGAAGGCGATAATAAGTTAAGTTCATGCCAAATTGAAAGTGCTTCATTATATTCAAACTCAGCATCTTGGAGAGAGCCAATACTGAGATGAAATTTAGCAGAATTCTCAAGTGTATAGACTTGTAAAGTTTTATAATTTTCAATTTGTTCTTTGTTACCATCAATATTTCTTTTTTCTTTTAAAAGAAACTGAACTCTTTCTAACATTAGCGTAGCATCTTGATCCATTTCAATATCAAATGATTTTGAACAAAGAATATTGCATAATTTTAAGAAATCAATATCTTCTTTTAAATATGGAAGATAATCCAATGTGTTACCTGCCCACCCTAATAAAGATTGAAATTGTCCTAATGTTAGATTTTTTGTTTCTTTTAAAAATTCTAACACATAATCATGCATTTTTTTTGCAATATTTAATGCCATATTTTTATCAGCTAAAACACGTGATAAAAAATATTGTTTTGTAATTCGATGCATTTTTAGAATAATTGAATTGCCGTGATTATTTTCAATATTATTTTTATTATAAATAATATTGTTTACATCATCATACTCACCATTCAATATATGGAAAGCAATAAGTTGATTCAATGCAAATGTTGCCGTTCGTCCAAATTTAAAGTCATTATTACCATAGTTTTTTATCCAATACCCTACAAGTATTTCTTTGGATATTTGTTCTGGCTGAAAAAATGATGCAAGAAAAGCTAATTCTATTATTTTTTTACCTAGATCTTGATCATAATCTATTTTTTTTATAATATCAATTGTTGGGTCAAGTAATGCCTCTAATGTCTTCGCAGAATGGCGATAATTATCTTTTGATTGAGTATTAATTATTTCTATTGATGATTTAATTTCTTGAAGCTTCCTTTGAAATGTATAATCTTGGCAATACATTTTTTTCATAAATGCCGCAATAATTTCTAGCGCCCAAATAGGGCCCTTTAAATATTCTATAATACTAATTAAGGCGTTATATTCTAACTTTGTAAATTCATCAAAATTTTGCGGATGAAGTTTTGCAAATTTAAATACTTCTTTACCAATCAAACAAAACATTTCAAAAATTGAAGCTGTATCTAGATCTTTTATCTCAAAAATTATTGAAGAAGTTCTAGTAGTTGGTTCAGATTGAATTACAGTTATATTTTCAAAACCTTCTTGATCTGCATATCTACTCGTTGCTATAATATTGACATTCTGTGGTCTATTTTCCACACCTTCCCATAATTCAAGCAGTCCATTTTCAGATAATAAATCAAGATTATCTAAATTATCTAAAAGTATAAGTAATTTTCCTTTTTCGGCCTTTTTCCAAAATCTTTGAATTACCATTTTTCGTTTATCTTTAATACTCAATTTATCAAAGTCTTCTGGCAATAAAAGAAAATCATGTAAGGATGTATAAGAATTATCTTCTATAAACTTAACTATTGCTGTATCCCAGTCATTTATTCCCTCCATATGTAATAAGAAACGACCTTGTGGATATTCTTCTGCATAGCCACTGGAATATGCTATTGCTAATTCAGTCTTTCCTACTCCTGCGGCTCCTACGATAATAGGAATATAATTATTTGCTAAAAATTCACAGATTTTTGCTAATTCAACAAGACGTCCAACAAAGAAAGGACTTATCGGCATAAAGCCAAAACTTTTACTGTCCGCATTTTCTTCTTGTTCTTCTCTATTTTTGATTTTTTGTGAAATTTCCTTAACGTGTTCTATCTTCTCAGCAATGATGTCTTCACGTATTTGTTCAACATTTTCGAAGAATGGTTCACTTCTTTCTATCTGTGAAATTAGAAGTTCTTCTGATGCTTCATTATCAATCCTAATATAATATATAGGTTGTGTTCCTTTCCTCAGACGCCCTTGACGAATCTCTTTGCGCTCCCACATCAAGCGCTCCCGCCTACAATATGTGGACTTTTGGTAGTTGGGAGATAATAGACACACAAATACCTTACATTGCTCAAGGCATTTCATGATTTCAGTGCTCCATTCATCTCCCCAATCAAGTGATTCATTATCAAGAAATACGAGATTAATTTTTTTATTATCGCTCCAATTAATTGATTCACTTTCAAGAAATACAAGATTTCTTTTTGTAACTGGTTGAAGAGCAGCATTAATTTGTACTTTAAATTGTGAGATTAATTCTTTTCCGGCTTCTGTCTCTGCATCTGCATGGGCATAAGAAAGGAAAACACGATATTGATTGTTAGGCTGATTTGTCATAAATGATAACTATTAAATTATTTTCTTGAAATATTTATATAATCTTTTTATAAAAAAATTAGTTTTCATTTATCTATAGTAGTAAAAATATTTTTTATGGCTACTCCATATATTTGTTTTTACTTATTTATGTCTTTCGAGAATTCTACTTTTCTTCAGAAGGTATACTTTGTTACTTATCATCAGCATCTCCCTTTGTTCACACAATATTGTTTTCTTCCAGTCTTGGTAATGAAAACTTGGTATTTGCTTTTTTCGCATGTATTATAAAACATATTCTGTTATGAATATGGACTTTGTCCAATTACCCTGCGCTGGTAAACTGGAACAAAATTAACAGCATTTCCATAATTTTCAAACTATTTGTGATCCATTAACCAAGACAGTAGTACGTGTTTATAATTACCTCCGATAAAAAGAGTTTCTTGAAGTTAAATATGTTATTTACTGATATTTTTGCATTTATTTAATATTCGCCTTTGTATTCTTTTTTGTAATGATTTCATTGTCTTTAATATTATTTGATATTTTACATTTTTTAATTCCGTAGATAATTTAATTAAAGTAATAGATTCAAGGCATTCATTGTTTGCTTTTTCAAGTTCTCCTATCATTGCATGAAAAGAAGCAATATGGTTTAATAACATTATCAAATCATTAAAGTATCTTTTATTGTTTTTTTGATATAGTTTTCTCAAAATTTGCAACGCTTCTGAATAATTAACATCAGCTTTTTTAGCATTTTCAAATTCTTCATAAAAACAAGCAAATTTATGTAAACTATTGGCAAGAATATTTGAATATTTTAATGGATTCAACAAGTAGAGTTCACGCCAAATTGAAATTGCTTCTTTATATTCCTCTTCAGCTTCGAGAGGATGATTAGTCTGGTCATGGAAAAATGCTATATTATCCAAAATCGTTGCAAGAAAATAAGCTATTTTTTGAGGTCTTTTTATGTAAAGAGAACGATAAAGTAAAAGTGCTTCTTTATATTCTTCTTCAGATTCAATCAAACGATTAGATGAAAAATGAAACATTGCAACATTATTTAGTATAGTTGCAAGAAATTCAGTATATTTTAATGGATTTAATGTATATATCTTACGAACGATTAAAAGCGCTTCATTATATTCAGAATTTGCTTCAGTAATAAAATTCATATTATAATGGAACGATGCAATACCACATAATGAAGTAGCGAGACTTTTTGCATATTTTTTAGGACTTATTTTATATAAATCTCGTTGTATTATAAGAGATTCTTTAAATTCTGTTTCTGCATCCTCTGTTTTACTCATTGTTTGATGAAGCAAGGCAATATTATTAAGTAAAACAGCAAGTTTTTCTGCATACTCGTCAGCAGATTTTGTATACAATTGTCGTACTAAAATAATTGCTTCTATATATTCTGATTCCGCTTCTAAAAATTGTTCCATAGATATATGAAATTTTGCAATATTATTCAACAGACGTGCAAGAACTTCTATGTATCTATTAGGTTTCAATGCATAACATTTGCGGGTCACCGATAGAGCTTCACAAAATTCAGCTTCAGCTTCATGAATACGTTCAGTGGAGGCATGATATGTTGCAATACTAATTAATGTTGTAATAAAACCATAAGTATATTTTAATGGTTCAGCTACATATAATTTACGTTGTATCAACATTGCCTCATTATACTCAAGTTCAGCATCTTTAAAATTATTAACTGAATCATGAAATAAAGCTATATTATTCAAAGCCGATGAAAGAATTTCTGAATATTTTAATTTGTTAGATTTATATAATTCGCGTAAAATATCAAGTTCTTCTCTATATTTATTCTCGGCATCTTTAAGACGATCAACAGACTCGTATAATACAGCTATATTGTTAATTGTTGAGGAGTAATCTTCTGAATATTTTATTGGATTAGAATTATAAAGATCATGAAATATAGATAAAGATTCGTTATATTCTAACTCCGCTTCACGAAGGCAATTCACTGTTGAATGATGAATGGCAATATAATTTAACGAGGTAGCAAGGAGAAAAGCATTATTCTCAAAATCTTTTGTTTTAAAATGTATCTTATTTACTTTTGTATTATTACGTCGAGTAACTGAAATAATTCGATTTAATAACTCTTCAGTTTCGTGGCTAAGATGTACATCAAATGCTTTATCACAAATATCTATTAATGTTTTCAAAAATTCATAGTTATTATTTAAATTCGGAAAGTTATCTAGAGTGTTAATTCCCCATCCAAGCAACGATTTCAATTGTTGAGTGTTAGGATTGTTATCCTTCAAGAACTCCGAAACAAATTGCTGCATTCGTATGTTAAGATTATTGCTTTTAACCTTATTCTTTAATAGTTTTGCTAAAAATAAATCTCTCGTTATACGATGCATTTTACTATTATCATCTTCACCATTAATTATATGAAATGCATGAAGTTGTTTTATTGCATATTCGCCAGAAGTTAATGCTGAATAATTGTCTATTGAATAATATTTTTTCCAATAACCAAGTAATAATGAATCAGATACCTTATCAGGAGAAAAAGTTGAAGCAATGGAAGCTAATTCTAATATTTTTTTACCAATTTTAAAACCCAAATCCAATTTTTCAATATAGTCTAGCGTCGGTTTCAACAATACTTTTGCCTCTGATGCTGAATGACGATAACTGTAGCTGGGCTTCCCAGTTATGCTAGTTGTACTCTTTTTAATCTCTTCTAGTTTATCTTTAAAAGATAAATCTCCATGATAATTTTCTGCCATAAAAGCAGCAATAATCTCAAGTGCCCAAACATGTCCGTGAAGCCAAGAAATGATTTCTATAAGTGCATTGTATTCTTTCTTTGCTTTTCTATTATTTTGATCGGGATGACGTTTGGAAAACGGAAAAGAATTATTACTAATCTGACAGAACAACTCAAATGCGGAACTGACATCCAAATCATCAATTTCATAGAGTATTGGCAAAGTTGTGGGATTTATCTCTTTCTTGGTTAACGCCGTTACATGTTCAGCTCTTCCCAGATCTGAATATCGACTAGTTGCGATAATATCAACTTTGCTTGGTAAATCCCCTACTCCTTCCAAAAGACCATTCAAACCGCTATCGGTAACCAGATTCAAATTATCAAGATTGTCCAATATCAAAAGAAGCTTTCCTGTTTGAGCTCGCTTCCAAATACATTGAATAACCATTTTTCGCTTGATTTCAATTGAATATTCTTCGTAGTCTTCCGGCAAAGCTAATATTTCTTTTATTGAAGTTGATGTATACCAGTTGTCTTCCACAAATTTTACGATTGCATGATTCCAATCCTGTATTCCTTCCATGTGAAGCATAAAACGTCCTTGTGGATAGCGTTCTGCATAGCCACTGGCATATGCAACCACAAGCTCTGTCTTGCCGACACCAGGAAATCCTGTGATTATCGGAATATGTCTTTGGGTACAGAATTCAGACAATTCGCTTAATTCACCAAGTCGTCCAACAAAAAAAGGACTTATATGATAGAAACCAATACTTACACTATCTGCACATTCTTCAATTAGTTCCTGTGTCTTTACTTTTTGTGAAATATCCTTTACACGCTCAATCTTCTCTGCAATAATATCTTCACGTATTTGCTCAACATTTTCAAAAAATGGCTTAAGTCTGTCCGACTGTGAAATCAGAAGTTCCTCAGATGATTCCTTGTCGATTCTAATGTAATACACAGGATATGTTCCTTTGCGAAGACGCCCCAAACGAATCTCCTTTCGCTCCCACATCAGCCGTTCACGTTTGCAATATGCGGATTTTTGGTAGTTTGGTGAAAGCAGGCAGACAAACACCTTGCATTGCTGAAGGCATTCCATGATTCTTGCGCTCCATTCATCCCCCCAATTTAGCGCTTCGCTGTCCAGAAACACAAGGTCTTCACCGGCAGCCGATTGCAAGGCATTGTTAATCTGCTCTTTAAAGCTTGCAATCAGCTTTTTGCCAGCATCTGTCTGCGCATCCGCATGGGCGTAGGAGATGAAGACACGATATTGATTTCCTGAGCAGCTAGTCATAAATTTAAACTAAATAAAATAATATGGAAATGAGTATTTTTTATAAATAGATATTATTTCTTTTTAACTGTTGTATTCATAAAAAAAAAATGGGTTATTCCATTTATACCTTTCATTATTTTGAATATTTGAGATTTTCACGTTATATTACAGATAACTATTTCTTCACAATCTCAAATCCCATCTTCACGATGAACTTCAGTGTTTCCATCGAAGTCTCGCGATCATAGAGCTTTTCGCTTTCGGGAAGTTCTTCATATTCGACCATACATGGCGTCTGCTTCTTGTCATCGTCACGTTTCGGACCATACGTCCATCCCTGAGCTTGTCTGTTCTTGGCCCATGTCTCATGGACATTCTTGGCCATTGCTTCGACCAGTTCATAAAGGCTCTTGTCCAACTTAACGTCGCTTGTGTCGATGGGAGATGGTTTGTACATGGTTCTTTTCCTTTTATTTATTTTATAACTATACTTATTTACAATCAACATTACGAATGACTCATGTTCAATGAGTCATTCTTTTAAATTCCTGCCACAGTTAGAACAGAAATTTCCTCCATTCGTTTCTTCTCCGCAAGTAGGGCAAAAATCACCAAGTATTGAATTCGAAGGTTTGTGTCCAAAAGCATTCGCAGCAATCAGAGCCTCCTCGATGTATGTCATGGCAGTATCATCCAAATTACTCTGCTTAATCATTCCCCAAATCTGCGTCAAAAGGACTGGCCAGAAAAACAGCATGGAGATGACGGTCGGAATGGCCTGCAGTCCGAAGATTCCACAACTCGCCTCTGCGCGAAATCCATTGCCTTCCGGAGTCATCTTGATTTTCAAAGCCGTCTTCATGCCTGAAATCGTTTTGAAAACTCCGCCCTTTGTAATGGAAATGTCGGCCCCCAGCATTCCAGTCTGCATGGCCTTCGTCGTATATCCGTCGTTTTTGAATTTCTCTTCAACGACTGGTGCGATTTCAGAAATCCATTTCGGATCCGCCGGAAAAAATCGATTGGTTGAAAAAGCCATTATTTTGCATCCTTCTTTGAATTGTGGTTGCCAACAACAATATAAAGCACCGTGAGTTCCGCCATCAATTCAGTGATTTTCTCAAAATCCTTGTCCGACAGCGTGGCATCCAAATCGGCCATCAGTTTTTCGACGTTCGCCTCTTGTTTGCTAATTTCAGCGTCTGTCACAATACCATCTTCAAGGATGGTCTGGTAATGTTTATTGCGTTGAACTAATTCATTCAGGTGTTCAAGTAAGGTTGGTCGATGTTTTTCCATCGTGCTATCTCCTTATATTACTGTTTTGCACCGCAGAATCTGCAGAATTTACAACCTGGATCGATTTTACGACCACATGCCACGCAGGTTTCGTTGCTCTCCGCCAATTTCATAACGGTACGAAGCATGGCATATTGCTTACTTCGCTCCCATTTCAGCAATTCCTGCACACGAACCGCCGAGAATGGATGATCGGCGTTCATGACGGCAAGCGATTGTAATATCTTCTCCCATTTGTTGTTCGATTGCAATTCTTCGTATGCGACCGCCTGCCTGGCATATTCATCGATGTTTACCTTCTCAGTCAATCGATATGGACCGCCCGACAGACGAACCAAAGCGTTTATGGCAGGTTTCGACGTCCCCATGTACACGACTTCCGCCCGATCGGCAGAAAGTTCGCTTTTCCGCGACCAGTAGTTCAAGGCAAGTTGAACGGGATAGACCATTTTACCGAGCAAATCCAAAGCGTCGGCACACATGACCAGCATAATCGCCATGGTATGATAGAAAACATGCCGACAGAGGATATGCCCGCATTCATGAGCCAAAACAGATTGTATCTCATCATCTTTTAAATGATCAAGCAAACCGCTTGTGATAACGAGAAATGTCTGTTGATCACCGGTCGTGTATGCATTTGGCATGGGATTCATTTCGAGATAAAATTCCGGTTCATCGATGCCGAACTTTTCGCAGATTGGCGGAAGCTTTTTATAGATGTCTGGCAATTGTGTTGGCGACAGACGGATTTTCTCTGCCATGTATAACCCATGCAACATTTTTTCAAGCCCTAGCTCTAAAAATGCCTTCGTGACAGTCTGGAAGCCTGGAACGGCTTCCAGATTCTGCCTTGCCGCCTCATCCTGCGGATGTATGAAATCTGTGTAGTTGATGGACATATGTGTATATTTGATGATTATTACATTATTTATTTGACCGTTTTATGGTTTTGCGAAGTTCGGAAAGCAATTTTTCTGTCTTTTCTACTAATGGCTTGAATCGATCTGGATTTTTCTCTGAAAGACGGCGACGAATATTCAGAGTCTCAATGTACTCACTCTCTGCTTCTTCATAACGGTTGAGATTGGAATGGAGAATGGCAAGATTTTCCACTGTATCCGCCACGTAGGAGTCGTAGCGCTCCGGGCTCGTCGCCGCGAGGCGGCGGTAAGTCTCCAGCGCCTCCTTGTACTCGCGCTCCGCATCGTCGGCGCGGTTGTGATCATAATGGAGAACGGCGAGGTTGTTCAGCGTATCCGCCACGTCGGAGTCGTAGCGCTCCGGGCTCGTCGCCGCTAGGCGGCGGCGTATGGACAGCGCCTCCTTGTACTCGCACTCCGCATCGTCGGAGCGGTTGATATTTTCATGGAGATTGGCGAGGTTGTTCAGCGTATCCGCCACGTCGGAGTCGTAGCGGCCGGGGCTGCTCTCCGCAAGGCGGCGGTAAATCTTCAGCGCCTCGACGTACTCGCACTCCGCCTCGGCATGGCGGTTGAGAGAATAATGGAGAATGGCGAGGTTGTTCAGCGTATCCGCCACGTCGGAGTCGTGACGGTCAGGGTTCGTCTCCGCGAGGCGGCGGCGGATGGACAGCGCCTCCTTGTACTCCCGCTCAGCATCATCGGCGCGGTTGAGATTTTTATAGAGAATGGCGAGGTTGTTCAGCGTATTCGCCACGTCGGAGTTGTAGCGATCCTGGCTCGTCTCCGCGAGGCGGCGGCGGATGGACAGCGCCTCCTTGTACTCCCGTTCCGCATCGTCGGCGCGGTTGAGACCGGAATGGAGATAGGCTATGTTGTTCAGCGTCGTCGCCACGTAAGAATCGTAGCGGTCAGGGCTCATCTCCGCCAGGCGGCGGTAAATCTTCAGCGCCTCGGCGTACTCGCCCTCCGCCTCTTCATGGCGGTTGAGATTCTTATGGAGATTGGCGAGGTTGTTCAGCGTCAAAGCCACGTCGGAGTCGTAGCGGCCGAGGCTGCTCTCCGCAAGGCGGCGGTAAATCTTCAGCGACTCGACGTACTCGCCCTCCGCCTCGGCATGGCGGTTGAGATCGGAATGGAGAATGGCGAGGTTGTTCAGCGTCAAAGCCACGTCGGAGTCGTAGCGGCCGGGGCTGCTCTCCGCAAGGCGGCGACGGATGGACAGCGCCTCGACGTACTCGCCCTCCGCCACGCAATGGCGGTTGAGATCGGAATGGAGGTTGGCGAGAGAACCCAAACTAGCAGCTACAAGTGATTCATTATTCGTTTTTCGTGCATTATCAAGGACAAGACGATACTGCTTTTCCGCTTCGGCATATAAATTGTTAGATTTGCTTTCATTGGCAATTTCAATATCACTCCATAAAAAGTCTTCATCATCTTGTAAAGCAGGCAGGAAATTGAGCCATTTTTCCGCCCAATCAATCCATGGTTGCACTTCTTGTAATGTCATATTAGGATGGCTGTTTTTATAATCATCCCAATATTTCTGCATCAACTTGATGATAGCAATCTTATCCTCATCAGATTGGCGATTCAGCAAGACATCGCGCGTCAAGCGATGCATTTTAAGTGTCGTTCCATCGTTATTGACAATGCGATACCGTTTAAGTTGTTCCAAAGTGAAATCACGTGTCATGCCCTTCTTACGACCGTCATCGTAGACAATTTTCTCATTCCCGTATTCCTGTTCATAGATGCCCTTCAACGCATATTCAGGAACATTGTCTGCTGGGAAGAAGGCGGCGACTGTAGCCAATTGAAGAATATGCTCACCAAGCTTGTCCGCTATTTCATTACATTTTATTAGTTTGTTCAATGACGGTTGCAAGAGAACGTTCGCATTTTGCTTGATTTTTTTCCCACGATGAGTGGACCCAATGAGATTTTTCAAAGGGCTTTCTTGCAAATCTTCCAGTTCATGTTGGAAACTGTAATGGCCGTAATTTTCCGCCATGAAGCCTGCGACAAGTTCCAGTGACCACGCATGCATACTTAAAAGATTAACAATCTTTTTTAGAGAAGAATACTCCGATTCAAAGTGCTCGATGTCTTCCTTCGACGGACGTTTGTTTTTCGGTATCTCTTTCAACAACAGCTTGCCATTATCCATTGGATACTGGGCAAAGGGGAAGACATTGTCCCCCATCGAAAAGAACAGCTCCAACGCGTCCTTTTCTTTTAATTCATTGATCGGGAATAATTCATATGCGGAAAGGGACGATGGAGCCTTTGCATTCAACCGAGTCGTGGCGACAATACAGATATTGTCTGGCCTATCCGTGTCACCGGTCAATTCGCGCAGCCCTTTATCCGACAGTAAACTCATGTCTTCCAAGTTGTCCAGAAGAACTAGCAACTGCCCCTTGTCGGCACGGGACAATAGCATCTGGTATACGGCCTCCCGTTTCTCCTCAGGCGGCATTTTGTCCCAGCCTTCCGGCAACGATTTTTCCGGCAAGGGAAAATGTTTTTTGTTTTTCGAAGAATTAACACGGCACTGCTCCACCAACTTGACCATCGCATCGTTCCAATTGGAAATACCTTCCATGGGAACCAGAAAACGGCCTTGCGGGAAATTCTCCGCATATGCATAGGCATATGCAACCGCCAGTTCAGTCTTGCCGATTCCCGCATAGCCGGAAATGACCGGGATGGTATGTCCATTACAGCAACGGTCGTTTAGATCAGCCAATTCCTTTACGCGGCCGACAAAATACTTGCTGATTTCCGGATAAACACTGCAATAGCTGTCTATGGAATCATCTTCCAACACGACTTGATCCGAAATCCGTTGTGAAACATCCCGAATTCTACTTTCAACGATTTTTTGTTTAATCTCGTCCAGCGATTCGAAAAACGGCTTGTCGTCCGTCTGGACCACCATGTTCTCTTCTTTGTATGCCGTGATTTTGGGATCGATTTCGATATTGGCATCTTTTTCACTGGGCAGGCAGACATAATAAACCGACTGTGTCGCCCTATGCAGGCGACCTTTCTTTGTCTCTTCCTGCGCCCACCAGAGCTTCTCCCGCTGACAGTAGTCGCTACACAAGTAATTGGGCGACAACAAATAAACAAACACACGGCACTTGCAGATGCATTTGTGGATTTTCTCATTCCATTTGTCGCCACACTTCAAGGCTTCGCTGTCTAGGAAGGCTTCGCGTGGTGGCAAGATGTTTTTCAACATATTCTCTATGGAAGTCTTGATTGGCTCCACAATCGCCTTATCTTCGTCCGTCAGCCTTTTGGTTGAAATGCAACGACCGACCTTCATTTCCCATTCTTCCCACCATTTCAGCATCTCGCTGTCCAAAATGGAAAAATGCCGTGGCTTGTCATCGACATCCTTTTTGACTTCTTCCCAAGCGGCTTGTATGGATTCCACCGTTTCCTTGCTTTCCTGTGTCTTGGCATGGGCATAGGCGATGGATATGTTTTGATTAATTTTTTCGCACCATGATTCCCAACGACGAGGCAGAACATCCTTCAAGGCTTCCTCGATGGAAGCCTTGATTGCTTCCACCACAGCTTTCCTTTCATCTGTATCTGCATCGGCATGGGCATAGGAGATGAAGACATCGTATGTTTTCGATTCGGATTCGGGCATTGGAGGCTATCGGACGTTATTCGTGTTCAAGGGGATAAAACGGCACCAACTTCCCACGAGAGAACCATCCGCTCCACCATACCATACCGTCCACAAAGTATTTTTCAACCTTTTCAACACGTGAGTTGCGATTTTTCAAACACAATTTCACGACAAGGTTGCGTTGTAACTACAATGTATAATAAAGTGGCGCCCTAACGGGCGCTATGACTGACGGTTAGCTTGTCCGCAGGCTGCGTGCCGCTCCGCCTGTCTTCGCTGTAGGCTACGCCGTGGTCTTCAAGGCACTTGCCTGCGGTACGGCATGGTTCCGCACTCAGTGCGGTGTCACTTCGCGACGATGTGGTACCGTTTAACAATTAACAATTAACAAATTACAATTAATGATGGGGGTACCGTCATGCCAACAAAATATGCTTTTCTGCTTGAATTTTGTATGCTTGATGACTTTTGAGAGTCGTGTCTTGATCACGATGTTGCTTTGCTTTTACCGACATTCCCTATATATTTTATAGGTATATACATCCATGCTCAACAGGAGGAAAACATGTCCGGCAAATTCAACTCACGCGTCTTGGATCCATGCGCGCTACAATTCAGACTACTCGCCACGCGGCGATATATGCTGGACAATGAACTGACGCTGTCGGCATTCATTCCCGGAGCTGTGTCACGTCCAAG
>JAEEGH010004419.1_pt1 | contig 36141 bp, 26 predicted proteins | sample 9134181 | NCBI WGS metagenome assembly JAEEGH01 (sample SAMN16246544, study PRJNA631951) | gut metagenome | biome: gut microbiome; feature: rumen; material: DP-attached | host: Bos | place: Iran: Karaj | collected 2018-10
CCTCCCTACGGCACAGGCGCAAGCCTCTACCTGCGTCCCCTGCTGATAGGCACCGGAATCACCGTTGGCGTGAAACCCGCCGACGAATACCTGTTCCTGATATTCGTAACCCCCGTGGGACCTTATTTCAAGGGAGGTTTCAAAGCCAACCCCTACGTCATCACCCGCAAATACGACCGTAGCGCTCCCCTCGGAACTGGCGTTTATAAAGTGGGCGGTAACTACGCCGCTTCGCTGCGCGCTCACGTGGAAGCCTGCCACGGCGGTGAATACGCTTGCGAGTTCTACCTCGACGCAAAGGAAAAGAGATACGTTGACGAAGCCGGCGCTGCCAACTTCTTCGGTATAAAGGACGGTGCTTACATCACACCGAAATCGACCTCCATTCTGCCCTCCATCACCAACAAGAGCCTGATGCAGCTGGCCGAAGATATGGGCATGAAAGTGGAACGTCGTCCCATCGACGTTGAAGAGCTCTCCACATTCCAAGAAGCCGGCGCCTGCGGTACTGCAGCTGTTATCAGCCCCATCGAGCGTCTCGACGACCCCGAAACCGGCAAGAGCTACGTGTTCGGTAAAGAACCCGGCCCGTGGAGCACAAAACTCTACAACGCCCTCCGCGCCATCCAACTCGGCGAAGCCGAAGACAAACACAACTGGAACACGATTGTGGAATAATTAGTAATGAGTAATGAGGATTTAGTAATTTGGAGTTAAAACAATCGTTCTCCCCGTTCCTCATCACAGTTCACTGTTCACAGATCAATGATATAGTTTACAGTTGATAAAAAAACCAAACGAGCGACCTTGCGGTCGCTCGTTTGGTTTTTATGGGTTGGAGTTGGATGAGGGGTGTTGGGTTACTTGTCGGGAAATGGAGGCGGGGATGACAGAGGAGGTGAGGAAGGTTGCTTATAACAGTTTTTTCAAATCCTCCACAGGTGGCAACAATTTCTTCAATCTATCATCCATATCTGCCGAAGTCTTATATGTTGCCACTCCCATAGGTTTATCATAGTCCTGAATAACATACTCTACGAACTTTTTGTTCGCACTTTTACAAAGGACAATTCCGATAGAAGGATTCTCATTAGGTTTTCGCACTTCATCGTCAAGTATTCGCAGGTATCCGGCCAGCTGACCAAGGTAAGCCGTTTTGAATGGTCCGTCCTTCAACTCCACGCAAACCAACGCTGAAAGTTCTCTATTGAAAAATAGCAAATCGGGGAACTCCTCCACACCAAATTTCTCTAAATGATACTGATTGCCAACGAATGTAAAATCTTTGCCAAAAGTCATAATAAAATTCTTCACATTGTGAATTATGCTCTGCTCTATAACCCTTTCGTCCCTGTCTTTATCGCGCACAAACAGTTCTTCTGTGTTAATGTAATCTATCAAATAATCATCTTTAAACATTGAGATAGCACGGAATGCCTGCAAATTGTCGGGGATGGCTTTTCTGAAATTGTTTGGGAGCTCGCCCTGATGACTGAACAAGTCGCTTTTCATCAAGGATACCAAATCATCCACTTTAACCTTGTAGTCTGACGCATATTGAATATAGAACTTTCTCTGTTCCAAAGATTTTACATTAGCAAGAATAGCTGTGTGATGTGTAAAACTGATACTGAGAAATGCAATAGTTGGAAAATTGGAAATATTTATTCGTTCCAACGAACGAATTTCTCCATTCTCAGCTACACTTTTTTTATTATCTGTTTGTGACGACACCAATTCATCAGTCAGAACTGATGAATTAGAATCCGCTTCTACAATTTCATCAGTTTGAACTGATGAAATATCTGTTTCCAAAATATGCCATTCCTCAAAAAACAATCTCATATTTCTGAGATTTGTGGCCGAAAAGCCACGCAGCCCAGGCAGTTCCTTGCGCAATTGCTCGCTAAGGGCTTCAATAAACCCCTTGCCCCAGTTCTTAGTCCGTGTGTTTGCCGACACAAATCTGCCAATACCGTAATACAATGCAAGCTGTTCTTGGTTTACGGCCTTCAATGCACGTTGCTGACTCTGTAGGATAGCATCTTTTATTACCCGCACAGCATTGGTCAGTTCATCGATGTCCAAATTGTCGTATTTCTTTTCTTTCATATTATAATAACGTAATTCTTCAATATTTATTGGATAAAATATGCGAAAAAACGGTTTTTAGCACATTTAGGCGAAAAAACAAGAACCACGTGTTCGGTAAAGAACCCGGCCCGTGGAGCACAAAACTCTACAACGCCCTCCGCGCCATCCAACTCGGCGAAGCCGAAGACAAACACAACTGGAACACGATCGTTGAGTAGTTCGGATTTCGGATTTCGGATTTCGGAATTGAGAGTTCTCAGTTGATAAAAGAACCAAACGAGCGACCTTGCGGTCGCTCGTTTGGTTTTTAGGCATGAGTTGGATGTTTAGGAAATAAAAGGGGTTAATTTTCATTTCACGATTTCTAAACAACAATAATGTCACTAACATGAAACAGCGCACTCTATCAATTTCAGACCTTTCACCTTTCTCGTGAAGCATTTAAACTCGTTGGACGATTTGTCTGCACCATCAATCAACGCGAAGAAGTCTTCTTCCGAGACCGCTGCATCGTTAAAGGCTGTCACAAAGGCATTTGACGCTTCATTTTCATCGGTCTCCAATTTCAAATCGTTTGCCAAGGCATCTTTACGCAACATCATATAAGCAGGTGTATAATTAGGCACAAATTTTAGCAGATGTTTGCAGGGAACGATTGTGGGATTACCTAAACTTTCGTTCAGTTCAGCCTCAAAAAGATATTGTTTCTTGTCAACAGCAATTTCATCCTCCGATTCCGCATACCTCTTACGTATAAGACGTGCCATTGACATAGCTTCATCGTAACATTCCATGCCTTGCAACGCCTTGCCTTTTATAAACATAGCCTCGGGACATTGGCGGCGGTCAAGCACCATATCGGCATAGCCTACAGCTTCTTCCATACGGCCTGAATACAGGCAAACGACAGCATTAAGGAAGTTGCACGTCATACTGCAGTCCTTTAGTAGCGGAATGTCCTTTGTCATACCTTGAAGGCATTTGTCATCAAGCATTACATCAAACATTTTTTTAGCAATCAGAGCCGCATTCCGATAATCCCCAGCCTTCATTTTTTCCATGGAATGACGCAGACATACTTTTGCGGCGTTATCATAGTCCCCAGAGGCATAGTAGCTGTAGTAATCCTGCCCAAATGCCAATTCATCTTCAATCAATGCCATGTCGTTGAACGAATTTGCATAAGCCGAAACCTCTGCATTTTGAATGATATGACTACGACGAATCTTATCGCTCAAAGTCAAGCCTTCCAATGAACGCATACGGCTAATGGCCACATAAGCCTGTCCGGGTGCGAAGGTCCCGTGGCTTAGATCGAAATGCATTCTATCGAAAGTCATTCCTTGAGATTTGTGTATAGTGATAGCCCAGGCCAATTTCAGCGGATATTGTTTGAACGAACCGATAGCCACAGACTCCACTCTTTTTGTTTCTTTGTTGTACACACTCTCGCAGCTTTCCCACACCATTTTCTCAACAAGCAGCTCTTTGCCATTTTCCAGCCGCACCTTGATTTTGTCCTCGGCAAGTTCAACCACCTTTGCGATGGTGCCATTAACGAAACCTCGCAAAAAATCATTTCGACAGAAAATCACCTGCGCACCAACCTTCAAACGCAAGTCGATAGGCACCGGCAAATCCTTAACACGATAGTTACCCTCTATCTCGCCTTTATAACTGAACTCTTCAGCCTCAATATCACTCAACTTCCTTGCGTTTATGCCGTCGGCTCTTTTTACATAAGCCGTCAGCACAACTGAGAAATCGCCAACTTCGTCATCAAAGCTAACGCACTGATTGAGGGTTTTCATATCCTCTTCCGTGTTTTTGCCCACACGCATCCTGTTCAAAATTCCCAAGAACTCAGGATTGTCTTGGCGATACACTTTCTGAAACTCTATCTTGGGCATGTTTATCCGTTTCATAACGTTAGCCTTATAAAAATACGGAGTTCCGCAGCCATACATATCGCAAAGCATATCGTCATCCGCACTACCCGTTTGTACCACTGGTGGCAATTGAAACAGGTCACCGACAAATACCATTTGTTTTCCTCCAAAAGGCAGGCGATTTTTCATAAGAGAGCGAAGAAAACGGTCGATACAATCAACCCAATCGCAACGCACCATGGAAGCCTCATCTATGATGATGGTGTCGGTGTATTCAAGAAGCTGACGTTTCTCCCACGAAACCTCTGCAACAGTCTTAGGCCCGATTGCCTCAAATGGCAAACCAAAAAATGAGTGTATTGTCTGACCTCCGACATTCATAGCTGCGATGCCGGTCGGTGCCAAAACGAGGAAATTCTTTTTTACGCTCGTTCTGATATTCATGACGAAGGTGGTTTTACCTGTGCCAGCCTTACCAGTGACAAAAAAGCTTGTATTGGTATTTGCTACAAGGTCGTAAGCTTTCTGCTGTTCGATGTTTTCCGGGTCGATTGCGAATATTTGGTTTTCCATAGTTGTACTGTTTTTTTGTTTCGTTTTTGCAAAAGTACAACCGTGGCGCGAAATCTATTTTCGCAAAAAAAACAGCAATAAAAGAAAAAGGTCAACACGAAGAGTGTCAACCTTTTTGTAAATAAATTAGTTTTAATTAAAATTGTCAACGGCTATTCAACAGGCTCTATTCTATATGCAAAAAAAGGATAACGCTTGGCAGAAGCCGTCTTGTTTATATCTTTTCCTAACACCCTAACTTTTTTGCCCAACCAGCCACGTTGTTCAATTGTTTTTCCATTTAACAAATACTTTTCTCCTATGTGGTAAATACCATTATGGACTTCAACTATACCTGAACTCTCATCTTTATCTTCAAGTGCGTTTTCAGTTCTATCCAATTTTACCCATTTTTTACGGTTCTCTTCTTTATCTGGGTGGTTTTTAATATAATTGTTCATCCACTGAAGAATTTCGCAGAACTGGAGTGCCATGCTGAAGATCAAAAACTTCGAATTGCCACCTGTGATTTTAATTTGATTATCGTAGTTTTGAATCTCATCCTCGCTCAATTCGGTTGGATGAGAAAATTCAAAAGAATGGGAACATGCGTTTCCCAGATTATAAATCAATGACATCATATCCCGTATGTGTCTAGGAGCAATTTCACCTCCTTCATGTTTGTATCCCAATTTATCAGCCTCATTGCCTATTATAAACATAAAGCATTGATTAATGTTAACCCTGTCATTAGAGAAAAACGTATCGGGAATGATATATACTTTCCCCAAAGACCTAAAGATATGTTCCAAAGCCTGTCTAAGTGGGTTAAAGTAGTACTTTGGATTGAAATCTGGATGAGAATTTGGAAAGTGAATAGCTTCTAAGATGCGTAAGATGGCTTCACAAGCATCGGCATTGAATTTTGAGAGCTGTTCATAAATATCAGGATACATTTCACGAATCTGAATCCTAGACGATTTTTGAGCATGGGTTTTGATTCTATCAAACAAGCTCTCTCTGTCGACATTCTTGGAATAGAACTTCTTGTGTCTTGTTTCTGTCCATTCAGAATCCCATTTCAAGCGTTTGTCGTTAATAGAGTCTGAAACCTCTGTTTCAGAACCCCCAGTTAAGACGTACCATGGAATAATTCGACCTTTTTTCTCGCATATAGTAGAAATGTCATCCAATGCTTCACGCAAAAACTCAACTGCATTGTCTGCGCTATCCCGATGGTATTTGCATTTCGCATCAAGAATAATAGCAGACCAGCTATCAAAATCACTTTCTAAGGCTGATTTTGCATCATCCCAGCAAAGGCGAGAATCCAGTTCCAATCCATATCCCCATGCTTCTTCTGGATAGCTTCCTAACACATCAGGGTCGTCTTCAACCCAAAGAACTTTAATTAAATTTTCCATATCTATTATTATTGTTGTCTAAAAATAAATGCATTATTAAACATCAAAACATATTTGACTGTGTATTCTTCTTTTGGTGTAGACACAATCTCCACTTTCCCATTATATCGAGACATAATATCCTTAATTTCGTTACAACCAATACCATTATGCCCGTCTCGGTGAAGATATGTTGACACACCATATTCAAGCAGTGAGTCGACATCTCGATCCTCCGGTATGGGTGCTCCATTGTTTTCAATCTCAACAATCAATGATGATCCGTCTCTTCGCCACGAAAATTTCAATTGATAATCTTTTCGAGAATCATCCGTAAAGGCATAAGCCATTGCATTTGAAAGAATATTGTTAAATATTATTTCTAACGCATCTTTAGGGAATAAGAATGTGTTTAATGATCTTCCTTTCTCCAAGACAACATTTCCTCTGTCATTTTTGATGTCTTGCTTTGCTTTATTGTTGCCTTTCACCCATGACACTACTGGTTTGAAATTCAGCCAGCCTTTTTCCTCTTTTTCAATATAGCTTTCAATGAATTCTTCCGGGTCAATAGATTCAGGTTTGGAAAAAGAGTATTCTACGTCGGCAATTTGATCCAGCACTGGCATCATCTCTTTTATTTTTACAGAAATGAAATCGAACGATTCTTTAACTGTAGTACCTTTAATTGGATAAACCACATCGTCATCTGAAATTTTTCCATTTTGGCGAATTCGGCAATTATTCAAAGAATTGAATTTTGCTCCTATAGAGGACAAAGACTGTGTAAGCGCATGTTTGCGCATACGAACGGATTTTTTATAATGTTCAGCTTCCTGTTTAAGTTCTTCTTGTGAAGACAATAGGGCATCGTAATTGGCTTCAGCTAAAAAAGCCAACCGCTCTTTTTCATCATGATTAGGAACGATGATTTTATCCATAACCCGGGGCAACCTATGGAGATCTCCGTCACAAATTGTCAAAATCTGTTCTTTAACAGATGGTTCAAAAAGCAATGCTGCAATGTACCTAACATCAATACCTTCTCGCGGAACAATGCAACACTCTGCAACATATGCGAAGCCACCATCGGGCACTTTTGTTGTATAGCCAACTTTTAAGTCCCCATATCTACCCCACAATAGAACACAAGGTTCTTTAGCCAGGCCAAACCACACACATTGTTCTTCTTCGAAAGCAGCGCAGACATTTTGATCCACTTTTTGTATAAGATTAGCATCCTTATAGCTGTCTCCAAGTAGAGCAGGCAGAACCAATTGCATGTCCTTCGCTTTTTCATGAAGAATCCAACCTTCGTCGCCACCCACAAATTCAGCAAGTTCTTTATCTTCATTGATTTTTTCATCAGAAAATCTCACAATAGAAGACAATGGCACACCATTAGTCGGATGGTTAGCCCAATAGTAACTTGGCCATAATATATCGGGATCCAGCTCGTCTGCATTAATGTACTTAGCCCTTGACCTCACCTCATCTTTAATATAGACATTGCTATTTTCACCTTTGCGCAATTCTAGCATAATGTACATAAATTTCCAATCGGAAAAAAGGTGGTCATCCTCGTATGCCACGATGGCAGAAATAGCTTTTTCTTTAACTCTACAAGCACGGAAATCGAATATGGTGGCATCATGTCTTCCTTCTTTTTTCCCCACCATTTCTGTCTGATATTCTAAGAAAAACAACATCTTCCCGTTTGGCTTGAGAAGGCTATACAACGCTTCCAAATCCTTAATTTGAAATGGATTGCACCTATAGCCACAGAAAACAACCACATCCATTGATTCTTTGGCTGGCATTTCATAAGAATATGAGCGTATGCTTTCCAGATCCTCTCCTGGAACAATTTCCGACTGAATGCCAGCAACAAAAAGACGGATTTGTCCAAGCGCCCATACAACCTTTTGTTTATAGTCCGCTCCTGTGAAACCACTAATAACACATTCTGGAAAAAGAACAGCAATATCACCGTATCCAGCCTCTGCAATGAATATTTTTGCACCTTTTTTCGGCTTAACATATTCCTTAATAAGCCTAATACGTTCTTCTGAAATGCGTTGACCAGAATCTCCAGACAACCATTCATTCCTATGGGCAAACTCATAAGAAACCACTTCTGGGAAATGCTTACACATAAAAGACATCTCATCCTCCGTCAGTGCTTCACAATAGAACTTTTCAGCATACTGAGAAAGTGCATCCACAATTTGGACATCAGCATCGACTCCTGCGACCTTTTTATATAAAGTTACTATCAATTGCTCGTCTGCTTCACCATAGGGCGATATTGGCACCAAATATTCAAACATTTCCCCATTATCATCAAAACTGACATTTTCTGATTTAGGACAATGATCATACACATAGTTACGATACTTGGCAACGAGGGCCTCCACTGTGAAGTTGTTCTGTACTTTCTGCATAGTTTCTTGTGTTTGTTTTTTTATGTTTGGATCTTTGGTTTTTTTTTCGTTTTTGCAAAATTACAACCGCTGTGCGAAATCAATTTTCGCGAGATTGTTTTTCTTTTTTTTGGTTTCACTTCCGTTTTACGTTTGCAAAGGTAAGATTGCAAAGCGAAACCTATTTTCGCAACACTGTAAAACATTGTATTTTAGTGCCGTACATTCGGCAAAAAGGACGTTATTCGGTTGTTTTCATTTAGTATTTGAGGAGTTTTCGGGGGTAATTATTGCTTTATAAAGCGTTTGTCCCTCGGTGGTAAGCAGGTATTTCTGGCGCGGGTGACGGGGAGTTTTGGGATACAGCAGGCGCAAATAGCCATCCGTTATAGCAGGATTAAGATAGAGGTTCAAAACATTTTTTCTATCTTTAAGTCCAAGAACGTCCATTATTTCTTTTACGGACAATTCCTTTTCACCAACCGCTAGAATCAATTTTTTAATATTTGGATTCTCATTGTGTAACTTGTCCTGTACTTGTGGGGTACTTGTGGGGTACTTGTGGGGTACTTGTCCTGTACTTGTGGGGGTGACCGTGGCAAAGTTAGGCTGCTCTTTCCATTCTGCCGGTGGGTTGATATGCAGATAGCGGTTGCGCAGATCCCATTGTTCGCCCAAAAGCAAATTGCGGAAGAAACGTTCAAGATAAACCGGACTGTAGTCGATACCCTTTTTGACATTTTTATAGTTGGCTCTTACAAGGGCATTGCGGAAATACCACGAGTGTTTGGCAAAAAGGTCGTTCTCAACATCAAAACCCATCGACCGCAAATACTGTATGGCAAATACGGCCGTGGCACGTGTATTTCCTTCACCGAAGGCATGAATCTGCCACATGCCAGAGACAAACTTGGCAACATGAGCCACCAGTTCATCATTGCCGATACCCTTGTAACTGTAGTTACGTTCCTGCTCAATGTCGTGGTCGATGGCACGGTGCAAATCCTCCCAGTTGAGATAGCTCACCGTGTCGCCTTCCAGTACCCACTCGCGTTTTACGATGTCGTATTTACGCAATTCGCCTGCATGCTTAAGCACTCCTTCGAAAATACGACGATGTACTGAAATATAGCCTTTTGTAGAGAAATCGAATGTCTTGGACGAGAGTATCCGCTTAATGTTTTTAGATGCTTTGTCGGCTTCCTCTTTATCGTTGTCGTTGGTGTCGCGTCTAACCTTGCTTTCGTAGTAGCTGTTCAGCAGGCGGTCAACCTCGTCGATAGATATTTCGCCTTCGATATTGCGCTGTGCCAGTTGGTTAAGATAATCAGATGTTTTAAGTCCGTCCACAGCCTGCAGGCCTATGGCCGTACTCCAAGCATAGGCCGCCTCGCGCTTGGCAGGTTCGCCCTGACGTATGTACTCGTCGAAATTGATATACAACTGTTTGTCGGTCATACTGTCTTCGTTTTCGTTTTGCAAAGATACGTTTTTATTGCGATATTTTTCCCTTTGTAATTAAACAGCGGTTTAAACAAACACATCTTACGCATTTTCAACCAATTACATCTTTGTACCTTTCGCACATCTCGCCAATTTTGTCAAAAATGGCCTTTTGTATCTCTTTTGGCGAAAGTACTATCAGTTCCTTGCCGAAGGAGGATAGCTCGCGCAGCAGCTCGTAGTTCTCGCGACATTTGATACTGAAAAAGGCACCTGCCGGGAGTTGCGGATAGGCCTGCCGGAGATCTTTTTCACGCTCGCTTCGGAAATTGCATTGCGAGTCGTGCAAGGGTTTGGTGGCCACGTAATCCTTCGAGCGGTCGCTCACCCAGAAGACTATCTCCTGCACATGCTTGTCGGGATCGTAAGTAACGCCTATTATATCCTCAAAACGCTCGTCTAGGTCGCAGTCGCAGGGCACAAATTTGTGGTTGGGCAACGGCTCCACGCTGTCGATGCGGTCGAGGGCGAAGTTCATAATATTCTCCGTTTGGAATTCGGCGCCAAACAGGTACCACCGGCGGTTGTACTCCTTGAGCAGGTATGGATGGACTTTAAAGACAATATCGGTGTCGGGTGCTTGAAAGACGTGCAGATGCAGTTCCACCACCGTTTTTTGCGATATGGCGGTGAACAGCTCGCCAAACACCGTGGTGCCTTCCAACGGATTTTTGTCGAACGCCACAATCCGAGGTCTGTCCTTTATCTCCACCTTGCCGCGCAACGACTCCAGTCCCTCGAAATCTGGCAGTCCGTCGAACTGTCCCAGCAGCGACAACGCCTCGGAGAGAAGAAATTGCTCATCCTCTGTAAATTTCTTTTTAAATATGGAGAAAGTGCGGTCCACATATCGCAGACAGGTTTTCTTGTGGGGTTTCAGGTCTTTCTGACTGATTTCCTCAATCTCATAACGATCAATATCCACATAGAATGGGCCTTTATCTTCCAAATAATTGATATCCATTTCGATAGTCCGTTTGGTAACAGGTTTTATACCCATTTCTTCCAATTCCTCGTTCACCAGCTTGGTGATGTCGCCAATGGAGTAGTCCTTGTACCTGTTGGCCAGAAGTCTGTCGATTATCTGATAGCGTGTTACAGCGTTTTTGTTCGAGGGCATGATATTTTATTTAGGATTTCGGAATTCAGATTTAAGAGATTGTTTTAGCTTGTTTGTTCATAGTGTCAATGGATTAATATTCTTTTTCAATAATTTTCAGTTTGCAAAGATACGAAAATTTCACGACTTGGGCAATGGCATCAAAAAAAGAAACTCAATTTATCAAAACACCCGAATGGTTGATGAACACAATTACTACCAAAAATCAATGCGAATAATTTGCCATAAAATGACATATAACTACATCCCCTACCATAAACGATATTTTTTCACGACAGTCCGACTTGCAAATCTCCGAAAAAAATAGTACATTTGCAAAGCGTTTAATACGCGGTAATTGATGTTAAAAGCGTAAAAGTCAGATAGATATATGAATAACGCCGTTTTGATGATATATACGGGAGGCACTATCGGCATGGTGCAGAACGAGCAAGGGGTGCTGCAACCCTTTGAGCTTGACCGCATTAGCGATGCCGTGCCTCTGCTCAAGAAAGTCTCCTACCGCATCGACTCTTGCCAGTTGAAACCCATTATCGACTCGTCGAACATGTGTGCGGAAGTGTGGGTGGATATAGTGCAAATTATTGAAAGAGAATACGATAAGTACGACGGATTTGTAATCCTCCACGGCACCGACACCATGGCCTACACCGCCTCGGCATTGAGTTTCATGCTCGAAAACCTCGGCAAACCCGTGGTGCTTACTGGCTCGCAGCTGCCTCTGGGCATGCTCCGCAGCGACGGCCGTGGCAATATCGTGGGGGCCTTGGAGATAGCTTCCGCCCAGAAACTGAATGTTCCAGAAGTGTCGATTTTCTTTGAGGACAAGCTCTTCCGCGGCAACCGAAGCACCAAAATCAGCGCGCAGAATTTCGACGCTTTCTCCTCGTTCAACTACCCGCCGATGGCTATGGCCGGCATCGACATCAGCTACAACAAACATCTGGTGTTCTATCCCGAAAGCACTGATTTTAAGGTAAATAAAAACCTCAACACCAACGTTGCCATACTCACCCTGTTCCCCGGAATTACCCCTAAATTCGTCAATTCCGTTCTGGAAACGCCTGACTTGGAGGGCGTTGTGCTTTCGTCGTACGGCTCGGGCAACGCTCCCACCGAGGACTGGTTTATAGAAGCTTTGCAACGTGCCGCCGACAGGGGAATCGTGATTTACGACGTAACCCAGTGTAAATCAGGCACTGTGCGTATCGGACTCTACGCCACCAGCCTCGACCTAGGACGTATCGGCGTGGTGAGCGGCTACGACATCACCCTTGAAGCCGCCATTACAAAACTTATGTATCTGCTTGGAAACTACAAAGATAGGGATACCATCCGCAAGATGCTGACACAATCACTAAGAGGGGAGATAACTGTATGAGTATGAACGATTTTGAAAAGTTTAAGTCGCAGCTCGGCACGCAGAATGTGCTTATCGTGGGCGATGTGATGATCGACGCTTACCTCTGGGGCGGCGTGGACCGTATCTCGCCCGAGGCTCCCGTGCCTGTGGTGGCCGAGACACGTCGCGAGAACCGTCTGGGCGGCGCTGCCAACGTGGCCCTCAACATCCGCGCCTTGGGTGCCAACCCCATCCTCTGCACCGTTTTGGGCGACGATGCCAAAAGTCACGACTTCGAGGCTATGATGGACAAAGCTGATATGTCCTCCGAAGGAATCTTGACCTCCGCAACACGCATAACTACAGTAAAATACCGCATCATCGGCAACAATACCCAGTTGCTGCGTGTGGACAAAGAGATAACCGACCCGCTGTCGGCGGAAGATGAGCAACGACTTATCGAAAAAGTCGCCAACTTACTCGAAACCAAGACAATAAACGCCATCGTTTTTCAGGACTACGACAAAGGTTGCATAACACCGCGCGTGATTGCCGAAATCACCGCCATGGCCAAGTCGCGCAACATACCCACCACCGTGGATCCGAAACATCGCAACTTTTTGAATTTCAAGGATGTAACACTCTTTAAACCCAACTTGAAAGAGCTCTCCGAAGGTCTTGGCGTGGATGCGAAAAATGCCGACATCGACACGCTCCGCTCCGCAGCCGAGCGTCTGCACGAAGCGCAAGGAATTGACATTGTGTTTATTACCCTTTCGGAGAGAGGCGCTTTTATAGCCGATTTCAGAGGTGGCAAGGCCGAGACGGTTTTGGTTCCTGCTCATCTGCGCAAAATTTCCGACGTGTCGGGTGCGGGCGATACGGTGATAAGCGTGGCAACGCTCTGTCTGTCAATGGGTTTGCCGATAGAAACTTTGCTCAACTATTCCAACCTTGCCGGCGGCATTGTGTGCGAGACGGTGGGTGTGGTGCCTATCGACCGCCAGCGTCTGTTCGACGAGATACAACGTCTTTACTGCTAACTACTTAACACAACCTGCCGATGTCGATGATTTTTGCATATCTGCTTATAATTTTTGGAGTACTGCTCTGTGGTACACCGCTTTTCGCCAAAAAGAGCATTCCGCCCAAGGTGGTGGACTTGGTATCCACTTTCGGGGCGGCGTTCTTGTTTGCCGTTTGTTTTCTGCATTTGGTACCGCATGTGTTTGAAAACGAGCACGAAAGCCTCTTTTTCGCTCTGCGTCCCGGTATCTGGGTGCTGGCGGGTTTCCTTATCCAGCTGTTGCTCGAAATACTTACCCGAGGTGTTGAGCACGGCCACAACCACGCACAGTGCTGTGCGGAGTCCGAAGAGCATCATCACCATCATGTGCACCCCATAACCGGCTTATTGATAGGACTTTCGCTGCATTCCTTTATGGAAGGTATGCCGTTGGTGACAGCTTCCGGACAGTTGCAGGCTGGCTTGCTTACGGGTATAGTGCTACACAATATCCCCATCGCCTTAGTGCTTGTAACACTGTTTCTTAACAACGGCTACAGCGTGGCAAAATCCTATCTGCTGCTGCTCGTTTTTGCAGTGATGACGCCGCTCGGCTCGTTGTTCAACCATTTCATGATTGCACCAGCAGGCAATTTCGAACAGCCCGTGATGGGACTTGTGGTGGGTATCCTGCTGCACGTCTCCATCAGCATTTTGTTCAACCACGATGTCGGTAAAAAGTCGAAACTCAAGTTTTTCCTTATTGTCCTGGCCTTCGTTTTGGCGTACCTGATACCCGATTGTCATTGATAAATAGCTGACTGCCATGCGTTTGAGTGTTGTCATAGTAAACTACAACGTGAAGTTCTTTTTGGAACAGTGCCTCAATTCGGTGTTCGAGGCCGCCAAAGGGATGGATGCCGAAGTGTGGGTGGTCGACAACAACTCCGTGGACGGCTCGGTGGCGATGCTGAAAGAGAAATTTCCGCAGGTGCGGCTTATCGCCAACACTGAAAATCTCGGTTTTGCCAAAGCTAACAATCAGGCACTCAGGCAGGTAACGGGCGATTACGTGCTTCTGCTAAATCCCGACACCCTTGTGGAGAACGACACTTTCGCGAAATGCGTGGAGTTTATGGACGCTCATCCCGACTGTGGCGGACTTGGCGTGAAGATGATAAACGGCGAAGGGGAGTATCTGCCTGAAAGCAAACGCGGTTTCCCTACGCCGAAGGTGGCTTTTTACAAGATTTCGGGACTGATAAAGCTGTTTCCGCGCTCGCCGAAATTCGCACATTACTACCTCGGCCATCTGAGTCCCGACCAAACCGCTGAAATAGAGATACTTTCGGGTGCTTTTCTGATGACACGCAAAGAGGTGCTCGACAAAATTGGCCTGCTCGACGAGACATTTTTCATGTACGGCGAGGACATCGATTTTTCGTACCGCATACTGCAAGGCGGCTACAAAAACTACTACCTGCCCGCCACGCGAATCATCCACTACAAGGGCGAAAGCACCAAAAAAGGAAGCCTCAACTACGTTTACACTTTCTACAACGCGATGGCCATTTTCACGCAGAAACATTTCTCCCAATCCGACGCCAAGATTTTCACCCTCGGAATAAAAATGGCGATCTGGGCAAGGGCGTCGCTGTCGTTCTGTAAACGCTTGGTTAGCAGTATAATAGTGCCGTTGCTCGATTTTATCTGCATCTACCTCGGTTTCTTTTTGATAAAAAACCTGTGGGCCACCTTCAAAGCCAACGACATCAGCTATTATCCGCCCGAATACACCTATCTGATAATGCCCGCCTACGTGCTTCTGTGGCTGCTGTGCGTGTTTTTGTACGGCGGTTACCGCAAGCCGGTGAATCTGCTGAAAATTGTGAAAGGCTTGGCCGTTGGAACGGCTACTTTGCTGATTTTCTATTCGTTACTCGATGAGACGCAACGCTACTCCCGTGCGCTGATACTGCTCGGCGCGGTGTGGGCGGCGGTTTCTACGCTTTCGCTGAGGGGGATACTGCATCTGCTTCGCATAAAGGGTTACATCCTTTCGGCGGACAAGAGCAAGGCATACCTTATCGTTGGCGATGGCGATGAAACACAGCGTGTTAGCGAACTGTTCGGCACGTTGGGCATAGCACCTTCGTTTATGGGCAAGGTGAGTCTGGAAAAGACTGACGACAGCCGTTTCGTGGGCGATGTGTCGCAAATTTCCGACTTGGTGCGTTTTTACAAGATAAACGAAGTGGTGTTCTGTGCCAAAAACCTTCAACCTCAGGAGATTATAACGCTGATGACCTCGTTGCAGGACAGCAACCTCGATTACAAGATTGTGCCGCAGGAGAGTCAGTTTGTGATAGGCAGCGGCGACATCTACTCTGCAGAGGACGCTTATGCGATAAGAATCAAGACGTTGGCACTTCCTCGCAAGCGTACCCAGAAACGTGTATTCGACTTTGTGTCGGCCTTTGTGGTGCTGCTTTTCTCGCCCGTGCTTTGGCTGTTCCAGCGTAACAAGAAAGGCTTCTTCGGCAAAGTGTTTTCGGTGCTTGTGGGCAAAAAAACATGGGTTGGCTACGGCAAGACCATCGAAAAACAGGTTTTGCCACAGATAAAACCCTGTGTGATACCCGTTTGCGGCATCGACGAAAGTCAGCGCATTGCCGACTGCCGTCATTTCAACAATATGTACGTGCGTAACTATCGCGTAACCACCGACTTGCTGGTGCTGCTGCGTAATCTGCGAAAGGTATGATTCGTGAGATGTCGAAAATTCATATCATAAAAGGGGAGTTTGAGAAGTCGTTGGAGTTGCAGCTGGCCAATTCCATCAAGGCGGGATTTCCGTCGCCTGCCGAGGACTACCGTCACGACAGCCTGGATTTCAACCGCGATTTGATAAAACACCCCGAAGCCACTTTCTACGGCCGTGTGGACGGCGACAGCATGGTGGAGGCGGGCATCAACGACGGCGACATCGCCATTATCGACCGATCCGTGGAACCCGAGGACGGCGACGTGATTGTGGCGTTTGTCAACAACGAATTCACAATCAAATATTTGGACCTTTCGCACAAAGCCGACGGATATATCGAACTGCGTCCCGCCAACGCCAACTACAAGCCCATCCGCATCCACGACACCGACAATTTCGAGGTGTGGGGCGTGGTGGTGTGGACCATTCACAACTGGAAGAAATAGTTATGTACGGCATCATCGACTGCGACAACTGCTATGTGTCGTGTGAACGGGTGTTCCGTCCAGACCTTGAAGGCAAGCCCGTGGTGGTGCTTTCCAACAACGACGGCTGCATTGTGGCGCGCAGCAACGAGGCCAAAAAGCTGGGAATCAAGGCGGGGATGCCGTTTTTCCAACTTGCTCAGGCGTTCCCCGACCAGAAAATCGCCGTCTTTTCGAGCAACTACGAGCTTTACGGCGAACTCACCGCCCGTGTGGTGGAAATTGTCCGTCAGGAGGCTCCGCAGTATTTCCGCTACTCCATCGACGAGTGTTTTGTGCGTCTCGACGCGATGGGCGACACCGACCTGAAACAATGGGGCGAGGCACTTCACAAACGCATACGCCACTCGGTGGGGATGCCCGTAAGCATCGGCATTGCGCCGACCAAGACTCTTGCCAAGGTGGCAAGTCATTTTGCCAAAAGGCATTCGGGGTACCGTCATTGCTGCTATATCGACAACGATGAAAAACGTCGCAAGGCGTTGAAACTCTTTCCGATAGAAGATGTGTGGGGGATAGGCGGCCGTTACACCGCAAAGCTGAAACGTTACGGCGTGAACACCGCCTACGACTTCGTTTCGAAGCCCAAGGAGTGGGTGCGGGCGGCTTTCGGCAATATCGTGGTGGAACGCACGTGGGCGGAGCTCAACGGCATCGACTGCATCGCCGATGAGGCCATGGCCGCGAAGAAAAGCATCTGCACCAGCCGCAGTTTCAACGGCATGATTACCGACCTCGACACCCTTCGCACCCACGTGAGCAACTACGCCGCGCGCTGCGCCGAGAAACTGCGTGCGCAGAACACCGTGGCGTCGGTGGTGGGGGTGTTTGTCAACACCAACTTTTTCCGCGACGACCTGCCTCAGTACCAGCAGTTTGCGGAGCTCACATTGCCCACGCCCACCAGCTCGGCCATCACCATAGTAAAAGCCGCCGGCGACCTGCTGGAAAGTATCTACAAACCCGGCTACCATTACAAAAAGGCTGGGGTGATAGTGATGGGAATAGGCGCGGCCTCGCCGATACAGCTTAACTTGTTCGACATCAACGCGGAGCAGTTCCAACGACTGAAAAAACTCGACGCCGTGGTGGACCGCATCAACCGCCTGCACGGCACTGAGTCGGTGATTCTCGGCTCGCAGCAGTACGCCACCCGCGACGGCAACGGCAAAGCCGATGTGTTCGCCAACGCCATCAAGCACGACTACCGCAGCAAAAACCCCACTACAAGGTGGAATGATATTATTAGACTTAAGTGATTAGACGTGTCAGTCGTCACAAATAAGACTTTCTAACTCAAATTGCCATTGGACATTTTAGGCAAAGTGTGCGTAACTCCAGCACTTTTTTGCTATGCCCTTGCCTCTCCCCCACTCTGTCGTGTGGGTTACTACGAGTTGCTGTATTTTTTCATCCACTTTTTTTTGAACTAATTTTTGCAAATTAGAAAAAAGTTGTATATTTGCAAAATCAACCCCCGTACAAAACAAAAAAAAAAAAAAAACTATGAATATCAATCACTTACAACAAAAATCAAGCAGACGATTTTTTACATCTTTCTGCATAGTGGCAACATTTCTGCTATCTTCAAATATATCATTAGCTCAAATTCCCGAGAGGCCTTTTTCAGCCGACATACACGTTGGCGCTGGACATTTGGCTTTTCCCGGACTTTGTGGAGACGTAAGCAGTTATCATACCGTGGATGTTTTTGCCGACGGCTATTTCAATTTCCGTCCGCACTGGTCATTGTTTCTGGGTGCGGGATACCAATACCGATTTGTTTACGTGAGTGACAACGCCGAATGCAAAAGCGCGAGTAGCGACAATGGGAAACACCTTGTAGACTGCCATTACGGCAACATACTTTTCGGTTTGGAATACAGCCACAAATGGTTTTTCCTGAAAGTCGGCGGCAAGGTGGACATCGCTTTCGAACCTTGGATTGCGGCCAACACCTACGAAGTTTGCGAGTTAGGCGGTTTCATCCAGCCGGGAGGCAAGATAAGACTTACCGACAACAGCTGTTTGCGTATCGGTTGGCAATTCCTCTACGGGAGAGAAAGAGTCAAACAAAATTGGAGCGATGGCGCCCCGTTGGGAGGTCCCAAATTCCATGGGAGATTTTTTAGTACAATGATCGTCGCAGGCTACGAGTATCATTTCTGACAGAGTCGCTCTCTCCGAGAGAGCAGTATATCATCTTAGGTAAAGAGCGCGTGCCTCCGGCACGCTTTTTTATTTCTGTCCGTTCTGTCCCCACACTTCCGTGTGGGGTTATTGAGAGTTGCTCTCTCCGAGAGCATATATTTTCACTGCCACATATACACCTTTGGAATTATTTAAATCTACCATATTCCCATGTGAAATCATCCGATTTCAAAAGCAATGAATCGTTATGGAATTCTATACGACCTCGAAAATAAACAAATGTATCCACAGTCATTGTTATTGTATCATTATTTATGCGATATGTACACCATAAAGATGGATCCACCCAGAAAAGAGAATCTCGGGATGTTATACATAATATACTATTACCTGTTTCTGGGTGATTGCCCCAACAACCAAAAATAGAATCATTGAATGCCGTTTTTGAGTTTGCTGTACAAAACGCAGTATCAGGCAAAGCATCATTCGTGTTTTCTTTGTTGAAGGAAACACATCCGCAAAAAACAGCGAGCACAACAAACAACAGAATGTCTTTCATATTTGGCATGATTTTCCCTGGTATTATTTAATTTGGTTCGTCCGACAATTGTCAATTGTACATTACAAATTACTAATTACTAATTACTAATTACTAATTACTAATTAGCAACTACCACTCCACTTCGTCGCGGTTTACGGGCATAGTCATACAGCGTGCTCCGCCGCAGCCTCTTGGCAGCTCACAGGCGGCGAAGGTAACCACGCAGCGACGGTGTTTGTCGGGATGGTCCTTGCCTGCCACCACATCGGCGGCGTCCACCACGTCGAAACCGGCTTTGTTCATAGCTTCGATGGTGTTCCAGTTGCGCTGGTAGCCGATGACCTTGCCTTCGCCCAGAGCGAAGAAGTTGGCTCCGCTGTGCCACTGCTCGCGCTGCTGGTTCCACGGGTCGTCGCCACCGCACGACACAGGCCGCATGTCGAAACCGAGGTCCTCCAGTCCTTGCAGGAAATTGGGTTTCTCCACATATTCGGCCTTGCCGTTGTCAATCTTGATATGGAAAGTGTGCAGTCCGCCTTTGTTCTGTTCTATGATGGGCTTGTAGGTCATGCAGCAATGTTTGTCGAGGAAGGTGAACACCATGTCGAGGTGGATGAACGACTCCGGCGTCTGCGGCAGTTCCTGCACCAGTATGTTGAAATGCGGACGCTCTTTGCTGAATTTCTCCACAAGAAAATTGATGCCATTTTTGTTGGTTCGCGAGCCAGTGCCGATGCACAGGGTGTCGTAACGTGCTATGAGGGTGTCGCCGCCTTCGGTGCCGGCGTTGGAGATAAGACGCTGCGGGTGTATGGTCTCGCACTGGAACAGGTAACGGAAAATGGAGTCGAAAATCAAGGTCTCGCGTTTGCGCACCTGATACGACATGGGGTGTATCAGCACTTGGTTGTAGATGGCCGACGAGGCGTCGCGGGTGAAGAATAGGTTATACAGCGGTTTCAGTATGTAACGCTCTGTCTCGTAGATGTCGGGGTCCTTGCCTTTGCGGTAGGCGAAGCCCGTGATAAGCTCGGAGGCGAGCTGTTCGGCGGGATGGCCCATCAGCTCGTCGATGAGGTACTCGCAACCGTCGAACTTGCACGACTTGGTCACTATCTCCTGACGGTATTTCTCGTTCTCCACCAGCTGACGCAGAAGGTCCTCCACATAGTAGGTGGTAGCGCATTTCTCGAAAACGCCGCTGAAATTGGCGTATTCGCCATCGACGATGCGTTTGTTGAGCAGGTCGCTATATAGTGCGGTGTGGATGTTCTCGGGAGTCATACGTTCTATCTCCACACCCGGACGGTGCAGTATCACCGCGTTCAGTTTTCCGATTTCTGATGTTATGTTTACCTTTGTTTCCAAAACGTTATTGGTTTTTGTTTTACTTTCGATATATATGGGGGTGCATCCGTGGCTTGCCCCAGCCGGGGGTTGCACCCCCGTTTGTATTCCATCGTGCAGGGGTTGTGCCCCCACCCGACCAGGGGTTGCACCCCCGTTTGTATTCCGCCGTCCTTTCAGGACTTTTTGGTATTAATGTTTAATTTTTAATTATTAATTGTCAATTGTTTATCTTGAATTTCTGAAACATTTTGTTGTCGTTTATCACACGGACAGCCGTTCCGTAGGCTTCGTCGTTTTCCTTGTAAGTTTCGTAGTAGTAGCGCACTCCGTATAGATTTCTGACTATCAATGATTTCACTAAAGTATTGATGTATTTGTCGGATTTTGCGACGATGGCCTTGGCTTTCTGGTCCTCGTCCTTGGCCTTTTTCATCATCTCGCTGCGGAACTTCGGGTCGTCGATGAGTTTCTTCATATAGCTGGCGTACTCGCTGTCTTTCAACGGATTGACGGTGTCGTTGACTTTCTTTTTCAGATAGTCGTTAACCCAAGCGGCGGCCCATTCGCCACGCACGGTGGTTTTCTCCACGCCGTTGTCTTTCACAAATTTGTCGAATTCCTTTTCCACGCCCATGGTGGGATAAGCGGAAACAAAGTCGCTGTACTTGGGGTATTTCGCCAGGACATTGTCGCGGTTGCGTTCGGTCCACTCGAGGGCGAAACGGTTAATAAGGCCTTTGCTGTTGAGGCTTATCCAGTAGTCGGACATGCGGGTGGTGTCCACCGGAATGAAGATGTCGGGGATGATGCCTCCGCCGCCGTAAACCACACGTCGTGCCGAGGTGTAGTATTTCACCGAGTCGGGCAGCGAGATGGAGTCGGTGGTTATCATCTCCTTATGGCTGTAGCGGTTGGAGATGTCGCGGTAGTAGGCCTCCAGACCGTCTTTGTAAGGCTTCTGTATGCAGCGTCCCGAAGGAGTGTAGTAGCGGGCTATGGTGAGACGTATCTGCGAACGGTCGTTAAGCTCGAAAATCCTCTGTACCAAGCCTTTGCCGAAACTGCGACGGCCTATCACTATGCCACGGTCCCAGTCCTGAATGGCCCCGGTGACAATCTCGCTCGCCGAGGCGGAATATTCGTCGATAAGCACCACCAGACGGCCGGTCTCGAACTCGCCACGGTCGGTGGACTTGTGGTAATGAACGTTGGTCGAGTCGCGACCTTTGGTGTAAACGATGGTCTTGTCGCGGGGCAGGAACTCGTCGGCCAGAGCCACGGCCACATCGAGAAAACCGCCGCCGTTGCCGCGCAGGTCGAAGATAAGCTGGGTCATCCCCTGCTCTTTCAGCTCATGCACAGCCTTGCGGAACTCGCTCATCGTGGTGCGGGCAAAACGGTCGAGACGTATATAGCCGGTGTTTTTGTCAATCATGAAATATGTGTCGATGCTGTTGATGGGAATCACGTCGCGCACCACATCGAAATGCAGCAGGTCCTTGTGTCCACGACGTTTTACGTCGAAGCTGACCTTTGTACCTTTGTCGCCACGGAAACGTTTCATTACCAAGCTGTTGGTAACGCTGTCGCCGACAAACATTTTGCCGTTGACTTTCACAAACACATCGCCGGCAAGCATGCCCACCTTTTCTGCGGGACCGCCACGAACCACTTCCACCACATGCACGGAGTCCTTAAGAATCTGGAACATAACGCCGATGCCGTAGAACTTGCCCTCCAGTCCTTCGTTGGTGCGCTGCACCTCCTTGGCGGTGATGAACACCGAGTGCGGGTCGAGCTCGGAAAGCATGGTGGAGATAGCTTTCTCGTTGATACGCTGCATGTCGGGCTCATCAACATAATAGTCGGCGATGCGGTTCATCGTCTGCCCCATTTTCATAAACTCGTTGGAGTTTTTGTCCTTCTGGGCAAAAGCCGCAACGGAGAAAGCAAGTAACAAAGTGAGTGTTAGTACAGTACGTTTCATTTGCGTTTTGTCAATATGTGGAACATCTAAAGACCAGAAAAAAAACGAAAGTTTTTGTTTTTTTAGTGTATTTCGATGTTGAAGTTCTATATTTATTTTCTTTTTTTGTTTGTTTCAATCGTAAGACCTGTCATTTTTTCTATCGAACGGAAAGCCTTTTCGGCCTCGCTTTGGTTGTTAGACACCGAATTTACAAAATCTTTCTTTTTCTCGCACACAAGGAAGGTCATCAAGTTGGCGTAGTCGTCGTAGAGGTTGGAGTAAGCCTTGTGATAATAGCCGTTTCTGTTCAAGCTTATCTTGAAAAGCAGCGAGGGGTAGTCGGATTTCTTGCCGTTGCAGTACTGGCAGAACTCGCGTTCGTCGAGTTGCACGTCGTAGCCGAGGTTTTTCATATTCTCCACCACCTGGCGTATGCTGCGCATGTTGCCGAGCTGGTACGAGGTGGAGGGTGTCTCCTTGCCGCACACGGGACACACGTAGTTTTCCACTATGGGGGCGGCCATGGAGTAGCACATGGCAATGGGCAGCTCGGTGGTGTCGTAGCGCACCTCTTTCAGTTTCTGCAGACGTTTCACCAGCGTGACGCTGTCGGCAGGGTGCTGGACTTTAGGCTGTTGAGTGTCGCCGTCGTTGGAGGTTGTGGCCTGCTGGTTGGTCGAGCCACAGGCGCCGGTGAGCGCCGCAAGTCCCAACACAGCCATTTTTTTGCCGCTATTTTTACTCATAATCGGGTATATTTCTAATGTTCACACAAATACAAAAAACGAACAATTTTGCATTTTAGTGCAAATATACGATTTTTTTTTGTAATTGGTCAAAGGTCTTTGGTCATTGGTCGCTGGTCTTTTGACTATCAAAACTCCTAATCATTCTATTAAAAGGAATCCCCTACGGGGAAACAATAATTGTTCATTGACCATTAATCTATTAAAAGAGAACCCCCACGGGGAAACAGCAATTTTCAATTATTCATTGTCCTTTGACCTTCGACTTTTGACTTTTGACATTTGTCCTTCAACCTTCGACCAACCAATTCCTAATTCCGAATTGGCTACGCCGAGCTAAAGGTTCCGAAATCCGAATTAACCAACTATTTCGTCCAATTCCAGCCAGCGGAGCTCTTTCTCGTCGATTTCCGCCAGCACCTGCCCTATCCTCTCCGACCACTGGGCCAGCTGTTCCGCCGTGGCACCTTCTGGGGAGGCGAGGTTCGCTTCCAACTCTTTCTTCTCGGCCTCAAGGCGTTGCAACTCTTCGGTGAGCGTCTTATACTCCTGCTGTTGTTTGTAGGTGGGTTTGACGGTGGCACGCTTGCGTTCGTACTGCGGTTTTTCGCTCTTTTTCTGCAAAATCTGCTCGCGCTGTTCGCAGTTGCGTTTTTGCAGGTACTGCGTGTAGTTGCCGGGGAAGTCGCGGATTTTGCCGTCGCCCTCGAACACAAACAGATGGTCCACGATGTTGTCCATAAAACTGCGGTCGTGCGACACCACCATCAGGCAGCCCTGATAGCTGAGCAGGAAACGCTCCAGAATTTCGAGGGTGTATATGTCGAGGTCGTTGGTAGGTTCGTCGAGGATAAGGAAATTGGGATTGGCAATCAGCACTTTAAGCAGGTATAGCCTACGCCGCTCGCCGCCACTGAGGTTGCCGTAGTAGTTGTATTGCGTGGTGTCGTCGAAACCGAAATGACGCAGGAACTGCGTGGCGCTCAGCTCTTTGCCGTCCTGCAGCTTGATCACCTCCGCCACGTCGCGGATAATCTCCACCACACGGCGGTCGTCCTTTTCGGAAAGACCATCTTGAGTGTAGAAGCCGAACTGTATCGTCTGTCCGGTGATGATGCGGCCGCTGTCGGGACGCAGTTTGCCGGTAATCATGTTCAGCAGCGTGGATTTGCCGATGCCGTTGGCACCCACAATGCCTATCTTCTCCCCTTTCTTGCACACGTAGCTGAAATCGTCGACAAGTGTCTTTCCGCCAATGCTTTTGGTGATGTTGTACATCTCCAGAATCTTACCCCCGATGCGCTCCGTTTTCACCGACAGCTCGGCTTTGCGTTCGTCGAAACGGCGGTGGGCTTTCTCCTCCAGCTCGTAGAAAGCGTCGATGCGGGCGCGCGACTTGGTGCCTCGTGCCTGAGGCATACGCCGCATCCAGTCCAGCTCGGTGCGGTAGAGGTTCTTGGCCTTCTCCACCTCGGCCTTCTCGGTGGCAATGCGTTCGGCACGTTTTTCGAGATAATAGTCGTAGGTGCCGCGATAGTGGTACATGGCGCCGTTCTCCAGTTCAAGGATGTCGCCGCACACCTTGTCGAGGAAATAGCGGTCGTGGGTAACCATCAGTATGCTGAGACTCTGTTTGGATAGGAACTCCTCGAGCCACTCTATCATATTGATGTCCAGATGGTTGGTAGGTTCGTCGAGGATAAGCAGGTCGGTGTCGTCGATAAGCACTTTGGAAAGGGCTATTTTTTTGCGCTCGCCGCCGGAAAAACTGCCCAGCGGCTTGTCGAAGTCCTTGATATCCAACCGAAAAAGTATCTCTTTGATACGGTTTTCGTAGCTCCACGCGTCGGTGGCGTCCATCTGGTTGATGGCGTGCTGCAGGGCATCCTCGTTGGCCTTGGAGTGCTCTTTTTCAATGTCTTTCAGCGCTTTTTCGTAAGTGCTTACGGTGCTCAGGTATTTGTTTTCGGAGGAATAGATGTAGCTGTCGAGGGTCTGCGCGGCGTTCATGGTGGGGTTTTGCGGCAGGTAGGCCACGCGTATGTCGTTGCGGAAGGTTATCTTGCCGTCGTCGGGAATCTGTTCGCCCATCAGTATGCTCAGCAGGGTGGATTTGCCCGTACCGTTGCGGGCTATGAGAGCCGTTTTCTGTCCGGCGTTGATGCCGAACGAGATATTGCTGAAAAGCTCTTTCTCGCCGTACGATTTGGAGAGGTTCTCTACTGTGAGTATGGCGTCGGACATGGTTGTGTTATTTTGCCAGCCAGTTGCGAGGGTTCTGGCATTCGTTCACTTTCCAAATCTGGAAGTTGAATTCGGCTTTACCTTCGTCGTTGGTATGCACGGTGCCGAGTTTCTGCTTGGTGGCCACCTTGTTGCCTTCCTTAACAGTTACGTTGTCCAAGTCGGTGTAAACGGTGATATAGTCGCCGTGACGCACCATAACCACTTTCTGCTGGTTAGGACCAGTAAACACTTTGGACACTTCGCCTTGGAACACGCTACGCACTCCGCCGCCCACGGAAGTCTGGATCTCGAGACCGTTGTTCATCACCTGTCCGCCCGAAGGATGGGTATAAACGCCGTATTCGCGCACCACCGAGGCTTTCTCCACGGGCCACGGCAACTTGCCTTTGTTGCTTTGGAAATCCTTGGACAGAGCCTCCTCCTGCGGAGTGAGGGAGAGTGTGTTCGACGAGGCTTTCGAGGATGTTTTCGAGGTGGTTCCCGAAGTGCCTGTCTTTCCGCCCTTGCCGGTGCTGGCGGTCTGTTTCTTCTTGGCTTCCTGTGCCTTGCGTATCTCTTCGTTTATCATGCGTTGTATCTGCTGCTGCAGCTGGCGAGCCTGTTTTTCCTTGGTTTTCAGCTGAGCCTGAAGGTCTTGGGCTTTTTTGTCGTAGCCTTTTATCGTCTGCTCTTTCTGTTTTTTCTCGTTGTTGAGCTGTTTTCTGTTGGCCTGTTCCTGGGCAAGGAAACCGGCCTGCTCGTTTTTCTGCTGTTCGAGGGTTTTGGACACGTCGTTCAGGCGGTTCTGCTTTTCGGCGATGAGGTCGGCCTGATACTTGCGGTAGTTGCTGTACTCGCGGAAATATTTGCGGTGCAGGTAGCGGTCGTTGAAATCCTTGGAGTCGTAGATAAGGTTGAGTCGCGAGAGGTAGATACGTTCGCGGTACAGCGCTCGGATAATCTTGGCGTACTCGGTTTTCATGCTGTCTATCTGTCCGCGCAGCGTGCGTATGGAGTCTTGGGTGACGGAAATTTCCTGGTTGATGATGCCCAGCTGCGAGTTGATGTTGTTTATCAGTTTCTCACGTTCTTTGATTTTCTTGTTCAATGCGTTGAGCTGTTTGGAGGTGAGCTTTTTGTCGGCGCGCACCGACGAGAGGTCTTTGTTCAGTTTCTTGATTTCCTTCTCTATTTTTGCTTTTTCTTTCTCCAACGAGGAACGGTTTTGCGAAAAAGCGCCGCCTCCGACGCCCAAAAATATGAGCAGAACGGATGCAGCCACGACATATCTAAATGATTTACAGCCCATTGTCTTGAAATAATATATAAAAAACAACGTTCAAAGTTAAGAAATAACCTTGAACGTCGTCGGTTTTTCGCCAACTATTTTTCAATACAGCGATGTTTATTTCTTTGCCGTAGTGTCAGACGGCGTGTCATCCTGTTGTTGTACTGGTTGCACATCCAACGATTCCTTGGGTTTCTCGCGAGTAACCTTATCGTTCTGCTGAACCACCAGCCAAGTTGTGTCGTAGCGCACCATCATTATCTGGGCGTCGCTTTCTTGTTTTGGATTGGAGGAGTGGAAACTCACAATGGCGGTATCGCCGAAGATTTCTGTATTTTTAATAGTTACCACATTGGGGAGCAACGAGTCGATAAGCTCCTGGGACATGTGCGGCAACACAAAGGTCTCTATCTGGTTCAACATTGGCATAAATTCAGGAGAGACATATTGTCTTGCCTCGTCGATGCGGAAATTGGTCTCGGCGTCGAGGTAGGCCTGCGCTATGCGTTCCACCTCGCTTTTCTCACTGTTGCAGGAGAAAAACAGCACTGCAGCCAGTATAATTGATAAATATTTGCTTATTTTCATATATCAACAATTGTTTTGGGCAAAAAAAACTCCCCTATTTCGAGGGGAGTTTTATTCTTTGCTTTACGAAATGTTTATTTTGCAACGACATCAGCGGTAGCAAAAGTGTTGTTAATCATAGCTTTGGAAGCGGGAGGAGTGGCCAATTGCATATTGCTAACAGTTACGCTGCAGTTTTTAGCATCGATAACATTGTCGGGGTTACCGTCTTCGTCGTTGTCACCCCAGTATTTTTCAGGTTCTATCATACCGACATTAGCGGCGAAACCAACCTTCATTGTGGAAGCGTTGTAGTTGAAGTTTGTCACTGTGAGAGTGCCTTGAACCGAAGGAGCGAAAGTATAGTCATAAACAGTGAACTGCTGTGAGCCGTCAGAGCTTTGGAGGTAGTTTTCACGAATATGGCCGGGGTTGGTGGCATAGTTGTTGTAGAACTGTCCTATGCCGTTGTTGCTTTCACCTTCGGAGTTTTCAGCCCAGAATCTCATCTGAAGAGCGGGGAAAGAACCCGATGTGCCTTCGATTTTCTGAAATACGCGGAAAACGATGAAGGGTTCTCCGTTGTTTTCAACGTAATAAGCGTAGTTGTAACCGGAGCTTTCGGGTGACCAAGACTGACCGTCGAAATTAACAGTCATCGAAGTGCTTCCGCCGTTACCACCATCGCCGGTGTCACTGCCATTGTCGTCGTTGTTTTCATCGCCGCAGGATGCAAATCCTACGCAAAGAGCTGTTGCCAAAAAGGCAATTCCGAAAAATCTAAAATACTTTTTCATTTTTTGTGTTTTTTTGAGTTATACTTGATTTTTGTTTAATTTCATTTGAATTTACAGTCTGCAAAATTACACTTTTTTTTGTTACCAACAAAAATAATCTGCATTTTTTTTCACAATCTTTTCAACAAACGTCGTTGAAATCAATAAAAATCAACATGTTGGACAAGCAAGATTCTCGTCTGTCAACAATCCAAACAACACAATTTTATATCATCAGAGAATATTTGAGCAACAATAAAAAAACTCCCGTTTCAAATAAAACGGGAGTTTTTATTTAAATGACCAATATCATTATAGTCTGCTATAAGAGACAATTTCGCCTTTTTTAGTCAGGTTTTGATTAAAACGCTTTTGGGGATCAACCATACTCTTGCTTTGAGGCATTTGGTCATCGGTCTGGAATTTGTAGAAATAGTAAGTTACAGTTGCTGTTCTGGGATCTGCTACTCCGCCTGTTGCATCATTGAAGTTGAGCATTTTAACAGTCACTTTTGCTGTAACGAGCTTTCTCAAAGCATTGTAATTGAACTTAGAAACTTGGATTTCACCACAGGTATTGGGACCGCCGTAGAAATAGTCTCCAACATTGAAAGTATCTTTATCGCCAGAACCATAAGTTACTACAAGAGTGTCCCACTTGGGGGTGTTCATATACCAAGTCAAATACGGGTTCAAATGTTCACCAGTTGCGAGGTCGGCCACAAGTCTTGTCTGGGGCAGAGTAACGTATCCACCGCCTTGATCGGCTTTAGCTCCAACAAAGTTGATAGCCCAGATACCACCGCTTGCAGGAATTTCGTAGTATTTGTTGACGTAAGGATATTCCAAGAGAATAGTATAGTTAGTATCTACATCTTGTACTTGTCCTTGGAAACTCACTTTAACCTGACCGGCATCCATTCCTTCAAAAGGATTTTCTTCGGGATCATCCGGATCATCGGGATCATCGGGATTGTCAGGATTGTCGGGATTGTCATGCTGCTGTTCCTGAGCAGGTTCGTCTTTGTCACCGCAGGAAGCGAGACTCATTGTCAAGGTTGTTGCTAAAAGCACCAAGCCTAATAATTTAAAGCACTTTTTCATCTTTTTTCGTATTTAAAAGTTAGTTATTTAATTATTTCGTCTAATTTAGACACCAAAATTACACTTTTTTTTCGATACCACAATAAAAAAAATCATTTTTAGTTATTAACAGCGGATAGTTTAATTTGCAAAACGTTATAAATATGATATTTACAAAGACTTTAAAAATTAAAACTTTTTTTCTCGCAACGGCGTTTTTTCTCGTATTAGGGTGCAATTCTGTGCCTGTTCCCGCACAAAAAATCACCGTCGGGGCGGAACAAATGGAAAAATATCTGCCTTTGCTCGAAGGCAAGAAGGTGGGACTTGTGGGCAACCAAAGTTCCCTTGTCGGCACCACGCACCTGCTCGACACTCTTATCCGGTGCGACATCAGCGTGGCGGCAATTTTCTGTCCCGAACACGGTTTCCGCGGACAGGCCGAGGCAGGCGCACGTATCAACGACGGCACCGACCCGCAGACGGGCATACCCATCATCTCGCTCTTCGGCGCCAACAAAAAGCCGCAACCAAAGCAACTCAAGGGCATCGACATAGTGGTGTTCGACATCCAGGACGTGGGGGCGCGGTTCTATACCTATATCTCAACCCTGCACTATGTGATGGAGGCCTGCGCCGAGAACGGTGTACCTCTGCTGGTCCTCGACCGTCCCAACCCCAACGGTTTCTACGTCGACGGCCCCGTGCTCGACACCGCCTACCGCTCGTTTGTGGGCATGCATCCCGTGCCCATAGTCCACGGCATGACGATAGGCGAATACGCCCAAATGATAAACGGCGAGAAATGGCTGAAAAACGACGTGCAGTGCGACCTTTCGGTGATAAAGATGCTAAACTACACCCACGACAGCCTGTACCACCTGCCCATAGCCCCTTCGCCCAACTTGCAGACCGACAATGCCATACTGCTCTACCCCAGCCTCTGCTGTTTCGAAGGCACAACCATCAGCGTGGGACGCGGCACCCCCACCCCGTTCGAGATTATCGGCTCGCCCACCTACTCCGACAAGAGTTTCTCCTTCGTGCCCAAACCCATCAAAGGGGTGAGCAACAACCCACTACACAACGGCAAGACCTGCTACGGCATCGACCTGCAGAAAGCCGGCGCGGAGATAGTAAAAACCAAACGCCTCAACCTCGGATATCTGCTTACGATGTACAAAAAGTGCGACAAAAACAGCTTCTTCCTGAAAAACAACTTTTTCGACAAACTGATGGGCAACAGCGAGTTGCGCAAGCAGGTGAAACAAGGTCTGACCGAGAAACAGATCCGCGAGTCGTGGGAACCCGCCCTGTCGGAGTACAAGACAATGCGGGAGAAGTATCTTTTGTATGAGTGACTAGTGATTAGTGATTAGATTAGTGGACTGTTTAATTGTTTAATTGTTTAATTGTTGAGTTGTTGAGTTGTTTAACTGACAACTGAATACTGACAACTTAACAAATCCGAATTTCACATTGCGGTGTTTATAAAAACAACGTCTCCCCCATTCCTATACTATATATTATAAGTATTTTCGTATTTTGGAATAAAACAAGTTACTGATATGCAAAATACTAAGTTTCATATAGTTGCATTGTGCGCTATATTGCTGGCACAGGTGGCCGTTGGCCAAAGTTCGCAGTCGTTGGACGCCCAGCGGACCGAATTCCGCCGTGCCAAAGACCTTTTCGAGAAAGAGAAATACTCGTCGTCGCAGCACGCTTTCGAGAAATACATACTCAATAACCAGAACAAGAACGACGACAACCTTGAGTCAGCCTATTTCTACAGCGCCGTATGCGCCCAGCTGCTGTCGAACCTCGACGCACGGATGAAACTGGAGGAGTTCATACGGATGTATCCGCAGAGCGCCCACGTGAATATGGCACACCTGTTTCTGGGCAACCATTTCTACTCCGAACGCGACTACAAGAGCGCCCTCGAGCAGTACCGCATGGTTGACGAGTCGCTGATAGAGTACGGCTACCGCTCGGAATACGATTTCAAGATGGGCTACTGCCTGTTCCAGACCGGCGACACCAAGAACGCCAAATCGCATTTCGCCCGCCTGATGACCGGCAAATCGAAATACGCCAACTCGGCGCTATACTACTACGCCCACATACAGTACGAGGAGGAGAACTACGACCTTGCCCTCGCCAATTTCCAGAAACTGCAGAACGACAAGAAATTCGCCAAGATAGTGCCCTACTACATCGCACAGATCTACTATTTCCTCGACAAGGACGACGAGCTTATCAAGATGGCTCCCGCTCTGATTGAGAAATCGAGCGACGCCCGCAAGGCCGAGATACAGCAGATGGTGGGCGAGGTGTGCTACCGCAAAGGCGAATATGCCGAAGCCCTGAAATACTACAAACTGGCCAACGACGTGGCACAGCAGAACAACTACTACCAGATGGGATTCTGCCACTACCAGCTGAAACAGTACGAGAAAGCCGTCCCCTATTTCGAACATTACACCACCGAGAGCGACAGCGTGGCGCAGAACGCCCTCTACCACCTCGCCGACGTGTATCTCAAGATGGGCAAGAAAAACGAGGCCCGCTCGATGTTCCGCCAGTCGGCAGACATGCAGTTCAACGAAAAGATAAAAGAGGACGCCCTCTACAACTACGCCAAACTGTCGTGCGAGATAGGCGGCGCACCCTACAACGAGTCGATACTGATGTTGCAGAACTACCTCAAGCAATACCCCAAGACCAGCCACAAGGACGAAATCAGCGAGATACTGACATCGCTCTATTTCTCCACCCGCAACTACCGTAACGCATTGGAACTCATTGAAAAACTGCCCAACAAAACCCACTCGCTCAACCAAGCCTACCAGCGCATAGCCCTCAACCGAGGCATAGAGCTGTTCAACGAGAACAACATCACCGACGCCACCGAGCTTTTCACCAAAGCCATCAACATCAACGCACAGCCGAAGACCACCTCCGACGCCTACTACCTGCGCGGCGAGAGCTACTACCGCAAACGTCAGTACCAGTCGGCAAAAAAAGACCTCGACAAATTCTTCGTCACCTCGTCGGCCGAACAGTCGGACTACTTCAAACAAGCCTCGTACACACTGGGTTACACCAACTACAAGCTAAAAAACTACGCCACCTCCATCGAGCAGTTCAAGAAATTCATCAACTCCGCCGACAAGAGCAACGACAAACGTCAGATCGACGACGCCAACAACCGCATCGGCGACGGTTTCTATGTGCAGAAACAGTTCGACAACGCCATCACATATTATAATAAGGTGATAAACAACCGCGGTCTCGACGCCGACTACGCCTGCTACCAGAAAGCCATGTCGTACAGCGCGTTGAACAAATACGACGAAAAGATAAGCACCTTGCAGACACTGCTTCGCAGCTACCCCAGCTCCGACCTCGCACCTTCGGCAAGTTTCGAGATAGCAAGCACTTACCTGCTCAACGACGACAACGAGAAAGCCCTTGCCGCCTACCAGAGTTTCCTCGCCAACTACCCGTCGAACTCCCTTGCCAAAGAGGCGTTGCTGAAAACGGGTATCATCTACTACAACACCCAGCGTGAAAAAGAGGCCCTTGCCGCCCTCGACGAAGTGCTGAAGAAATATCCCGGCACCGCCGAGTCGCGCGACGCCATGCTGGTGGTGAAAAACATCTACTCCGACCAAGGACGTATCAACGACTATATCGACTACGTGCAAAACTCCACCAACGTGGTGATTTCCAACGCTTCGCAGGATTCGATGACCTTCATCGCTGCGGAGAACTTCTATTTCGGCGACGAGAAAGAGAAAGCCATCGCCGGACTGCAGAACTACCTCAAGCGTTTCCCCCGCGGACTGTTCGCACTTTCGGCACACTACTACCTTGCCGACTGCCTCGACCGCTCGGGCAAAGCCAACGAGGCCCTGCCCCATTACGAATATGTGGCAAAACAGGCCAAGTCGCAATACACCGAGACATCGCTGCTGCGTTCGGCACAGATTTCGTACAACGAACGTAAATACGAGGAATCCAACAAATTCTTCGGCCAGCTGGCCAAGACCGCCGAGTCGGGCAGCAACATACAGCAGGCCAAGATAGGGCTGTTGCGCACCTATTTCCTGCTCAGCGACTACGAGAACACCGTGAAAGCCGCCAACGCAGTGCTGGCTTACGAGAAAATCACCGCTCAAGAGAGCGAGGAGGCCACCTACTACAAAGCCCGCTCGCTGTACAACCTCAAGCGCTACGACGACGCCATCGCCGTTTACCGCACCCTGCAGAACGCCGACAATGGTGAGTACGCAGGCGAAGCCAACTACCGCGAGGCAGAGCTTTATTTCAACAACAAGGACTACACCAGCGCCGAGAACGCCATCGAGGAATCCACCTCCAACCCGCGCAGCGACTACTGGTCAGCAAAGACTTTCATACTGTGGGCAGAGATTTTCTACATCAACGGCAACAGCCTGCAGGCCAAACAGACTCTGCAAAGCATAATCGACAACTACGACGGACCGGACCTTGTGGAGGAAGCCACACAACGTCGCAACGAGATTATCCAAGAGGAGAACGCCATAAAAGAGGCTGAAGCCAACAACAACGCCGAACAGCACGAAGAAGAGATTAGCGTTGACGAGAACTAACAAATCACAAAGCATCAATTGTTTACACAACAATATAATAACCACCGAGTTATGAGTAAGACAACGAAAACAGCAAAAGCGATAGTCATTGCCACAGCATTGTGCGCATTGGGAACAACCAGCATCGCCCAGACCAAGGACACCAACGTTTACAACGAGAAAGTGGTGGTGGTGGGCTCCTTCAACCCCGTTCTGCAAAACGCCGACAAGCTGAACATCGCGCCAAGCATCAACGACACCGCCACTATGACGCCAGAGTACAACTACGCCATCGAGTCGCGACGCATATACAGCCTTTACATGCCCGAAAGCATCAAGCCTGCTCGCATCAAAGGCGAGCCCACCTCGAGGCTGTACCACAACTACATAAAGCTGGGATTCGGCAACTACTGCACCCCCTACGCCGACATCTACTACAACAGCACCCGCAGCAAGGACCTGAACTACGGCGCCAGAGCCTACCATAAATCGTCGTGGTGGACGCTGAAAGACTACGGCAAAAACCACAGCTCCAACACCGAGGTGGACATCTTCGGCAAGAAAATATGGCCCAAGAACAGCCTTTCGGCCAACGTATTCTACAACCACGACTACAACCTCTACTACGGTTTCACCGACAGCTTGTGGCAGACCTTCGTGCCCGAAACAGAACCCGAGAAACCTGACTACTCGCAATACTACAACACCATCGGGCTGAAAGCCGATTTCCGCAGCACCAACATGGACTACCACAAGCTGAACTACGAGGCCAATATGCTGCTGGTGAACCAGCACGACAAATACGCCTCCAACGAGCTGCGTTTCGCCGTTGACGCCGACGCGCACTACGGCTTCACTTTCTGGGGCACCGAAAAACAGATTCTTGGACTCACCTTCCAAATTGGTCACTACCGCAACAGCGGCGACAGCACCCTGTTCCCCATGCAGGCCATCGACACGGTGATAAACCCCAACGCAGCCATCCCCAACTACGTGGGCAACACCACGATAATAGCAGGTCAGCCATATTTCCTGTTCAAAGCCTTCGGTTTCCAGATGAACATCGGACTGAAATTCGCTTGGGCCAACAACGACGGTTTCAAACTGTTCCCCAACATCACCGCTTCGCAGTCGCTTTTCAACGACATACTGCACCTCACCGTGGGCATCAACAGCGATTTCATCCACAACAGCTGGCAGAGCCTCCGTGTGGAGAATCCCTTTATCGGTCCGCGCTGCGAGACACAGAACACCAGTTATAACAAACTCTTTGCCGAAGCGAAATTCAATTTCACCAAGAAATTCAACGCCTACGCCGGAGTTTCTTATACATTATATAAACAACTGCCTTTCTTTATGTTAGACACCCTGTACCAGCTCAACAACGTGTATAAGAGCATATACGCCGACGCCAACGTACTGAACATCACGGCAGGAGCAGCATACCACCTCGACGAGCGTTTCTCGTTCGGACTCAAGGGCAACATCTACAGCTACAACATGAAGGAAGGTTTCATCGAAAAGCCGCTCTACAAACCCGGCTGGGACGCTTACCTGACGGCTGCCTACAACTACAACAACAAATTTTACGCCCGTTTGGAGACCGGTCTGCTCGGCAAGATGAAAGGCCTCAACCGCGTGGGCAACAAGCTGGAAGAAGAGGAGATTGGTATGAAATACGGCGTCCATCTGGATATGGAATACCGTGTAACCAAAGCCCTGTCGTTCTTCGCCGATTTGGACAACATCGCATACCAGCGTTACTATTTCTGGAGCAACTACCCGTCGAAACGCATACAGTTCCTGCTCGGACTTACCTACACCATACCCGTGAAGTAACATTTAAAACGCGAATTTCCATTTAAAAAAACACAAATTGCCATATAATTAACCATAAATCATTGAGAGACAAAAAAATTTTTGAATAATTCGTAGCAATTACATGTAAAAAAAGTCAAGCAATTTTTGCGTCAACAAAACGACACAATAATTCAGATAAAATTCACGTTAAAGAAAGATGAAACGAATCATATTATCATTTTTGGCAACGACTTTGGTCTGCCTCAATTTAAACGCACAGAACATGAACAAGAAAGCACTTGTGGTTTATTTCTCAGCCACCGGCACCACGGCTACTGTGGCTAACACCATCGCACAGGCGGTAAACGCCGATATTTTCGAGATAGAGCCGGCAGAGGCGTACACCGCCGAAGACCTCGACTGGACCAACAAAAAATCGCGCAG
>JAEEGH010004423.1_pt1 | contig 36118 bp, 25 predicted proteins | sample 9134181 | NCBI WGS metagenome assembly JAEEGH01 (sample SAMN16246544, study PRJNA631951) | gut metagenome | biome: gut microbiome; feature: rumen; material: DP-attached | host: Bos | place: Iran: Karaj | collected 2018-10
GAATCTCGGGTTCCGCCTTGATGTTCTCTTTGGTGTTCCTTTGTTAAAAGGTTCCTTGCCTCGCGCCGCTTCTCAGTGGCGCTGGTCTTGTGCTGGCCTCAGACTTTCAAAGAACTTCTCGCTTTCTACCCTCGTTACTCCCCCTCGTTCCTTCCGAAAGCGGGTGCAAAAGTACTACCTTTTCCCGAATTGGCAAGCACTTTTTTCATCTTTTTTCGAAATATTTTCTATGTGATTGAATATTAGAGAGAAAAAGTTGATGAATTATGAAAAACAAGCACTTTTTAGCACCTTATTAATATAATAAAAGGCGGAAATCAGGGCAAAAAGGCGTCTTCAATATGGTTAATAATGGGGTCTTCGTCCTGAAAAACTATCGAAATAATGTCGAAACGCGTGCCAAGATCTAGCTTTTTTTCGAAAAGATAGGCGTTGGCGGCAGATATCAAACGAGATTGTTTCTGCCGCGTGACAGCGGCATCAGGTTCCCCATATTCATCAGACTGTCGTGTCTTCACCTCGACAATAACCAATTCCTTGCCCTTCTTGGCGATGATATCAATCTCCTTATGGATATTGTGCCAGTTGCGCTCCACAATCTCATAGCCCTCCCCTATGAGATAATGTACGGCTATCTCCTCTCCGAGCTTCCCTAATTCGTTATGCTTGGCCATGACCTTCAATAATTATAGCCTTTTCCCAGCTTCATCTTTTCTGTCTGATAATGACCGAGATAAACAAGTCCAAGATTACCGTCGATGGCGATTTCGTCGCCCATCTTCAGCGGATGGCCATTGAGTTGGCCGAACTCATCGTCAACATCGACTTCGAGTCCGTCACAACTCACCACACACACCTTGCCTAGGCGGACTGCGGTGACCGCAGCATGTGAGGTGGCACCGCCACGAGCTGTCAAAAGACCATCACAGTCAAAGATCATACCGATGTCATCGGGAACAGTGTCGGGGCGAACGAGGATGACTTGGCTATCAGGATGCTGTTCGCGCAAAGTCTTGATTTGATTGGCATTGAAGGCAGCCAAACCATTCATGGCACCGCCACCTATGCCCATACCATGGCCAAGCTGGTGCATCTCGTCAGGCGACTGCACAAAGGCCGTCTTCTCTTCTTCGGTCTTGAGGTCTTGGTCGCGAATCTGAAGGATATGGAAGTCCTCAGGCTTGTCGCTCTCGAAGGTGAACTCCATCTCCTGCGGGCTGTAACCAAGATTTTCGGTAAGCTCAACTGCGATGGAATAAATCTTCTTGTAGATATCAGGCAGCAAAGTCTGCATCGATGGGCCTTCCAGTCCGGCAGCCTTGCGCTGGGTCTCACCGATAGGCAGGGGCTTGACCAAACCGCCAACAATATCTTCACCTTGGCTACGCATGGTGAAGTCGCCGTAAAGGTGCACACCTGGACGCTCCCGGTGAGGGTTCTGAGTGAACACCACACCAGTGCCCGAGGTCTCACTGCGGTTACCAAAGATCATCTGTTGTACGATGACCGCGGTACCCCAATTCTCGGAGATGCCGAGATGACGTCGATAGGCCAAGGCACGCTCGGAGTTCCACGACTCAATGACCATGTTGACACATTCAATGAGTTGCTTGAACGAGTCCTGCTCGAAGGCCACATCATGATCGGCGAGGATACGCTGATAAGACTGCGCCACCTCACGCATCTGATCAATGCTGAAATCGGCCTTCACCTTCACGTTGTTCTTCTGCTTGAAGGCGTTGATCTCGTCGTCGAACACATCGCGTTCGATGCCTTTGGCCATGCCCCAACTTTGCAGGAAACGGCGGTACGAGTCCCAAATGGCCCACGCCTTGTCGGGGTCAGTAGCAATGGCTTCCACCTGTTCGTCGTTAAGACCAACGTTAAGGAAGGTATCCATTGCACCAGGCATCGAGATGGCCGTTCCCGAACGCACCGACACAAGCAGCGGCATTTCAGGATTGCCGAACTTACGACCACTGATGCGTTCCAGCTCCTCGATATGCTTACGTATCATACCGTGGATCTCGGTGCGAAGCTCGGGGATGGTGTTGATGGTCTCGTTGCGGCGGAAGGTCTCAGTGGTGATGACGAACCCAGGAGGTACAGGCATGCCGTGCAGGTAAAGGTTCTTCAGGTTGTTTGCCTTGTTGCCGATGAAGACTTGGTTGTCCATCTTGGGCGTCCGCTCCCAGAACGGGCTGATCAGCATCTCCGAATTGTAGGTCATGATGTCGCTGATGAGCTTCTCGTTGAGGGTAGTCTCCATGTTGCGCAACGATGCCAGGATGCGGCCGATGAAGTTATCCAAGGGCTGCATCAAGAAGGCATCGGAGAGCAGATCACGGTGGAACTCCTCTGACTTCTTACTGATCAAGGCTGTCGTCTCACGTTCGTTGAGTTTCCCTTCGGGGTCGAAGAGTTGTGGAATGACAATCTTCAACGGATATTCATATGACTTGAGGAAGTATTTGATAATGATGCGGCGAACGTCTTCAGCGATGAACTGGAAGATGTTGATGTATTGCCCGAAGGAGAAGCTACGTGAAGTCAGCGAATAGCGCAACATGTCGAGTTTTTGGTTTAAGCTCTGGTTGGTGATGCCATCGAGCTCGAGACCGTTGCGGAAATACTCGAGGATCCTATAGATTTGGTTCAGGGTGCGTTCAGAGATATACTCGAGGTTGATGCTTTGCACCACCTTCTCCATAAGTTGGGTGGCCACACGTTCGAGACGGAAGGTCAGACCCATGGCTTCAAACTTGTTCTCACGATAGGTGCCATACATTGAAGGGATACCGATGGCGATATGGCGCTTGTGGTAGATATTCTCCCATCCTTCACTTTGTTCGGGACTGAAGATCACGCTCTTAAGCTTATCCATGAAGGCGTAGATCATGGTCAGCGACTTGCCGAAGTCTTTGGCTTTATACACCTTCTCGAACTTGTCGATCTCCTCATCAGGAATGAAGGGGAAGCTGCGCAACGAGCTGAAGATATTGACCGACTCGAAGCTGTATTTCTCACGAAGGTAGGCATAAAGGTCGCGGGTGTCCATTAAGCGGGCACGCTCGCGTTGATACAGGTCGTCCTCCAATTCGAGGCGTCGGGCTGCAGAACCGATAAGGTTTTCGAAGTCATCACGCGAAAGCATCAGCACATCCTCAGGGTTAAGGCAGGATATCTCGCACATAGTCTGCACGAGATTATGGATTGGCACAAACCAAGTGCTTTCCTTGTCGATGCTCTCAAAGACATTGTTGGGCAGAATGGGCTTCAGCAAGTCGAGGTTGCCATCGCTCCAGAACTTGAACACATTGAAAGTCAAGCCAATAAGTGTGTTGTTACTCTCGGTATGCACCTGTTTACGAAGGAAATGCACCAATTTATCCTGACGGCCTGAGATCTCGTCCATATTGGTGGTCACGTTACGGATCTCGCCCTCGGCGCCAATCTCGTTGAAATAGACGGGGAAGATGCGCGTCAGCTGCTTTACCTTTTTATAATAGGGCGTGATATTGGAGTTCAGCACCTTGGTGATCTCGCGCTGGAAGAGGTCGGTATCACTTAGGAAAATGCCGCCCAGCTTCAAATTGACAATCAAGGCGGAGAGCAGCTTGTCCATCGGTGTTGTTGCATGTTCAATCAACTCCAGCCAAACGCGGATGTTCTTGATATGGTTCTCGTCCACCGAGAGTTGCCAATCCTCACCCACAAACACATTGCCTGGCGTGACGAAGCCGAAAGCGATGAGTTTCTTCTCAAAGTAGTTGACAATCTCCTTCTGCTCGGTCTGGTCGACGTCGATAATCTTCAGGCCTAATGTAAGCTGGAAGTCAAGCACGGCCGACATGTAATCAGCACGGAGTTCCTCGGCAAGGTCGAAGATGGTGTCGATGAAGGGTATCAGCTCCTCCTGGGGCATTTCGTCAACGGCATCGCGCATCATACGGTCCATGTTCCAGATAAGGCGCTCGCGCTGGTTCTCCATGCCCGGCAAATGAAGCAGGAAAAACACATAATGGAACTTCGTGATGAAATGCGGGAAGGCTTGCTCGGATTCGGAGAAACGCTTGGCTATCTGCTCAAAATGGGGCAAATCGGTCAGCTTAGCCCATGTATCGGCTGCCTCCAATTCCGCATTCAAACGATCGAAATAGGGTTTGCCGATCTCCTCACAAACCTTTTGGATTTCCTCATCGGCGAGCAACGACTTCTTGCTCTCCACCCAATTCTCCACCTGCGAGGTCTCTTGCCAATAGCGGTAGTTCTCTTGCAGCATCCTACGAAGCAAAGCGCAGACCGGTGCGTTGAAATGTTCGTCGTTAGCCACCTTGTCGAGGTAGCGGCCGGCATGCTTCGTGGCCAAGATGTAAATGTCCTTGTTGCTTTCAAAAGCATCGTTCAAGATATCGAAAACCAAAGTGATCAATTCAGTATGCTTTTGCGACTCTGAAATGACCTTATTGGCGAACTCCATCAAAGTGATGATGACATTGAGACGCAATTTGGCCGCCACTTCGGGCTTCAACAGGCTATGCATCATCTCCAAGGGGATGTGCAAAGCGTCGGCTGGGATGTCATCGCGAGTATAGAACCAGAAATCGTCCATGAGCATCTTGCGCAGCTCCTCAGTGACGAAGGTATGGTTAGATAAGGGATGGTGATATTCTGTGATGCATTCCTTGGCGCGTTTGTTGATGCCAAAATACTTGGCCGAAAGGGCAATAAACTGTTGGTGTTCCTCAGGGATGAAGATATCTTTGTATCTGGTCTGCTCCAGATTGGCCTCTAAGGCTTGTGATTTAAACGTTTCGGACATAATTGAAAAATAGATTTTGCAAAAATAGTGAAAAACGGCCGAAGTTTTCTTTAGAAATCGTATTTTTGCAGCTTCATTGTTAAAGAACAACATCTAAACACAAACCAATATGGAAAAGATTAAAGTAGGTATCAATGGTTTCGGCCGTATTGGCCGTAACGTGTTCCGCATCATCTGCGAACGTCCGAATCTGGAAATCGTGGGCGTCAACGACCTGACGAGCACCAAGGTGCTGGCCCACCTTTTGAAATATGACTCCACCCAGGGCAAGTTCCCCGGCACGGTGGAATACGATGAGACCGCGTTGATCGTCAACGGCGTGCGCATCCCCGTCACGGCCGAGCGCGCTCCGCTGAACATCAAGTGGGGCAAGACCCCTGATGTGGTGGTTGAGTCCACTGGTGTGTTCCGCTCGAAGGAAAGCAGCAAGGGCGGTTATGGCGACCACCTGAAGAACGGCGCCAAGAAGGTCATCCTCTCCGCTCCCTCGAAGGACGCTATCGACGCCACCGTCGTGGTCGGCGTGAACAACAACGACCTGACCGACGAGGTGGAATGCGTCAGCAACGCCTCTTGCACCACCAACTGCCTGGCTCCCGTCGCCAAGGTCTTGAACGACCGCTTCGGCATCGAGCAGGGTTACATCACCACCATCCACAGCTACACCAACGACCAGGTCATCCTCGACGGTCCACACAGCGACCTTCGCCGTGCCCGTAGCGCCGCCATGTCGCAGATTCCGACCACCACGGGTGCTGCCAAGGCCGTGGGTATCGTCATCCCCGAACTGAACGGCAAACTCGACGGTATCGCCGTCCGCGTTCCTACGCCCACCGGTTCACTCGTCGACCTCGTCTGCACGCTGAAGACAGAAGCCACGAAGGAAGAGATCAACGCCGCCATGAAGGAAGCCGCCGAAGGCCCGATGAAAGGTGTGCTCGAATACACTGAGGACCCGATCGTGAGCTGCGACGTCATCCACAATCCCCACAGCAGCATCTTCGATGCCCAAAGCACGATGGTGATGGGTAAGATGGTGAAGATCATGTCGTGGTACGACAACGAATGGGGTTATTCCAACCGCATGGTCGACCTCATTGAGATGATGAAGTATTGATTCTTCAAACCATACGCATGAAAAACGGACGGCAACGCCGTCCGTTTTTTTTATTTCACTATGGTGATTGAGCCTTGTAGATGCAACGACTCCTCCCCTGTCACACCCACGTAGGTGATATCCGTGACATAGAAATAAGTACCAGGCGGACAGTCCATCTTGGTCTGCTTGCTCTTGCCGTCCCATTGGATGAGTGGGTCATCGGTGTCAAAAAGGATATTGCCCCAACGGTTGAAGATGACCGTCTTGGCACCCGTGATCAGCGACAATCCTGTCACCTTAGGTTCGAAGACGTCATTAAAGCCGTCGCCATTGGGTGTGATGACATTGGGCAAGGTATAGGAGAACTCCTCCGTGGGCTCCTCATGGCCAATACGCACCGTCTTGATGGCAGAGTAATTGACCAATGGATGCAAAACGCCCTCAATGGTATAATGTCCGAAGGTACGGACATAATAACGATAGGTTTCGTCGCTCTCCACGTCGGTATCGGTGTAGGCCATACCCGTCACAGTGGCAATTCTCACGAAGCGACCGTTCTCTTCCTTGAAGACCTGTGTGCTGTCCACAATCCAAGGTACAGCTTCGGTCCACGACAGGTTAGCCTCTTCATTGAAGCCATTGGCCGAAAGCATGACAGCCGAGGCCGTAGCACTCGTCCCCATCAATTGTTGTTGTGCATCGCGCATCTCCACTTTGTAAACCAACGTATTGGCTTCTGACAAATCAATATTGGCATCAAGGAAGGTCGTGTCGGTACCTTCGTAAACGACCGACGTCTCACCATTGAGAATGCGGGTCAAGGAATAGGAGAATGGCGCGACATACTGCTCGTCAATCTCTTTGGGTTCAGCCCAACACGTCACGACATGACCAGAGACGAGGTCGATGCTGTCGTTGGTGACATGGGTCATCAGCGGGCAGTCATTCTTCAGCATGACACAAGCGGCGTCGCTGACGATGCTCAAGGCGCCATCGGGGAACTGGGCCAAGACACGGTATTCGTAAGCCATGCCTTGAGGCAAATCCAAGTCTGTATAACTGGTTGCCGCGACATTATTCAACGTCGTCAATAGTTGGTACCCCTCTCGGATGCCTGTCTCACAAGGATCGGGCTCATAACCATCACATCCCGCTTTACGGTAGACCAACAAAGCCACGGCATTGGGGCAAGGATAAGGCATCCACGATAGCGTCGCGTCATGGCCATGCACTTCCGCAGTGAGGCCCTGAATCTTGGGAGCCATCACATTGATGGTCACCGTCTTGACATTGGTAAGGCTTACAGGGGTGTCATCATCCTTAGCATGGATGACCACCTGATAGGGTGTGTTACGGATATGGGCATAACTGGTGTTCCAAACGAACTCCATCTGAGGATTCAAGCCTATGGCCGTCTCAGGATTGAGCACGGCGGGGCTGACCGCCACCTCGAAAGGTGCACCCGACGCGGTAAGAGTGACTTGGTTGCCATCGGGGTCGGAGGCAGAGATTACAAAGCCCAGCTGTTCGCCTGCCACGAGGCAATAGAAGTCGTCGCACTGTATCTCAGGAAGGTTGTTGCTACAAGCCGAAATCAGGATCTGCATATCACGAATCACCGAACCCACTTTCACTCCATGGCGCCATTCCTCTACCATAAAGGCCACATTGTATTCGCCTTGCAACAAAGGATTCTCCCAGCGCAGCTCACCCGTAACAGGATCTATCTCAAAACTATGCGATGCCTCAGGAAAAGAATAGCCTGGAATATCCAAGCCATCCAAGCCCTTGCAGTTTATCAGTTTATAGCTCAAACTATCGCCATCGGGATCGTAGGCGGAAGGATTGTGCAAATAGAGTTTGCCCACACAGCCCTTGTCGACGGGTGCATTAAGCAGTTGTACGGAGTTGTTGTAGCCCAAGAAAGGATTGATGACCAGTTCTGTCTCGATATGCATAGGCACCATCACCGAGTTGGGCACATTGATTACGCCAAAGTTACGGTTGGCATCCTCCATGCTGATGGTGTAGGACCCCGAAGACGAGAAGTTATGGATCTGCTTGTATACATTCAGCGTGTAGTCATCGCCAAGGTTTTGCATCACCACACGGGGAATATATTCCTCGTTGCCGTCGCCCCATTGTACTAACAGGGAGTCGCGCTGCAGACCCGCGGGACTAGGTGTGTAGGTATAACAAGTCAGCGTAAACTCATAGGCATTGCCACCGAGCCACGTGTAAGTGATTTCTGCGGCACGCTGGTGCGTCGCCCTTGCAGTGAAGGCGAAGCAAAAGACCATCCCCAATATGAGCATCAGTTTACGCATCATCGAACCACCATTTGAGAATGCAAATGTAGTGTTTTTTTCTGAAAGCGGCTCTTCGGCGGGCTCAGAGACCGCAAAAAAAAGCACCCGCGACTGCGGATGCTTTTTTCATTCATCGACATGCAAAGATTATTTGTTCTTCAGCAAGTCGCGGATTTCGGTAAGGAGTTCTTCCTGTGTGGGGCCAGCGGGAGCGGCGGGAGCCGGTTCCTCTTTCTTCTTCAGCGAGTTGAGGCCTTTCACCACCAAGAAGATGCAGAAGGCGATGATGATGAAGTCGAAGATGACCTGAATGAAGTTACCCCATGTGAGGGCCAGTTCGGGCTTCACAACGTTTTCACCTTCCATGACGGCTTCACGGATCACCCACTTCCAGTCAGTGAAGTTGAGGCCACCCGTGACAGCACCGATGAGCGGCATGATGATGTCGGACACCAATGAAGTAACAATCTTGCCAAAAGCGCCGCCGATGACGACACCAATAGCCATGTCCATCACGTTGCCTTTAACGGCAAACTCTTTGAATTCTTTGAATAATCCCATTGCAATTCGTTTTTAATGGTTGAACAATAATGATTTGATTGCAAAAGTAGGGATTAATTGAATTGATGCAAGAAAAAAGTTGAAAAATTAGAACTCCGAGGTGAAATGGAACTCAATGTCGGGATACTTCTCCATAGCCATCTGGAGTGCATAAGGCGACTCGGCCAAGAACACATCGCGGCCGTCCTTGTCCTCCGCAAGATTGAGGCCTTTACGCATCTTGAAATCGGCGAGTTGCTCCTCATTGTCGCTCGTGATCCATGCAGTCTTGTAAAGCGAGATGGGCTCATAACGACAGGAGGCGTTGTACTCATGCAGCAGGCGGTATTGGATGACCTCAAACTGCAGCTCACCCACCGTACCGATGATCTTACGGCCCGTCATCTTACCCGTGAAGAGTTGCGCCACACCCTCATCGGTCAGTTGTTCCAAGCCTTTAGCCAACTGCTTCGACTTCATCGGGTCAGCATTCTCCACATAACGGAACTGCTCGGGCGAGAAACTCGGGATGCCTTTGTAGTTGAGGATTTCGCCTTCGGTCAAGGTGTCGCCGATCTTGAAGTTGCCGGCATCATACAGACCCACGATGTCGCCCGGATAGGCCTCTTCCAACACCGATTTCTTTTGTGCCATGAAAGCCGTGGGGTTAGAGAACTTCAGTTCGCGGCGCTGACGCACGTGGAAGTAGTTCTTGTTACGCTCAAAACGGCCCGAAACCACACGCACGAAGGCGATACGGTCGCGGTGGTTGGGGTCCATGTTGGCATGAATCTTGAAGACGAAGCCCGTGAACTTCTCCTCAGTCGGCTCGATGCGGCGTTCCACCGTGTCGCGACCAATCGGTGTAGGGGCAATCTCGATGAAGCAATCCAACAGTTCCTTCACGCCGAAGTTATTCAATGCCGAACCAAAGAACACGGGGCAAATGTCACCTTTAAGATAAGCATCGCGCGAGAAGTCGTCATAAACGCCTTGCACCAGTTCTGTCTCATTACGCAAAGTCTCGGCATCCTCGCCGATCATCTTATCCAACTCGGGATTGTTGAGGTCGTCGAAAGCGATGCCCTCGGTGATATGCTGCTTGTCGGAGTTGAAGAGATAGAGGCTCTTGTCGTAGATGCTGTACACACCCTTGAACTTCGGGCCCATGTTGATAGGCCAGCTCAGCGGGGTCAAACGTATGTTCAGTTTCTGTTCGATTTCGTCAAGCAGTTCAAAAGCATCCCTACCTGGACGGTCCATCTTATTGATGAAAACAATGATTGGGGTATTCCTCATGCGGCACACCTCGACCAACTTCTCCGTCTGTGACTCAACGCCTTTGGCGGCATCAATGACCACGATGACGCTGTCAACAGCAGTCAAGGTGCGGAAGGTGTCTTCGGCAAAGTCCTTGTGGCCAGGCGTATCCAGAATGTTGATTTTGATATCCTTATAGTCAAAGCCCATGACGGAGGTAGCCACGGAGATACCACGCTGGCGTTCAATCTCCATCCAGTCGGAAGTGGCTGTCTTCTTGATCTTGTTTGACTTCACGGCACCGGCCACCTGAATGGCACCGCCGTAAAGCAGCAGTTTTTCGGTCAAAGTGGTCTTACCCGCATCGGGGTGGCTGACGATGGCGAACGTCCTCCGCCTGTTGATTTCATCGATGAATGACATAAACTACGATTTCGATAAGGTGCTTAAAAAACAAAAGCGCAGGTCTTTTTGACTTGCGCTCTTGCGGTCCGGACGAGACTCGAACTCGCGACCTCCTGCGTGACAGGCAGGCATTCTAACCAAGCTGAACTACCGGACCAGCCTGAAAAAGAACTCTATTGCTTTGCTTTGCGGGTGCAAAAGTACAACCTTTTTTGAAACTGACAAGTTTTTTTCTTCAATTTTTTGAAATTTTTTCTGCAATATAATACAATATGCTGATTATTAACAAATTAAATAAACAACTACACTAAGGCTTGTCTAACACCAGGGCGCCATCACCAATAGTATAATAAGGTAAGGCGGCAGCATCGGCTTGGGCCACCCAACGTGTCATCAGATAACGAGGCACCGAGCCATCGATGAGCAACTGCTTCACATCATAGCTATTCACAATCGACTGGACATCGGGTTGCTGCTTACCCACAACCAACAAATAATCCACAGGCAGGCGATAAGAAAGACTATCGTGGTATCGCTGGCCATCCCAAAGCGCCAACAGCTTTCCTTCAAAGGTAATAAGGTTGGATTGCTTTCGCACGAAACCGTTTTCATAATCCTCCTCAAGGCCGATTGTTTCGGGCTGAGGTGAGAGATGCTGTTTCGTCCATGCGCCCCGCAGGCTATAATCCACCGTTGACACATCGCTCATCAAGGCAGAATCCGCCAAAAGCACATGCTCTCCTCCCCTCACAAAATCAACAGCCGTATGGTTGCGCAAACTGAAGAAGGTCATTCCTCTCTGGTTATCGGTTTTATACAAACGAATCGTCGTCGACACCATTACCACAAGCAATACTGACAGCAATGGGATGAACAAACGCCTATTGCGTGAAGCGACCATCAGGAGCAGAAGCAAAAAGGCCAGAAGCAGCATGGCAAATTCAAATTCGCTGACATACAATCCTTTAATTATGGAAAAAGGCAAGCTTTCCACCCACGAGACGAAGGCATTCATCACATACACTGCGCCCCACACCAGATAACCGACCAGCACATTGACATAAGGTATCCACGACACCAACAGCAGCACCATACCACTGATGATGACCAAAAACGAGATGGGTGTCATGAACAAATTGCTTAGCCAGAAATAAGAGGTAAACTGATGGAAATAAAAGAGCGTGAACGGTATTGTCGCCATCTGTGCCGCCAGCGCCACCGCCGTGATTTCCCAGGCCCTGTCAAGCAGTTTGTTTTTCAGATATATCAAGTTATAGATAGGCCTTTGCAGCACCACAATGCCAATAACAGCGGCATACGACAGTTGGAAGCCGATTTCAAACAGATTATATGGGTTGATGCAAAGCAAGACAAACGCCGAAGCGGCTATCGAGTTGATGACGAAGCCTTTTCTCCCTATCATCTCTCCTACTATCACAAAAGTGATCATCAAAGAAGCACGGAGTATGGAGGGAGACAGTCCAGCGATGAGGGCATAAAGCCATATCAAGACCAGCAAAATCACATGTTTCAGCGTTTTTTGCCATTTCTTGCGGTTAAGGAAACCCAGCAGAAAACTTGCTATCAAAAAGATGATGCCGACATGCATGCCCGATACGCAAAGGATATGCATGGAACCGGCTGCCACATAGTTTTTGCGAACTTCATCAGCAAGTTTGTCGTCATAACCCAACAAAATGGCAGCGGCAACCCCAAACTCATCATTGTCGAGGCCACTACGCTGAAGCGAAGCCAACAAAACGTCACGAAAACGATATGAGAAAGCATAGATGGGGTTAGCGTTATTCGTTTGCAAGTCCAGCCAGTCACCCTCTTTCAGATAGGTTTGCCCCGTGATGCCTTTGTGCATCAGGTAGGCACGATAGTCGAACTCTTCGGGATTCAAGGGAGGCGTCACCTCACGTATTGGAGCAGGAATGGCAATCAGATCGCCATAATGCAGCGAGAAAGCCGTATCGCTTTTGGGGAAATACGCCATCACCTTGCCCGTAACCGGCCTCGAAGGCATACTGTCGCCAAACTGGTACTCCAGGCTCAGCACCGCGCGAATTGAATTCGTTCGCTCTGTCGGGGCATCATAGATGCGGGCGACATAATATGTGGCTCCCTTCTCAAAATTGCGGTAATAATCCTTCTGGACTTCCGATTCGTGGACTTGCGTAATCGCGTATCCTGCCAAGACCAAATAGCAGGCCATCAAGACACCAAACATCCAATTGCTGCGGTAGTTTCTCAAAGCAAAAGCCATCACCGAGGCTAAGATGAAGAGCAGGGCTGCAACGGCGATAACCGTCAGTGGAGCAAGGCGAAATGCGGGGAGACAAACACAACACCAAATACCCAATGCGAAAGGAACCAGCATCCTTACGAATGGATATTTAGCGTAATCCGTCATAAATCAACGTGTTTTTACTTACCTTTCTTCATTTTCTGGTCGAAGGCGCAAGCATCCTTGAGCGGTTTGCGCAGTGGCATCAACAACGTCAAGCGGGCCTCCACATTCCCAAGATATCTCTTGCCGAGGGTCTCATGCTCAATGTCGCCCCATCCCTGAAACGGGACATCCTCATTCATTTCGTGCGAAGAGAAATTGTTCAAAACGCTGACGCCACACGAGAGGTCGAACTTCACAAAAAACTGGGTCTTATGAACCAAAAAACGAGAGCAGAGGCCCAGTCCTACCACTGCGCTGAGGTCATAAGGCTGGATGGTGGCATCCGTCAATTCGGTCTCATAGACCAAGGGCGGGAAACTTTCATCATCGTAGGTGCGCTCCCAACGCACATTGCCGTTCAGCCAAAGGTCAAAGCGTGGGGCCACATAGATATACGGACGCAAACGCTCACCATATCCAAAATAGAACGAAAACGGCATTCTGACTTCCACGGCGTTCATCCTCATGGCATAGTTAACACGGGCAAAGGTCGTCGTGGAATAACTGGTCAGAAACTCAGTGGCAAAGATCTCGTTGGTACCGCGCATGGCATACGACGCATCCAAGCCCATCGAAAAGCGGCGCATTGTCTTCCATTCCATGGCAAGACCGGCCGTCGGGCCCAGATAAGGGTTAAACAGCGCCTTTGAAACCGAAGTATATAGCATGTCATTGGCCGCAAAACTACCCGTTACTCCTACACTAAAAGCACTAGTGTTATTACATACAAAATTTCTGTTTTTCAACGGTTTGGCAAACTGCGCCTGCAGGGAAACCGCGGAAAGCAACACAAACACCAATATGACAAAGCATCTCCTCATGGCTTTATGGGGTTTGAGGGTTGACCAATGAATCGTTATACCAAGAGCATTGCTCAGCCAATCCATCGTGATCCTTGAAAATGAAGATGGTATTAGCGGGATAAACGGTAGGCGGTACTATGGAGTCATTGTATTTCAATATTTTATATCCATACATAAGATTCCTGACGCCACCGCTGGTAAGGGTTCCAGAGAGCAGCACCGCGTGCTCGGGATGACCTTCGGTTTGAGGTGCTTCATGGTAATAGACCGTGAAATCGTTGCCACGACCTGTAAGGAAGACAGGGGTGATTACCTTGCAGTAGATCTCCTCCGAACTCATGCTGATGTAATCGGCGATTTGGAGGTACTGCTGCCTGATCTTATGGTAATGCGTAATGGGCGACAGCTGGCCTGCTTGAGGCGCAAACGGAGGTTCAAGATTGGTGGCCACATATTGATGCAGCGACTTAAACTCCATGTCGACCACAGGCGGCTGGTCGCCGAAATAGACATGTTGCTCTCCAAAGAGGTTCAGCAGGTCTTCGGGGAGATAATCCGTGATAAAGGGAATATCTTGCGGATCGTTGACCAAAATCGTATTGTCGCCCTCCTTGAGGCAGGACGGCAAAGCCAACAAGGCCAAAACAATCCATACAATCCGTTTTATTTTCATATTCTCCAAGTTTCCTTAGCCATCAGCGAGACAGCGTCACTTTCCTAGTCAAACACTTGCCCTTATTCTTAATTACAAACAAATACAAGCCATTCTTCATTTCCGTCATGTCATACCTTTGTTCATGACAACTGCTTGCATCCACGGAAAACATATCCAACTGTTGTCCCATGCTATTGAAGACCTGGATCTCAACCGACCCATTCAAGCCGCCAAAATGCATCGTCACACTGCCCGCCGTCGGATTGGGAGCAATCTCAAAACCATCTTCTTGCACGTTATCGTCCACATCGTAATAGGAGGTCTGGATGAAAAACTCCTCGTGTATGGTATCGCAGCGATTATAAGCCCATGCGTGCAATGTGACGGGTTCCAACAGGAAGGAATGGATGTATAGCGTACATTCCTTGCCTTTGTCGCCATGAGGTACCACGTACCAATTGGGGCAGTCAATCTGCCAAAGCACAGTGTCCACTCTCGTCCGCGGTTCATCAAAATGAACGGCATATTCGTTCACGCTAATATGCGTCTCACTACCTCCTATGGGCCAATGCGTGCCCTCCAGACTGAAACTGGGCGTGAACTCCATGTCGATAGTGAGGATATAGGTACTGTCACAACCAAAGATACTGGTTCCGACACGCTCAAAGTGACCCGAATTGAAGTAATTGACACCATAATACTCAAAGGCATCCACATCACATACTGCGGTATCAAGCACATGATGCTCGGGCACGCCCACATGGATCTCGACCGACAAGGTGTCATAGACCGTCTCCAAAGAGAATTCATTGGTGCCATTGATGTATGCCGTAGCCACATAATCGCCGGCTGCTTCATACTGATGCGACACTTCGATGCCAGTGCCTATCTGGCCGTCGCCGAAAATCCAGCTGACCCCGTTGATGGGATAATTGGTCTCGACCGTCATGTCGGCAATTTCATCATTGCACATATACAAGCCATCGTGATAGAGCTCGCTCCAAACCCCATTGACAAGGAGTTTCTGCGTCAGGCTGACCACGTTGGCGCCCACACAATAAGCATAGCCGCGTGCATCGCCGAAACCGTATACATGGGCTATCAAACCCGTTGCACATGCCAAGTGGTGTGTTCCATGACTGATGTGTTTCCTTACGAAGCTATAGTCAGAGGACCCATTGACGGGATGGAACTCATCGGCTCCAATCAATGCACCATCAAGATAAACGCGACCGACATCATCCCTTTCGACCACGATATTGACGTAGTGATTGTCAATGGAAGCAAACTCATAGTCGCTATTGAAAGTACAGAAAGTGATTTCATCAATCCTTTGCTCAACAGGTGGTATCCATGCCATGGAGGGATCACCATTATTTCCAAAAGGCTCCTCAGGATCTTGTCCTGTCGTGTTGTAAACATACACCACACTCGGTTGGGTGGTCTCGATGAAACAAGAGCCCTCGTTAGATGAGAGGGTAAACACAAAAGACTCACCTATATCGAGGGTGGCTATTGGATTGCCATTACGCTTCACCACATTCTCTTCACCAGCCGAGGTGATTTTCACAAAGTCGCGTGCCCGTCCTTGTGAGGTGGTCACAGCGAACTGCTGGCCCCACGAGTCGACCGGCAAGGCCTGTTCAAAGATATGGTCACGGCCATTCCCAACATCGATGGGGATGCAAGTCGTCGTATTTCCATTGAAAACGGCGATTTTTTTGCCGTCATGTGCCATTACGAGGGAGCCTGACAAATCGCGCCAATCACCATCGTAGTTCGACCTGACGAAAAAAGTCTCTCCCGCATTCAAAGTGACCGAAGCCGGTACACCCGGGAAAGAAAACCCATGTTCCGTCGCCTCGCTTGTCGTAATGTCAACCACCGTGTTGTCCTCCACAGCGACGATGAGAAAAGCGCTGGTCAATATCCGATCGCTAAGCCCCGAACCGAGCATAGCACCCACTTCCTGGTCAAAGCATTGTATGTAATACTCCGATCCCAAACTCTCAATAGGCAGCACAAAAGAAGCATCGAACGAGTAGGTGGCAATGTTGCTGATGAACACCGACACCGTATCGGTGGCTCTCAACACCAATGACTTATGGCCAATCTCCTCCGAATTATTGTCATTGTAGGCGTATTCTTCAGGGATGGTTATATTGGTGATGCCGTTGGCGCCCACCGTAAACGGAATGTCGGGCAACGACCCATCAGGTTTCGAGATGGTCCCCGAGCAGGCCCGCTTCGCACTGACCATCACCGTGTTGTCGACCCAACCGAGGCCTCCATTGTATTTGTAGCCATTTTCCATATAGGAAAACCAAAACTCCGTGCCTTGGGTCGAGTTTTGAGCCAATAGCGACATGCCCCATAAAAGCATGAGAAAGGAAAATACATATCTCTTTTTCATGGCTTCATGCGTTTAAGTGCAGTCAAAATGACATCGGCGGCTTTCTCGGAAGCACCAACATTACCGAGACGATCTTTGAGTTCCTCATAGTCCTCCAGCAACTTGCGTTGACGTTTGCCGTTGTGGAGAAGCTGGTCCAACTCCTTGACCAAATTTTCCTCATTCAAATCACCCTGTATCAACTCTTTTACAACCTCCCTGCCCATAATCAAGTTGACCAAAGAGATAAACTTCACCTTGATCATCCATTTTGCCAAGCGATACGAGATGTCCGTCGCCTTGTAGCACACCACCTCGGGAATGGAAAACAGCGCCGTTTCAAGGGTCGCCGTACCCGAAGTGACCAAAGCCGCACTGGAGTTTTGCAGCAACTCGTAGGTTTGGTTTTCGACCAAAAACACATCGGAAGTGCCAACGATGTCCTTATACAAGGACTTGTCGAGCGAAGAGACGGCACCGATGACAAACTGATAGTTGGGGAAGTGTTTCGCTGCCTTCAACATCACGGGGAGGACACGTTTCACCTCCTGACGACGGCTGCCAGGCAATAGGGCGATGATTTCGCGCTTCTCGCCCAGACTGTTGCGGCGCAAAAAGATTGATCGGTTGCTGTTGCCAACTTTTGCCAGTTCATCAAGCAAGGGGTTGCCCACGAAAGTCACGTCAACGCCATAATGTCTGTAAAACTCTTCTTCGAAGGGCAGGATGACAAGCATCTTATCCACCGACTTCTTGATTTTGTGTACACGTCTGCGCTTCCATGCCCAGACCTGCGGGGAGATGTAATAGATCACTTTGAAGCCTTTTTCATGCGCAAAATCGGCAATACGGAAGTTGAACCCGGGATAGTCCACCAAAATGACCGCATCAGGTTGAAATGCCATGATGTCCTTTTTGCACATGGCTATATTACCCAACACTTTTCGCAGGTTGACCGCCACCTCCACAAAGCCCATGAAAGCCATGGAGCGATAATGTTTCACAAGGTCGAGACCTTCCTTTTTCATACGGTCGCCGCCAAACCCACGAAATACCGCCTTGGGGTCTTTCTTCTTGATTTCAGCCATGAGGTTTGAGGCATGCAAGTCGCCCGAAGCCTCACCCGCTATGATATAGTACTTCATGGGAATCAGACTTTATACAGGAAGAAGACGAGCAGCATGCCCACAACCGTGACGAGTAGGATGCCTTTACCGATGCGTTCGTAATTCCATTTCACCAAGGCCATCCTAAAAAGGATAATACCCGGAATAAAAGCCAGCAGATAGGGAGCACGACCATACTGGGCGCCCCAAGGGATAAGGCTCAGCAACAGGAAAAACAAGCCAAAACTGGCGGCTCCCGCCAGCAATCCCAGCCAAAAACTATCCTTGATTTTCATGACTATATGCTTATTGATTCGTAATTCTTCATGGGTTCAAGACTCTGATGCGCGGTCCAGTCGAAACAAGTGGGCACCACCGAGGCGTAGTTGTGCTGTAAGGCCCACAAGTCGGTGTCGGGCGTGATGTCGTCGCTTTCAAAGGTGCCTTCCAAGTCGTAAAACTGCTGTCCATTTTCGTCATACTGGTCCTTGAACAGTTCCACCCAGCGGCATGCCGCCTGACGACAAACCTTGATTCCCTTCAACGGCTCTTCACTCCGTTTCGGGAAGTTTACATTAAGACAGACGCCCTTGGGCAGACCTTCGTTCAACACCTTCTGTGTGATTTCAATAATGGCCTTGTCGAGATGGTCGAAGTCAGCATCAGGGTCGAGGCTAAAGAGGCTGTAGCCGATGGCAGTCAAGCCGTTCATGCAAGCCTCGATGACGGCACCGATGGTGCCCGAATAAACGACCGTTGTGGCGGCGTTCATCCCATGGTTGATACCCGAGACGACCAAGTCGGGCCACTGCGGCATCAACTTCTGGTAGCCAAGCTTCACACAGTCAACAGGAGTGCCATTACAACGGTACTCCTTGAAACCTTCTTCCTCGTGAACGAGACGAACATAGAGCCTTTCACGGATGGTGCAGGAATGGCTTTTGGCCGACATCACCTCGTCGGTGGAGACCAGCACCACATCGCCGAGCGTACGCATCAGCGTGACCAGCTTGCGCAAGCCTTTGGCGGTATAGCCGTCATCGTTGGTAATCAATATTTTCGGGCGCTTTTTGTTCATCTCACAACATTATTCTGCAAAAATAGCAAAAAACTCAGAAGCTTTTCAAGCATTGATACAATTTCCGCGTCGGCAGGCCCATCACGTTGTAGAACGAGCCTTCCAGTCCGCTTATGCCCACATATCCTATCCATTCCTGGATGCCGTAGGCACCCGCCTTGTCGTAAGGTTTGCAATGCTCGATGTAATAATCGATTTCGTCTTGTTCCAATTCTGCAAAAGTCACATTGGAACGCACTGCAAAAGACTCCGTCTTTTCCGCCGAACGCACCGTGACACCCGTCACCACATGGTGCGTCTTGCCCGAAAGTAGTTCGAGCATCCGGGCTGCGTCTTCCCTATCCTTCGGCTTGCCCAGGATTTCGCCTTCGCAAATCACGACGGTGTCGGAGGTGATCAGCAGATAATCAGCGGGCAATTCATCGTCATCAAACGCCAGTGACTTTTGCAGACTGAGGTATTTCGGGACCTCGTCCAAAGGCAGGTCTGACGGATAGTTTTCAGGCGTTTCCTTGGTCAGAATCTCAAAGTCAACCCCCATACCACGCAGCAGTTCCTGCCGGCGCGGGGATTTTGATGCGAGGATGACATGGTATTTTTTAAGGTTAGAGAGCATAATTAACTAAAGTGTTTGTGACGCAAAAATACGAAAAATGGAGAAGCATACGCCTCTCCATTCTTCGTATCAGACTGCTTAATTACAGCAGCTTCTTCTTCAAGGTCTCGATCATGTCGACCGTCATCTTGTCGAGGTCGTACTTGGGATTCCAGCCCCACTCCTTGCGGGCGCAGCTGTCGTCCATCTTGTTCGGCCAGCTGTCAGCGATGGCCTGACGGATCGGGTCAAACTTGTACTCCATCTCGAAGTTAGGATAGTACTTCTTGATGGCGTTGTAGATGATCTCCGGGTCAAAGCTCATGGCCGTCACATTGAACGAGTTGCGGTGCACCAGCTTGCTCGGGTCGGCCTCCATGATGTCGACCATGGCATCCAAAGCATCAGGCATATACATCATGTCCATATAGGTGCCTTTGCTGATGGGGCAGTAGAACTTCTCACCCTTCACAGCAGCGTAGTAGATCTCCACAGCGTAGTCGGTGGTGCCACCGCCAGGCAGCGTCAGATTGCTGATCAAGCCCGGGAAACGAACACTGCGGGTATCCACGCCAAAGCGAGTAAAGTAATAGTCGCTCAGCAGCTCACCCGTGACCTTGGTCACACCGTAGATGGTGTTAGGACGCTGGATGGTGTCTTGTGGCGTGTTGTCGTGCGGCGTGCTGGAACCGAAAGCGCCAATGGATGAAGGCGTGAAGACGGCGCAATTGAAGATACGGGCCGTTTCAAGGCAGTTCACCAAAGAGCCGATGCCGACATTCCAACCCAGCATGGGGTTCTTCTCGGCTGTAGCCGAAAGGATGGCAGCGAGGTTATAGATGGTGTCGATGTTATAGCGTTTCACCACGTCGACAATCTGCATGACCTGCGTCGAGTCGATTCTCTCAAAAGGACCGGTCTCGACAATCTCACCAGTCAAAGGGCGAAGATCGCTCGCAACCACGTTTTCGTTTCCGTAGGTGCGGCGAAGCTTCTTCACCAATTCTGTTCCGATCTGACCGCCGGAACCAACGATTAATATCTTTTTCATAGTTGTTCAGTTATTCAGTTGTTAAGTTGTTCAGTTGTCCAGCCGCTTTGAACTGAACAACTGAACAACTCCAAACTTTCAACTCATTTCAAAATTCCCAGTTCTTTACCAATCTTCACGAAGGCGGCGATGCACTTGTCGAGGTGCTCACGCTCGTGGGCGGCGCTCACCTGCACGCGGATACGGGCCTGTCCCTTCGGCACCACAGGATAGTAGAATCCCGTGACGAAGATGCCTTCTTCCTGCAACTTAGCAGCGAACTTCTGCGACAGCGGGGCGTCGTAGAGCATCACGGCGCAGATGGCGGATTGTGAAGGCTTGCAGTCGAAGCCGGCCTCGGTCATCTTCTTGATGAAGTAGGCGGTGTTCTCATGCAGCTTGTCCTGCAGAGCGTTGGTCTCGCTCATCATCTCGAACATACGGATACCAGCGGCCACGAGGCCAGGAGCCATCGAGTTGGAGAAGAGGTACGGACGGCTGCGCTGACGCAGCATGTCGATGATTTCCTTACGACCCGTGGTGAAGCCACCCATGGCGCCGCCAAAGGCCTTGCCGAGGGTACCGGTCAAGATTTCGATCTTGCCACGGAGGTTGTAGTGCTCGGTGACACCACGGCCCGTGCGACCGACCACACCAGCGGAGTGGCTCTCGTCGACCATCACCATGGCATTGTATTTCTGGGCCAGTTCATAGATCTTATCAAGCGGGCAAACATTGCCGTCCATCGAGAACACGCCGTCGGTGACGATGAGACGGAAGCGGCAGCCTTGTGCATCCTGCAATTGCTTCTCAAGGTCGGCCATATCGGCGTTGGCATAGCGGAAACGCTGGGCCTTGCAGAGGCGCACGCCGTCGATGATGGAAGCGTGGTTCAAAGCATCGGAGATGATGGCATCGTCGGGACCGAGCAGCGGCTCAAACACACCGCCGTTGGCGTCGAAGCAAGCAGCATAGAGGATGGTGTCTTCCGTGCCGAAGAATTCAGCGATCTTGGCTTCCAACTTCTTGTGGAGGTCCTGGCAACCGCAGATGAAGCGGACCGAGGCCATACCAAAGCCACGGGCATCCATACCGTCCTTGGCGGCTTGAATCAGTTCCGGGTTGTCGGCCAAGCCGAGGTAATTATTGGCGCAGAAGTTGAGGCAAACCTTACCACCAACCATAATTTCAGCGCCTTGGGCACTCTCGATGATGCGTTCTCTTTTATACAGGCCGTCGGCTTCAATCTGAGCCAGTTCCTTTTTGAGATACTCTTGAAAATTAGCGTACATGTGATTAAAAGTTTAAAGTTGTTCTTAGGCTGCAAAGTTACGAAAAGCATTGATAGGTTGTACAGTTTTTTTGAACAAATTCACATGCTACAGCTTTATTTTGTACTTTTGCGCAATAATTCAAAAAACCCATCAATGATGAACGGCACCTTATATATCTATAACAGCCTCTCGCGCTGCAAGCAACCTTTTAAACCCCTCAACGCCCCTCATGTGGGCATGTATGTCTGCGGACCCACTGTCTATGGCGATGCCCACCTGGGTCACGCCCGTCCAGCCATTACTTTTGACCTGGTTTTCAGATATCTGAAACACCTCGGCTATAAAGTCCGCTATGTTCGCAACATCACCGACGTGGGTCACTTGGAACACGATGCTGACGAAGGCGAGGACAAAATCGCCAAGAAGGCCCGTCTCGAGAACCTTGAGCCCATGGAGGTGGCGCAATACTACACCAATCGCTATCATGCCGCCATGGACAAGCTGAATGTGCTGCGTCCTTCCATCGAGCCGCACGCATCAGGTCACATCATCGAGCAAATTGCCATGGTGCAAAAGATTCTCGACCACGGTTACGCCTACGTTGAGAACGGCTCAGTGTATTTCGACATCGAGAAATATAACAAGGAGCACCCCTACGGCATCCTCTCGGGACGCAACTTCGAGGAGATGCTCAACACCACGCGCGAACTGAGCGGTCAGGAAGAGAAGCACAACCCCGTCGACTTCGCCCTTTGGAAGAAAGCCGAACCCAAGCACATCATGCGCTGGCCTTCGCCTTGGAGCGACGGCTTCCCGGGCTGGCACATGGAATGCTCGGCCATGGGATGCAAATACCTCGGCGAGACCTTCGACATCCACGGCGGCGGCATGGACCTCATGTTCCCCCACCACGAGTCGGAAATCGCACAGAGTGTGGCGGCCAATGGCAAACAACCCGTCACCTACTGGATGCACAACAACATGATCACCATTGGTGGACAGAAGATGGGCAAGTCGTTGGGCAACTTCATCACCCTCGATGAGTTCTTCAACGGCAGCCACATCAACGCCAAGGGCGAGGAGATGATTGCACAGCCTTACAGCCCCATGACCATCCGCTTCTTCATCCTGCAAGCCCACTACCGCAGCACCTTGGACTTCAGCAACGAAGCCTTGCAAGCCGCTGAAAAGGGTTACAACCGCTTGATGGAAGCCGTGAAAGCCGTCAAGGGTCTGAAAGCCACTGAAGGTGCTGCCAGCCTCGACATCCAAAAGATTGTCGATGCCTGCTACGACGCCATGAACGACGACTTCAACAGTCCCATCGTTATCGCCAACCTCTTCGAGGCCGTGCGCATCGTCAACACTGTGAAGGACGGCAAGGCACAAATCAATGCTAACGAACTGGCCTTGCTCAACAAGTTGTTCCAAGAATTCGTCTTCGACATCCTCGGCTTGGTGGAGAGCAACGCTTCCGACGGCAGCGGCGCCATCGTCGACGGCCTCATGCAGACCATCATTGACATCCGCAAGCAAGCCCGAGCCAACAAGGACTGGGCCACCAGCGACAAGATTCGTGATGAACTGGCCAAGCTCCATATCACCCTTAAGGATGGTAAGGAAGGCACCACTTGGATGGTTGATTGAAACTAAATACAACATGCCATGAATAAGAACAGCAACACAAGCAAGTATCACTTTAAGAACCTCGTCTTCGAAGGCGGTGGCGTGAAAGGTATCGCTTACGTAGGCGCTCTTGAGGTCCTCGACCGGGAAGGCATCCTCAAAGACATCAAACGCGTAGCTGGCACCTCGGCAGGTGCCATGGTGGCCGTCCTCATCGGACTGGGCTATTCTGCCGCCGAGCTGAGAGACATCCTTTGGAACCTCAATTTCCAAAACTTCCTGGACGACTCTTGGGGATACATCCGCGACACCAAACGCTTCATCACGGATTACGGATGGTATAAAGGCGACTTTTTCCGTAACCTAATGGCCGACTACATCAAGCAAAAAACCGGCAACGGAGAGGCCACCTTTAAGGACTTACAGGACGAAACGAAATACAAGGACATCAACTTGATTGGTGCCGACCTCTCGACAGGCTGCAGCAAGGTGTTCAACGCCAGAAACACCCCCGACGTCAAAGTGGCGGATGCCGCTCGCATCTCCATGTCTATCCCATTGTTCTTTGCAGCGGTGAAAGGCGCCAACAATGACAACCATATTTATGTTGATGGTGGCCTTCTCGACAACTACGCCATCAAAGTCTTCGACCGCAAGAATCTTGTTTACGACCAACAAAACAACGCGAAAAGAACCGAATATTACGAAATCCTCAACGAGAAGCTGTCGACACTTTCGCCAAGAGCTGCCAGACCTGGTCAATCCAAAAACCTCTATGTCTACAACAAAGAGACCTTAGGCTTCCGCTTGGATGGAAAAGAAGAGATCGCCAAGTTCATCGATCCGGAATTCCAACCCCCAGCGAAAGAAATCAAGTCGCTGTTTTCATACACCAAGGCCTTGATCACCACGCTTCTCGACGCGCAGGACAGCGTGCACCTGCACAACGACGACTGGCAGCGCACGGTCTTCATCGACACCTTTGACGTCGGTCCCATCGACTTCGATATCTCTGACGCAAAAAAGCAAAATCTTGTAGATTCAGGTACGGCCTGCACACAAGCCTATCTTGAATGGTACAACAACGACGAAGAGAAAGCCAACAAGTAACGTTTAAACCCTTTTGTTAACCAAATCATTTATCACCAGATGAGAAACCCCATTTTGTTTAAGCAAGTCGGCAAGACGCTTCGTTTTGCCACATTGTTCTTTGCCCTTAGCCTTTTCAAGACAACAACTGCCCAAGAATCATTCTACAGCTACGACAACCGTACATTTTTTGAGGTTGACGGCCGCTTGGGCAAATACTTCCCTTTTGAGGAGCGCCACGCCTATATGAAGGTCTTGCCGCAATACGGCCTCGACCTGCGTATTGGCCGACAAACCGATGGTCGCATGCAGTGGGAGAAAGACTTCAACCACCTTTCTTATGGTGCTTTCCTGCGCTTCGAGAAAAACAATGTGGACAGCATCAAATTCGTCGACCGCGACCCCAACGGTTATGAGCGCGAGTCGTGGCGCCCGCTCGGCGATTGCTATTCCTTGGGAGGCTTCATCAACGGGCATTTGTATCAAGGCAAGTATTGGTCGTTCGACTACGACATCCTGGGCGGATTCTCCTTCTGGACCAAGCACGGCGACGAATTCATCGGTTCTGTAGCCAATGTCCACCTCGCCATCGATGCTGGCCCGACCTTTATGATTGAGGACAATTTCGACCTGTTGGTGCGTTACCAGTTCTCGCACTCCTCTAATGCCGCGCTCCGTCTTCCCAATTGCGGTATCAACGTGTTCAGTTGGCTGGTGGGCTTGCGTTATCATCCCAATGGCAGACCTGAGTTGATCCCCAAAGAGCGTCCGCGCCCGAAATTCCAAAAGAGCACTTCGATATTCGCTACGGAATCGGTTGGCCTGTTGCAAACCAACGAATGGATGCGCAGCTACCAAACCGCCGATGGCACCATGGTCAGCGACCTGCCTGTGGAACGTCCCTATTATTTTGCCAATGTCATCCAATTAGGTATACACCGTCAGTTCCACCCCAAGTTCAGTTACGATCTGGCCTTGGACTTCGGCTGGACCGGTGAGACCAAACGCATGTACGAGAAAGCCCATCAGATGTACGATGACGGTCACGAATACTTCTCCGGTGACGACGCCATTCCGCTGATGGAATACAGCTTCGCCCGCGGCCTGCACTTCGCGCCATCGGCCATGTTCGAGATTAACTACAATCGCTTTGCCTTCTGCCTTGGTGGCGCCTATTACCTCTGGCACGGCATCTACTCTGGCACCGACCAAAAGAAGACCTGGGGCTTGGCCGAGTCATCGGAAAGTAACTTTGAGGATACCTACCTCCCACCCTGCTACCGCACCTTCTATGGCCGCTTGGGCTTTAAGTATTACCTTGGCGAAAACCGCAATATGTTCGTGGGCAGCTTCATGAAGGTGCATGAAGTCGTCATCGACTATGCCGAGTTTACCTTCGGCATGAACCTGTATAGTTGGAAAGACAGGAAATAATCTTTATTCGCCGTAATCGACTTCTTTGAGGAGGTTACCCATCTCGTCGTAATACTTCCATTTTCCGACGTGCCTGCCATCCTTATATGATCCTTCCTGTAAGAGGTTGCCGTTTTCTTGCCAAACGGTTGCCTGTCCCGTACGCAAGCCATTCACAAAGGTGCCGATGCTTTGCACGCGACCGTCAGGGAAATAAGCTTTCCACTCGCCTTCGCGTTTATTGTCTTTCATGCCACCTTCCATCTTCACCTGACCCGTCTCATAGAACTCGACTTCTTTCACACAAGAGCCCTTCCTATTTAAAAACTGGGTCCTTTGAGCCTTTCCGTCAGGATAGGTCTCGACCACTTCCTCCGTCAGTTTGGCTGCGCATGAGGCAAAAGCCATGGCCATAGCAAATAATAGAAACAGTTTCTTCATATTCCTTGAATTATTTTCTTTTCAACGGTTAAACATCAATCGGGCGCCTTTTGCCTCTTCGTGGAACGTGCCGTTCTCAAACACGAGGTTACCGTTCACGAAGGTATGCGTCACCCGGGAATGGACCTCCAAACCATCGTAAGGCGTCCAACCACATTTCGAGTATTCGTCATTGTCCAAAATCCTATGGCTGACATTCATGTCGACCAAGGCCAAATCTGCATAGTAGCCTTCGCGGATGAAACCACGGCGATCGATCTGATATAGGATGGCTGGATTATGGCACATCAACTGCACCAACAATGGCATATCGAACATCTCCGTCATGACATCCAAAGAATGCTGTATGGACGGGAAACCCGACTTGCTCGTGAAATAGTCGCCCGTAAACTTCTCCTCTTTCAGATGCGGTGCGTGGTCAGTGCCAATGGTGTCAATCAAGCCGTCACGCAAGGCCAGACGTAAGGCTTCCTTGTCGCGATGCGACTTGATGGCGGGATTGCACTTGATGGCGAAGCTCTTGGCCTCATAATCATGGTTGTCGAACCACAGGTAATGCGGGCAAGTTTCAGCCGTTATCTTTTTGTCTTTCAGCGGAATGTCGTTTCTAAACAGCGACAATTCCTTTTGGGTCGAAATATGCATCACATGCAGCCTTGCCCCGAACTTTTCCGCCATATCGACGGCCTTAGCGGAAGATTTGTAACAGGCCTCCATAGTGCGGACAAAAGGATGGATGCTCGCATCGGCGATGACTTCGCCTTTGGCAGCCAAGTCCTTGCAGCGCACCGTGTTCTCATGGATGGTCTGCTCGTCTTCGCAATGCGCAGCGATGAGGCAAGGTGACTCCCTAAACAGGCGCACTAAGACTTCGTTCTTGTCCACAAGCATATTGCCCGTGCTGGAGCCCATAAACAACTTGACGCCACAGACTCGCTTTGGGTCTGTTTTAACAACTTCAGCAAGGTTATCGTTAGTGGCGCCCAGATAGAAGGAATAATTGGCCAACGACTTCTCGGCAGCGAGGTCAAACTTCTGTTGCAACAGCTCTTGCGTCGTCGTTTGAGGATTGGTGTTAGGCATATCCATGAACGAAGTCACGCCACCTGCCACAGCAGCACGGCTCTCCGTATAGATGTCAGCCTTGTGCGTCAATCCAGGCTCACGAAAATGCACATGTTCATCGATGATGCCAGGAATGAGGTATTTGCCTGTGGCATCGATGACTTCCCAAGCCGGCCCTTCGACAGGCTCAGGGACCTGACCATCGCGTATAATCTTGGCAATCTTGCCATCCGAAATGAAGACACTTGCCACAAAGGTCTGGCCTTCGTTGACAAGTGTCGCATTTTTGATATAGTAATTCATCAGCTCTTTCTTGGTTTAATCTTACCCGTCATGCCTCTCCAACGCAGGTTAAGTACACCGAAAACCGCCTCGCGGAAGATGCCCTTGCTCATCTTCGACTGTCCCTCACGGCGGTCGGTGAAGATGATAGGCACCTCCTCAATCTTGAAGCCGAGTTTCCAGGCGGTATACTTCATCTCGATTTGGAAGGCATAGCCAACGAACTTGATTCTGTCGAAATCAATAGTCTCAAGCACCTTGCGCGTGTAACAAACGAAGCCTGCCGTGGTGTCGCGCACCTGCATTCTTGTGACGAAACGCACATAAGCAGAGGCATAATACGACATCAGCACACGTCCCATGGGCCAGTTGACCACGTTGACGCCTGTCTTGTAACGTGAACCGATAGCCAAATCGGCGCCATTGGCACAGGCATCATGCAGCCTTGACAAGTCATCGGGGTTGTGCGAGAAGTCGGCATCCATCTCGAAGACATACTGGTAGTCACGCTCCAAGGCCCACTTGAAGCCTGTGATATAAGCCGTGCCAAGACCCAATTTACCTGGTCTTTGAATCATGAACAGGCGGTCGCCAAACTCCTGCATCAGACCTTTCACGATGTCGGCGGTGCCGTCGGGACTGTTGTCGTCGATAATCAAAATATCGAACGCCATGGGCAGGTTGAAGACGTAACGGATGATCTTCTCGATGTTCTCTTTTTCCTTGTAAGTCGGGATGATGACTAGATTCTCTGACATTTCAAATTCGTTTTCTTATCAACGTGCAAAGATAGGGGATTATTTTATTCTTCAACAACGAAGTTCTTCACCTCCCAAGTGGCCGAAGCATTGAAGTTGCTCGTGTACTTGAACGCGATGGTCACCCTCTGACCCAGATACGAGGTCAAATCGGAAGTGGAGTTGATGAAAGTCCAATTGTTGCCAGCAGGCCATTGGCTGAGGCTCAGTTCGGTCCAAGTGCTTTGGAAGACGTTTCCATCATAATCGGTGGAGATCATCACCGACAAAGCGCCATCAGGTGAGGCATGATTGACGGCTTGGTCAAACTTCAACGTAGCAGCGCTGGCGTTTGAAAGGTCGATGACAGGCGAAATCAGCCAGCTCTCTGCAGCGTAGGCCTGATTGACGTATGCGCTGGCCTTCATGCAGGAATAGCTGGCGTCATGTTGCCAGACATAAGTCAACTCTTGAGGCAGCATGACATCCTCAATGGTGAACTGGCCTTGACCACTTGCGAAGGTCTCGGAGAAGATGGTCGTTCCAGGAGTCGGAGGAGGCGTGACACCGCCTTCCAAGACGAAGTCATTCTCGGTGCCACCGCTGTCGCGCAGACCGGCCTGGTTGAAATACCTACGAAGCTTGCCGTTCACAGCCAGATGCTTGCCGAGGTTGTCGGGATTATCCATCAAGTTGACCTGAATGCGCAAAGGCTTACCAGCAGGAAGGTTGACGATGATGCACTGGCTGATCTCACGGCAGGCAGCATCGTCGGCGATGACCACGTTGGTGGCCAGGTCGAACGGAGCGCTCCAGTTGATGTCGTCATTGCCAGTGACCGAGCTCAAGCCCGACTTCACGGCGCCGACGATATAGCCATGCACCCATGCGATGGGCTCTTCGTTCTGCAAACCGATACCGGCAGCCACATTATACGGGTCGTCGGCCGTGCCACTGCCTTCACCTTGTCCAGGCGTGGGAGGCGTGGGAGGCGTCACACCACTACCCTCTTCGATGGTGATGCTTTGGATCTCCATCGTACCAGCCTTGCTGTCGGTGGAGGTGTACTTCACAGCTACGGTAATCGTTTGGCCGACATACTCCGTCAGTGAAAGTTCAACGGTGATGAAGTCGTTCCAGTTGCTGCCTTCCACCAAAGTGGCGGGGACTTGTGTCCAGCTGGCCATGCTCGGATCGCTGCCCCATGTGTAGTTGGTCGACGCCCAAACGGTGACTTCCTCATTGATGGAAGTGAAGTAACGACCGATGTATGACATCGTCATCTTGGCATCATCCACACCCGTGATGGCCACCGGCGAGGAGATGAGCCAGTCTTCGTTGGCATAGTTCTCACCAGGATTGCCTCCAACATGTCCAGTCATCTTAGCCGTTTGGAAGTCAATTTCCCAAGATTGGGGACCCAAGACATCGTAAGTCATATAGGTGCCAAATTCAGAAGCAAAGCTTTGGCTGTAAGGCATGTTCTGCACCTCGCCACCCGGGTTCGGTCCAGGAGGAGGCGTCGGGCCACTACCCTCTTGGATGAGGATGCTCTGCACCTCGATGGTACCCGCCTTGACGTCATCCGAGACATATTTCACGGCCACACAAATCTTCTGACCCACAAATGGTGAGAGGTCGACAGTGGTGGCGACAAAGTCGTTCCAGTTGCTACCCGAAATCCATGAAGCGGGAACTTGAGTCCAATTGGCCAAGGTCGGGTCACCCGATGTGTAGTCGGACGATACTTGGAGGGTGATGTCGCTATCCAAGTTATTGAAATAGCGGGCAATGTAGGTCATGGTCAAGCTGGCACTCGAGACATTCTCCAAGGAGAACTTGGCCGAGATCAGCCAGTCTTCGTTAGCATAGTTGGTGCTGTTGGCATAACCCGTCATCTTGGCGGTATTGTAGTCGATTTCCCATGACTGGGGACCAGCCACATCGTAGGTGGTATAGGTGCCAAACGAAGAGGCAAAGTCTTGATAATAGGGCAGGCCATTGTCGCCACCGGGCACATAGCCGTCAAAATCAAGCTCACGGGCCGAACGGATAACGAGTTGCCAAGTGTTGTTATACACAGTGGCGATAGCAGTCAAATTGCCCGTACCCTGCGGCAGCGAGTCGTTGGCGAAGTTGGCGTAGTTGCTCGTACGCACGATGACGGTCTGCGAGTAATCCGTGGGATCAGCCAATGTACGGTTACCATAGGTGGTCGGATCGGCGAAGGTGTTCTGTTCGGTGAACCTCACGTTCTCCAAACGTATCAACTGGGCAAGATGGTTTCCTGCGTTGACTTCAGCAATGGTGGTCACTTCCGGCTCAATGGGCTTGTTGTTGGCCAAGATGACGATGTGGCCATCAGCCTCGAAATTGCTCAACTGCGGCAGGTTGTTGTACATGGCATAGGTGACGTCCTTCAGATAAATGCGGACGGAGTCACCGATGCGAACGCCACTGACGGCGTTAAGGTACAGCTCAATGGCTTTACCGGTAGCGCGATCCTGCATAAAGGCAGCCTTGTAGAGGTTGCCCGAAACCTCATCAGCAGTGATGATGCCATACACCGAGGCGTCTTCTGTGAACACGGTGCCAGGTTCCATATTAAGGATTTCCTCAATGGTGTATACCTCACCAATAGGCAGGTCCTGGATAGGCGGTTCAGGATACTCTTTCTTGCAGGCGGTGAACATCATGCCCACCATGGCAAGGAGAAGAAATGTGTTGAATACTCTGTTTTTCATTTTATTAAGTGTTTATTGTTTATTTTCTAACTGTCAAACTGATGAAATAATTGAGGCCGTACATATAGGAGTACTTGTCGGGGAACATGTCGGGGTTGTTGGCGTTGAAGCGCAACTGCTCGTAACCATAGAGGATGGTGTTCTTGTTGTTAAGCAAGTTGTTGACACTCACATTCACCAAGAAGTAATAGCCTTTATAACGCTTTGAGAAACCTCCGTAGAAGTCGAGCGTAAAGGCATCCTTCATCGGGGTCTGTTTCAGCACATCCTCGATGCGGATGTCGCCCTGGGCATAGTGCAGCATGCCTTCCTCGGTGTGGTTGTATGGGTTCACATCAAAGTACATATTGGCCATATAGTTGGCGTTGAGGCTGACCCACCAGTATTTCGGTGAGTTGTATTTGACGCCCAACGAAGCCACCGTCTCAGGGCCTGAGGAGACATGGTAGTCTTTCAAGTAAGCAACGCTGTTTTGAATGTATGCCGTGGCATTGTTGTCGTCGTAAACTGAGAAGATCGGGTTGTTACGATACGTATGGATACCATTGGCAGCAGCAGCCTGCAAGGTGACGGTCGGGGTGACATTCCATTCCGCGCCCATTTCCACACCAAGGCTCTTCTGGTTGATGTCGGTCATGATGAAATTGATGAACTCGCTGGTGTAGGAGTTGGCGCTGGTTGTAGTGTTCTGGAACACATTTTCGCAATAGAAACTGCGGTTCCAGATAAGATTGGTGTAAAGGTAGTGGTAACCCGTCAAACGGAACTTGAACTCGGGCGAGCGGAAGAGGTAACTCACATCGGCGGCAAAGATACGCTCGCTCTTGAGGTCACCTTCCACCACAGTCTGGCGGGTACGGGGCGAAACGTAGATGTCTCTAAACTGCGGAGCTTGGGTTATAAAGGCCATATTAGCCACGATGTGGTTGCGGCCGTTGATGGCATAAGTCACACCAGCCTTCGCGCTGGGATCGAAGAAGTTGTGCATCTGGTCCTTGCCGTAGGAGTTCTCAGCGAAAGAGCCGCTCTTCCAGAGGCCTTCACGCCAGATCTGCGTGAACTCAGTTTGTATGCCAAGATAAAGGTCGAAGTTGCCGACGAGCCAGTCGATTTGGTCCCAAATGCGGCCATAGTTTCGGTTGGCGTAGTAGTTGTAGCCGATAATGTCACCGACCTTGGCCACATGGTTGGGGTTGAACAGGTTGGTCTGGCACTCGTCGCTTTCAAGGCTTTCGGCATACTTATTAATATCGAAGTAATAATCACCGCCGAGGAGATCATTCACCTTCTCATAATAGTGCGTCCTTGATGCGCTAACGGAGAATCCGCCCGTCATGATGAGGTTAGGCTTGAACTCGTGCTTGAAATAGGTGGCGTTGCCCGTCTGCATCTTGTCGTAGTGGCGCTCAGCAAGGATGTACTTGGAGGCATTGCCCGTAATGGTGTTGCCTTCCTGACCGTTGGCATTGTAAACGGTGAAGAGGTGGTTGCGGTTGGCGTTGTATAGGGCGTCCCAATCGATTTGGGTGACTTTCGGGTCGCGGTTACGCCAAGCCTCAATCTGGGCCTCGATTTCCGCCGTGCTATGCGCATTGGTCATGTAATAACTCGGAAGGTTCTTGTAGTAGTCGGGACGCGGGTCAGCAGCCTCACCCCATTCAAGCGAGGTCTGGCCGCCAGGACCGCCGAAGAAAAAGAACGAGGTGTTGAACTCAGTGCGTTTGTTGGGCGTCCAATACCAAGAGAGCTGTGCAAACGGCTGGTGGTAGGAACTCGTGCGCGAGTTGCGGATGACCTGTTTGCCGCTGGCGTCCACGGTCTGATAGCCCCAATTGGGATTGTAGAAGTTGGAACCAACAAGGTCGTAGACTTCCTGCACCACGGGTGCCGATCCGCCACGCTGCGAGGGTGCGCCGAACACGGTGAGGTCGATGCTGTGTTTGTCGTTGATCTTCTTCTCCACAGAGAGGAAGTAGCTATAGGCTTGATAGAAGGTGCCTTCGGTATAGCCTTTGCCCGCATAACGGCCACTGGCATGAGCCATCAGATACCAGCCCTTCCCTATCTCACCCGTACCGATGGAGGCCATGGCGCGGTGGTTGTAGGAACGGTTGCTGAAAGCGTAGCTTAGTGAGATCTGCTTGCGGTATTGTGAGGCTCTCGTCGAATAGGCCGTCAGACCGCCGAGGTTACCGAAACCGGCATCCGTCTTGCCAAGACCTTCGACAAGCACCGAGTTACGGAAGGCATCGTTGAGACCTCCCCAATTGGAGAAGACAGGGCGCCCCGTTTCAGGATCGTTCATCAGGATGCCGTTGATCATCACGTCGCTGTATTTTGAGTCATTGCCGCGCACACGATAACGCAACGAGCCAAAGTTGTAGGCTGCGATGCTGTTGAACACGTCGCGCGACGAGTTGAGCAAAGTAGAGGCATCGTTGACCGAGGTGGAGGACTCCTCAAAGTCGGAATCCATCAGGATCACCGTCGGCAAGTCGTTTTGGTTCAAGTCGGTGGAGTCGATGACTTGGGCCGCAAGCCGTGACACCATCAACACGGGAACCACAATTAAGAATAGGAATTTCTTCATATTTAAACTGTTATGATTTTACTTTTGACATTGCATTAAACGGGCAAATGTAGGAAAAAAAGTGAATGCAGAAAACTTTTTTTGTAATTTTGCTGAATGTACCAATAAATAAAAACTATGATTTACATCATCACTTCAATCTTCCTCCTCGCCTATATGGGCACCATGTGGTACATCGAGTTGTTCGACGGCCCGGAAGGCTACAAACCGTTTAGAGGCTCCAACTGGGCGAGGCATTGGTACTTCGTGACCATCTTAACCAGTTTGGTGACGGCCTGCCTCATTGGGCTTTTCATGGATTCAGAAAAACGGCTGTTTCCTGTCATAGCATTTCTCGTATTATGCGTGAACAACTATTTTGTTTACAGGTACAAGAGGCGGCACAGCAAAAAATAAACATCAAGCATTGATAGAAATATTTTATTACCTTTGCCGCCTAAACAATGGCAAACAACATTCAAACAATGAATAAGCATCTCCTTTTAGCGTTTTTATTATTGGCCTTCGGCCTCGGCATAAACCACGTTTCCGCCCAAGAACAGCAAGCCTACAAGGTCGGCCTCGTGGGTTTCTACAACCTGGAAAACCTCTTCGACACCATCAATGACCCGAACAAAAACGACGAGGAGTTCCTGCCCCAAGGCGTCAACCAGTGGAACACCGAGAAATACTTGGCCAAACTCCACAACATGGCCTATGCCATCTCCACTATCGGCGCCGACATATCGCCCGATGGTGTGGCTGTCCTCGGCTTGTCGGAAATAGAAAACCGCCATGTGGTTGAAGAGTTGGTTGCCCAACCCGAGCTGAAAGACCGCAACTATCAGGTGGTGCATTACGACTCGCCCGACCGTCGTGGCGTGGATGTAGGTTTGATTTATAATCCTAAGTATTTCAAGTTAACCAACAGCAAGTCCTATCGCACCATCGTCCCTGAAGACCCCGAGTTCATCACCCGCGACCAACTGGTCGTATCGGGCCTCTTCGATGGCGAGATGATGCACTTCATCGTCATGCACTGGCCTTCGCGTGCCGGTGGTGAGAAACGCTCCATGCCCGGCCGTATTGCAGCTGCCAACCTCTGCCGCCATATCGCCGACAGCATCATGCGCGAGGACCAGAACGCCAAGATCATCATGATGGGCGACTTCAACGACTACCCGACCAACAAGACCGTTACGGAATACCTGCGTGCCTCGGGTGATATGAAAGACCTGCGCGATGGCGAGTTCTTCAACCCCATGTACGACCTGCACAAGAAAGGCTTTGGCACTAACTTCTACCGTGATGCGCCCGGTGTACTCGACCAGATAATCCTCACCCCTGCCCTGCTGCCCAATGGCTACGACAGCTATCAGTTCAAGAACGCAAAGGTCCACAACAAGGAGTTCCTGAAACAGCACGGCGGTAAATACAACGGCTATCCCTTCCGCACCTTCGGCAGCGGTGTCTGGATGGGTGGTTATAGTGACCATTTCCCGGTGTATGTCATTCTGCTGAAGAAAGCGTAAAGGTTAAGGCCCCTGAGCCTGTCGAAGGGCCGAACACCAAAATGAGATTCCCTTCGGGAATGGAGTGCTGTATTATGTAAATAGGCGGCGGCTAATAGGGTCTACCCGAAGTAAACACTACAAGCCGCCGCTTATTAATTTGACCTTTCGCTCCATTCCCTTTGGGAATATCTATTCCTTCACTGCCACACGCGCTGTATGGTTTCTCCCTTCCGCATCCGCAATCCGCAGCAGGTAAACGCCTTGTGGCAAGTCTGAAACGGGGATTTCATTCGTGTCGTGCACGGTCTTCACCAACTGTCCAAGGGCGTTGTAGACCTGAACTTCAACGGCCTCAACGCCATCGATGCGTATCCTGTCGACAGTCGGGTTGGGATAGATTGTCGTTATTAAGTTTTCTTGCTCATCAACACCATCAAAATCAACCTCTATGTAATTAAAAAACTCCGACCAATACTCCGCATTCCTATAATCCTCAATCGTTCCCTTTGGAATATAGATAGGGATGTTGCGATTGACACGCTCAAAAGTGTCGTCCCAAATATAGGGAGGATAAGAGGCCTTGACCGTCATAGAGGTAAGGCGAAACAGGTTGCGGAATGCTCCACCTTCAATTTCTGTCACCGTTGACGGCAGCTCCAATTCCATGGGCTTGTGCAAAAACTCGAAAGCACAATAGCCAATGTATGTCACGCCTTCCGGAATGTTGATGGAGGAAAAGCCGTAGCATGCCTCGAAGCATCCGCTCTCAATCAGGGTCATCTTGGGCGGCAGATACAAGGTGCCGTCGAAGCCGC
>JAEEGH010004425.1_pt1 | contig 36093 bp, 27 predicted proteins | sample 9134181 | NCBI WGS metagenome assembly JAEEGH01 (sample SAMN16246544, study PRJNA631951) | gut metagenome | biome: gut microbiome; feature: rumen; material: DP-attached | host: Bos | place: Iran: Karaj | collected 2018-10
CTCAACAGGTCGGTCGGGGAATTTGAAATGGGAAGGGTTGCTGCACATCACGGCCTGCCAAAGTGCCTGCGTAACCTCAGTTTCCGCAATGTAGTATTCGCTTAGGGTGACACAGTGCTGAGGCAATTCGTTGCTATATGCTTCGGCATCTGAACTTGGGGCTCCCATCATGAACGTGCCGCCTTCAATCTTGACCATCTTGAAAGTGACACCGTTCACAGTTATGCTATCGACATTTCCCGAAGGTGAAGGTGGTGGTGTAGGCGTTGGCGTTGGCGTAGGTGTAGGTGTGGAACCACTTTGATTACCATTGTTATTCACCTCTTTTTCGCAGGAAAACATCATCAGTCCTGCCATCAATGCCACCACGGGCAGAATTTTGGATATTATTTTCATTGTAACAGAAAATTAATGATTACTACCATTAGGATTAATTTGCAGGGCGGACGAGCCGCACGGAGTACCCGGCATTGCGGGAGAGGTATAAAGCACTCACATACTTGCTATAGAAGTAACCATAGCCCACATTGCCGTAACTATTGCATGATGATGACCAGTAATACCCGTATGAACCGGAATATAGCACCGAAGTGCCTGAGCGGCGGCCGGCCGCAGGCAGGAACACACAACCGGCATCCTCCAATGTGCCCCATTGTGCGGCAGTGATGACATTGGAATTGAATGTGGCATTTGTGGTGTTGGTGCTGTCCAACGAATATACGGAGGCGTTCCAGTTGTCGGGAACAATCACAAGTCCAGGGACACCGTTGACTGAGGCTTTGGCATAACGTATGCCGGAAGCGGTGCTTCGGATGTTGATGAGATAATCCCACTCGGGGCCGGAAATGGCACGCCATGTGCCGGGAGCGTCAGTAGTGGATGTTTTGGGGTTATAGATGGCATTATAGACACCCCAATCGTAGTTGGTACCGGATATGCTGGTGTTCCCGTTGCCATAATCATCATTTTTAGTGCTTGCCATATACGGATATTTGTTGTCGTATCCGCTTGTACCCCATCCGAAAAGATCTATCCAACCTGTGTATGAGGAGGAAATGTTGCCATTATCGGACCCGATGGTATCCCACTGGTTGGGAGCGAAACGCCAGGTGCCGGCAGCTGTACCGCCTCCGGCAACAGCATGTGTGGTGGCGTCGGTGCCGCCGCCAGTGGCGCTCCACTGCAGGTTGCCAGGTGAAAAGACAATCTTGCTGTTTTCACCTACAGAAAATGCAGCCGATTCCGACATTGCGAAAACCAAAGTGAAATTTTCGCTTGCCGTCTGTGCCTGCCGGACCTCCCTGCTTGCGACAGATTTGCCGCCGATTGTAGCATATCCCACAATTTTAAGGACATCACCGCTTTGGAAAGGGTTCACGGACTGGCTTTTTTCTGCAGCCAGAACAGTTCCGCAAGGCTGTATGCTGTTTTCCGGACCATCTCCGCAGTTGAGCAGCCTGACGGTTTTACGTCCCTGCGGGGTGGCAACTGACAACAGGTAAACCTGAGCTTTTTGAAGCCGGACCTCAAAAAGGTTGTTTCCAGCCACAAGCGTCACATTCCGCTCAACAATCTTCTGTCCTGCAATATTATAGACCTGCAAGGTGGCGTTCCCGCCCTGCGGCATGGAAACGGAAACATTGGTTGTTCCGTTGAACGGGTTGGGATACGCGGCAATGCCGGCTGACATGCCTTGTGCCCCAGTGATTCCCACAGTGGGGAATTCAAGCACGGTGTCAGGATATACAATGGTTTCGCTCCACGACCGGCTTGTGTTCTGCACCCTGACGGAATCCAAACGGACAAAGCTCCCCTTATCGGTGGCTCCTGTGAATTTCAGTGTGATGTTCTGCGACATGGCGGACTGCGCCATAACAAGACCGGCCAAGGCCAACAGCGTAATTAATTTTTTCATAAACAGTTAATATCTATTTGTTAATACTGGTTTGTTTTTGCAAAGATAGCCAAAATACGGATACGCCCCGCCACCCGTGTGGGAAAATTTCCATGCCCTCCCCATTTGTGGGGATTTTTTCCATATCGCCATACCAAAAACGGGTTAACAACATCGGGTGAGAAAACAGAAAAAAACGGCATGATGTAAGGATGCACCGAACCTCATGTTTTTCCGACCTTTGCACAAATCATAATGTAAAAGGTTTGAACATGAGGAAACATTTGACAAACAGATTTGTATTGGCGGTTGCCGCCCTCCTTTCCATGGGTGTCACGCCGCTTTGCCAGGGTAATCCTTCCGCCGGTCCGGAACATCCGGACTCGTCCTGCTGCACGAAAAATGCGGCGCCGCGCCTTACTGTCGGCGGCTACGGCGAGGCGGTCTACAGATACAATTTCTACAGCGACAACGTTTTCCGCTACAGCCGGGCGGAATCCTACAAAGACTCCAAAGGGCACGGACTGGTTGACCTGCCACATGCCGTCATCATGATGGGCTATGATTTCGGCAAAGGCTGGAGCGTCGGCATGGAGATCGAATTCGAGCATGGCGGCGTGGAAAGTGCGGTGGAGATCGAGACCGAGGAGACCGGCGAATACGAGAAGGAGCTGGAACGGGGCGGCGAAGTCGCGCTGGAGCAGTTCTGGATCCAGAAGAGCTTCCGTCCATGGCTGAACCTGCGCATGGGACATATTGTGGTGCCTGTCGGAGGCACCAACAAGAGCCATCTCCCCACCGAATTTTTCGGCGTGTACCGCCCGGAGGGTGAAAACAGCATCCTCCCCTGCACCTGGCACGAGACCGGCATCAGCCTGTGGGGCAGACATCACGACTGGCGGTACGAGCTGATGCTGCTGCCCGCATTGAACTCCACCATGTTCAACATCTCCGGATGGGCCAACGGCGCATCGGCCTCCCCCTATGAATTCCGCCCCGCAAACCGGCTTGCACTCGCCGCACGCATCGACAACAGCAGCATCAGAGGATTGCGGCTGGGGCTGAGCGGCTATATAGGCAACTGCTTCAACAACGACATCGTGACGGAGGAGAAAAGCGCAAAATATAAGGATGTGAAAGGCACCGTCGTAATCGGGGCGTTCGACTTCCTCTACCGGCATGGAAGATTGGTGATGCGCGGCAACGCCGATTACGGCCATCTGGCGGATGCAGACCTGGTTTCAACCTACAACACCCGCCTGAGCCATGCGAGCGGCTCCCCCTACCCGCACACACATGTGGGCGAAGCCGCCTATGCAGTCGGGTTGGAGGCAGGTGTGAACCTGCTGTGCCGTAAAGCCATGGAAAACGGGAAGGCGCTATACCTCTTCGCACGCTACGACCGATACGATTCCTATATTCCGGCTCCATTGATGCAGGACTACGGATGGAGCGACCGCCAGTGCGTCACCGCAGGGCTGAACTATTTCCCGATGCCGCAGATTGCAGTAAAGGCGGAGTTCGGCTGCCGCCTGCTGAACGCCCAATACAACAGCGAACCGTTCGCCGCAATGGGCGTGACCTGGAGCGGAATGTTCCATTAATGGTAGGGCCGTCGCATTGCGGCGGCCAAATAAAAACGATAATTAACATTAAAAAAAAAAATATGATGAGATTACATTTCAAGAGAGTTTTCATCGCCGTTCTGGCGATGGGATTGGCAGGCGGTGTCACCTCCTGCAAGAAAGAGAAACCCGAACCCTCCGGCACAAGCAGTTACTCGGAAAAGATGCAGGCCGTGGCCGACCAGTTCGTCAACGCGACGGTGGTGCCGACCTACACGAAACTGGCCGAGGCCAGCGACCGGCTGGTGGAGGCCATTGCGACCCTGAAGTCCGCGAAGACTGACGCCAATGTCAGCGCGGCATGCCAGATTTTTCTGGAGGCACGCGAATGGTGGGAAAAGAGCGAGGCCTTCCTCTTCGGACCCGCCAGCGATTTCGGCATCGACCCGCACATCGACTCCTGGCCCCTTGACGAGGATGCCTTCAATTCGCTGATGAACAGCCCTGAAATGCTCTCCGCCCTTGACGCTGAAGACGGGGATGTGGTTGCCGGCGAACGTTTGGGAGCAACCCTTTTAGGATTCCACGGCATCGAGTACATCCTGTTTGAGAACGGACAGCCGAAGGCGGCCTCCAAAATTTCCGACAATGACATGGTTTATGCGCTGGCAGTTGCCGGAGACCTCCGTAACTGCTGCTACCAGCTTGAGGTGAGCTGGGCCGGTTCCTCCGCACCCAAGGCGCACCAGGAGCGCATTGAGGAGCTTGAATGGAACAATACGGTTGCCGGGAGCGGCTCCAGCTACGGCGAGAATCTGCGGAACGCCGGAAAGGCCGGCAGCACATACATCAGCCTGACACAGGCAATGATGGCGATTGTGGACGGCTGCAAGACCATCGCAGACGAGGTGGGCACCTCCAAAATCGGCAAGGCCTACACCGGAGAGGACAAGGACTACATCGAATCGCCCTACAGCCAGAAATCCATCACGGACTTCGCCAACAACATCATCAGCATCTGCAACGCCTACATGGGAGGTCTTGAGGGCGAACGCAATCAGGAAAAATCCCTGCAGAACCTGATGTCCACGGTGAACCCCACCCTGAACGAGCGTGCGGTCAAGGCCATGGAGGATGCAAAAAAGACCATCCTCAACATGAAAGCGCCGTTTGTCAACAACTACACCGACGCCTCAGCCAAGGCTGCCATGGAAGCCTGTGCGGCAGTGGACGATGTGCTGAGCGAAGTTTACGACGCATTGAAAAGTGTGAATTGATTATAATATAAAAATCGTACAGTAACATGAAAAAATATCATCTGATGCTCGCGGTGGCGCTCCTCCCAGCACTTTTCACCGCTTGCAAAAAGGACAAACCGGAGCCGCCGGTTGTCAACAAGGAATATGAGGAGACATATGCGGGCGGAAAATTGGGGACGACCTTCAATGTCTCCGCCTCCGCCTACGAGGATCCAACACCGGCTGTGGAGCAGGCCGGATTAGTCAACGAATTCAAATATGGGGAATACTTCTTTGAACGTCCCTTCACCCAAAGCAACACGCCGTTCAACGGACTGGGACCGCTCTACATCCGCAGCTCCTGCGAGGCCTGCCATCCGGGCTACGGCCACGGCAAGCGCATGGACCGCTACCGCGCAGGCGACTGGGGCAACGGCTACCTGCTGGTCATCACCGACGACAAGGACAACTACCTCAGCTCGCTGACCGGCATGCCGCAGACCAAGGCTGTCGCCCCCTTCAAGGCTCCTGTTGACGAGAACAAGATTGTCATCACATGGAAGCCCTACACCGATGAATGGGGCAACCGGTTTGAGGACGGCGAAACCTACAGCCTCATCTATCCGGAGGTTTACATTCCGGAGGATGCCTACTATGTGCCTCTCGAAGTGGGCGGCAATCCGGTGGCCTACTCCAATGTCCGGGTACGTCTGGAGGGCACAATCGGCATCTACGGCACAGGCCTGATTGACGCCATCCCCGACGATTCGCTCAAGGCGCAGTATGCCAAGGAGGAGGCTGCGGGCGTGCAGCTGAATCCGGCCATTTTCGCCAACGGCAACTGGGTTAAGACCTACGGAAAGACCAACCATCCGCTGCGCTACACCTACGCGCTGACCCGCGGCCCGCTGCAGGATGCCGCAGGCGCCAACGCCATCTGGAACATCACCAATGTGACCCGCAGCGACCGCCGCTACCATTACATGACGGAGGCATACGCCAAAACCGCCTCCAACGACCCCGATGTTCAGGCGGCATTCTACCAGTATTTTCCGGATTGGAACAAGACTGGAGATGTGTCGAAGGACATCTACAACTACCTGATGTCAAAGGAGCTTCCTGCCGAAATGAAGGACGAGGACTACAGCAACTTCATGGTATGGCACCGCGGACTGGCCGTGCCTGCCGCCCGCAACATGGGTGACGAAACGGTGCAACGCGGCAAACAGCTGTTCCAACAGTTAGGATGCGCATACTGCCACCGTCCGAGCTGGACCACCGGCGAGGACAACTTCACCGACCCCAACGGCTTCTTTGCTGACGGGGACGCACGCCTGCCCCGCTATCCTAACCAGAAGATATGGCCCTATTCCGATTTTGTGCAGCACAGGCTCTACATGGTCAACGACATCCGCACAGGCTGGTGCCGCACCACCCCGTTGTGGGGTCGCGGGCTCTCCAGGCTCTGCACCGGTGCCGACGACCGTCTGCACGACTACCGCGCCCGCAACGTCACGGAGGCGATCATGTGGCACGGCAGCGCACAGAGCGACGCCCGCAAATCGGTGGAGAAATACCGCAAGCTGAGCAAGGCCGAACGTGACGCCGTGGTGAAATTCATCGAATCCATTTAATTTTAATATTTTTGATTTCAACATGATATGATGAGAAAAACAACATCAGTCATCATAGTGCTGCTTGCAGGGACTCTTGCAGGCAGCACTTTTTTGGAAAAACAGACGGGAACCGCATTCGTGTCGGAACACATCCACCACTCCCCCGCCTTCATCGCACTTTGGGCGTTGCTGGCAATCGCATCCACCATCCTAATGCTCAGGGAAAGGAATTGGAAACGGCTATCCGTCTCCACACTTCACACCGCCCTGTATCTGATTCTGGCCGGAGCCCTGCTCTCCACGCTTTTCGGACAGCACGGCAGTGTCACCCTCACACCGGGCGAGGCGGTACAGACATTCCGGTCGGAAAAAGACGGAACCCGGACACTGCCCTTCCGGCTGACACTGGAGAGTTTTGAAACGGTCTGTTACCCCGGCACACGGTCGCCGATGGACTATGTGAGCCATGTTTGGGTGGACGACACGGAAAGGTCGGTCCGGAAAAAAGCCGATGTCTCCATGAACAACATACTCAAATACAGAAACTACCGCTTTTACCAGAACGATTTTGACGAGACAGGGCGCTCCGTTCTGGAGGTGGCCCGCGACCCGTGGGGGATCGGCTTCACCTACGCAGGATATATTATCTTGTTTTTCAGCCTGATTTTTATGTTTTTTGAAAAAGAGGGAAGATTCAGGACACTGCTCCGTGATCCTCTGCTGAAAAAGGGGGCGTTGGCGGCCACGGCAATCCTTCTGCTTTGCACACAAAGCCTCTGCGCCAATCCCGCCCCACGCACTTTGCCGCGCGAATCCGCCCGCGAAATGGGGGAAATTTATGTGCTCTACAATGGAAGAATCTGCCCTATGGGAACATTGGCGAAGGATTTCACCACCAAACTGTGCGGGAAAGCACATTATAAGGGGCTCACATCCGAGCAGGTGCTGTGCGGATGGATCTTCCATTTTGAAGACTGGGCGGAGGAACCCATGATCAAAATAAAGGGTAAAGAAGTTCGGAAAATATTGGGTATAAACGGAAAATATGCAAGTTTGATGGATTTTGCCGATGCCCGTGGAAAGAACAGGATTGATGCGGCCATGGAAAAACTACACATGGGCGACCCGATGTTCAGGAAACTTGCCGCCGCAAACGAAAAACAGCAGATAATCCAAATGATCCTTAACAGGAAACTGCTTAAAATCTTCCCCGTTGCCGACAGTGCCGGAAACCTGGACTGGTATTCGCAGAACGACGCCCTGCCGTTAGATTTGGATGGGAACGAATATCTTTTTATACGAAAGCAGCTGAACTACTGTCAGGAGTTGGTTGTCATGCAGGAATTTGACATGTTGGATACCGTTTTCGACAAAACCGTCAAATACCAAAAGCAGCACGCCTCCGGATTTCTGCCCTCCCCGTTCCGCTTCCGTGCGGAGATTCTTTACAACAGGATCAGTGCCGGAAAATGGACGGCCATGTACGGTGTGACTATCGGACTGCTGTTTTTCTTTCTCTTCCTGTTCTATAGCGGAAAAGGTAAAAGGATGCCACGGACAATCAGACGGATTGGTTTGCTCTGCATGGTGCTGGTTACAATGTTTCTGGCATTCATGTTCGCGCTGCGCTGGATTGTCGGCGGGCACATACCGATGGCCGGAAGCCATGACACGATGAACCTGATGGCTTTGTTTGTCTGCATACTGTGCCTCTGCCTGCACAAACGCACCGGAATGGCGGTCCCCTCCGGCCTGCTCATGACAGGTTTCCTGATGCTTGTTTCCATGATAGGGGGCGCGAACCCGACTGTGACACCGCTGATGCCCGTGCTCTCCTCCCCACTCCTCAGCCTGCACGTCACCGTCATCATGATGGCATACGCGATGCTCTTTTTCGTGGCGCTCAACAGCATTTCGGCCATCGTTGCAGGATGCGGCCATGGCAGGATGCTGGAACAGATGGAACGCCAACGGCTCTTGGGCATGCTCCTGCTCTATCCGGCCACAGCGCTGCTGGCTGTCGGCATTTTCATCGGGGCGGTATGGGCGAACATATCATGGGGCAGGTACTGGTCGTGGGACCCGAAGGAGGTATGGGCCCTGATCACACTGTTTGTCTACGCCATGCCGTTACACGACAGAATCTGGCGGAATTTCCAAAAGCCCTGGTTCTTCCACATCTATTGCCTGATAGCCTTCCTGAGCGTGCTCATCACCTATTTCGGCGTGAACTTCATCTTAGGCGGCATGCACGCGTATAATTAGTAGAGACGCAATGCATTGCGTCTCTACATTCTGATACCGTTCCGGTATTCCATCGGTGTCATGCCGGTGTGCTTCTTGAAGAAGGATAATGGTCCCGTAATTTTGGACAACAGTCATAAACAAACTTTAAGTCAAGGTAAAAATGGTCTAAAGAATAGAGAGTGCAATATTTTGAACTTACAATTTTACCATCAGAAAAAAATGTTTTTTAGACTTCGGATAATGACCATTATGTCTCTTTTTTACCCAATCTAAATGTTTGTGTAAAACCAAGTGTGAAACAAAATCGAGATAAATCCATTTCATGAACCATATCACCTTCTTCTAATTCTATACTTTTCTTTGGTGAATACTGATATCCAACTTTTGCTTCTAAATAAGAATTTGTTGCTATTCGCCAAGCAATTCCTAAAGCAGGAGAAATAAAATAGTTTAACCCAGTAGAAATATAGTTATTACCATAATTGTATTCAATTATCAAAGACTGTGTTGTAAAACCCATATCCAACGAGAAAAAAGGTGTAAAGTCTTTAAGACAACACATATAATTAGCTCTAGCAAAAAAAAGTAAATAATTACTGTCCAAATAACTACAAGCAAGTCCACCTTCTGGTGATGTTATTGATGTTATATCAGTCCATTTATATAGTTGATAACCTTTACTATATCCATAACCGGCACCAAAACCCATAGAAAAGCATGGGGTGAATATGTATGAAAATGTGGCTCTAATATCGAAAACTGGTGAATGGTATGATGTATCAAAAAACTTATAAAAATCAGTTAGCTTTCCATTTACTCGATTGCGATAAGAACCAACATTCAAGTTATTAACATTTGGATAACCGCTTCCAAATTCTATTCCTAACCGCAAACCGTTATTGAAAGATATATGCTTCATATTTTTTGCCTCTCTTTTATTAAAAACCTGAACTTCACCATTTGCATAAGCCACAGAAGCAATTTTCTTTGTTGAAAGTACAAATGTTGGTCCATCTGGATTGTTTGAATTCTTGTATTCCACTTCTGAATCGGACACTCTTATTATTTTAGCATAGATACACCTTGAATCTTTAGTCACAATAGTATCTTGTGCGTTAACATCTTTTACAAGAAAAAGGAAGCATATTCCGATATAAAAACAAATATTACCCTTTTTATGTCTTTTATCCATTTCTTTTGCTGTTTAAAATAATAATAGATTCATATTTCTTACGTCTGCCCAAATGGTTTTTTTCTGATACTTAAGATTCAATTAAAAATATAGTTTCAAATTACATTGTTGGAAAAATCAAACATTAAATGATACAAAACCAATTCTTTGCCAGAAATATGGGTATGAGTTGATACGTAAGAATATTGATAACCATTTGCAAAGTTAGAATGTTGTATGAGTTGCTTTGCTTTTGCATTGACCATTACTCCTTGCTGATTTAGATAATCATAGGGCAGTAATCCATTGATACTTTCAATGTTTTTATCAATATCCATTTGCTCAACCACAAACCCAAACATCACATTGGTATTATAATATGTTGAATAATGGTTACAGACATATCTACAAACACCGTTCTTAATATATTCTGCATTTAAGCCAGTTGTACCTGTAACATTCTTATTGTTAAGTCGTTTACATTCAATGGAGTAAAATGCTTTATCTCCTTGGTATGGATTAACAGGAAGAATTCTGATATCTACTCGTCCTTGACTATCATCTTCTTCCTTGTCAAAATGATAATTATTCAATGGCGAATGAGTGTTTTTGTAGTTGTCATCTTTCAAATAAACAAGAAATCCGTTTCTAATTTTTTCTTCATCGTTTGGGAATGTTGTCTTTTTGTTAATAATTTCAGTGTAAATACCGACACATTCGCGTAAGACTTTTTCTAATTCGTTATCAAAAAAAGATGATGAGAATTGAAATTCTGATGCAGTTAAAATATGATTATTCATTTTTCTCTCCTCCCGTTCTTAACATAGCATCCGAAAACTCATTTACATCCAAATGCGAAATAGCTTTATGCCACAGGCGTTTTTCATTAGGCTTAAACACATAGAAGAAATCCTTTTCAAAGCCCCGGATATCTTTTTGAACAAATAACTGGTCAGTAATTCGTATTGACGAAAGATTTATTGCCGTAGACAATAGTGGATTATCACATTTTGAAAACGTGATTTCATTTACAAAGTCCTTGTCTTCTATTATTTTGAAAAGCATCCCTATATATTGCTGCGAATAAAGAACTTCCACCACAAAACGTTTTCCATTTCTGTTGAAACTTTTAGCAAATCGGTCAATATAAACTTGAGCATAATCCTTCAACCAGGAATCATTCAATTTAATTGCAGAAAAAATCTTCTCGTAACCACGAGGTTTGGTAGCAAGAGGTATAGATATTTTTTCTGCATAATCAATCAGGTCTTTTTCTGAATCAGAACAGTTTAATTTTTCGAGAATAGAACTCTCTAAAGAGGCAATCTGTAAATCAATTTGAATCTTCAGAGCGGCGTTTGCCATGATTTGTGCATCATATTTATAGTACAAATCCTCAATTTTTTCAATAGCACTATCTAATCCATCAAAATATGGCACATTAATTTTTTCATCATCATGTGTTTCTTCTCTTTCTATTCCTGACGAGCTAAATGTAAGCAAATTATAATATGCAAAGAATTGAGAATTAAGAATTGCTTGTATATTTCTCAGAATGGCAATTGCTTCTGAACCATATCCTTTAATTCCTGTTAGAGAACTCTTAAAAACGCCATCATTGTAACTAATAGCTGACACAGCATGAAGATCTGTTGCAGTGCCTCCTGTTATTAATAGAATCGGGGACTTGTATAAATCTTTCACAATCTTGCCTGACTTTCTATAAACATATCCTACCTTAGACAAAGCCCATTTTTCATCATCTTGAATGATATGATATTTCTTTACTCTGTTGGTTTTGAGATAATTCAAGCCCACCAATGAAGAGACATCAAATTCTTTATCTTTGTCTTTTTCTTTCATTCCCTGTTTTCTTATATATCCATTAGATGTGATAATATCACTAATCCTTGGACATTCTTTCAATCGTTTGATAAAAATAAAGTCTAGATACGACCCGTATACCAATACCTTCCATAAATAATCATATTTCTTTAATCTGTCTTGTTGGATTTCTTGAATGTCGTTGCGAGTCAAACTGAAGACCTTAAACATCGTGAAAAACCGACTTGACTTTAATGCAATGTGATTGACGACATTGCAGTCAGTTGATTCACCATTGGCATTTTTGTAAAATAATACACAAGCAGGAGCAACGGCCGGATCGTTAGATTTGTTGAACACCTCTTTACGAACAGAAGCTAACTCCATTACTTGATTGATATATAAATGCTCAAGAATATATGAGCGGAATTTTTTGCTATCAATATTGTAGAGCATCTTACTGCACAACACCAATGCACATTGAGTATGCCCAGTGGTGAAATCCATGCTTCGCAAAACAAAAGCTTGGGCTAATTCCTTGTTACCAACTTTGTCAAGAAGTTTGTGCTGTTTCAAATACTTCTCACAATAAGATCCTTTTTTTAAGCTCCCTCTTTTCCAAGGTGGATTCCCAATAATATAATCAAACTGCAATTTTTTTTCTTCCAGTTCCTTTAATTCCAAATTGTTGATATCAAAAGTGTCGCTGTAAATCAGATTTTTCCCAAGTAGGTTGGGGAACTTGAATTTTTCGATGTCTGCAGGTTCTTGATAATCAAGCAAGGTCAGGTAAATGGAGAATATTGCCACCTGAATAGCGTCATAGTCTTTGTCTATGCCAAAGATATTATCGCAAACCAGCTTTTTAAGTCCTTCCCTGAACGATTCGCTGTTTGTATTTTTGATCTTCTTAACCTTTACATATTTTTCTATGATTCTTCGCAAAGACTCAACCAAGAAAATGCCCGACCCGCATGAAGGATCCAATATCCGGCAGTTATAGTTGTCGTCGGCACTCAAATGCTTTTCAACTGTTTCGGCAATAATGTAATCAACCAAGAAAGTTGGCGTATAATATGCACTTTCTTTGTTCTGTTTGTCAACTCCGATGAACTTTTCATACATGTTACTTATGAACTCTATCGGAAGGATAGAGAAATCATATATGTCGAACAAAGAACGTTGGCCTGTTGCGAGGTTTTCACTCTCTAATAGTCTAATAAGCACATTTAGTGCATCTTGACTAATATGTTGATAATCTTTGGGGGTGATTCTGAACATGTCACCATTAAATCCCGTTTCCTTATTCTCCAAATGACGGACAAAGGCAAAAAAACTATCTTTGTTAGCCAAGCATTCACACAAGTCTCTATTATCCCATCTTTCCTTGCCCTGATAATTTAGTTTTACTTTGCGGTCTATCAAATAGCGATAGAAGATAATCTTGCCAATTAAAGCATTAACCAAAGTTTGTGATACTCCAAGATTCATCATCAAACCTTGCGCTGCCTCAATGTTCTCTAACAATTTATAATCAACCCTGTTTTTATGACTAAGGTCTTCCTGATATTTTTCCCATGTTTTTCCAGTAACCAATTCAAAATAAGTGAAATCATCCAACTTCTCAACACCGCCTATTGAATGGAGCAATTTAGTGTTCTCATCAATAGAAAAGCCATTAAAGATTTCGACAGCATTGTTTTCAACAATGATGGCTATCGGTGACTCGTTGAAATTCCAAATAGCTTTATGGAGCTCTTTTTTCTTGTTTCCATCTCCAAGATTGAAAAAAAGGATAAGAGGTTTGTTGTCGAAACAGAAGAATGCATCCAATGATTTGAGCAAATCATTTTTTTCCAACAAACGACAAATACGACTTGGAAGTGATACCTTGCTCCGCCAATCAGTATCGGACATCTTTATAAGGCAATCATCCGTCAGTTGCAACTTGCTGTATATTTCATGTAAGTTCATAACAAACAACTTTTTCCTTTAATCAATCATTAATAAAGAGATTTCTTTACATAAAATCAAATTCATATTTACTTTATATGAATTTAAAATTTCATGAAAATAAATAACATAGAATTCTCTTTACTGAATGCAAAAATACAAAATAAGGAAATACGGAAAGCTATCAGATGGATTTTTTTTCATGTAAGTAACACGCTAAATCACAAAATAATAACAAATAACATGTTCAAATCTATGCAATTTGAACACGTGTCAAGGCATTGTTATCGGACGTGAAATTCCTTTGTAAAGGAAAATCCTACTCCGGAACGTAGATGATTTCGCCGTTCTCCAGCTCGTATGCGGTGCCGACGCGCCTGCCGAGGGAACCGGAGCTGTTCTCATCGTTTTCCGAAGGGGTGTAGCGGTTTATCTTCTCCCCCTCCTTGGTGATAATCTCCATATTCTCCTTTCCGGGATTCTTCACGATGGTGAAATCCTCCTTGCTGAACATCTCCGTCATGTTGTAACGGCTGACCAAAGCCACCATCAGCGCCACGGCGAACACCATTGCCACATCGAACAGATTGCTCACCACGCTCATCGGATCCTCCTCCTCGAAGGAGCGTAACAGATTCCTTCTCATAGTCCCGAATGTTTTTCTTTCAACAGTTCAGCCACAAAAACAAGCTGGTTCATCTCCTCCACGTACCAGCGGCGCTTTATCTGCTGCACGGCGAAGCCGACCGCGCTGCTGAAAAGTCCGACCACCGTGGTGGCGAACGCCACCTGCATGTTATAGGCCATTGATGCGATGTCGCCGGTGGAAAGCCCCACCAAGGCTGGCCCCATCGGAATAAGGGTGCCCATCAGGCCGAACATCGGACCCATCTTGGCCAACATTTTGGAGGGGGTGAGCTCCTTGTCGGCGGCAGCCTCAAAATCGGCCACCACCTTCTCAATCCTTGCCGGACTCCCCTCCGACTGTTTCAGCTCCTTCAGATGCCGCATGAAAAGCGAACGGCTTTTGGCCGGCAGTTCCGCCCAAAAGTCATCAAGATTGTCTGGAGTGAGCGTCCGCAGATGCTCCTGTGTCCGCAGATGCGTTCTCCGCGTGTCGAGGTATTGCCCGAAAAAGCCCCCGACCATCAGCAGGGAACGGCAGAAAAAATAGATCAGCAGCAGGATGACAGGCACAAGGAGGCCGGTTGAGATCCAGTAGAGAATGTCAGAAATGTAGTGCATGGTTGTTTAGATTAGATATTAAAATGTGAAAATGTGAAAATGTGAAAATGTTAAGTTGTTAAGAAATTGGCGGCGGTTCTGCCGTTGACGGTGGCGATCACGCCTAACGCGGCAATGACGGCATTAACCAGAAAAAGCAATTCAAGACGCAGTTCCTCCTCCGGAACAAGACGGCGCATAGCCCAAATTCCCAAGACAATGAAAACCGACACGGCGGCTGCCAGAGACCACGAGACCAACGGAAAGGAGACTCCGGGGAGCATAAAGATGAGCTGCACCTGCAGGCTGAAAATCACCACAAGATAGAGCAGTCTGGGAAATCCCTTCAGTCCGAGATAGAGCCAGCGGGAAATCCGGCTCCCCTCCTGCCGCTCCGGAAACGCGTGCCGGATGCAGAAGGCAATCTGCAACGCCACCTCGACAAAAAGCAGCACCGCAGTATCGGCCATCAGGTCGGGATTGGAGAGCCAGTCGGCAATCTGCATCCTGCTTCGGGTGATGGCCAACGGCCAGGAAAAGCCGGTAACCAGGGCGGTGCAGACAACAACGGCGGCCACAGCCCGGCGGCTGCAGAATGTCATCTTCAGCAGCAGGCTGGCCAGAAGCAGTGCCATAAGACAAATCACCAATGCATGCATATCCCTCCCTTTTTATTCCATATCACGGTTACGCCTGCGCCTCCGGATCATCCATACCGACAGTACCGCAGCGGCAGCCACACCGATAATGACCATGATATTGCTTACGGTCTGGCGCAGCATGTTGCCCCTATTCAGCTCCTCCTTTTTCATCACCACACTCTTTTGGTCTGAATGGGCTGCGGTCTGCGACTGGCGCACCTGACGTATCTGTTTTTTGTACTGCTCTGCGGCCTGCGCATCCACATTTTTTGAGATGAACTGCTGCAGCTTCACGTTGTCACAGACCATGCCGGAGCAGGCTGCACCGTGGTCCCGCACAAGCTCCGTATGCAGCTTTGCCACATCGGACAGCTGTTCCGCAGAGGCCTTCCACATGCCCTTGCGGGCACTCTCCATCATCACGGCGGTCATCTCCTGCAGTGCGGCGGGATTCTCCCCCTCAAAATATTGCCGGAGGTTCATGTTGAACTTGTCCTTCACATACACACCATAAATCTCGTCCCAAATTTCGTTGTCTATCGCCTCAGGCTTCATGACGTTCCATCCGTAGGTGTTCTGCACCAGCTCGGAGAAGGTGTTTGCGGAGGAGGCGCCGCCCCGCATCATTTCGCGGATATAGTTGGGGTTGAACAGCGTTGTGCGGCTCTCCACCCCTATCGCCTCCTTCACCTCCTGCATCCGCATGTGGTTACGGTTGCGGTAATCGCTCAGGTAGGCATCCGGATCCTTGCCGGTGACATTGCGCACGGCAAGGTTCATTCCGCCCATGAACTCATAAACATGGTCAAGGCTCAACGCTCCCCACGTGTTGCTCTGGCGCGGCTGTATGACCGCATCGGTGTTTGAGAGCGCGGCCTCAAAGGCGTACTGCCGCATGTTCTCCCAATGCGCCTCGTCACCGTAAAAGGCACCCATATTGTTCAGGTAGGTCTCCGCTATCTCAGATTCGTTTTCCCAACGGTCGCCGGCCTGCACCATGCCCTGTATGCCGGTGCCGTATCCGCCGTTCACGCCGCCGAACACCCTGAAGGAGGATATTTCGCGCGCCTCCTTTGGACTCAACCCCTTCCCGACCAATATACGTTCGGTCTCCACAACCCCCGCCGCCACCTGGTTGGCAAAGGTGTCGTTACCGGATGCGGCTGCCATCTGCACGGCGCGGTTGATGAGGAAAAGGCGCGATGCGGCGATGTCACGCAGCTGTCCGCTGGTCTGCACCACCACATCGATGCGCGGACGGCCCAGCTCACGCGAAGGGATCAGCCGCAGATCCGTCACCCGACCGAAAGCGTCACGAAGCGGCTCCACGCCCAACATGTAAAGCACCTGCGCGACGGTTGCCCCTTCGGTCTCGATGAACTCCCCGCTCCAGAGCGTGTAGCTCACCTTGCGCGGCAGGCTGTCGTGATGCCGCTGCCGGTAAAGTCTGATGGTGTTCTCCGCCAGCATCTTCCCCTTCTCCCACGCAGCCTCCGACGGTGTATTCTCCGCATTGATGCCGTACAGGTTGCGTCCGGTCGGCAGCGTGTTGGGATTGACAATGGGGTCACCGCCGGGTGAGGGTGAAATGTAGCCACCGTCAAGCGCATTCACGATGGAACGGAGCTCCATGGAGGGACTCTCCTGCAACAGCTGGCGGTAGCGGTTCACATTCAGGATGCTCCGTTCCACCTCCATCACCGCCAGTGCCCACTGGATCTCCTCACGGCTGTAACCGTCCTTCATCATGCCGCTGTCAGACCGGTTTGACACGGCTGCAGCGGATGGAGCCTCCTTTTTCATGGCCTTCTCCATCTTTTTCAGAGCTTCAGGGCTTGCCCCCATCATTTTGGCCATCTTCAATGCCTTTTCAGGCTTCATGCCGCCGCCCATCCTGCGCATCATCCGACTCATCCCATCCTGCTGCCCCGCCGGACGGCTGCGGTCGGCATGGGTTGCTCCAGGCATCTCATCAGCCATGGAGGCCATCATCGACATCATATCGACAGGCGCCTGCGCATCCGAAATCTCCCTTGCACGCTCCAACTCTTCCGGCGTGATGGCAGCCACCTTGCATACCAGCGCATCGGTCGCCACGGCAGGATTTTGGAGAATCCGCGACACCAGCTCACGTGCCGGTTGCAGATAACGGGCGGAAAACTCCGTGCGGCGGCGTTCCGCATCGGGAACAGCCCTGCCGCGCAACTTGTCCAAAGCCAACAGACTGTAGGCCACCGGATCGGTCGTCATGGCGAAGACGCTGCTTTCAATATGCCTTTTTTCATAAGGTTCTCCAAGGATATAGGGATGCCCGGCCATCTTCTCATTGGCCAGCTCCTCCGCAAAGTTTTCAATGCGTCCGATATCATCCTCGCTGTACGGTATGGAGAGATTGCTGTCAAGCTCAAGTGCGCGGTGTATGCCCAGAGTTACCGCCAGCCGCTTGACCTCAAGGGAGGCCTTTTCCACATCCCCATGCTGTTCCAATGTATGATAATAGGTTTTAATACTTTCGGACAACTCGCGGTAGCTGCCGCGCACACCGCTTTCCATGAATGGCGGCGTAAGGTATGAGAGCAGCGTGGCGTAGGAGCGGCGTTTTGCAGTAAGCCCTTCGCCCACATTGCCGATTGTATAGAGATAGAAATGCGGCATCGTCCCGATCAGACGGTCCGGCCAGTCGTTGTCGCACAAGGCGGTCTGCTTGCGCGGCGTGAACTCGAGGCTGCCATGGGTGCCGAAATGGACAATGGCATCGGCATGGAAGCCGAACCTTGCCCAAAGATATGCGGCGATGTAGGTGTGCGGCGGTGCACTCTCCGTGCCGTGCACGATTTTGAAGGTGTTGCCGCCCAGTCCGGCCATGGGCTGCGGCATCAGCACCACATTGCCGAACTGCAGCCGCGCCACCGCCAGCTTTCCGCCGGAGTTCATATATTTTCCCGGAAAATCCCCATACTGGGAGACAACTTCGGAATATCTGTCGTCACGCAAGGCTTTCTTAACCCAGGAGAGATACTGCTCCCGTGTGACCATTTCGGGATTCCCCTCCTTCATAAAACGTTCAAAGGCACCCTCCGCGTAGCTTCCGAGAACACTCCCCTGTCGCTGCAGCATTTTGCCGAGCGCATCGGCGGATGCGGGCAGCGTGCCGGTGTTATAGCCTTCATCACGCAACAGCAGCAGCAGGCGGTACAGGGATGGCACCACCTCCATGCCGGAGGCTGTCAGGGCGTTCTGCCCCGGCCCCTTGTAATAGAAGACCACCACCCTCTTCTCGCTTTCCGGCTTTCTTTTCAAAGCGATATAACGGTTGACCGTCTCCACAAAATCGGCGAGCCGGTGCGGCTCGGCATATATTTCGGTCAGCCCCTCGTCATTAATCCGGTGGGAGAATATGGCGTATGGCCGGATGGCACCGTCGATTTCAGGCGTGACAACGCTCTGGGAGAAAAAGCCGCCGCTCATGCCCATCCTGTCCGCCTCCCATTCTTCAGTAAGCTGCGGGACATATACTGTGGTGAACAGCGGAATGTTGTTCCGTTCCAGATAACGCACCATATAGTCCCCCATGCGCCCGTGCGCCATGTTTACAACTGCGGAGACCCTCACCGAATCGGCATGACCGTCACGGATGAAGGCCCGCATGTTCCGCACCGGATACACCCTGTTCCCGCTTTTTTCCAGCTGTCGCACCAGGGCGTCCGGCTCACCCATCTGCCCGGTCACAACCACACATGGTGACTGCTCCGAATAAAGTTTGTGAGCCTTTAAAAAGGCATGGTACTCCGCAATGGAGTTGAAGCCCAGCTCCTCCTCATCGGGATGCTTTGGGTCGGCATGGTAAAGCAGCTCGCTTGAGGCCTTCACCACAGGGAGCGGCTCACGCACAAAAAAATGCTTGCCGTCCACATGGAGGCGGATATAGTCCAGCATGCTGCGGTAGTTCCCCCTTCCGCCTGCGGCCAGATACTGCGCCAGCGTGTCAGCCGTCAGTGAATCCACGGAAACAATATAGTTGTCGGGATTGGTGACTGCCGTGGAGAGCATTGGAACCCTCCCCGACACCTTATACAAAAAGGCACGCTGCTCCTCCGTAATGCGCAGCCCCATGCCGTTAATCATAATCATGTCGCAGCGGCGCAACTGTTTCAGGTTGTCAAGCCCCACCTCCCTGATGCGTATGAAGCGGCTGCTGTTGCTTTTTGAAATCTGCCCTAATGTCGTAATCTGGTAATTGACGAACGCGATGCGTGTGGGCCGGCAGCAAAAGTGCCAGAACAGGACGGCGGCCAGCAGCAACACCGCTCCAATCCCGATGATTATTCTTCCTTTTCGTTTCATATACGTTTTTGTCATTTGTTTTTCCCAATTTTCCCGAAATCCACCGAAAACGCGACTGAGCAGGTGGTTCCCGTCGTGAAGGGCGAATTGCTGTAATAATAGTCCGGCACATAGTTGAACAGGTTGTCGACGGAGAGTGTCAGGTGGAACGCCTTGCGGAAATGCTGCCCGAAGGTGAGTTTCCAGATGCTGTAGCCCGGATAGGTGACCTTTTTGGTCTCCTCGAAATTGGTCAGCGAAAGGTATTCGTCACAGGTGACGGCGGAGAGGAACCTCCCTGACAATGCCACATTGAAGCCGTAATGCGCCCATTTTTTCGCGTATGTGAGCTGCGCGGTGGCCGAATGAGGACGTGTGGCGGAAAACTCCGGCTCCCCCTTTGGAATCTGCTCATTTGTGAACACATAGGAGAGCTTGGTGCCCAACCCGTTCTTCCATTTGGCGGAGAAATTGGCGTCTGTGCCGGAAATCCGCAGCGGCGACATGTTCACATACTGCATCCCCTCCAGCGCACGGTTCCACGCAGTGGTGATGCGGTTTGCCACATGGTTGTAAAAGGCCGTCACCGTTACGTTGTATGAGCCACGGGTGAATTCGCCGGCCATGCTGAAATTGCGGCTGGTCTCCGCCTTCAGGCCGGGATTGCCGTAGATGGTGAAGATGCTGGCCATGTCGAACTGCATGTACATCTCCTTGAGCGTCGGTGCGCGGAATCCGTCCGCATAGGAGGCGCGGAGGGAAAAGTCCCCCCACTTGTACATCAGCGCAAGCTTCGGGGAGAGGTGCCGCACGTCCGCTTCGGAATAGTTGTCGTAACGCAGGGCCGAAACCATGTTGAACCGCCGCGTGGGATTCCAGTCAAACTGTACGAAACCGTCCGCCGTATGCTGCAGGTGCGCCCCATCCTGTGCAAACTGGTAGCTCATCAGATAGTCATAAAGGTAGTCCCCGCCTGCGGTAAGGATATGCTTTCCACGGAAGGTGCGGTTGAAAATGGTTCTCAGGGAATGCTGCACATTGCTGTAATCCCTGATGTCCAGACCCTCCTTCAGGGTGTAGTCGCTTTTGTCGTACTGGTCGAAGGAATAGGCCAGCTCCAAATCATTTGCCGAGTCAGGAGACCAATTGGCCTTCAAGCCTCCGGTGTAGTCGCGGTAACGCTCCGTCGCATAGCTTTCCGCCTCACGGGCGCGGAAAAAATATCCGGCGCGGCCCGTCAGCTTCATTTTTTTCATGGTATAGGTCATACGCTCCTTCACATTAAGCGAATGGTTGGCGTAAATTTGGCTGTAGTCGCCAGCGTTGGCCAACTGTATGGCATCGCAGGCGGCATACTGGAGGTTGGCCATATTGTTGAAAGCTCCCGCCCTGAATCCGAGCGAGCCTCCGAAACGCCTGTCGTTATGCGTGCCGTAACGGAGGTTGGCCTGACAGCTCCATTTGTCGTCATTCTCGCGGCTGATGATGTTCACCACGCCGCCCACCGCGTTGGAGCCGTAAAGGGATGAGGCCGCCCCCTTCACAATTTCAATCCTGGAGACATTGTCCATGTTCAGACGGCTGTAGTCCACATTGTCGAGCGTCTCCCCCGCCAGACGCTCCCCGTCCACCAGGAAAAGCACGGATTTCCCCCCGAACCCGGACATGTTCAGCCCGACCTGCTGGTTCATGGAATAGCTGAACTCGATGCCGGGCAGCTCCGCCTGCAGCACATCCTGCACATCCGGCAGGTCAAGCGTCCGGATGTCATCTTCACCGATCAGCCGCGTGACCACTGGCGCATCCTTCAGCAGCTTCGGCGTGCGCGTGCCGGTCACCACCATCGGGGACAATGCGCGGACATCCATCTTCATGCCGACGTAAACCAATCTGGAATTATCCGTTGTCACCCTGCGCAACTCCTTTTCATAACCTATATGGGAAAAGACTATCGAATAGGTGCCGGCTGAAGGCAGATTCACCCTGAACAGCCCGTTCCCATCCGTCACGGCGCCATACCTTGTCCCCTCCACACTTACGCTGACACCAACCAAAGGCTGGCCTGTGGCGGAATCGCGCACCTCGCCGCGAATAAAATGCCCCGTCTGCTGCGCGGAAACATCCACCCCCGCAAGGCCGAATGCCGCCAAAAGCAGAAAAACAAACCGATATTTCAACAAAGCCCCCATCGCCGTCAGAAAGGATAGATGTACCGGATGGTGATGTAGCCCTTGGCTCCCGAGGCGTCGGTGAAGCCGGTGAAATGGAGTGCGGCACGGCTGCCGTCGGCCAGCCGCAGTATATAGGGCCGCCCACTCATGGTATAGACGGGCGGCATGGTGGATGTGTTGACATCCATCCAGCGCGAAAGTACCGGATTTAGCAGGCAGGTGTCATAGAGGATATTCCCGTCCATCATGCCTGACATGTCTATGGCCACGCGGGAGAGCGTGTCCGGAATGAAAAGGGCGGTTGCGGGAACGCCCTGCTCCCGCAACTGCTCCAATGACACACATTCTGTTTCAAAAGCTGAACCTCCGTTTGTCCGCACATCATAGCGGTGCAGGGCAAAGTCCCATTCCGCCGGCGCCATCTCCCCCTTCAGCACATTGGAGGTGTCGGTGGTTTTGCCTTTCAGGCGGATGTATGTCCAGCGCGCATAGCTGGTGGCATCGATATGGATGGTGCCGCTGTTGTCATCGTTGATTTCGATGAAGCCATATTCCGAACTGCGGACAGGCTTGTCATAAATGCCGCCGAAAATCCCTTCGCAGCCGCAGCAGCACAGCACAAACAGCGGCAACAGCGCAAACAGGCAGGCTCTTTTCTTCATCTTTTATTACATGTTAAACACAAACTGGATGGACATCGGCATGGAACCGGGCGTCAGCTGGTATTCCAGCCCTAATTTCTTGTCCTTAACCTCACCTTTAAGCGAGCCTTTCCAAGTTGTTTCGCCGGATTTGAATTCGACCTGAGTCTCCTCCAATGTGTAGTTCTTGTCCGTGTTCTTTGTGACCTGAATGCCGTTGACAGTGATTTCAGGGGTGCTCATCCTGCCTTCGCCCATTGCGGGTATGACAAGGGTCGCCTTTTCCTCATTCTCAGCCTTCAGGGTCACGGTTGTCTCGTTCCGTCCCTGCTCCTTGCCGGAGACGCTCATCACAAGCGTGCCCTTGTAACTTCCCTCCACCTCTTCGGCAGGTTTGTCTTTTTTACAGCCTGTCATCATGGCCGCACCGGCCACCAGCAGTCCCACGAACATAATTCTTAAAGTTTTCATTTCCAATAAAGTTTAAGTTAAACATAAGTTAATTCAATTGCAATCCGTCACGCTTCCGTGACAGTTGCAAAAGTAGCGGAACCCAATTGGAAATCCCCTCCCCTAAAATGATGAAAAATACGGCTGGGACTAACCAACAAATAGAAAAGGCAGCCGTATGCAGAATAAAATGAATGGCAGGACGGAAAAAAAAGCATTTTTCTATTTTCACAATCATCTGTATTTTAATATATTATAAAAAATGTGAAATTTTTTTTTTCATTTAAGTGTAAGATTTTGGGGTTCCCAAGCGTTTATATATAGTGAAGGGGCATAATATGCACCTGTCAAATTTTGGTTTAATTATATGGAAACAGGCATAAAACGGCAATGGAATGCGGACAATATTTCAAAAACTTTCGCGTTATTGTAAACGGTTTTGAAGCCCAAAGGTAAACAAATGGCATGTTATAATATAAGTTACGGTCAAAACAATGCAGTCTTTCCCTGCAATTCCTTTCCTTCTTTTTCTTTGCTCGCCCAAAGAAAGTTTGCGGCAAGCGAGCAAAAAAGAACTTGTTCGTTTTTTAGAGCGAGAGCAAACTTCACCGAAGGTAACAGAGCAAAAAGAAATGGCGTTTGCGGCGGGGGAAAAAAATCCTGTCCATTACGCAAGCCTGCAGGCGGAACGACGCAATCGACGATGCAGGCGAATGCAGAGGCCAAGCGTGCTTGGACTATGCTGAGCTGCGAGGAGAAAAAGATGCGAAGCATCTTAACTTACAGCATCGTTCTTTCGCCGCAGCCATGCTATGGAAGACGGATTTTTTCCTTTACGCCGCATGTCAGCGATATGACTTTAACAACCTGTGAAATTCAAAGGCTTCAACAGTGGCAGGATGCGACAATGGTTACCGACCAAAACCAAAATGTCACCCAGGATTTCATGAACTTGGTCATTATTTTCCTATTTCAACAAAAACAAAAAGAGAAGTTAGGAAAGAAACAACAACAACAACAACAACAACAACAATTATAAGTATGAAAAGAATAATTTGCCATAAACTATTTTTTTTATTCATGATTTCAATGATTTCATGTAACCAAATCAAATCACAGATTTTCAATAATATTGACTATACTATTGTAAGAAAAATCGATTTATATGTCATTCCTTTAACAACTGAATTTGTAAGAAAAGTTACTTATCAAGAAGTTAAAAGGTTGTCAACAATTAAAATCACGATAAAAGAATCGAACTATAAACTTGAAAATTACGAATTTTTAGATTCAGTGTTAAATTTAAGCAAAGATTCCATTGTAAACGTGGATCCTGATTATAGAATAAAATGTGTAATCAGAAAATTCATTGGGAGAAAGCAAGTTCTATATTTTGATCGATTTGGATATTTTTATTATAAAGGGGATGTGTATAGGAATGAACAAATTAAATCTTTTGTTTTTGCACATCTGCCATGTGAATGAACATTGGTATTCTGATGGTCTTTAAAATCCGAACTGCGGTTATTGTTATGAAACAATACTGTGACATCTTCAAGCCCGACCGCGTGGTCATCTTCCCCGACGCCGGTGTCACCGGAGGGTTCGCCATAGCGAGTATTTTTTTCGCTCCACATTCCGCCGCACGCGTATAATTTATCCCCACAAATGGGGATGGAAAACCGATAATCCCCCATTTCCGGTCATGCGGGGGTTGGCATTTTTTGACTATATTTGCAACTTGCAAACGGAAGCTGCATCGGCCTCCAATAATATTGAAAAACATATATTTATGAACAATATACAGTTAAACCCCTCCATGAAGTTCTCCGATCTGCTGAATTTCAACCCGGAACTCATACTGCTGCTCTCACGCTTCCACATTCCGCTGGGATTCGGGGAGAAGACCGTGGAGGAAATCTGTGCGGAACAAAACCTTTCCGCAAACCTTTTCCTGCTGATATGCAAGGTCTACTCCATCAAAGGGTACAAAATCAGCCGCGAAGAGGCGGAACAGACCGACATGGGCGACCTGCTGCTTTTCCTCTCCGACTCCCACCGCTATTACCTTGAGGAGCGGCTCCCGCACATCGCACTTCATCTTAAGCACATTGCGGAACAATGCACAGCACCGCAAGGGAGGCTGCTGAAGCAGTTCTATGAGGAATACCGAAACGAGGTGATTGCCCATTTCGAATATGAGGAGAAAACCGTTTTCCCCTATATCCGCGTGCTGATGGAAGGAAAACAGGAGGCTTCGTTCCGCATACGGGAGTTTGAGAGCAACCACTCCAACATTGAGGAGAAGCTCCAGGACCTGGTCAGCATCCTGCTCAAATACCTGCCTGCGGAATCATCCCCGCAGGAGCGCATCTCCATCACCATGGACATCTACCATCTGACGGAGGACATCAACCGGCATTCGCAACTGGAGGACCACCTGCTGGTCCACTATGCCAACATGAAGGAAAGGGGGAATCATGGCCAGACAGAATAAAGTGCTCATTGTGGAGCATTCCCCCGTGGTGGCCGAAGGGCTTAAAAGCCTGTTTGAGGAGACGGAATACCGTGTCATTGCCACACTCCCCACATTGGAGAGCGCCTTGGAGCGGCTGCCCGCACTGAACCCCGACATAGTGGTTCTGAACCCGATGCTGATTGATTTTTCCCAGCGGCTGAAACTGCGCCACATCTTCCAGGACTATCCGCACCTGCTGCTTGCGGCCATGCAGACCTTCTACTGCGAACAGAGCGTGCTGGCACAGTTCCATACGGTGCTGGACCTGGAGGACAATCCTGCACGTATCTCGACCAAGCTTAAAAACGCGCTGGAGGCCATTTCACACGAAACGGAGGGGATGCCCGCCGGCAGCGAGCTCTCAATGCGGGAGAAGGAGGTGCTGAAAGCCATTTCGAAAGGCTATACCAACAAGCAGGTGGCTGACATGCTGCACCTTTCGGTACACACTGTAATCACCCACCGGAAAAACATCTCGCACAAGACAGGCATAAAGACACTCTCCGGCCTCACCCTCTACGCGCTCATCAACCATCTGATCGACGAGAACGAGATACAGTGAACCTGTAAAAATTTATTTGGAAATAATCCGTATCCTTTTAGGCTGCGCGGCGTCGGTGCGGACAGAATAGCATTCGTTTTCAAACGCAGCTGGAGCTGCCGTCGGGAACAGCGAAACGGCATGCTGCAGATGGCGCGGCGCATCCATGACAAACAGCGTGTCCATCACCGAGAACATCCATCCGTCCTCCCGCTGGTGGCAGCGGTAGCGTGGCGAGCCGGTATACGGGAAGGAGAATGTGGCTATCTCCGTGCCGGTGTACAGCTCGACAATCCGCATCCGGCTGCTGTAGCTGTCATCGTCCTCCGGCCAGCGAGGGTTCTCAAGCTTTTTCACCGAATAGTCGGCGATTACAAGGTAGACCTCTTCGCCATAGCGCACCATGTCGAGGAACATCATCTGAGTGGTGTCACGCAGCGTGTAGAGGCGCTGCGGCTTTGCTCCTGCACGCACATGCCTTTTGTACACATGGTTACCCTCCGTGTATATGAAATGCTTCGCATCGGTAAAAAGTGCGCCCCAATAGAACGAGGGGCTGCCGGCCACCAGAACCTCCCTGCCGTTCTTCACATTCAGCAGCAGCAGGTCGGAGCGGAAATAATCCTCCCCTTTCCACTGGTCAGGATTTGTACTGCGGGCCACCAGCGCATGGCGTCCGTTACCGTCTATGAAGCGTCCGTCGTAATTCCATTCGCCCTGCGCATGCAGACCACCAACGGAAACTGTCAGCAACAGCAATAACAATCTTACATTGTCCATGTCTTCAACCCTTCATTTACAAATTCATAACGCTTGGCCTTGCCGCCGAACCGCTGCAACGCCTCAACAACAGCATAACGGGTCACGCCCGGGCAATAGAAGAACATGAAGCCGCCGCCGCCTGCGCCGGAGATTTTGCCGCCTGAGGCACCAGCCTCCTTCGCGGCGTTGTAGATTCCGTCGATACGCGGATTTGTGATGCTGCTGGCCATCTGCTTCTTGTACCTCCATCCGAAGTCGAGGATCTCCCCTATCCGGTCAATGTTGCCACGGAGCAGCGCCTCCTTCATCTGGACCGCCTGCTCCTTCAGCTTGTGCATCGCCTCGATGGACTGGCTTTTTTTTGCCCGCACATTCTTCTGCTGCTCCTCGATGATTTCCGCCGACACATGGCTGGTGTCGGTATAGTACAGCACCAGATTGTGCGCCAGCTCGTCCGCGTAGCGGTTGCGGATGCGCAGCGGATTGACAATCACATTCTCCTTGTTGAACTCCATGAAATTGAAGCCGCCGAAGGTGGCGGCGTACTGGTCCTGCTTGCCGCCGCTCATGCCCAAATCGACACGCTCAATCTCGTAGGCAAGCCGCGCTATGTCATATTCGCCCAACGGCAGCTTGAGCCACTCCACAAACGCACCCAAAATACTCACAACCAATGTAGAGGATGTTCCTAATCCGGAACCGGGCGGCACATCCACGTAGGAGGCGATGCGGAACGAGAGCGGCTGGTGGGTGAACTGCCGCACAATGCGGTTATAGACCCCCTTGTGCAGCACGAAAAAACCATCTGTGTCCACGCATTCCGCGCTGTCATATTCCTCCCGCAGCTTGCGGTCAGGTGACTCGAAAACCATTTTGCCGTCGTCAGTGGGCTCCAACGTGGTGTATGCGAACATGTTGATGGTGGCGTTCAGGATCGCGCCCCCGTATAAATCTGAGTACGGTGAAACGTCGGTGCCCCCACCGGCCAGTCCCAAACGCAACGGCGCTTTGCTTCTTATAATCATGATATTATTATTCTTTAAACTTTGTTATTAACGGGGAAAAAGTGGGAATATTGTGGTCAAGGGATTGCAACTCTAATAACTTGTTATAAATCTTTCTTTTCATAAAAGCCATTACATCATTTCAAGATTATTGGATTTGCAAAAATACAACTTTTCAAGATTATTGGAAAGCAAAATTTACATTTTTTCAAGATTATTTTTCCAACAGGTATGACTTTCCCTGAAAAAGGTTGACAGATTTGGGACGGTTAATCACAAACACTCCATTTCCAAAATGGCAGAACATCAATCATACCGGTGTCAGTTCGGATGGTGTCGGTTTGGTTTTCTGTGATAATCATTCCATTATTAATGGAAAACATTCGCATGGCCTCTTCCAGACCTGCTGTTTCACGATGCAGGTTGTCAGGGGTTAGTTCGGCACATACCTGAAACAATTGCGAAGGAACACCGTTTTCCAACACAACAAAATCACATTCTCCTTTTCCTTCAAAGTAACATATTTGAGGAAAATGGTTTCTCAATGCAATGTAAACAAGGTTTTCCAAAAGATGCCCCTCATCTGTCATTGAATGGGTGGAAAAAGAATAGGCGAGCCCGGTGTCAGCGGCATAGATTTTTTTTGGACTTACCATCTGTGAGCGGACAGAGCTGCTGTATTTTTCGACGAATGCAAACAGATAACTGTTCGCCAGATAATTGCACCAGTTCAAAATGGTATTGGTGGCGTTAACGGAGATTACCTGTCTTATTTTTGAAGCGGAAAATTTGTTGCCGACATTCTGCAAAAGAAAATTTGCCAACCGTTGCAGGGAAGACACCTCCTTAATGCCATAGCGCACAATTATATCGCGGTAGAGAATATCCTGAAACAATGTCGAGAGCTGACGAATGTCACCAGTTTTCAGATATTCGGGAAAACCGCCGGAAAAAAGATACTCCCGAAACGATTCGCAGGATGCGGTATGAGATTTCAGTTTCAGAAATTCGGAAAATGAGAACGGAAAAAGTTCTATCGGAATGTGCCTGCCGGTCAGATGGGTACCCAATTCACGACTTAGCAGGGAGGCATTGGAACCGGTAATTACAATCTTGTAATGTTGGTCCAATTTCTGCCGCACATAGACCTCCCAATTTGGCAATGACTGAATCTCATCGAACAGGAGCCATTGCGCATTGTGTTTCCCGATGATATTATCTAGACGGGCATAATCGGCAGTGGAGAAATCCATCAACAGTGGATGTTCAAAGTTGATGAACAGCGCGGGTTCGGAAAGTTGGCGATAAAATTGGGCAAGCAAAGTGCTTTTTCCGCAACGCCTGATACCACTGATGACGGTGGCATGCGAAGCGATGCTATCCAACGGAATGGTCTTTTCCCGAATTATCCCCTCATCTTCTGTAGAAACCCTATCTTGCCATTCCTCAATTACCTGTTCAATTGTACTCTGCAATATCATACTTATCAACTAATTATAAAGTTGTTAATTTTAAATGAACAACTTTGTTCGCTGCAAAAGTACAACTTTTTAATATATAAAATCCAAAAGAAACAATTTTTTTTCTTGCAAGAAAATATATCTTGCTGGTATACTGCTACATCATCAGCCCTTCGATAGCCTCAGTCATGGAGGTCCAGGCGTACTTTTTCTTCTCCTCACGGAGGTTCCGCTCGAACTCCTCCTGCCTGTTCTCACTGAAAAAGCGGAACAGCGCGTCGGCAATCTGCCGCGAATCCGGCTCAACAACAAAGCCCACCTTGCCGTCCGGCACAATCTCGGCCAGGCCGCCCACATTGGTCACCAGCATCGGCTTTTCAAAATGGAAGGCAATCTGGGTCACGCCGCTCTGCGTTGCGGACTTGTAGGGCTGCGCCACGATGTCGGCGGCGCTGAAATGGCGGTTCACCTCGCTGTCGGGGATGAAATCGGTGCAGAGCACCACCTTCTCCCCGATGCCAAGCCGCTTAACCTGTTCCAGATATGGCTCCGGATCGCCGTAGAACTCCCCTGCCACAATCAGCTTGACCGGAAGCTCGCGCAAACGTTTGTCGGCAAAGGCGTCAAACAGCAGGTCAAGCCCCTTGTAGGCGCGGATAAAGCCGAAAAAGAGCACGTAACGGAAACTGCTGTCCAATCCGAGCAGTTTAAGAGCCTCCTCCCTCGGCAGCCGCTCCCCATAATGGTCGTAAAGCGGATGCGGGCAGAAACGCGCCGGCTTGCTTTGGGTGAAAAGGCGCAAATCCTGCAGCACCGACTTCGACATGGCCACAAAGCCGTCGGTCGGGCGGATGAAATAGCGGGCGAACATTTTGTCACCGATGCGGTGCTCGTGCGGAATAACATTGTCCAGGATGGATATGAGCTTTGTGTGACGGTTGCGCCTCACACACCGTGCAATGGTGCCGAAGCAGGGGCCCATGAAGGGCAGCCAGAACTTGGTGATCATCAAATCGGGCTTTTTGCGCCGGATCTCCCGCCCCACCTTTATCCAGTTAAATGGGTTGCAGGAGTTGATTTTCCGGTAAATGCGCAAGTTTTCCGGTGCCGGCTCGTCACTGTACTGGGTTTTGCCCGGGAACAAAAATCCCGGGTACTGCAGGGTGAAGGTGTAGATTTCCACCTCATGACCCTGGTTCTGGAATTCATAGGCTAACCGCTCGTTGAATGCTGAAAGCCCGCCCCGGTACGGATAGGCCGTCCCCAAGATGATGATCTTCATAACTTTTATTTTTTCAGGACTAACGCATCCGCCACAATCTCGGCGATGGTCTTGATCTTTACATTCAATTTATAATGGTGGTTCAGCTGCGTCAGCTGGTCCACACAGTTGTGGCATGGGGTAACCACCACCTTCGCGCCGGTAGCGCGGATCTGGTTCGCCTTGATCTCCCCTATCTTCAGCCGCCGCTCGTTATACTCGCTCATGGCCAGCTGTCCGCCGCCGCCTCCGCAACAGTAGTTGTCGTTGCCGCAGGGGTTCATCTCCACAAAATCGGCGCATGACTGCCTGACCGCGAAACGCAGCTCCTGCAGCAGGCCGCCGTTGCGCACTAAGTTGCAGGGATCGTGCAGCGTCACCTTTTCCGCATTCAGCGCGGGATTCAGTTTGATGCGCCCGCTGCGGATATAGTCGTTGATAAGCTCCACAACCGTCCTCACCTCAAATTCGTAGGCCTGTCCCAGATAGTTGGGCCCTTCCCAGCGCGTGGCGCGTGAGCCGTGGCCGCATTCCCCTAAAATAAGCGTCTCAGCCTTCAGCTTCAGCACCTCGTCGTGCAGATGCTTGGCAATGATGCCGGCCTGCTCGTTGTTTCCGTTGAAAAGTCCGTAATTGGTCACGTCGTACATGGTGGAGGAAAGTGTCCAGCTCTCCTTGGCAGCGTAAAAGACCTTGGCCATGGCCGAGATGGAGAGCGGGAAGAACTTCGGCTCCCTCGGATTAAGGGTATATAGTACATGGCAGCCCTCCTTGTCCAGCGGAATGGTTGCCTTTTCAAACCCCTCTTCCGACTGCATGTCCTCCTCCATCCACTGGATGGTATCGACAAACTCCTCGGTTGGGATGCCCATGTTGTTTCCGGTGTTCAGCGCAGCATCGACCGTAGCCTGCAGCGTGGCCGGAACCAGTCCCATGGCGGCCAGCATCTGCCTGCCCACACGGACGATGTAGGCAATGTCCACACCGATGGAGCAGTGCTTCACGCAGCGTCCGCACATGGTGCAGCCGCCGAAAAGCACATCTATCATCTCCTCGGCCATCTGCTCGTCCAGTTCGCGGGCATGCACCAGATGCGGGAACATCCTGCCGGTCAGGGTGCAGTAGCGGCGGTAGAGCGAGGCCACCATCTCCACCTTCCGCGCCGGCATGTACCGGGGCTCCTTCAAGGTGGTGTAATACATGCAGGAGGTACCGCACAGCCCGCAGTGCACGCAGGCGTTCAGATGTGTCACCAGCTTGCTGTCGGCAGGCATCTTAAGCAGCTTCAGGGCTGCATCTATCTGTGCTTTGGTCAGTTTATTCATGATTCTCTTTTTTTTGTGGTGGCCACACGTTGCGCCATCCGTAGAAAAAGCCCAGATGGAAGCGGGCCGAAAAATAATAGAGCACATGGCGGAGCTTGCCGGCAGGCAGATATACAAAAAGCCATGCGCAAACCAGATAATAGGCCGTGCTCACACAGCGGCTGCCTCCCAAATAACACAAGGCCAGCAGTGTGAACAGCTGGAACATTGTGGTTGAGAGGTTGGAGACGAAGTCGTCCAGATGGGAAAGCTCACGCATCTCCTTTTTGATAATGCGCTTGAAGAAAAGTACAAAACCGCAGGCAGTGCTCACACAGAGGCAGGCCGCCAGCAGCGCACAAAGCCATTCCAGAGAGAAAAGCCACGCCTCCACCGGCGGTATAAGCAGCAGGATAAAGAGCAGAAGGCTCAGGAAAATGCCAAGGTGGAACACAATTCCGGCCGCATAGGTGGGCAGGTGCATAAAGGCCGATTCCTTCTGGTTCGGCATCATGGCGACGGTGTTGGCATAAAGCACCCCCTTCCCCACACTGCCGCTCCGGCGAGACAAATCCTTGGGCGCCCCCTTGCGCACCAGACGCACAAAATGGGCAGCCATCACAAGGGCGCAATAACAGAGCGCCCCCAATGCTATCATTCGGTACCAGTCCATAACTGTCAGGTTCTAAATGGATAATCGTTTAAACGCAACCGTCCGGTTTCGGAAGGCCGGCCACACGGCATGCGCCGCGTGCGGGTCCCAACGGGAAAAGCTCGTAAATGTCCTTCAGTTTCAGTCCGGTCTCCTTGCAGATGACCCTGACCATGGGCGCCATGCCCTTCTCCTCATAGTTCTGCCGGATTACCTTGATCACGGCCCAATGCTGCTCAGTCAGGTTTTCAATTCCGTCGGCTTTGGCGATTTCATCGGCCACCTCCTTCGTCCAGGTTTCAGGATGGATAAGGAACCCATCCCCGTCAAATTCCAGATTGCTCATGATAATGTATTGTTTTACTTCAGATTAACAATATTTTAATACAATAAATTAATTTTACCTTCATGGCCGCGGAAAATCCTCCGGCCAATTTGCAAAGGTAGTCATTTTTCCAATACAAACACCTTTGCCAGCACCATTATAAGGAAACAAATGGATCTGTTACCGCAACAGATTGAAAATTAGCAGATAAATCAAATTAAGCAAGTTATACGATTTTTTTTCTTAAAATACATAATTTTTAAAAAAATATTCGTATATTTGCAATTACATACATGTTCCAATACTCACAGGTTAACGGATTCTCCCTGTTTGGATTACACAACTGTCCCAATGGAATCCGGTAATTAAAAATATTACAAACATGAAAAAACTTTTGTTTTTTATGGTAGCAGGCCTTTTATGGCAATGCACCTGTGCGCAACCATTCATCCGCCACTATTGGCTGGACGATTTCGGCAAAAACTACACGCTAAACCGGCGTGTGCCAGGCCAACATGATCCGAACCATGGTTATGTGCTGGCCGCCTCATCACAAGATGCTCAACCAAGCAAGGACGGATACACGGACAAACGCGCTATCGTCATCATGAAGCTGCACTTGGACTACTCCATTGAGGACAGCCGCGTTTTCAAGTTTGATGAGACCTCCCTGTACAATTTCGAGATTCATGACATTTATCCTTGGGGTGGATATTACTATCTCTGTGGTGACATGTCCACTCCAGACGGAAACTCTTCTGCCATCGTTGGTATTGTTGACACAAACCTGAACAACATGCAAATTCATGCCTATAATGAAATTAAATCATTTGCTTCTATTTACGCTGAGGGAGGATGCTACTATGTATGTGGAGAAGACAAATTTGGGAATGGCATCATTTTGGAAAACGATTATAGCCATACCATAAATAGAGGTTATAGCATAAAGTATAAACCTCTATATAAAATAAAAGCCAAAAATGGTGGTGGAGAACTCAAAGTAGTTGGTACAGACGGAAACGAAATTGTTTATTTTTACATTCAGACAAATTCAGCTCTTCCAGGATTCTCACAACCGAATGTTTACAAATTCCAAGCGCCCAGTCCTGAAAATGTAAGCATCACCAATTACCCTGGCAACCAAGCCGGCATGATCATTTCCACCGCAGTAGGAGATTCGGTCTATTTCTTCTTTTTTGACAATCTCTCCACTTATTCCCATGGATACGCTTTTGGAGAACCTTACGGGTATCCTGTTTTTGTAAGAGATATTAATTGTGCATCCAACAAGTTGGCACTTGTTGGTGAATACGATGACAATGGATTCGGCAGTGCCTGCTTTTTCAAGTGCAATCTTGCACAAGGAGGGGTCATATCTGCACCCTATTATGCGCAGTTCCCGCCCCAATTCGCCCCAAACACTCCTGAACCTATTGTTTTCAAACTGTATAAAGTGTTTCACGACATCACAGATACCCTTTTCCATGCCGGCGGATACTGCGACTACCGGAACAACAGCACCACCTTTGTCGGCACACCGGAAGAAATTTGGACCAACAATGATGGCACATGTGCCAATCCATTCCTGATTGAGGTTAACCCCACCCGTTCCATCACTATACAATTAGATAGTTGTGATGAATTTCCAATTATCGTTGACGAACACTTTTTAAAAGGCCGGAATAAAGAATACCAGGAACACACAAAATGCGAGCAAGAAATCATTAATAAATAATTTAAGTTTAACCAATTAAATCATCACAGACATGAAAAGACACTTTATTTTTCTGCTGCTGTGCTGCATGACGGCGGCCCTTTCCGCACAGACCTTTGGCGGCGGCAGCGGCACACAGAGCGATCCCTATAAAATCTCCACCCCGGCACACCTCAAGGAGCTGGCAACGTGGGTGAACCAGAATCCGCTTCCGGACCAGGCGGCACGCAAGGTGGAGAATTTCATCTCCTATGGCAAGTATTTCATCCAGACCGGCCCTATCGACATGGCGGAAGTCACCGATTTCGAGCCTATCGGCAAATATGGTTCCACTGCATTTGCCGGCCATTACGATGGACAGAACTATCCTATCAAGAATTTGAAATTCAACAACACATCATCCCATATCGGATTATTTGGGGTGGCCATCGGAGCCGAATTCAAACGGATCCGGATGGTTTCCTACCAATATTCCATTAATGCAAAACAAAAAAATTCCATTCATTATGGAAGCATACTCGGATACATGGTCACCCAAGTGCCCTCAGGATATGATGAATCAGATGTTCTGAAGTGGAAGGTGCGAATTACAGACTGCGAATGCTCCGGCACCATCATCGTACCGGCAGACAGCATCAAAGGCGCAAGATGCGGCGGCATTGCCACCGACGGATACATGGACATCCGGAACTGCAAAAGCTTCTTGAAAATGCAATGCGAAGACCTCGGCTCCTATAAATCCGGGCTTGAAGTTGGCGGCATTGCATATATCCTAAGCCCCTGTGTTGTAACGGACAGCACTGTCATAGAGCATTGCCTCTCCCGCCTGGATTTTGTATGCAATGGGAACAATCCTCCAAGGTTGATTTGCGGCATTGGCTGCACCCAAAACAGTATCCGCCATTGCTTTTCCTCCGGAAAAATTTATGCGAATGTTACATTAGGAATTGGACAAGGCTACCCCATCCGCTGCTGCGGAAGCGATGCGGAGCTGCATGGGGCTATTGCATACGGCATTACCAATAATAGCAGGCTGGTTTCTGACTGCTATTTCACCGGTTCCATTTATAATTACAATGTACCAGGAACAGGAAGCAGTAAGGCACCGATAGCCTCTAGCATACAGCGGGTGGAAAACTGCTATTCGGCCCCCTCCAAACTGGATGCCAAGGTAAAGAGTTCCCTTGTTAACCAGATAACTGGATCCACGCCGATAGAACCCTATCCTATCCGCCACTGCTTTGTCTCCTCCAACGTCACTGCCAAGGACAGCGCCTGGATTTCCCGCCCATACAATGATTCGACCCAATACCGCCTCGACATGTACCGGATGGACGACGAGGCCATGAAGACCCCAGCGTTCGCCGACACCCTGAACAGCTACAGCGGCAAAAAGCTCTGGAAACAGGATGCCGCCTGCAACTTCGGCTACCCCATCCTCGCCGCCTCGCCGCTGCCAGCCTCCGCATACACCAAGGCGGCAGACAGCATCACCGGCAGCAGCGCACGGCTGCACGCCACCTTCAACTACGGCGATGAGGCCGCCAACGTGCTTGAACGTGGCATCGCATGGAAAATGCGTGAGGACAAGGAA
>JAEEGH010004426.1_pt1 | contig 36090 bp, 25 predicted proteins | sample 9134181 | NCBI WGS metagenome assembly JAEEGH01 (sample SAMN16246544, study PRJNA631951) | gut metagenome | biome: gut microbiome; feature: rumen; material: DP-attached | host: Bos | place: Iran: Karaj | collected 2018-10
TGTTGGAAAGGATTACTCATAATGAGGATACGTGGAAGGAAGCGAGAAAAGGATATGGCGACAGCATTCCCTCTAATGAGCTTTTGCCTAAAGCGCGGATCATGAAGTATTATATCCTGATAAACCAAAAGTATGGAATAGATACGGAGGATGGCTTACGGAAATATATTCATGATATGCTTGGTAAGGCATCATAATCCGTAACAGCTTCATCAGATTTATATAGTCAGGGTATAAGGCTCAGAAGAGTTAAATCTTCTGGGTCTTTTTTTGGATGCCTAATTAAGGTGACTAATTAAACCAACAAATTGATTGCTTCCAATTTCATCAATGGGGACGATTCACAAAAAATGTTTTGATAAAACTAAAAAAAGTAGTATGATTGTATTCTTGTGTCGGAGAATCCGGCAGAATAGAAAGAATTATAGTTATACGAAAGGATTTAGAAATGAAAAAGACATTAGTAAGTCTTGTTGCAGTATCAGCACTCATACTTTCACTTACAGCCTGCGGCACTGAGACAGGCACAGCAACATCCACAGAGAACATATCAGTTACAGAAACTACTACAGAGCAGGCAGGAGTTCAGGGCGAAGATGTATCCGGAGAACAGCTCACATCAGGTAATATCACAGCACTTAAGCTTTCATCAGATGAAGCTGTAACACTTTTTCCGGGACAGTGCGATATCACAAGCTATCTCATTCCGGAGATCACCGATACAGCAATCTTCAAACCCGGAGATGTGACATTTATCAGCACAAATCCTGAAGTTGCAGAGATCAACTTCACTAAAGCTGCAAGAAATAACAATCTCTACTTCTCAATCGATGCAATAGCTCCCGGAGAGGCAGAAGTTTACGCTGTTACAGCTGATGGCACAGTAGAATCTGTACACAAAAAAGTTATTGTATCTGAGAGATAATTTAAAAATCAAGAGTTAAGAATAAGCTTTTAAATAATCATTCACGGGACTATCATTAATGTGGTAGTCCTGTTTTTGAATATAATTTGATTGGAGACCAGAAAAGGATATCACATTAATCTGTATGACACTTAAGGAAGCTTACAAGATCCTCGGCGCCTCTAAACATGACGACGACCGTGAGATAAAAGCCAAATACAAAAAGCTTCTTATCCTGTACCATCCGGATTCTGATCCGACCAGGAAAAGAAATCCTGAGGACGATGATAAGATCAGGCAGGTCATTGAGGCTTATAGAAAGATCAAGGAGTCTGAAGGAGAGCCCTACTTCGACACTTATGAGTTTACCTGGGATGCCTTTGAGAACAAGGCTGCATTCTCTGAGAGGAACATCTACGTTCAGTTCAAGATGTATGATGAGGAGCTGCCACTTTCCAAGATGGCCAGAGGGAGATTTGTCTGGGATCCTGATATGGAAGAGTTCAAGCTCTTTTCCAAGAGCGTTCTGGAAGCCTGCAAGGATATCATGACAGACTATAGCGCAAGGCTCACACCTGATAAGGTAAAAGAAATCTTTCACCTCATGATGCAGGAGTATGTCCTTCCTGCTGATGCAGCCAGAAAGATTGGCAATAAGGTCCGTGAGGATAGAGATACAGAAGTATTCGCTTTCAATGGATTTGTAAAAGAAAATCCTGCAGATCCGAAAGCTTCTGCACCAACTATAGGGGAGCCTTTGAACATTTTTCTCCGAGAAGACAGGGCAGTTGTTGAAGAAATTGTGACAGGTAAGGTGCTTGGATCAGTATCTTTTGATGAGGATGAGCTTTACTACGTGGTCCTTCCACTTCTGGAAGATCCCAAAGTGCAGACCCATGCTTCGATTACTAAAGTTGAAAAGAGCCGTAGATTTGGTAATCGGATGAATGTAGTGATAGAGCTGACGATACCAAAGGACCTTAAGGATGTAGCTGTCTCAAACGAAAGGCAGATCAAAAGAAGGATAGGTTAAAAGAAAATGCAAATAGATGAGATTATTGAAATAGTAAGAGAGGCCGGAAATATATTACTGACAGCAAAACGCCCTAAGGTAATGGAAAAGTCCGGGCATGCAAATTTTGTAACTGAAACAGACGAGAAGGTTCAGAGATTCCTTGTGGAAAAGTTGAAGGCGGTGCTGCCTGAGGCTGAGTTCCTTGGAGAAGAAGATGGGCAGGATGTCTTTTCCGCTAAGATGGCAAGCGGATACTGCTTTGTCATAGATCCAATAGATGGAACATCAAATTTCATCTATGGGTATAGACCTTCAGTTGTATCTGTGGGACTTCTAAAGGATGGAAAGCCATACATGGCCGTTGTCTATAATCCCTATGATGACATGATGTTCTCTGCGGCAGCAGGCCATGGCGCCTACATGAATGGTGAAAAGATAATGTCATCAGAGGAACCACTTTCTGATCAGTTGGCATGCTTTGGAACCGCTCCTTACTACGAAGAATACAGAGACAGATCTTTTGACATAGCAAAAAGACTCCTGCCTCAGTGCGTCGACCTTCGAAGATCCGGAACTGCTGCGTGGGATATGTGCTGCGTTGCTCTTGGTAGATGCGGCCTATACTTTGAACTGAAGATTCAGATCTGGGACTACGCGGCAGCTGCGCTTATCGCCAAGGAAGCAGGCTGCCGCGTGACAGACATTGAAGGAAATCCCCTTTCATACACAGGTGCTTCTTCAGCGCTATGTATGGGGCGCGGGGTAAAAGAAATACCGGATTGTTTTAAAGAATAAACAAAAAGCAAGCATAAAAGAGTGCGCATGGATACTGGTGCGTGAGAGATGATTTCAAAACGCATCTCCTCATCCCAGTGTTCATGCGCTTTGTTACCATTCACAAAAACTGAGAACGGTAATGGTCCCTGGGGACGGGGGCAATGGTCCATTTCAAAATGACCCTATAACTCCGTCCCTACGGACCATTATTGTTAATCATAATGTTATATAATGTTTATTTGCAGTTTATATGCCAATGATAAAATCATAAATGATGCATAATTATTATCGGAGGCTTTTTTATGACTGAAGCTAAGAAAAATACTAATCACGTATCAATCGAACAGGCCAATCGGACAGAGCATGCTATTTCATTTATTCCTGTAACTGAACAGATTCACCTTCATGCATTAAACAATCCTGATCAAACTGCGGTGATTTCGGGAGAAAAAAGCCTGAGTTTCAGTGAGCTGGATCGGCTTTCCAATCAAGTCGCCAATTTCCTTATCAAAAAAGGCGCAGGAAAAGAACGCTTGGTAGGTGTGCTTATGGAGCGCTCCGAACTTGTTTATGTGGCCGAGCAGGGTATTTTAAAGTCCGGAGCTGCCTTCCTTCCTTTTACTGTTCCTTATCCCGATGACCGCATTATTTTTAGCATGGAGGATTCCGGCGCAGCTATACTTTTGACAAATAAGAAATTGGCTGATGAACGCACAGAGCTGTCCGGGCATAACTACGAAATCATAGCTATTGAAGATATACCCGGAAGTGAGGATGATCATTCTTATCCATCTCCCGGAAAAATAGAACCAAATGATCTTGCATACTGCATTTACACATCCGGATCAACAGGTCGTCCCAAGGGAGTAATGATTGAACACCACAATCTGGTAAATTATGTCCATCGCAATGAAAAATCCGTTGAAATTATGCATTACGCAAGGCCCGGCCGCATTGCGCTGGCAATGGCCGCCTTTTCCTTCGACGTATCTATAGTTGAGCAATTTGTTCCCCTTTGTAACGGGAATACTGTTTGTATTGCTAAAGAGGAAGAAATACATGATCCTTTCTTATTGGCAGATACTATCATAAAAAATAAGGTAAACAGCATTACCTGTACACCAACTTTTCTTTCAAATATCATAAATATCCCTGTGTGTGTTGAAGCACTCAAACAAATAGATTTCTATGATGTGGGCTCAGAAGCTTTTCCTGTTAATTTGTACGGAAAGCTGAGAGCTCTGCGTGATGATAGCATAATTATGAACGTCTACGGACCAACAGAGTGCACAATGGGCTGTGCTGCAGCTATAATGACAGGCGGTGAAGTCACAATAGGCAGCCCCATGGTCAATACCAAGTTCTTTATTATGGATGCAAACGGCAATTGCCTTCCACCAACCGAAAAAGGTGAGCTTATTATTTGCGGTGACGGTGTAGGCCGAGGATATGTAAACCTGCCTGAAAAGACAAAAGCTGCCTTCTTCAGTTTCCGGGATATGCCTGCTTATCATAGTGGCGACCTGGCATCATGGAATGAAAACGGCCAGATATGCATTTGGGGCAGAATAGATAATCAGATCAAGCTTCGGGGCTTCCGTATTGAGCTTGACGAAATTGAAAGAGTTATGAGCGCATATCCCGGCGTACAGGCAAGTGCAGTAAAACTATGTAATAATGGCTCGGATTTCCTGGCCGGCTATATCACTGCAAAAGAGGTGGTTAACCTTGAAGAGTTCAGGGAATACATGCAAAAGCTACTGCCCGATTATATGATTCCTGCAGTCATACTTCAGCTTGAGGATTTCCCTGAGACAATCAATGGCAAGATTGACAGAAAAGCGCTTCCTACCCCTGAGTTTGTTCAAAATGAAAAAGCGATTATAGCGCCTCGGGATGACAAGGAAACCTGGCTTAGAGATATTTTTTCCAAAGCTCTTAATTTAGAGCCGGATCAGATAAGTGTGCAGGATGATTTCTTTGATATGGGAGGTGACTCCCTAAAGAGCATGGTGCTGGCATCCCTCCTTAAGGACTGCGGCGTTACCAGCGCAGACATATACTCCCTCAGGAGCATAGAAAGAATTGCTGCTATGCTGAAAAATAAGACAGGCGGCGATTCTATAGATGATTATGAGGCCAGAGAGCGTCAAAACCCCCATCGCCTCAGCCCTATGCAAACAATACTGATTGATAATCAGCTGGCCAGGACAAACTCCACTATGTGGAATAACATGTATTATCTGTTTCGTTTCAACAAAAAGACAGATCCAGAGCGCTTGAGAAATGCAGTAAATGTCGCAATTCACCATCATCCGGCCCTTTCCATGAACATTAGTTTTGACGAAAGCGGTGAGCTTGTACAGACCTATTGCCCGGACCAAATACCTGAAGTTCAATTTGAAAAAATAACCGATATGGAACTCATTCGCCATAAGGATGAACTAGTCAGACCATTTAAAATGTTTAACTCGCCACTTCTCAGAGTGCAGATGTTTATCTCGGAACGCTACTGTTACCTGTTTTTTGATGTTCATCACCTGGCTATGGACGGTGCATGCATAGGTATTATCATGTCAAGCATCGTCGATGCATACATGGGAAAAGAGCTTCATCCTGACTACTACTGTTCTTATCTTGCCAAAGAAGATCGGATCCGGGAGTCCCCGCAATATTTGGAGGACAAGGCCTATTTTGAAGAACAATACAGTGGATATGACTGGTGCTGTATACCGGAGCCTGATAAAAGTGACCCGGTACCAAAGGCTGCAGGACGTGTGGTCCGTTTTCCTTTTGATGCAAGCGATCTGGAAGCTGCCGAAGAACGTTTGAATGCTTCAAGGAGCATAATCGCTATTGCTGCAGCCATACAGACTCTGCACGAGACAAGCGGAAAAAAAGACATCATGACCAACTGGATATTCAATAACCGCCTTGGAAGCTTTGCATCTGATTCTGTTGGCATGCTGATAAAAAATCTTCCTGTAGGCATCCACATGGATCAGATCCATGGCCTGGAAGAGCTCATTGCAGAAATAAAAAAGCAGGTTACAAACGGTATTGCTCACTGCAGCTATGACTATTTTGCAGCTCAGGAATCTGCTTTTATCAGCGACCCCATGGAAGTCAATTATCAGCAAAATATGAATGCAGATGAACTTGCCATTCTTCATCCCTTCAAGATTGATCTGGTAAACAAGTATCATGCACCCGGGGCCCGTCTGGAACTTGAATTTTTGGAGAATGATGATAACAGTGGCCTTTTTGATTCTGAGATGGAATGGGCTGCCAATTGTTTTTCCGAAGAAATAATGCTTCAGTTCCATGATCTGTATATTGAGAACTTTGAACGAATTGTCCTTGAGTAGTATTTAATAAGGTTAAAGATGAAAGAAATAAAACTGTCAGATCACTTTACTTATTCCAAGATACTTCTTTTTGCCATGCCAACCATAGGAATGATCCTCATATCTATTACCTATGACGTTGTGGATGGGTATTTTGTGTCCAATTTTATTGGCAAGACAGCTTTTTCCGCTATAAATATCGTCTACCCTTTCCAGCTTATTCTGTCTATGGTGGGATATATGTTTGGTTCAGGCGGAAGTGCACTTATTGCATCGGAATTAGGCGATGGTAAGCCCCAGACTGCCAGGCTTTACTTTACACTTATCATAAAAGCTGCAGCTTCAATAGGCATAGTATTATCGATAATTGGCATAATTTTTCTTCGCCCGATTGCAACTCTTATAGGTGCAACGCCTGAGATCCTGGAATATGGGCTTCCCTATGGACGCACCCTTTTTTTATTCCTGCCGATCATGATCCTGGGTTATACATTTCAGAGCATTCTGATCACTGCGGAAAAGCCCAAGCTCGGTCTTTATATTTCTATCGGAAACTTATTCAGTAACCTTCTTTTTGACTGGCTCTTTGTTGTGGTATTTAAGTGGGGAATGATAGGAGCTGCCGCAGCTACCGGCATTGGAGCATGCTTAAACGGACTTATTCCCCTTTTCTATTTTTCAAGGCCCAACACAAGTCCCCTTCATTATGTCAAAGGAAAAATACAGCTACGTCCACTTATAAACGCATGTACCAACGGTGCTTCCGAGATGGTCAATGACATGGCCACTGCTTTGATCTTTGTTTTCTACAATTTCCAGCTTCTGAGACTGATCGGAGAGGATGGAGTTGCTGCGTATGGGGTAACTGTCTTTGTGGAGGGTATATTTGCTTCCTTCTTTTACGGATTGCAGATGCAGGCCACATCCATCGTAGGATATCATTATGGGGCCAAAAATAAAGCTGAACTTAAAAGCCTTCTGAAAAAAGGCCTGACCCTTAATATAGTATTTGGCCTTATCATGTTTCTTTTGGCGCAGATCAGCGCACCACTGATTTCCAAGATATATGTAGGCTATGACGACGTCTTATTTACCCTTGCTGTTCATGCACTGAGAGTCTATGCCTTTGCGTTTTTATTCCAGGGATTTAACGAGTATTCCTCAGCATTTTTTACCGGCTTAAATAATGGTCTTGTCTCCGGATTCCTGGCCTTTTCCAGAACATTTCTCCTTCAGACAACCTGTATTTTTGTCCTGCCACTGTTTATTGGCACAGAGGGCTTATGGCTTGCACAGGCTACCACGGAATTAATAGCTGCGATAATTGCTACTGCTTTTCTTGTCAAGTACAAAAAGGAATATACCGGGTAATGGACTGTGTGGACGGAGGAATGGTCTGTGGGTTGAACATATTTTTGTGAGGGAGGATTATAGAAGGCGTGGTATTGCTACTATGCTTTTCAACAAAGCTGAAGAAATAGCTGCATCAATGGGAGAAGATACGGTTTATAACTTTGTACATCCAAACAATGAAGTTATAATAAAGTTCCTTCGCTCAAAAGGTTATACTGTTCTGAATATGCTTGAAATCAGAAAGCCTTACAAGAATGAAATATTAGCCACAACAATTCCTGTTGGAAAGGAAGTCTTTGACTATTAGGTTTTGGTCTGTAACGCAATATAACAGGGCGGAGTTATGCTCCGCCTAAAAGCTCTGCTACATTATATGGCTCTCCGGAAGTGAGCTTCAAAAGGGCAGTAAATTCATTAACACCATTTCTGGCACAGGTCTCAAGATAAGTTCTGATGTCCGCGAAATATGATGCGTATTCAATGCTCTGGAACTGCCCGGAGACTTTGTCCTTGGTTTTTACAAATCTGAGTGATCTTTCGCTTAGGTTGTTTGTTGTCGGAATGGAGAAATCCTTAACCCAGTCAAAGTAGTTGCTCTTATATTCTCTGATTCTGTTGAGAAGAGCATTTTCATCACTTTCATAATAATGCCCCAGATCGGCAATGTATTCTTTATATCCACTATCCAAAAGAGAATCCACTTTCATGAGGAAAGCTTCAACAGCTTCTTTTGAGAAAGCAGTAGCACCTTCGGCTATCAGATGTTTCCGGTCGTGCATCATGGACTGTATCAGCTCTTTTAGCACTTTGACCCAAGAGTGGCTTGACGAGTCGAACAGCTTCTGCAGGTCTCTTTCCAGATGCTGATTACATTCTACATTTCTGAAGACAAAGCCCTCATGATAATTGATGGTGTTATGATCATGCATGACTTTTGTTCCGGAGCTTAGTACAGGAAGGATGTTATCTTCGAGGATTCCATCAAGGTCCTTGTGCATATGTGCAGTATATAGTGCAATGCGCTCATTGCCATAAAACCTCATACATGCTCTTGCTGTATTGACAAAAACTACAGTGTCATCCCAGTAGATAAGCGGCAGTCCGATGATCAAATTTTTAAGGTCTGTTACAAAAGCATGAAGCCTTTTGGAATAGCGCTTTTGCAGTTTTGCCAGATATCCTTCACTGAGGGTTAGTGGTTCGGGAGAAAAGCCTGTCAGTATTTTCTTTGTACGGTTGATACTTACGAATCCAAGATTCATCAGGGACAAAGCCATTGCCTGAATCACCTTGCCATACTGGTTTGCTGCTTTAAGGGTGCCAAGAGGAGTTTTGACCGTTGCTCCACAATCAAGGCATTTGTATATGACAAACTTATGCCTGTGCTTGATGACCTTTACTTCATAATCGAATTCATCCTTGACAGATACTTCGATTTCTTCAAGGTTGTGACCTCCACAGTTGGGACATTCAGAAAGCTCATGTGGAATGGTATCAGTAATCTCTTCCTCAGAAAACTGTGCCATTTCATGTTTCTCATGACCTTGCTGTCCGCCTTTGGAAAGGCCTGATTTTTCCCTGGAGTTTGGGATGACTTTTTTCTGATCAATTGCTGTCCTGGATGTAGGAGTGCCGGTATTGGTTCCGTTATTATTTAGCCTTGCAGTAAGTCTTGCTACTTCATCCTTAAGCGCTGCAATCTGAGCTTCTGCTTCTTTTGAAGCTGTGATTTTTTCGGAAGAACCTTCTTCCAAAAGTTCAAGCTTATCCTTTAAATGCAGGTTTTCAAGTTCAAGACTGTATTTATCGTTCTCAAGTTCTTTGACTTTGGCTCGTTCTTTCTCATAGAGTTCCTGATAGCGATCAGCGAGGGCTTTGTATTGTGAAATCTTTTTGTTAAGGCCTTGTATCTGGCTGAGAAGCTTTTGTACACGGGAGTCTGAGGCACCTTCTTTTCTGAGTTTTTCAAGCTCTTTTTCGAGCTTTTTTGACTTGCGTTCAGCAGCATGCCATTCATTTTTTATAACTTCATAAGCTTCTTTTAAGTCCATCCCCGGTAATCCCCAACCATCATTTTGATTTATATTTTTCTAATTGCTCCCGAAGTTCCTGATTTTCTTTTAGGAGCCTACGGACCTCATCTTTAAGACCTTTCATAGTCTTAGGCATTTCATAATCATCACTACCGGGTTCATAGGAAGGGCTGCGCTTCTTGCATCTTCCATCAGTAGGAACTATTTCTTTTGTAACAGGATCAACGCGGCCTATCAGCTTTCTTTTGGATTTTGAACGTTTTAGTTCCGGATCCCAGAATGATTGATTTTCATAGGCATATGTGATTCCGGATCTTTTGTCGGTCTGATATACAATTCCCATAGTTTGCCTCCTTTATCTTTATGTGTATAGTATAACACATAAAGATATTTATTGCAATAAAAAATGCCAAAAAAGTCAGATTTTTTCTAGCTTTCTTGGCATTTTGAAATAACCGGAATCTCTTTATGTGAAAGACACCATATTTGGGAAAGTGTGAATAGTAACCAGGGTTTGCGAGCTGGCATTTTTATTGGATAGTTTCCGAGTACAATAATATATATAGACAGAAAGAACTACGACATTAAAATGAAAAAAGTACTGTTGGGCCAGTGAACATTGTTGTGATGAAAGGAATAGGTGAAGATTATGAAAAAAATGATGATCGTACTTACAACAATAGTTGCAGTCAGCCTGATGGTTGGATATGTTGATCTGACAGTATATGCATCAGACTATGATGAGTATACTCAGAGATGGCTTGAGAAAAAGCAGAAGGAGTATGAAAAAACTATGGATGCTCTTGAAGCTGATGGGAATCTTACACAGGAAGCAATTGATGCCTTAGGCGGAGGAAATTCTGACAGAAAACCTAATAATACTTCCAGAAGCAAGAGAGAATCATCAAGTAACAGTAATTCTTATAACAATGGTTACGGCTCATATTCAGGACAGGGCAAAGGCTGGGTATATTCCAGTGACGAACTCCATGTGGTAGGGCTTCCAGAAGGAGAAAACGGTTATACACTGCCGGGATGGTATGGTGATGTAGATTAACAATTGAAAGGGGCGGGGATGGCAAAAGCCATTTCTGCCCCTTGCCTTCATAAGGAGGTGACAAAGATGTTATTTACTTTTGAACTAATTATTGTTTTGATAATCATTTTTATGCGATATTATAAAAATAATAAAGAAAAATGTCGGATCAGATCCAAAAGGATAGTACTAAAACTATTGGCACTTGTACTGTCATTACTTTTGGCAGCAACAGTAGTGTTTCAGGAACTTTTGCAGAGACTTTTGAATAAGATCAGTGAAAAAGAAAATATATTGCAGCAAAAAGATAATTTTTGAATAAGAAAGTGAGGATCATGATATGTTTTTTGGAAAAAAGGATAAAGACGTTAGATTAACAGATAAACAGTATAAGGAACTTATAGGCGGCATGTCCAAGCAAGAGCGAAAAGAATTTGAACGTCGCCAGGAGCAGTTCAGAAGGGACAGAGAGGATGAAGAGCTGTTGGAATGGCTGATGATAGAAGATGAACTTGATGATATGTAAGAATCAGAAAGACTAAGTCTATGACTGTTGTGGCAAATGCACAAATATGTTTTAAGCCACAAAATACATAGTTTATAAACATGTATGACCAGATGGTTTGTAGTATACTAAATACAGTCTGCTACAGAGTTGGAAATACAGATTATTGGATATTATGCGCAAGTGAACAAGTAAACGATGTATTTGTTTAAATAGTGCTTTCAGGAGGATGGGGGATGAAAGTATATGTTGGGAACATTGTTACTGTAAATAAGCAAAATGATGTTGTCAGTTATCTGGTAGAAGATAAAGGGCGGATTGTTTATGTTGGAAATGAACTACCGGAGGAGTATTCAAGCGTAGCTAAGATAATGCTTGGGAAAAAGGCTCTGATTCCTTCATTTTGCGATACACATCAGCATCTTGCATCATTTTCACTATTCCATGTAGGACTTAATGTCATGGAGTGTAATACCAATGCAGAGATTCTTCAGAATATCAAAGATTTCAAGGAAAAGTGTAAAGATAAAATTCTGATAGCCTTTGGAGCATCACCATATTCAGTAGAAGAAAAAAAGCTTGTAACTCGTGAGGAAATTGACTCAGTTTGCAATGAAAAACCAGTTTTTATGGTTAAATATGATGGACACGCTTGCGTGGTTAACAGCGCGCTCCTCAAGCTGGTTGATGAAAAAGTCAAAAATCTAAGGGGATACCATCCTGATAATGGTGAAATGAATCAGGAAGCATTCTTTGCAATTTCAGACTATATTACCAATTCTATACAGATTCCAACTCTAATCAAGAATATACAAAGTGCTGTAGACTATCAGGCGTCAAAGGGCATTGGCATGATACATACTGTAAGTGGTGTTGGATTTCCTTTCAATCTGGATATCACCATGGAAAAGATGGTGGCAAAAAGTATACAGCATGGTTTTCAGATAAGAGTTTTCCCGCAGTCACTTAATATCGAAGTTGCAACGAGCAGAAAGCTACCACGTATAGGTGGGTGCTTTGAGTGTGCTCTGGATGGGTGTTTTGGCTCACATGATGCAGCCATGAATGAACCCTACACAGATGAAATAGGTGGGAACGGAGTCCTCTATTATTCAGATGAAAAAGTGATCAATTTTTGTAAAGCTGCAAATAGGGCAGGGTTACAGATTGAAATGCATGCTATAGGCGATAAAGCTTTTGATCAGGCTACTCGCGCACTCAAAGCGGCACTTGATGATTATCCCAGACAAGATCATAGACATGGTATTATTCATGCTTGTCTTCCCACAAAAGAAGGTCTGGAAATATGCAGACAGTACAATATACAGCTTCCGATGCAGATTGCATTTGATAATTGGAAACAGGAACCTTCAGCTTATACAAGAAGCATCCTTGGTGAACAAAGGAATTCAAGGCTTAATCCAATAAGATCGTTTATGGATGCCGGATGTATCGTGTCTTTTGGTAGTGACGGACCATGTACTGATCCAGATCCTATAGTATGGCTTCATAAGGCCGTAAATCACAGTAACCCGTTAGAATCAGTCTCTGTTCAGGATGCACTTAGAATGTGCACCTACAATGGTTATTATGCAAATTTTGATGAAAAAGAACGTGGTTCTCTTGAAAAAGGGAAAGTGGCAGATATGGTCATTTTATCAGAAAACCCCTATTCAGTTGCGCCCGATAGCCTTAAAGACTTGAAGGTTGAAAAGCTTATTTTATCAGGAAAAGAATATAGTCCGCAGTCTAGATCTGTTGTGGGAATAATAATAGGGGGACTGTTCTCGTCAGCAAAGGCGTGATATAGCACTTTATATGGAGATAAACTTGAAATATAATAATTGATAAGTATGGGGCTTTGCATATGTGCTAGTATTCAAAATACTAAAATGTTGTGAGGCGGTTAAATCATGAATTTCAAGGCATACACTAATCCCGATTTTACAATCGGACAAAAAATACTATTTTTCCTGATGGCACTTGTAGGAATACTATTATGTACATTTGGCATAAGATTATTTAATAAAATGCTCAATGGAAAAAGAAATCCTGATGAATACGATCTTTTAGAAAAGGCGGATAGTAATGTTCAGCTTTTTTATGAGATGATCATTTCCGGAACTTCAGTAATGTCATTTGCAGTTGCTTATGTTGTGTTTAATCACATCTATTCACTACTTCAGAGTTCAGGTAGTTCATATACAGAATGGAGCATGTTCATGGAAATCTGGAGCGAGGGTAAAGATTTTGCACTTCTGCTTCTTATCTGCATTTCATGTGTCTTAAATACACTTCTGGACAAGCTGATAATTCCACTTACTAAGCTTGATAGGGAAAAGAAAGCATCAATAAGAATGCTCAGCATGTTCTACGTTATCATCATACTTATATACCTGAATGTCATTGGTGATGAAAGCGAGTACAGTCCGGTAATGATGTATTACCTGGGACTTATGGTTGGACGTTTCGTATATTTTGATGCTTCTTTTAAAGACTTCCTTGTGGCCCTGAAAAACATTTTTTTCAATATATATCTTCTTGTAATGGGGCTCGTGCTTACAGGTATATTGTGTTTCATCGGATTTGAAGCAGGCTTCCTGCTTGAACGAAATTACTACATAGTAGGCATATTCTACACTCACTTATTTATGCTTATTGCAGTATTTATCCTGCATCATGGGTATTCGTTGATGAAATTGCTGAGAAGACCAAAAAGGTACAGAGAAGACTAAATACATACAAATATTGCATTTATTGACTACTCAGTTCATAGCTGGGTAGTTTTTTTATAACATTGTAGTTAGTAAATGCTAACCAAAAGTGTTATTATAATTCCAATAAATAATTCAGGAGATACGATATGTTTGATAAACGACTGATGGCCATGTGCCCGGAAAGTAAGAAATATATAGCATTGAATATCATATGCCAATGGACTGAACTGCTTATGAATGCAGTGATGATCTACTGTATAGCCAGTCTTGTAGGCAGATTATATATACGTGAGCTGTCGCAGCAGGACATAGCGCTCTATGGTCTAGCTCTACTGGCAACCCTTATAGTTCGCTTTTTTATGACTAGGGCTACGATCAGGATGAGCTATCTGGCGTCCAAGACCGTCAAGCGCGTTATGAGAGAGCAGATTTATAAAAAGGTACTGAGGCTTGGAAATACATATAGAGAGCATGCCACAACAGCTGAGCTGGTGCAGGAATCAGTTGATGGAGTGGAACAGCTTGAAAGCTATTTTGGGCAGTATGTGCCGCAGTTCTTCTATGCCTTCATAGCTCCGGTCACACTGTTTGTGATGTTTGGCATAGCCGGAAGCTTTAAGGTTGCGGGAGTACTGCTTGTCTGCGTGCCTCTTATACCAGGCGCAATCATGATGGTTCAGAAGATTGCAAAAAAGATCCTGGCAAAATATTGGGATCAGTATGCCAAGCTTGGAAGCACCTTTCTTGAAAATCTGCAGGGAATGACAACCCTTAAGATATATCGCGCTGATGCATTTAAGAATGAGCAGATGAATGCTGAATCTGAGAATTTCAGACGCGTGACAATGAAGGTACTCACCATGCAGCTCAATTCTATTATCATCATGGACTTTTTTGCATACGGCGGAGCTGCCCTTGGAATTGCGCTGGCAGGTAAGGGATTTATCGATGGAGAGATCTCACTGCAGAGTACTGTATTTATGATACTTCTTTCTGCAGATTTCTTTTTACCTATGCGCAGGCTTGGAAGCTATTTCCACGTAGCAATGAATGGCATGGCAGCCAGTGACAGGATATTCAGATTCCTGAGTGAAGACGAGCCCAAGGAAAAAGACCTGGTCCTTCCTGAGCAGGGGCTTGATATACAGCTTGAAAATATTGATTTTAAATATGATGATGCAAAAGAAGTGCTCTCAGACATCAGCATGGAGATGCCAGAAGGCAGTTTTACAGGTATTGTAGGCGAGAGCGGAAGCGGCAAATCAACAATTGCTTCTCTTATCATGGGCAAAAATAGCATTGAACATGGCACATTGACTATTGCAGGAAAAAAGATCAATGAAGTAAATGAAGAGAGTCTATTTAGAACAATAAATTATGTGGGTATAAATAGCACTTTTTTTAAAGGAACTGTTAGAGATAATTTACTTCTTGCAGATGGTAGCGCTACAGATGAAAAGCTATGGCAGGTGTTATCTCAGTGCAATATAGATGCATTTTTCAGGGAAGAAAAAGGTCTTGATACAGAGCTGACAGAAAATGCCGGCAATCTTTCGGGAGGTCAGAGGCAGAGACTCGCTCTTGCAAGAGCCATACTGCATAATGCCAAGATCTATATTTTTGACGAGGCCACCAGTAATATTGATATTACAAGTGAAGAGATCATATTGGAAGAAATAAGAAAGCTTGCAAAGACCAAGACTGTGATCGTAATAACTCACAGACTTGCCAATGTGATCGATGCGGACAGGATTTACTGCCTTGAAAGCGGTCATATAGCTGGAGCAGGAACACATAAAGAATTACTTGATAGCTGCGATGTTTATAAAAATCTTTGGACAACCCAGAGAGAGCTTGAAGAATTTGGAAAGGAGGCGTGAAAATATGAAAAAACAAAATAAAGCAATTATTCTTTTTAGAATGTTAAAACTGGTACGCCCCCTGACAGGATTTATGCTCATGGCTATTTTCTTTGGAACCCTTGGATTCCTTACGGCGCAGTTTATACCAGTCCTTGGAGGAATGGCAATCCTTTCAGGCCTTGGTATAGGAGATGTCCCTTCATTTAGCACCATAGTGCTGATGCTTATTTCATTTGCAATTTTAAGATCAATTTTCCGATTTGCTGAGCAGAGAACCAATCACTACATCGCTTTTACACTGCTGGCAATCATAAGAGATAAGATTTTTCAGGCATTGAGAAAACTATGTCCTGCCAAGCTTGAAGGAAAAGATAAGGGCGATCTGATCTCCCTCATCACTTCAGATGTAGAGCTTCTTGAGGTGTTCTATGCACATACCATTTCACCTATATGCATTGCAATCGTAACTGAAACGATCATGTGCATATTTATAGGCCGTTATCATCCGCTCCTTGGACTCCTTGCCCTACTGGCTTTTGTGCTAGTGGGTGTGGTGCTTCCAATTGCAATATCTAAGAGAAGCGGCAATACCGGAGATGTGCTCAGAGCAGAGGCCGGAGCGCTTTCAGCTCATATGCTTGAGAGCATCAGAGGAATAGATGATACACTTCAATATTCATATGGGCAAAAGAGGTTAAGTGAAATAGGTGATAAGACCAGAGAACTGTCAGAAAAACAGGGAGTCCTGAGCAAACTTACCGGTACTAATATGGCTATTGCAAATATGCTCATATTGATCTCAGATATTGCGATGCTTGCATTATGTACATATCTGTATTGGACAGGCCAGGTGGATTTTGATGGTTTTCTGATCCCGCTCTTGGCACTTATGTCTTCATTTGGACCGGTCACAGCTCTCTCTGCTCTTGGTACGACACTTCAGAATACAGTTGCTTCAGGTGCAAGAGTTCTGGCTATTATTGATGAAGTACCTGAGACTGAGGATATAACAGGCAAGGAAGCAACCTCTTTTGACGGAGCAAAAGTGGAAAATGTCTCTTTTTCATATACTGGGGAAGATGTACTTAAAGATGTGTCCATAACTATTCCTGAAAAGAGGATAATTGGTATCGTTGGAAAGAGTGGTTGTGGAAAATCAACGCTGTTAAAGCTTCTGATGAGATTCTGGAAAGTCAGCGAAGGACAGATATTCATATCAGGGAAAAATATTGATGAGATAAATACAGATGATCTTCGTGATATGGAAAATTATATGACACAGGAAACACAACTGTTCAAAGACACTATAGCCAACAACATCCGTATTGGCAGACTTGATGCTACAGATGAAGAAGTCATAGAAGCCTGCAAAAAAGCATCTCTTCATGATTTTATCATGACGCTGCCTAATGGATATGATACAGAAGTTGGAGAGCTTGGAAGTACACTTTCAGGCGGAGAGAGGCAGAGAATAGGCCTTGCAAGAGCATTTTTGCATAATGCCCCATTCATGCTTTTGGATGAGCCAACAAGTAATCTGGACAGCCTGAATGAAGCAGTTATATTGAAGTCTCTCAAAAACGAAGCCAAGGAGAAAACAGTTTTATTGGTATCCCACAGGCAATCCACTATGCGCATTGCAGACGAGACAATAGCAATGGCTGATGGAAGAGTTTCCTAAACAAGCAGCATAACAATGTATAAGAATCCTCCAATAATTCGACAGTATCAAGTATTTGCGGTATACTTGACACTGCCAATTGATGGAGGATTTTTATGAGTAAAAAAATATATGTTGATTTTGATGACTGCTTATGTGAGACAGCGAGGCATTTTTGCAAGATTGCAGCTGAACAATTTGGTAAAAATGTGCCTTATGAAGATGTGAAATATTTCAATCTGCAGAAATCATTTTCACTTACAGAAGCTGAATATGATCAGATGATGATAGAAGGACATAGACCGGAAGTACTGCTGGCCTATGAAGAGACTCCTGGTGCATCTGAGGTTATAAACAGCTGGATAGACAAGGGTTACGAAGTGTCAATAATCACAGGACGCCCATCCAGCGCCTATGATCCATCCAGATTGTGGCTGGATCAGCATGGATTAGAGCGTGTGAGACTGTTTTGCTTTAACAAATACGGAAGAGACAGCTTTATCAAGAATAGCGAATTTACTCTTGAACTTGAAGATTATTACAAGATGAAATTCGACTATGCTGTAGAAGATTCACCTGCTGCATTCCAGTTTTTTGATCATGATCCGGATTTAAAAGTCAATGTATTTGACAGACCATGGAACAGAGAAGTTACACTTCCGGGGGATAATTTCGTACGCTGCACTGATTGGGCTATGATCAAGCAAAATGTTGAACTTGGTTGAGAATTAAGGGATATGAAGAAATGAATTATGGAATTTGGGGATGGCTTGGAATTGAGCCAACTGATGATATAGATGCTATTAAGGCTGCCTACGCGGAGCAGGCTAAAAAATATCATCCTGCAGAACATCCGGAAGAGTTCAAGAAGCTGCGTGAATGTTATAAAGAAGCTATAGCTCGGGCTGGCAGAAATGCTACAGCCAAGGCGCGAGACGACTTTTTTCAAAATGTCAGCGATGAAAAGGATCTTTCTGAGCAGAATATAATAAGTCTTAGACCTGAAATGATCCATGTCATTGAACCAGAGGATGAGTACGAATCTGAAGACGAGGAAGAACCAGAGGATGAGTACGGATCTGAAGGCAATGAAGAATCTGAGGAAGAGTACGATTTTTCTCATCAGTCTTTTGATTTTAGTAAGATCACCACAAAAGAGAAATTCTCAGATAGACAGAAAAATATGCTGGTACTTGCTGAATCCTTTTTCTATTATCTGAATACACAGCCGCATACATTTGGCAATCCGCGAATTATTGCCACCGTGCTGTGGAATTGGAATCAGTCTCCTTATTCTGAGTGCATTACACCGGATTTTATAGATTCTCTGCTTTGTAGACTTGAAACAGTCTATGGTATCAATAAAGCGGGCTATGACATAATAGAAAAGGCTCTGTTTTCAGGTAAAAATGCTACAGAATATGATCTGCTACATAATCGTTTTAAATCAATAGTCAGCCTTAATTTAAATAAAACTAAAATTAAAAAGTATAAAGATAAATGGCAGGTAAACGCACTGGCTGTTCTTTCAAAGTGTAGCGGGTGTAATGTGCTGAATTTATCAGTAGGATATTTTTTTGACCAGGGCATTTTCTTTAAGAAAAACATGTCGCTAATAGGTAATCTTTTGATCTTTAAGGGCAAAAAATTAAAATATTACTTTATCAGCGACCTTACCTGCATAGTTGATGACAAGACGGATAATATTACCATAAAAAATGCAGCAGACGAGATCATATTAAAAGTTGATTCTACAAACCCTCAATATCAGTTTTTATTAAGACATCTGATAAATGAAAAAGTAAAGCTCATATGTAATAGAGAAATCAATCCGGTTTCAATGATGACTGATCTTAAGGATATCAGGAAACTGTTTTTATATGAGATCAGTGCTCTGAAATCCCTGTTAATAAACTTTGTGATTGCAGATATTTTTATAGTTCAGTTTGCGTATAGCTCAGCTTTGTATGCTGATGAAGTGTTTTTGGGTGAATTAATATATTGTATTTCAATTGTTCTAATGTTTTTTTCGGTAATCCCAATTGTCAAAATGATGGGAGCCGGATTGCGTGTTATATCAGGAGCATTTGGAGTTATTCGTATACTTCCAAAGCTTAAAGAGTTTAGAAATGATATAAAACAAGGCAAAGCCGTATATGCTCTTGGAAGTGATGCATATATCATGGGAAGGTTCCTGGTGTGGAATCAGTCATTAGTAGATACTGTTTGTACATATCGAATTCTTCCATTTCGAAAGATTGAGCATATGACAGCGTTTCAGCAAACACAAAATCAGATTAAAGCTGACTTGGCTATAAAGTTGACTTCCGGAGATATGGCTCATTGCAGGAATGTGCAGTTTTTATCAACAAGCGATTATATTCAGTTGATTTCAGAACGAAGAGATGAGTTTATTAAAAGCAGCAGGGAATGTGAGCTGAAGGAAATTAGTGGCAAGAATCACAAGCTGTTTATTGGGAAATATCTCAATAGAAATCTTAGGTATACATATCAAATGGCTGTGTGCATGGTTCTGCTGATGCCGCTTGTTCCATTTTATACCTGGTATGATAAAAGACTTACTGAGATTTATGGTAGTAGTTACTCAGATATATCAGCATATGTAGAAGCGTGTGCAATTCCGATCACGTTAGTAGTTACAGTAGCATTATTTATCTGGGGTGTAATATCACTTTGGAGTTATTATAGGATCCCGCTGCAGACAGTTGTCAGTGCAGGTATTGAGCTGAAATGTTGTTGCAGATATTATAGTAAGCCTTATGATATTTATGTACTTGATAGCTATCTGGTCCAGAGTAAATGGGGCATATTAAAAGTCATACCGTATAGTGATATCTTGTCAGTAACCAGAGAAGAGAAGAATGGGATAAGTGCTATCATTCTGGAAGTGGCGAATGGTAAAAAAGTGACTTTGTGCGGTGATAGAAGCGCTGCCAAGGCAATCAATCAGAGAGAAGTTACAAATATAATGAATGTTATTGGGGAGATTTACAGATGATAGTAGGAATAGATTTGGGCACTACCAACTCACTGGTAAGTGCCTGGACAGATGATGGGATAACACTGATACCAAATGAGTTTGGGGAATATCTGACACCTTCTGTTGTTTCTTTTGATGGAAAAGAGGTTATAGTTGGAAAGACAGCCAAAGAAAGGATAGTAACGAATCCTAATGTAACTGCCTATGAGTTTAAGAGACAGATGGGCAGAGATACCGAGATTAATCTTGGAAAGGCGGGTAAATATACACCAATTGAGTTGTCAGCGTATGTTATCCGCAAGCTTGTTGAGGATGCTGAGAGCTTTCTTCATGAAAAAGTGGATTCTGCTGTAGTTAGCGTTCCGGCATATTTTGATGATCATCAGAGAGAAGCTACAAGACTTGCAGGTATACGAGCCGGAATAAAGGTGACACAGCTTGTTAATGAGCCTTCGGCAGCAGCACTTTCATATCACTTTGGTCACATGGATCAGGATGAAAAATTCATAGTGTTTGATTTTGGCGGAGGAACACTGGATGTTACGCTGGTAGATACTTTTGCCAATATGGTAGAAATATGTGATATCTCAGGCGATAACTGTCTGGGTGGAAAAGATTTCAATGAAGCAATAGCTCTTGATATCTGCCACCAGTGCGGTATTGATTGGAACAGACTGGATCTAAAGAGCAGGGCAGTACTCATAAATAATGGTGAAAATATTAAGATCAGGCTTTCATCTGAGAATGATACGACAACGATCATCCATGTTAATGGCAAGGACTATGAATACCACCTTAGCCAGCAGAGACTTATTGACATTTCTACTTCAATATTCAAAAGGATTACCATTGTTTTGATGAGACTTATGAACGATGCCTGTCTTAGCATTGAAGATATAGATGGTGTGGTCATGGTAGGAGGTTCTTCCAAGATGCCTTCTGTCAGGGCTTATCTTGAGTCTCTTTTTCCTGGTAAGGTCAAGCTTGATCATGAGGGAGATGTAGCTATCTGCAGAGGAGCAGGAATCGTTACAGGTATCAATCTCAGAAAAGATGTGGTCAAAGATATTGTTATGACGGACATATGTCCTTTTTCACTTGGTGTGGATGTAGTGGGAGATAGATTGTCAGTTATCATTCCTAAAAACCAGATCCTGCCATCCAGCAAAGAGTGCAGATACGTTACTGTCAACGATATGCAGACTAAGCTTGTCTTTAATATATATCAGGGTGAAAAGATAAAGGCATCCAGTAACCTTCTTCTTGAAACTATCGAGTTTAAGATCCCGCAAAGACCAAAGGGAGAAGTATATGCAGACGTGCGTTTCTCCTATGACCTTAACGGAATATTTGATATAGATATATATTGTCCTGCCAATGGTGTAGAAGTACACAGGAGTAGAGGCGCCATTGAGGGCCTTGATGAAGAAAAAATTGCAGCTCTGCGTCACAATATGGAAGACATCAAAACAGATCCCAGGGAAATACCGGAGATCAAATATCTTCTTGAAAAAGCAGGCAGATTGTACGAAGAATGCAATGCCTACCAGAGAGAATATCTTGGAAGAGAAATTGAAATGTTTGACAACTACCTGAACAGTGCTTCATTGCTTGATGCCAAAAAAGCTGCAATGGTATTTTCACTAAAGCTCAATAACGTCGAACAAAATCTCTTTAAATTTTCTAATGAAACTGAAGACCTATGGAAAAAGTTCCTTGAAGAAGGAATTGATGATCCTGAATGAGTCACTGGGGCGTCATAGCAAAATAATGGAATAAAATAGCAAAAAAGGTATATCTGAGTCCTTTTTGGGTGTGTCAAAATATAGTTCATAGAAAGTTATCATACTAGCGAGGATTTCTTAAAATGTCTGGAAATTTGAGTATAAGTTCTGGAAAATATGAACGTATAGTTTTTTCACCTGAAGAAAACAAAGATATAAATATAGCCTGCGGAACAAGGCAACTACTTAGTATAAATCGTGTTGACTTTGAACCATATGATATTACAAGAAAGATATTTAATGGATCCGTTACAAGACAGACTGTTGACGGCATCAAGGTGTCCTTAAAAGGCGAAGAGGAAGAATTTGTCCGTAGTTCATATCATGTTACCTTGGAAATGAAAGTTGCGGATGGCATCATGTTTGGCCTTGGAAGCCATTATGATGGTTATAAATGTCTAAATGGGATAGACCTTCCACTTTATCAGGAAAATCTGAAGATCTCGATACCTTTTTTCATATCTACGGCTGGTTTTGGATGCCTCATTCAAAACGGTTCTTATATGCGCTTTGATAATACTACAGAGGGCATTGTCAAAATATATGTAGATTGTGCGGATATATTGGAATTGTATGTTTTTGCAGGAACTGTTGATGAAATACATGCTTCCTACATGGAAGTGACAGGCAAAACACCGATGCTTCCAAAGTGGGCTGTAGGCTATGCTCAGTCCAAGGAACGTTACCAGAATGCAGAAGAACTGCTATCTGTAGTGGAGAGATATCGTCAGATCCGCGTTCCACTTGACCTTGTGGTTCAGGACTGGCTCTATTGGGATGATGGTCTCTGGGGACAAAAGAGTTTTGATAAGAATAGATACCCTGATCCAAAGAGTACCATAGACAAGATCCATGAGCTTGGTGCCAAAGTCATGATATCCATATGGCCCAATATGAACGGAGATGGCCCGGATCAGAGAGAGTTTAAGGAAAAAAATCTGATGCTGGCTGATGGTTCTGTTTACAATGCTTTTGACGAAAAGGCCAGAGAAGTCTATTTTCAGCAGGCATATAATGGTCTGTTCAAATATGGAATCGATGCCTGGTGGTGTGATTCATCAGAGCCATATGATGCTAACTGGGAAGGCGAAAAAGAGCCTGAACAGGAGGTCAGGACTAAGAAAAGTATAGCAGAATACAAAAAATATATCGATGACTCTCAGATCAATATGTTCTCTTTGTATCACGCTAAAGGAATATATGAGAATCAGAGAAAGGTATCTGATAAAAGGGTATGTAATCTGACAAGATCAGGATTTGCAGGCCAGCATAAATACGGAACAATCACATGGTCCGGCGATGTGAGCGCTTCATGGGATACTTTGAAAAAGCAGGTTCATATCCTGCAGAATTACATATCCTGTGGAGAGGCATACTGGAACAGCGATATAGGCGCCTTTTTTGTCAGAAAGGGAATGCCATGGTTCTGGAATGGAGAGTATGACAAGGGCGTAGAGGATGATGCTTACAAAGAGCTGTATACAAGGTGGCTTCAGTTTGCGGCCTTCACACCTCTCATGCGTTCTCATGGAACGGATACTCCAAGAGAAATCTGGAATTTTGGCGAACCTGGAAGTAAATATTTCGAGGCAATCAAGGCTGCAATTGAGCTTAGATACAGACTTGTGCCATTTTTTTATTCAGTGGCAGCAGGTGTGACCTTTAGGGGCATTATGCCCGTCAAGCCACTTGCTATGGCTTATCCGCACGACAAGATATGGATGAGCGCTGCAGTTGATACTGAGGAAGAAAAAAATGCTGCATTCAGGGAATATATGTATGGTGATCAGCTCCTCATATGCCCTGTAACAGAGAGTGCTAAGGCATCAGACGGAGCAATGACCATGAGGGTTTATCTGCCGGAAGGGTTATGGTACGACTTCTATACATATGATCGCTATGAAGGTGGCAGGATCATTACTATTGATGTGACAATGGATCATATTCCTGTTTTTGCCAAGGCAGGGGCTATCATTCCTACTGTTGAAGTCATGCAGTATGTAGATGAAAAAAAGGATGCGCCTTATGAAATTCTTGTTTTTGCAGGAGCAGACGGATTGTTTGAACTCTATGATGATGCTGGGGATGGCTATGAATACGAAAACGGTGCTTATAGCCTTATAAAACTGCAGTACAATGAACAAAGTGGAGAAGTTTCAGCCATGCAGTTGGAAGATGAAAAATTTGCTCATGAATATAGTGTAAAAATTATTAACTGAAAACTAATAATTCATAAAGAGTTTCCAACGATTCAAAAGTTTTAATCAATTTTTTAGAGAAAAATTAATGAAATAAAATTTCTAAATTGCAAACTGAATAATGATAATTTTTAGCAAACAGGCATCAGAAGTGCATTTCGCACCTCTGATGTTTTTTGTTTATATACAGTGAGAAAAAGAAATTATATATCGTCAAAAATTATATTGTAAAAAATTTATCCCATGATATAATGGCAGAGTTTTCAATGTTTTTTAACATGAAAGCGTTTTCATTAGTGCGTTGTTTTATGAATTTAGGAGGAATTATGAACAGAAAGCTAAAGATGACTGTTAGCTCAATGCTATCGGCAGCTTTCCTGCTCACAGCATGTGGAAGTTCTCAAGAAGCAGTCACTGCTAGTAAAGCAAAATTAATGGCATCCGATGTGGTAAGTGAAGTTAAAACAGATGCCAGTAAACCTGAGTCTATAACCATCATGGTGGATGGAACGCTGATCACTCAGGAAAATGGAAGAGATGAATTTGAAGCCAGATGGGAAGCTCTGACTGGTATAGATCTTATAATCATACAGCCTGAGCATGATGTTTATTACGATGAAGTTGCCAAGGTGTTTGAATCAGGAGATCTCCCTGATGTCGTCCTGTTAAGTTCAACATATTATACAACATACGCAGCGCAGGAAATGCTGGCAGATATCACGCCTTACTATGAAGGTTCAGAACTTGAGGCAAGAGTAAATGAGGCAGGAAACAGCGCTCTTATAGATGGCATCAAGATTAACGGTAAATTATTTGGAATATCACCAACAAGAGGAAATGGTTGTGTGACCTATATAAAAAAGGCATGGCTTGATAATGTTGGCCTGGAAGTGCCTACAAATTACGAGGAGTACCTCGAAGTATTAAAAGCTTTCACCGAAGGAGACCCGGATGGGGATGGTATTGATGGTAATACTTATGGAGTGTCTGCTGCAGGCATTATCAATAGCGAGGCTCCATATGTAAACTACCTTCCTGAATTTTATCAGGATGCATATCCTTCTTTTTATGAATCAGAGGATGGTACCTGGAGCGATGGATTTATGGAAGAGCCTATGAGAGCAGCTCTTGAAAGACTTAGAGATGCTTATGCCAAGGGCTATATCGATAAAGATATCGTGGAAAATGGAACAGGAGACTGCAGAGATAAATTCTATGCTAATGAATATGGCATTTTTACTTATTGGGCAGGAACCTGGGCCAAGACACTTCAGGGAAAACTTGAGGAAGCAGGCGTAGATGGAGAGCTTGTAACTATGCCACCGCTTGAAGAGACAGGCCTCTACCTTGAAAGAGTTGCTCCTGTATGGTGCATCACTTCAGCCTGTGATAATCCATCAGGTGTATTTAAGTACTTTTTAGAGACTATGAATGATGGCGGAGAAATGGAAGAATTGTGGACTTACAGTCCTATTTCTGACAGTTATGCCAAGAATCATATAGATCATTTACTTGCTACAGTTCCACTTACATCCGATCCGGGTGCTGACAGCATCACACCAAATCAGGCTGAGGCACTTCAGATCTTTAATGATAACAGCGAGATGGCAGACCTCCCATACAGTACAGATGCTTATTCACTGTACAATGCAGATCTGTTGGAACTGAAAAAAGAATTGATGAGTAAGGTAGTTGTTGAAGGAGCTGATATTGATACGGCTTATGCAGAGTTTGAAGCGGCAGGAGGTTCATACATGTCGCAGGCTATAGTTGATTCACTTAATGCCGAATAAGGAGTAAAAATGGAAAAGAGAAGAGGAATAAGATTTAGTATAAAAGCAAAGATCATTATTGGAAGTATCATGCTTAATATCATTACATGCTGTGTCATGGGTGTTGCAATATACAGATTTGTTCAAGACAGTTACATTGAAACAGCTTCTGAAAATACCCTTGCTATCAGCCAGATTGCAGCAAAACAGCTGAATGGCAATCTGTTGAGCCTTTTGGATGCCGGTTCAGATGATAGTTATGCCAATACTGTTATGCAGGAGGATATGGCTCAGGTAGTCAGCTCAGCTAATATCAGTGATATCTATACAGTAGGTGAGAGAGGCGGATCACTGGTTTACCTGTCTTGTCCAGCTTCAGATGGTGTATCTGTTGGAACAGCTGTAGAAGCGGAGTTTACTGATGGAATGCAGGCTGCATTAAGCTCTGATGGCTATGTATCAAGTACTATCAGACGCAATGAATCAGGAGTAAATTACATTACTGCTTATGCACCAATTACTAACAATGATGGTGAGACAGTAGGTATTTTAGGAATTGACTACGTAGTAGATGAGTTAGTGTCATCTCTTCGTGCAATTGTCGAGACTATAGGATTGATCGGACTTATCTTATCTATAGTTGGAGCAATCATTTCTATCATCCTTGCTAATGGAATTGCTAATGGACTTAGTAAGGTAGATAAAAAGATCAATGATCTTGTAAGTAACAATGGTGACCTTACACAGAAGATCGAAGTAAAAGGAAATGATGAAGTGTCTGATATTGCAGACAGCATCAACAGCCTTCTTGAATATATCAGAGAGGTTGTAAGCTCTATCTATTCAAGCTCAAATAAGCTTTCATCTTCAGTAGAAACAGCCCTTGATACTACAGTAAAGACTAACGATCAGTTGAGCGGCGTATCTGCAACTATGGAAGAAATGAGTGCTGCAATGGAAGAAACCTCTGCATCACTTCAGCAGGTTCATGGTTCAACAAGCAAGATCAAAGGCGATGTTCAAAACATGTACACAAATGTCCGTGAAGGTACTGATTATGCCGACAATATGGAACAGCGAGCTATGGAAATGAGACAGCGTGCAGAGCAGGAGACAGAATCTGCCAAGATAGCAGCTGATGAAATGACAAATGAACTCAACGCAAAGATTGAAAAGTCCAAGGCTGTTGATGGTATCAGTGGTCTTACACAGACAATACTTGAAATCGCATCACAGACCAACCTCTTATCTCTCAATGCCAGCATCGAGGCAGCAAGAGCTGGAGAGTATGGTAAGGGATTCTCTGTTGTTGCAGGCGAGATCAGTACTCTTGCTACCAACTCAGCTGATACTGCCAAGAAGATACAGACTATATCTGATGAAGTAATCGGAACTGTAAGGGAACTTGCAGATGAAGCTACCAAGATGGTTGAATTTGTCAGAGAAAAGACTGTTGGCGGTTATATCCAGCTTATGGAAACAGGCGAACAGTATCAGGAAGATGCTAAAAAGATCTCTGAGATGTTAAAGAATGTTGAGCAGGCTTCACATAACATTGAAAGTTCTATGAATGTTGTATCAGATGCCATGGATGACGTATCTACAGCAGTTGAAGAAAGTGCAAGAGGCATCAGCGACGTTGCAGGTGCTGTATCTGAAATGTCTGAAAACATGAAGCAGAACAGAGTTGTAGTTAATGAAAATGCTAATATCGCCCAGCAGCTTGATGGCGAGGTTAACAAATTTAAGTTCTAATAGTCAACGGTGCGTATCAAAGTGAGTCACCGGGGACGTATCAAAATGACTCATTGCATACAATGAGTCATTTTGATACGTCCCCAGTGACTCACTTTTTTTATTCATTCCTGCACATTCCCCACACAGCCATGCATTCCACATACCGTAATATTATAGTCACAATATTGTATGCGGATTAAAATGGATGTACAATATATAGTGTATGGCTTGGGTATATCCTATACCTGAAATGAGCCATTTATGATCAGTCGGGGGATGAAGTGAACATGGAAAAACAAGAGGAAAAGGCTGGAAATAGCTTAATGCTGAAGATTTGCGCTTTCATTGTAGATAAGCGGAATCTTTTCTTTTTGATATACGCAATTCTGTGTATATTTTCAGTTATAGCAAGAGGTTGGGTTGGAGTTGAAAACCAGCTGGCGGAGTATCTTCCGGATACTTCAGAGACCAGGCAGGGACTTGACCTTATGGAAGAGCAGTTCACTACCTATGGCACTACCAAAGTCATGGTAGCCAACATCTCCTATGATCAGGCACTGGAAATACAAAGCGACCTGGAGCAGATCGATGGCATTTTTTCAGTAGATGTAGATGAGTCTGAAAAACACTATGCTAATGGGTCAGCTCTTTTTGACATTACTTTTGATTATGATGAAAGTGATGATCAGTGTTTGGTGCTGTTGGATCAGGTAAAAGAGTATTTTGATGGATATGACTATTATCTGTCAACTTCACTGGGAGATACACAGTCAGAGCTTATTGCAGCAGAGATGAATGTTATCTCTGTAATAGTTGTTATTGTTGTTGTGGCTGTACTTTTGTTTACAAGCCAGGCATATGCAGAAGTTCCGGTTTTGTTATTGACCTTTGGAAGTGCTGCCCTTGTTCAGATGGGAACAAACTTCCTTCTTGGAACTATTTCTTTTGTATCCAATTCAGTAACTATAGTTCTTCAGCTGGCTCTCTCTGTAGACTATGCCGTCATATTCCTCAACAGGTATAAAGAGGAACATGCCAATTTGCCTGCCAGAGATGCCTGTATTGTTGCTCTTTCAAAATCCATTCCAGAGATATCAGGAAGCTCCCTTACAACCATAGGCGGACTTATTGCAATGTTGTTCATGCAGTTTGGAATAGGTTCTGATATGGGTATAGTTTTGATCAAAGCCATATTGCTCAGTCTTTTATCAGTATTTCTTTTGATGCCTGGAATCATCATGCTTTTTGCAGGACTTATGGAAAAAACCAAGCATAAAAACTTTATTCCTGAAATCCCATTTGTAGGGAAATTTGCTTATTACAGTAGATATATAATTGCACCGGCATTTGTAGTAGTGATCATTATAGCCAACAGGCTCTCTTCCAATACCCCATATGTTTATGGATATTCCAAGATCACTCCACCTCTAACCAATGCAGTGCAGGCTGCTCAGGACATGCAGGATGACAATTTTCAGTCTGATAATATGGTAGCTTTGGTATTTCCTGCTGGAGATTATGAGAGAGAAAAACGTCTTATAGACAATCTTTTGACATACTCAGAAGTCTCGTCCATCACAGGACTTGCCAATACTGAGGCTTTAAATGGATACACATTAACAGAGAAGCTCTCACCAAGGCAGTTCTCAGAGTTATTAAATATAGATTATGAAGTGGCAGAGCTGGTATATGCTGCATATGCTGTCAATGATGAAGATTATGCCAAAGCAGTCAATGGCCTTGCCAATTATAAGGTTCCACTTATTGATATGTTCATGTTTGTTTATCAGGAGGTTGAAGAAGGCTATGTGACACTGGATGATGAACTTATGCAGCAGCTCGAAGATGCCAACAGGATGATGACCTTTGCCAAGGACCAGCTGCAGGGGCCGGAGTATTCCCGTATATTGGTATATCTGACACTTCCTGAAGAATCTGATGAGACCTTTGCTTTTATAGATCAGCTCCATACCATCACTGAAAAATATTATGATGCAGATAAGATATTTGTTGTGGGCGAATCCGTCAGCCAGTATGATCTGAAAAAATGCTTTGCAAGAGACAATACTGTTACCAGTGTCATCTCAATCCTGGCAGTTCTTGTGGTACTTCTTTTTACATTCAAATCTGCAGGAATGCCAGTGCTGTTGATCGTAGTTATCCAGGGATGTATCTGGATCAATTTCTCCATACCTGCAATACAACACGACAACCTCTTTTTCCTGGGGTACCTGATCGTAAGCTCTATTCAGATGGGTGCCAATATTGACTATGCGATCGTTATTGCAGGTCGTTACACAGAGCTTCGTGAGACTATGGGCAAAAAAGATGCCATCGTAAATACCATGAATCTCTCGTTCCCGACTATCATCACATCCGGCACCATGCTTGCAGTGGCAGGCACACTGATCGGAAAGATGACATCAGATTGCGCAATATACGGAATCGGAAAATGTCTTGGAAGAGGAACAATAATCTCAATATTGATAACCATGTTTGTACTGCCCCAGATACTGCTGGTGGGTGATAAAGTCATTGAGCTGTCTGCATTTGTTATGAATATGCCTATCAGAACTACCCAGAGAAGTGGAACTATGCGTATTGATGGTGTTGTACGAGGACGTATTGAAGGTGAAGTGACAGGTGTTGTACATGCTGTTGTCAAAGGTAACATTGCTGCCTTTGTTGAGAATGGCGACGTCAAGATGGTAAGCGAAGATGTGCCATATTATTATTCAGAAGAGGAGGATGTCTGATATGAAAAAAAGGTTATGCATACTCCTACTTGGACTAGTAATAGCAACAACTCCTGCCATGAGCGTTATGGCAGAGGAGACAAGTAGCACAGTTACTACAGGCACTATGAATGACGCTCTGGAAGATGAAACGGATGTTGATGAAGACATCAGAGAAGAAATAGAAGCCGAGATACCTGATGAAATAGAAGAAATCAGAATCAGCACAGCTGAGGAATTTATGGATTTTGCGGCAAAGTGCAGTTTAGATATATGGTCGGTAAATAAAAAAGTAATATTGATGAATGACATTTCACTTATAGGCTATTCTTTTACAGGTATACCTACTTTTGGCGGAACCTTTGATGGAATGGGGCATACTATAAGTGATCTGAATATAAGAGATGGGGTATCTTATGCAGGGCTTTTTTGCAATACCCAGAAAACAGCAGTGATCAGTAATCTCAAGGTGAGCGCCACTGTGATCCCTTCTGGAAATCAGATAGTGATAGGCGGAATTGTTGGTGACAACGCCGGCCTCATAAGTGATTGCAGTTTTGATGGTATAGTGTCAGGAAGCGATTATGTCGGTGCAATTGTTGGTATCAATGAGCTGACAGGGGATATAAGAAATTGTACAAACAGCGGATACATAAATGGAACTCATTTTACCGGAGGAATTGCTGGCGAAAACATGGGTAATATTTATGGATGTACCAATTCTGCACTTGTTAATACTACAAATACAGATACCCAGATAACAGTTGATGCCATGCAAGCTCTCAATACTGTGCTGGCCATAATCAAAAATGGAAATAGCAGCTCTGAGTCAGCCAATGCCGATGTTACAGTCACTGATACAGGAGGAATAGCAGGACTGTCTCTTGGAATCATAAGGAGATGTGTAAATAACGGAGATGTAGGATACGAGCACGTTGGGTACAATGTGGGCGGCATAGTTGGAAGACAGTCAGGCTATGTGTACAGATGTACCAATAACGCTTTTATCCAGGGTAGAAAAGATGTGGGAGGTATCGTCGGTCAGGCAGAACCATACATCACAGTTGACCTGAGCTCTGACGTGGCGTATCAGTTAACGGAAGCTATAAGTAAGCTCCACGACATAGTGACAGTTACGCTGAACGATACGAGAAATCAGTCGGATGTCATCAGCAACAGATTGTCAGCAATTCAGCAATTTACTTCCAAAGCCATAGATGACGTCAGGTATATAGCAAATGGAACTGTTGAATATGCCAATGGTGTGTCAGGAGCGGCTACGGAGGCTTTTTCAAGAGTAGACTATATTCTTGAAGAGTCATCCAAGAGTGGTGGCGTCATTGATAATGCAGAGAGTGCAGCCAAAAATGTCAGCAAATCTGCAGGGGAACTTGTGGATGCAGTAAATGACTTGGAGCTGGAGCAGTACATGGATGATACAGACAAGAGGACATATCAGACTGCCAAAGATACACTCAGTAGCATCAGAAGTCAGTCCAACTATCTGACTCAGGACTACTATAACAGCGATGAAAGTAAATACCGCTATAACACCTATATTGTGTATCATAGAGATGACAGCACAGATACAAGTGATTTGAAATATTATGATGAAAATGATGTTGAGATTGCTGATCCTACTACCAGTTCATCAGGGACATGGAAGCATTCAACTGATATGACTACCTTCCCGGTATCATCTTCAGATTCAAGATATGATGCAGATATAGCTCTTTATAATAGCGCACAATCTGATGTAGCATCTGCTGCAGAGACCTATGTAAAAGAGAACTATACAAGTCCGGTTGACGGAGTCAAAGGAATAGTTGATCCAACTGCAGTAGAGCAGGAATATGCATACGACAGAGATCTGAGAAATGCTTCAGCTGATATGACTGTGCTGGTTGAGCGTTATTCACAGTACGCTGCTGACGCTGCCCGGGCAGATGCAAGCAAGGCAATGAATTCTTTGGATGCAGCATCAGATAATCTTCAAAATGCTACAACAGGTACAAAGAGCATAATAAATAACCTTGCAGGAAGAGATGATATATCTTTTCCACAGTTCAGTGCAGAGTACAAAGCTCATACCACTTCTCTTGCAGACAATATGCAGGGTATGAATGACAACTTTGGCCTGCTCAATACTGATGTTAATAATGCAACAGGTATCCTGGTGGATGATCTTCAGGCTATGAATGATCAGTTTAACACAATAATGCTTTTGTACACAGACGCTATTGATGGTGTTCTTGAGATGGATTATACAGCTGCCTTTGATGATGTCTCTTTTGACGAGGCTGAGACCTGTACCGATGCAACCATAGACAGCTGCCTTAATTATGGAATAGTAGAAGGAGATATTGATAGCTCTGGAATAGCTGGAACTATGGCTATAGAGTATGACTTTGATAAAGAAAGTGATGTAACAGGAATTACTGATTCCAAGCTCAATTCATCTTATCTGACCAAGTGTGTCTTAAGAGGTAATAAAAACTATGCTGATGCAATAAGTGAGAAGAGCTATGCCGGAGGCATCTGTGGCCTTCAGGAGATGGGAACCATCATTTATTGTTTTAACACGGGCAATATCAAATCTGCTTCAGGCGAGTACGTGGGCGGTGTTGTGGGCAGTTCGCTATCATACGTGGTTGGCTCAGAGTCCAAGGGAATCCTGACTGGAAGTACATACGTTGGAGGAATTGCAGGAGATGGAACCCACATCAGCGATTGTACGACTATTGTAAAAATCCAGGATGCTGAGAACTGGTATGGAGCCATTGCCGGTCATGTGTCTGAAGAAGGCGTGGTAAGAAATAATTATTTTGTAAGTGATGAACTTGCAGGTATAAACAATGTCAGCTATTCGCTAAAGGCTGAGCCTGTAGAGTATGACAGCAGCGTTCTTTCAAGAGAGTTTGGACACCTTACTATTTCTTTTGTCTTAAGCGATGAAGAAGATCAGCTTATCAAGAAAATCAGTAGGAGCTTTGGCTCAAGTCTGAAGGAAACTGATTATCCTGAGGTGGATGAAAAAGAAGGGTATTATATAGTCTGGAGCCAGGACAGCATAGATAAAGTTATGACAGATCAGGTAATTACAGCAACTTACGTGAAATACAGGACCACCATTGCTGAAGCAGATCCTGACAGCAAGCAGCATCAGAGTGAGCTACTGGTAGATGGAGAGTTCAAGGAAGATGACGCACTTCAGGTCGATAAGGAAGTTTTTCTTGATAAAGATATTCTGGAGGATGTTGTAAAAAATGATCTGAGAAATAATGTAGATTATGAAAAGATACACCTTGTGATCCCGGATGATGGCCAGTCTATCCATCAGATCAGATATAAACCTGAGAGTGATTATGCAACTAAGGTGGAGGGCTATGAACTATATCTTGTAAATGGTGATAGTGAAGAGCTGATCGCAACTACAGGAAAAATGGGAGAGTATGACACCTACAATCTGTCAGGCAATGACGTGGTACTGGTGGTGCGCTTTAAAGGCATTGCCACAAGATACTATAAGTACTTTATTATCTGCCTGATTCTGTTCCTGGTGCTCATAGCGATATTAGTTATTACTTTCATTGTGATCCATAGACATAAGGATAAACTGCCGAAGGCCATCAATAAGATCGCCAAGAATGTTTCGGAAAAAATAGAGAGTAAAGAGCAGATCTTCTATGATGAAAATGCACATCATGAGGAAGAAAAAGATGATACAGAAAAAGAAGAAGCAGGAGAGGTAGAAGAAACAGAAGCAGGAGGATCAGATCCTGAAGAATCAGTTGATAAGGAGTAAATAATTTTGAGTCAGTGAGGTGTGACGAAAAGTGAGTTATTATTTCACTTTTGACACACTTCAGCTGACTCATTTTTTTGCATATTAGATTTAGCGCTGCGCTCCCATAACTCGGTCTCGATTTGCCAAGTGTGATACAATATCTTAGTGATTTAAGTGAGTGAGAAAATGGAAGTATTAGAATGAGTAATTTATTAAAAAATGTAAGTAACAAATCTAAAGGTATTATCTGCATACTTTTTGCAGCGCTGGGATTTTCGCTCATGACATTTTTTGTAAGATTGTCAGGTGACGTTCCTACAATGGAAAAGGCTTTTTTCAGAAATGCAGTTGCTATAGTAGTATCACTTTTTCTTCTTATAAGATCGGGAGAAAAGTTTGAGATCAAAAAAGGCTGCGGAACAGATATATTTTTCAGATGTCTGTTTGGAACCAGTGGGCTGATCGCCAATTTCTATGCAATAGACAGACTTAATATTGCAGATGCCAACATGCTGAATAAGTTGTCACCATTTTTTGCCATCATATTGTCTATTCCAATTCTGAAAGAAAAACCAAAGAAGATTGATATATTAGCTGTTATCATAGCGTTTCTCGGAGCCATGCTCATAGTAAGACCTACAGGAAGCAATATGCAGCTTGTTCCAGCACTTATTGGACTCTACGGAGGTTTTGGCGCCGGTACTGCATATGTATTTGTAAGGAGACTTGGGAAAAAGGGAGAGCGCACGCCTATAATCGTTCTGTGCTTTTCGATTTTTTCAACTGTTATAACTATCCCATTTATCATTGCTGATTTTGTAATGCTGAGTCCTATCCAGTTACTGTTCCTGATATTGGCAGGTATGTCAGCAACTCTTGGACAGTTCGGTATTACTTCTGCATATAAATTCGCTCCTGCAAAAGAGATATCTGTATTTGATTATACACAGGTAATATTTGCTGCGATCCTTGGAATGTTGTTCCTTGGAGAAGTACCGACTTTAATGTCTATCATTGGATATGTAGTGATAATAGGTGTGGCAGCCCTGAGGTGGAGATATAATTTAAAAAATGCTGATTGAGCTTGAATTTGTGGCACAACAAGTGCACTTTGAGGAATAATATAGTTGATCAACCAGTCCATTGTGGATAATTGAGGAATATATGAGCAAAACGGAGTACAGGATATGGATATAGATGTCAAGACTAAAAGAGCCCGGCTTAAAACATTATTTTTTTCAACATTATATCTAAGCACTTTCACTTTTGGCGGAGGATATGTCATCATCTCACTTTTGAAAAAGAAGTTTGTTGATGAGCTTAAGTGGATAAACAATGAGGAAATGCTTGATTATGTGGCTATCGCCCAGTCGGCGCCGGGACCTATTGCAGTTAATGGTGCGATCGTTATAGGCTACAAGGTATGCGGGTTGTGGGGAATCTTTTTTGCTGTTCTAGGTGCGGTCATACCGCCTTTTGTGATCTTAACTGTGATCTCAGCTTTTTACAGCATATTTAAGAGCAATCAGTATATTCAGGCGGCCCTGTTTGGAATGAAATCCGGGGTAAGCGCCGTGATCGTGTCTGTGGTCTGGGATATGGCAGCAGGCGTTGTAAGATCAAAGGATGCACTGCTTATTGCTATAATGGTGATCTCTTTTATTCTTAATTACTATTTCAATGTGAATGTTGTTCTGATAATATTAGGTACGCTTGCTATTGGGATTGCAAGGTCACTGATCACAAGGAGGATTGCGAAATGATGATATATTTACAGTTATTTCTGGCTTTTCTCCAGGTAGGTGCATTTAGCTTTGGAGGCGGATACGCAGCTATGCCGCTTATTAGTTCACAGGTTGTGGATAAG
>JAEEGH010004428.1_pt1 | contig 36089 bp, 39 predicted proteins | sample 9134181 | NCBI WGS metagenome assembly JAEEGH01 (sample SAMN16246544, study PRJNA631951) | gut metagenome | biome: gut microbiome; feature: rumen; material: DP-attached | host: Bos | place: Iran: Karaj | collected 2018-10
CTCGCAGCGTGATGAGTTCCAGGGTAAGGTCATCTTCCTCGAGGACTACGACTTCCTGCTGGCCCGCCGCCTCGTCAGTGGCGTGGACATCTGGATGAACACACCCACACGCCCGCTGGAGGCCAGCGGCACCAGCGGCGAGAAGGCCGAGATGAACGGCGTGGTGAACCTGAGTGTGAAGGACGGCTGGTGGCTGGAAGGCTACCGCAAGGGCGCCGGTTGGGCCCTCACCGAGAAACGGACGTATCAGAACCAGGAGTACCAGGACCGTCTGGACGCTGCCACCATCTACTCGCTGCTGGAAAACGAGATTGTGCCGCTGTATTACAACAAGGACAAGAAAGGGATCTCCAAGGGTTGGATTCAAGTCATCAAGAACTCCATCGCACAGATTGCTCCCCACTACACGATGAAGCGGCAGCTGGACGACTACTATTCCAAGTTCTACGAGAAAGAGGCCAAGCGCTTCAAGCAGCTGGCCAAGGACAACTACCGCCTGGCCAAGGACATTGCCCAGTGGAAGGAGGCTGTGGCCGAGCGCTGGGATGCCATCTGCGTGGTCAGCAGCGAATATTCGTTCCCCGCAACGGGCGGCGAGACGGGACAGCCCTACCAACTGAAATATGTCATCAACGAGCAGGGTCTGGACGATGCCATAGGGCTGGAGAAGGTCAACATCAGTACCGACAAGGATGGCGTGGAGCGCGTCGTCAGCGTGGAACCGTTGAACGTGACACACCGCGAGGGCAACCTCTATACCTTCGAGGCCACGCTGGCGCCTAAACAGGCGGGGCAGTTCAAGAGTGCCGTGCGCATGTACCCGAAGAACAAGAACTTGCCGCACCGTCAGGACTTCTGCTACGTCAAGTGGCTGGAACTTCCCAACATGTAATCCGGCTTCATGCGACAGGGCGATTTTGACTTACTCGAAGAGCGCGAGGTGTCGTTCCCGCCGGCACATACGGCGGAACACTTGCTGAACCAGACAATGATCCGGTTGTTTGGATGCGAGCGTTCGTACAATGCTCACATCGAACGCAAGAAAAGCAAGATGAGCTTCCATTTGGACTGCAAGCCTTCGCGACAGGACGAGAAGCTCATTGAGCAGGAGATGAACCGGTTGATTAGCGAGGACTTGCCCGTCACGTTCGAATACGTCACGCGCGACAATCTCCCCGAAGGCATCAGCCTCGAACGACTGCCCGACGATGCTTCAGACGCCATCCGACTGGTGCGCATAGGTGACTACGATGTCTGCCCCTGCATAGGCAAGCACGTCCGCTCCACCGCCCAGATAGGCAGTTTCGAAATGCTCGGCACCAATTGGGACGAACACGAACACTCCTTCCGGGTAAGATTCAAAATCATACAATAATAAAAGAAAGAGGATGTGCAACCACATCCTCTTCTTTTTTTAGAAAGGTCCAAACCCCGTGCCCACGCTCGTGCATGTTAGCAATGATATTAAGGTAACAAAGATTGTCGTTGTTGGAAAGACCTGGATTGCCGGTGATGCTGCAGCACCGGAGTTTGACGATGTTGAACAAGAAATCTTTGGGGGGTTAGGTCTCATAGGATTCTAAACCGATCCACACAAAAACTAACCCCTATAAACCCCAAGAATCCGAGCACCAGCCCGGATTCTTTTTCTGTTCTAACTCTTTTATAATACATATCCTCTGCGCATCACTCCGTGTCCTCTGCGTGATCACGGGACGGTTCTCTGATCATCAGTGATCACGGGACGGTTCTTCGACTAAAGATCGAAGTGTGGCTTCGCAATCTCTGATCATAAAATTCCCGAGACTCTGCGCGAGTCTTGGGATTATCATTATATGATGTCCATATATCATATATCATGGGGACGTACCCACTTCTATGGTAACTGATACATGAAAAGTATTTTTATAAGCCATCATGGTTTTTTTTTTGTTTTTTTATGTTTTCGCTATTAGAAAAACTTTTATCTTTGCATCCCGAAAACTGAGTGGATTGTTCGAAGAAATCTCATGAGACAGGGCCGGCCCGTTTCTCGACTTCTTCGCTCGAAAACACCCAGTAAATGATTAAAAATAGAAAAGCTACTCGTGAAGAGCGGCAACGGGTGCACCGAGAAAAACGACGCACACCATTTAATAGTACTACTAAGCTTATAGATTTGGTAGATAAAAGGCACTATGGCGACATTGTGCAGTTTGTAAAAAGATTGAAGCCCTATCTGAACGATGGGGGAAGGGGAACTTTTGTGTTGACGAAGCTTGACTTCGACTTGGAACGGCTCTCGAAGAAACGGCAGTTCGTCATCGATGAACTGGCAATACTATTGGATAAACTTGAACGTGAGGATGGTTTGGTATACAAACAATCTGTGTTTATACGCTACTTTGCAAGCCCCGATCATTGCAATTTGGGAATTTCCGAGAAATCGTTGAAACCCCTTATTCTAGAGGCAAAGAGACGTGTTTTTTAACATATTTTGGGTAACCCGATTTTTTCGAAAACAATTGACCGGTTAGAAAATGTGTTGTATTTTTGCAACATCAACAACAGCGGAAAGGCCAAGCGTAGACCGAAGGCGTCTCACATCTGAAGTTGTTGATAGGGAGCCTGCGGTGAGACCAGGATTTCCCCGAACAAAAAAGCTATGACAGCAAAAGAAAAGAAAGAAAAGCAAGAGTTACTGAGACTGAAGAAAGCATGGGTGTTCGACCATGCGAATGAGATGATCGAGGAGTTTAACATGGGCCGCAGCGAGGCTTTCCGGCAGGCGTACCTGGTGTGTGACTTGCTGGAGAAGCTGGGGCAGGGTGAGGTGACGTTCCGGTACCAGAAGAAGGACGGCGATGACCGCACGGCGCGGGGCACGCGCTGTAGAGGCATTTCTGAGCGGTACGACAACTATCATTATCACTATGGGGGCGGTTCTGATGATCCAATTTCCACTGGAAATGGTATCACGCAGAACCGTCCCCGCAAAGACCAATATCCGTGGCTGGACATCCCGTACTGGGACTTGGACAAGCAGGCGTTCCGCAGCTTCTCGATAGCCAGCGTGAAGGAGATTGTGAGTGTGGTTATTAAATAGTGGGTCGGCGATGGATAATTTACCTCTTGGTGCGGCGCGGGACACGCGGGCTCCTTTCAACGAGCTCCCGGAGCGGGAAGTCAGCGTGACGGCGCGGGCCGTGCTGGTGAAGGATACCAGCGTCTGGAGCAGCGAAGGTCACACATGTGTGGAATACGAATACGACGCGGACACGGGACGCTGCGAACCCGTGGCGTCTTGGGAAAGCGATGAAGAAGAGGAGGACCTGTTCCGCCAGCAGCATCGTTCGCCCATCGAGATCATCATGTGTTGCGAGCGAATCTGTCGGCAGCTGATGGAGGAAGGGCACGCGACCTATGCAAGTATGTCGTTGAGCAACTTGATATACGACTGCCAGGAGTGGGATGAAATAGAATTCAATGTGTAAGCGCTTCGCTGAGCGCGAAGCTAAATAAAAAATAAGAAATAAAAATGAATAGACGAGATCAAACGATAGTGAGTGACGAGGCGCTGGTGGCGCATATCGTGAAGAATTACACGTACGACCGAGAGCGGGGTGTAGTGGTGAACAAGAAACTACGACGGGTGGTGAAAGGCTCGGTAAACAGCATTGGCTACGTAAAAACGCGTTTGTGGATAGGCGGACAGCACCCATCAATAGGCTTGCACCATATAGTCTGGGTGGTGGTGTACGGAAGGTTTCCGACGCAGATTGACCACATCAACGGCGACAAGACGGACAACCGGTTGGAGAACCTGCGGGAAGTGAACCGTAGCGAGAACGATGCCAACCGATTGTGGACATGGAAGCCCAATGCGCGTACGGGACTGCCGGGGGTATGTCAAAAAGAACGAGAGTTTGTTATATTTGTCAAAAAGTGGATTCACTTCCGCGACAAATACGAGGCGTTTTTCCATAGCGTCCTCTTGGGGAGAATGTTCAAAGAGAATTAAGAATGATGAAATTATGATTGCAAAAAACAACATTTTCAATATCCGCGCCGGTCAGAACTGGCAGGGTAAAGTGGGAGTCCGCAAGGGCTTCGTAGAGTTTGAGTCGAAGCCGTATGCCATCCGCGCGTGGCTGGTGCTGATGCGCACATACCGCCGACGGGGCTACACGACCATCCGTCAGATCGTGACGCGCTTTGCGCCGCCCACGGAGAACAACACGGAACGGTACATCGACTTCGTGTGCCGTCAGATGCAGTATAACGCGGGCTATGAGCTCAAGGCGGATTCTACGTACATCCTTCTGGGCATAGCGATGGCAGCGATGGAAACGTCGACTAAGCTGCGCTACCATGAAATAGCGAACGTCATGGAAACCTTTAAGATTCGAATAGTTTAAACGAACACGGATTATGGACGAGATAAAATTGTTACATGAGACTGAGCGGCGCTTGCGGGAAGCTGCGGCGGGCGTTGCGGATGAGGCGGAGCGCCACGAGATGCTGGTGCGTACGTGCGATTTTCTGGAGTTTCTGCAGCGCGTGCAGCAGATGCCGATGGTGGCGCGACTGTGCTTCTACAGGGCGGCATTCGCCACGTACAACCTGTTGCGCGTGAACCGCCAGCTGGGGCGCCGCGTGGGGGCGTTCGACAAGGACGTGTATACGGAAATAGTAAAGATTCTGTCAAAACTTTTGGTCGAAAATGGAACTGGAGAAGATTGAAGGTTACGTGCGTTGCCTGCTGGAAAGCTGGGCGTTGCATGAGGACGGCGAGGAGCGCGTCGTGTGGCAAACGCTGCACGACCTGCTCATGGCTGTCAGTCGCTATGAATTGATGTCCGCTGCTGAGAAGGACATGACTACTAAGCTCTGCAAGAAACTGCAGTATCATTTTGACACAAAATTTTCGCTCAAAGAAAGAAAACGAAAGACAAAAAAAGAAAACTTCCCCCCAAACCCCCTTATAAAAGAAAAACAAAAAAAAGAAAAAGAAGAGAACGAATGTGTGTGTGTCTGCGACGCGAACAATGAGATGGAGGCTTTTAGGAAGGAGTGTCTGAGCTACGTCGGTAAGTACGATTCACAGCTGGTGACGAACTTCTACAACTTCTATAGCATTATGAATCAGCGGACGGGAAAGATGCGGTGGCAGGAGGAGCGCTATTGGGACACGAAGAAAAAGCTGGACTTATTTGCAACGAACCAATATTCGACCGATATCACCACCGCCACCGAGCGTGCAAAGAAGTCGCGTAAGCAGCAGCAGAAGGAGCAGGCCGAGACCGCCCAGCAGCGCGAAATTGCCGCCGAGCGTGAGGCCGCCAACGCCCGACGCGAACAGGAGCAGGAAGCAGCCAAGGCCGGCGCCGTGAGCTACGAGGAATGGCAGGCAATGAAAGCGAAGAAAGAAAAATCATGAACGAGAAGAAATTCGTCATCAAGACATACCGTAAGTCGGAGCTGGCCATGATGTACTTTCCTGAACTCAGCAAGAAATCGGCGCTGAAGAAGTTGGGAAGCTGGTTAAAAGCCAACCCCAGACTTGTCTATCTGATCAAGCCGCATGTGTTCGACTACCAGCCCAAGCAGGTGCGGCAGATTGTTGATGAAGTTGGCCTTCCGAATGATTATTACGAGTAGATTCAGACTTTTTGCCCCCCAATTGGCTCCATTTGGCTCCATCTGACCCCTAATTGGCGTCATCGCGTCAGAGGCATTTCCTACCTTTGCAGTGTCTTGGAAAAGCAGGCCTTCGGGCTCGCATTTGCAGACTCCTCGAGGTAACACGTGCAGACTCCGGAGGTAACACGTGCAGACTCCGGAGGTAGCAAAACAGGACAGAATTAACTCAATTGTTTAACATTAAAATTTTAAAGCATTATGATTCACATTAAGGCAAAGCAACAGAACGTATCGTTCGAAAAGAACGTCGAGAAGCTGGCATTCGTGCTCTCGGCAGACCTGTACAACACGCTCGCCACTGACAAGGTTATCGAGGAGGCCGCCAAGCGCTCGGGCATGAGCGAAGGTGTCATCAAGGCCGCCTGGGACTCCGCCGGCGAGGTTATCCGCACCTGGGCCACCGAAGGCCACAACGTGCCCCTGCCCGGACTGGGCTCTATGCGCTTCGGCGTCCGCTCGAAGTCGGTGCAGAACATCGAGGACGTCAAGACCTCGCTGATCTCTGCCCGCCGCGTCATCTTCATCCCGTCGAAGGAGGTGAAGGACGAGCTGCAGAACACCAAGATTTCCATCACCTGCTACGACAAGGACGGCAACGTCGTGAAGCGCGTCACCAGCACCGACACCAACGACGTGGAGGATCCCGAGGGTGGCGACGACAATGGCGGCGGCAACGGCAGCTCGCAGAGCGGCAGCGGTTCGCAGAGCGGTTCTGGCGACAGCGGTAACTCTGGTAACAGCGGTTCGCAGAGCGGATCGGGTGACAGCGGCGGCGGCAGCGACGACGATGACTTCGGCACGGGAGCCTAAAAGGTTAGCGCCTTCGGGCGCTTTCCTTTTTGAAATGAATGAAATGAAAGAAATGAATGAAATGAAAGAAATGTAAGTGTATGAAGAAGAATTTTTGGGAAGTCGTGATTCGCATAGCGATAGCGGCGCTGACGGCGGCACTGACCGCCATGGGTACAACAGCATGTATGGGTTATGGACCATTTTAATGTACCCCGAGGGATTAGGAATAACAATCCACTGAACCTGCGGGTAGGAAACAACTGGAAGGGTGAGGTCAGTCTGCCGACTGACCTCACCTTTGAGCAGTTTACGGAGATGAAGTGGGGCCCTGTCGATGCAGTCGTCGCCAGCGGTTTTGTTAATAGGTCACCTTCATGAATACCGGCAGGTGGTCGGAGGTGGTGAGGTCTTCCTTGTAGTAGGTCAGACCTTTGAAGAAGGTGTCGTGGAAGATGTAGTCGATGCGGACGGCTTTCTTGCCTCGGTAGGTGTGCATCCATCCGCCGCCACACTCTTTGAATCCGTCGACCATATTGCCCAGCATGGTGTTGTAGACGAAGGAGTAGGGGACGTCGTTGAAGTCGCCGCAAAGGATGCAGGGCTTCTCGGTCGATCGCTTCTCGTTGGCAATGGTGATGGCCTGTCCGGCACGGAACATCATGCCCAGGGTGTAGTTGCCGAAGATGGCGTTCAGCACGCGGCTGTTGGTCATGCTATAGTCTTCGTAGGGGTTGGCAGCCTGCATCTTGCTGGCTTTATGCATGGTGCGGTTGAGTCCAGTGGTCTCGAGGTGGACATTGAAGAAGCGGATTACCTGTCCCTTGACATCGACGTCGGCCCACATGGCACTTTGGTTGGAATCGTCGAAGAGTAGTGTCTTGCTGTCCTTGATGGGATAGCGGCTGAAGACTACCATATCGCCGCGACCGACTGCCATATAGGGGAAGTACTCCTTGTAACTCTCGGAATTTTTCTTGTCACCGCTGTTTTCGCTATACTCTTGCAGGCAGAGCACATCGACCTTGTGGCGTCGGATCTGGGCAAGGATGTCCTGAGCCAGGAAACCGGATGTCTCGCGCCCGAACATGGCCACGTTGTAGGTGGCAATCTTCAGGCCTTTCTCGGCTTCGGCTTTCTTGTCGACGGAACGGAACTGGATGATGGTGCCGATATAGGGGATGCAGCATGCAATGGTGATGACAGGAATGAGTGCGTAAAGCCATTTCCGGCGAACGAGCCAGATGAGGAGTAACACGATGTTCAGGGCGATAAGCACGGGAAGGATGTATACCAACATGGCCCGTGCGGAATGGCCCACAGGACTTACGTCGCCTCCGAAAAGTGCCATAATGGTAAATGCGGTCACGACACATTGGAGCACGAGGAACATCAGGGAAAGATACTTGTAGACTGCTAACTTACCCATAGGTTATAATTTGCTTTGTGGTTATTGTTTAACGTATTTTTCGACCATATCCAAGAGGTCCTCGACGCGGAAGGGCTTGGCCATGAAGTCGTCGCAACCTGCTGCTTTGGCCTCGCGTATGTTTTCGTCGAAGGCATAGGCTGAAAGTGCCACGACGGGGATGTCGTGATTGACCTCCTTGATGATTCGCGTGGCGTCGAGTCCGTTCATTTCCGGCATGCGGATATCCATAAGAATCATGTCGGGATGCTCGTCTTCGCACAGGGTGACGGCCTCGATACCATTCACGGCACGCATGAGGCGATAGCGCTTGGAAAGAACGATGCGGACGAGTTCGTAGTTGCTGTCCTCGTCCTCGGCAACCAAGATGACAGGAGCATTCTGCAAATTGGTCATCGTTGTAGAGCGTATGGTGCGTGAATTCGTCGTCGTACGGCCGTTCTTGGCCATGCCGCCTATGGTTCCTTCGAAGGGGAGCACGAACCGGAAGGTGGAACCTTCGCCCAGACGGGATTGTACGCTGATGCGACCATCCATTTTCTCGACGATGGTTTTGCAGAGCGCGAGTCCCAATCCGTAGCCGTTCTGTATGTCGGCATCTCTGGAAACATAGGTGCCGAAGATGTTCTCAAGGTCGTTAGGATCGATGCCGGACCCGGTATCGGTGACAAAGAACTCCACTTCGGTGCCGTCGTTGATGAGTCGGTAACCGTAGGTGATGCTTCCCTTGGTGGTGTGCTTCAGGGCATTACCAATCAGATTGGAGAACACCTGGGTCACACGATTGGCATCGGTGTTGAGGGTGACCTTCATATTGGGCTTGTTCCACACCAGCTGCACAGTGTCAGGGCAGCGGAACTTGAAAATGTTTTGCAGGCTATGACAAAGGTCGTTCAAGTCGGTCATTCCCTTCTTGATCGATATTTCTCCCGCCTCGACACGCGAAAAGTCCAGAATGTCGTCGATGAGTGCGAGCAGTCGACCGTTGTTGCTTTCGATGATTTCCATGTACTTCATACGGTCCTCTGGGGAGTCGGTCTCGGCCATCACACGCGAAAAGCCCTCGATGGCATTCAAGGGAGTACGAATCTCATGACTCATGTTGGCGAGGAAAAGGGACTTCATGCGGCTTGCCTGCTCCGCTTTCTTGGCCTTCTCTTCGTATTCGTTGAGCTTCTTGTTGGCAGCATCTAATTGCAGCTCTGTGGAATGGAGCTTGGAATTGGCTTCAGCCAGTTTCTGCAATAGAACCTCACGTTCGTCTTGATTCATCCTTTTCTATTATGTGAATAGTCGTGGGCAAAATTACGAAAAATCTTTGAACTACGAAAGAAAAAAAAGGAAAAAAATTTAAAAAATTTGATTTTTATCCTCTTTTTGCTTTTTCCCATGCGCCACTGCTCTGGTGGGAGCATAGGTATTTCATGCCCTTGAAAACGTTCAGATTCATGAATAGGAAATAATATGGCACATAGAGCAATTTGTTTTTACGCCCTTGACGCTCCATGATCCAGGACGTGAAAGCAGCGAGGTAGAACAGGATTTGCAACGCCCAGATGATGTTGTAAATGGTGCCTGCCTTCATCATGACCAAAGCGACGTTGAGGGGTATGAGGGCGAGTAGGGCGATGGGGGTGATGCTCCATCGCAACACGCGGTGGCTGACGAACTGGAAAGCGACCATGGGGTTGCGCAGCGGGTTCATCATGCTATGGAGCCACCAGATGCTCTGCAGTCCTCCTGCTGCTATGCGGCGCTTGCGCTTCGATTCTTCGTTGAGGTCGGCAGAGCCGTACTCCATGGCATAGGCGTCGGGAGAATAGGCTATGCGATAGCCTTGGTCGACCATGCGCATGGACATGACGAAGTCGTCGAGCAGTGCATTTTCGGGCATGGGCTTATAGAGACGTGTGCGGATGGCATTCAGTTCGCCTGCGGCACCCATGGCGGAGTAGAGTTCGCTGTCCATTTTCTTCAGCGCACTCTCGTATTTCCAATACAGTCCTTCGCCCTCGGCAGCAGCTTGTCCTTCGTGTCGTGCCATGACGCGTTTCTCGCCAGCGACACAGGCCACCTGCGGATCCTGGAAACAGCGTACTATCTCGCGGACGGCTTCCGGATTCACCATGGTGTTGGCGTCTGTCATGATGGTGAGGTCGGTCGTCACCTTGCTGATGCCATGATTCAGGGCGGCCGTTTTCCCCTTACGTTCCGGACTGAAAACGATTTCCACTCCGGGGTAACGGCTCAAGCGGTCGTTTGTGGCGTCGGTGGAACCGTCGGTGACCCACATGATGTGCAGCTTGTCGTGAGGATAATCGAATTGCAGCGTGTTTTCCATCTTCATGTCTACCACGTCTTGTTCGTTGTAGGCACAAACCATGAAGGTTACGTCGGGCAGGTCCTCGTCCGCAGGTAAGGCAGCTTTCAGAGCCTTACCCTTGACGAAGCGTTTCATTTTTACTAACACCCATAGCAGCATTCCGTATCCGATGTATGTGTAAAATACGAGAAACACACATATCCAAAATAAGATTTTCAGTGCTGCCATAGGGTGTCGGTAAAAAAGTTAGGAATTTGTCTCGATTTCTTCCTGCATATCGATAAACTGACGGTCCTTGTCGTAGAATTCGTATTGCAGGAAAGCCAATTTTTGCGAGGGTACAATGCGTAGTCCCATACCGTATTTCATCTGCCATTGGCGCTTGATGGACCAAATGCCCTGGTTGATGTAGGCGGCTACGTAAGGATGTACGTGCAAATAGATTTTACGGATGCCTATTTTGTTGACTAGGCGGTCAATTTTGCTCTCAAGTTGATCCGTAAACAGGATTGACGACTTGATTTTTCCCTTACCGAAGCAGGTAGGGCAGGTTTCTTCTACGTTTACGTCCATAGCGGGACGGACACGCTGACGTGTAATTTGCATCAGTCCGAACTTACTGAGTGGCAGAATGTTGTGGCGGGCCCTGTCCTTCTGCATGTTCTTGCACATGCGCTCGTAGAGCATTTGCCGGTCTTCTGCCAGGTTCATGTCTATAAAGTCGACGACAATGATACCTCCCATGTCGCGTAAGCGCAGCTGGCGTGCCAGTTCGTCGGCAGCACCCAGGTTCACTTCCAGTGCATTGGCCTCCTGACCGTTTTCTGCACGCGTGCGGTTTCCTGAGTTCACGTCAACGACGTGCATAGCCTCGGTGTGTTGAATGATGAGGTATGCGCCGCGTTTGTAGTTCACGGTTCGTCCGAAGCTGGACTTGAGTTGTTTGGTGACATTAAAGTTGTCGAAGATGGGTACTGTTCCTGTGTACTTCTTGACAATGTCCTGTTTTTCCGGGGCGATGAGTGACACGTAGTCCCTGACCTGGTTGAAGATGTCCTCGTCGTTGATGTAGATACCATCGTAGGAGGTGTCGAACACGTCGCGCAGCATGGCTACCGCACGGCCTGTTTCCTCAAAACACAACTGTGGCGCCTTGGTGGCTTTCTGAGCCTTGGCGATGGTGTCTTCCCAGCGTTTGACGAGTGTTTTCATTTCCTTGTCCAGCTCGGCCACGCGCTTGCCTTCGGCCGATGTACGTACGATGACGCCGAAGTTCTTGGGGCGTATGCTTTGGACAAGCTGCTTCAGGCGGGCCCGTTCTTCGCCTTTTTTGATTTTTGAAGAAACCGAAACCTTATCGTAGAAAGGCATGAGAACCATGTAGCGTCCGGCAAAACTCAGTTCGCAGGTCAGACGCGGACCTTTGGTGTTAATAGGTTCTTTCACCACTTGCACCAACACCTCCTGACCCTGTTTCAGCGTCGTCTGTACGCTGCCTTCCTTGGGAAGGTCCGGCTGGTGAGTGGCTTTCGCAATGGGATAAAGTTTCTTCTTGTCGCTTTGTACCTGTTTCAGGTATTTCTCGTAAGAGCTAAATTGAGTACCTAAGTCAAGATAGTGCAGAAAGGCATCGCGCTCAGAGCCTACATCTACGAAGCAGGCATTGAGCCCGGGCATGAGCTTGCGCACACGGCCCAGATAGATGTTGCCGACAGAGTAGTTGGCTTCCTGGCGTTTCTCGTTCTGGTATTCTACCAGGTTCTTGTCTTCGAGAAGGGCGATGGAAATCTCTTTCGGCTGAACATCGATGATGAGTTCACTGGTCATTTCTCTTTACTTATTATTACTCTTTTTGTACTTTAAAGGAGCGTACCGTCGAAGTCTGGAAACTTCTTTAGTACACTCCTTCCATTTTTTTCTGTGTCCGTCAGAGCTTACTTGCTCTTATGACGATTCTTGCGCAGTCTCTTCTTGCGCTTGTGAGTAGCCATCTTGTGGCCCTTCTTTTTCTTTCCGTTTGGCATAATTTATAAACTAATTAAATGGTGAATTATTTCATTTTCTCAACAAAACTCTTTGCAGGCTTGAAGGCGGGAATGTCGTGCGCATCAATGACCAAAGTGGTGTTCTTTGAGATGTTGCGTGCAGTCTTCTTGGCACGGTGCTTCACAGTGAATGTGCCGAAACCTCTCAGAAAAACAGGCTCTTTATTCTCAGCCATGCATATGCGAATCTCAGCCATAAAAGCTTCCACGGTAGTGGCAATATCTTTTTTGGGAAGACCCGTCTTCTCCGAGATATTGTTGATGATATCTGCTTTTGTCATTTCTGTATATTTTTTTATTTAATTCGTATTTTGGACTGCAAAGTTACTAATTTTCAGCGTGATATGAAAATATTCTTGGCTTTTTTTTTGGAAAATGTTTATTTTTAGTATCTTTGCAGTAGAATTTTAAAGGTTATTTAGATGAAACCGACCAAAAATACTACTTTTGTGGCTCTGCGGCGATTCATTTCCATGATGTCAGAGAGGGGAGTATAAATATATTAAGGAACGTGCGCGCGAATGAAAAATAGAGTATGTATCTTTACGGGAGCCCGTCCGAATTTTGTGAAGGTAGCTCCGATTATCCGTACCATAGAACGTACGGAGAATATCACCTACGAGCTGGTTTATGCCGGACGTGACGACGACCCTACGTTGGAGCCTTCGCTGTTCAGTGACCTGCAGATGCCCCGACCCGATGTTTTCCTGGGTGTCGATTGTGAAAACCTGAATGAACTGACGGGCAGGGTGATGGCTGAGTTTGAACGTTATCTGGACAGTCATCCTACCGATACGGTGATTGTTGTCGATGATTTGGCCTCGACGATGGCGGCAGCTATCGTGACCAAGAAACATGGTCTCAGACTGGCTCACATTGTTGCCGGTACCCGTTCGTTTGATATCAATATGCCTAAGGAAATCAATAGGTTAGTCATCGATGGTTTAAGTGATTTATTGTTTACGGCAGGCGTTGGTTCCAGCAGCATAGCGACTCGTGAGGGAGCCGAGATGCACAAGATTTATCTGGTAGGAAATATCCTCATGGACTCCTTGCGTTTCAACCATCAGCGCTGGCAGCGTCCAGCCTGTCTGGAGGACATCGACGACGGACGGTATCTGGTGTTTACCGTCAATCGGAAAGTGCTGATTTCCGACCATGAAAAAATGCAACAGATGATGGCGGCCATCAGTCGTGCTGCAGGCGACATCCCCGTGATAGCTCCTCTGCGCGGCGAAGCCTATACGCTGGCTTCTGAGTGTTCTTCGTTCCGTGTAGTACAACCGTTGTCGTATCTGGAATTTGGTTATTTGACATTACATGCGATGGGCATCATCACCGATTCGGGCAATGTGGCCGAGGAGGCTACTTTCAACCATGTGCCCTGCATCACGTTGAATTCCTATACGGAACATATAGAGACTGTAAAACAAGGTACGAACGTCTTGGTGGGCGAGAATGTGGAACGCCTTCAGGAGTCTTTGGCGCAGCTCGTCAAGGGCGAATGGAAGCATGGCACACTGCCTGACCGTTGGGACGGACGCACTGCAGAACGAATCGTACAAACACTATTAGCATGAAGGCATTCCTCGTTTTACTCATTGGCTGGCTAGCAGATCGCCTGTTGGGCGACCCGTCGTGGTTACCCCATCCTATAGTGGGTTTTGGAAAAATCATCGCCCTTTTCGAACGGCTGTTGAATCGTGGCCGCTGGCGCAAGTTCAAGGGTGCAGTGGTGGCTCTCGTGCTCATTGCCGCTACGTTTGTCGCTTTCTGGCTCCTGCTGCGCTGGATTGACGCTCGCTCCGTTTATATCGGCATGGCGGTAAAGGCCGTTTTCGTCTTTTACTGTCTGGCGGGTACCACACTTATTCGGGAAGTTCGCGAAGTGTTCCATGCTGTCGACCGTTCGTTAGAGGAAGGCCGTCGGCAGGTGGCCAGAATCGTAGGTCGCGATACCTCCCAGCTGTCTGCCCAGGAGGTGCGTACGGCAGCCCTGGAAACGCTTGCCGAGAATCTGAGCGACGGCGTGGTGGCCCCCCTGTTCTGGTACGCCTTGCTGGGTGTTCCAGGCATGATGACTTATAAGATGATTAATACCCTCGACTCGATGATAGGCTATAAAACCGAACGCTACCGTGAGTTTGGCTGTTGGGCGGCCCGCATCGACGATATTGCCAATTACGTGCCGGCCCGACTGACGGCCCTGATGATGCTGCTGGTAGCCGGAAAGCTGCGCGTTCTGTCTTTCGTCACCTGGTTCGGACGCCAGAACACCAGTCCTAACAGCGGCTATCCCGAGGCCGCACTGGCTGGTATCCTCGATTGCCGCTTCGGTGGTCCGCACACCTATTTCGGCGAGTATTTCGAGAAGCCGTACATTGGCACGAAGGCCCGTGAACTGACCACTGCCGACATGGAATTGTCCGTCAGAATCAACCGTCGTGTCGAGAATCTGTCAGTTGTCATCATTCTTATTGTCCGTTTGGTGCGTTTTGCTATTCTTTACGTATTTTTTTGGTAGTATTAAAAAAAATGCGTACCTTTGCAAACAATTTTGCGAGAACGGGCTTCACCTCAGCATAAAACATGTTTTTTGCGTTCGGTTTGCGCCGTCCTTGCAAACCATTTAAAGATAATAAGAATTTAACTGATATTTTATGAGCAAGAGATTTGCCGAACACAACGGCTTGAACTTGACGCAGACGAACAACGACGTGCTGCAGATGTGGAAGGAGCAAGATATCTTTTGGCGCTCTGTGAAAGAGCGTGAAGGCTGTCCGCAATTTGTATTCTATGAGGGTCCTCCCTCGGCTAACGGACACCCTGGTATTCACCACGTGCTGGGCCGTGCGCTGAAGGATACTTTCAACCGCTATAAGACCATGCAGGGCTTCCAGGTGAAGCGCAAGGCAGGCTGGGACACCCACGGACTGCCCGTCGAATTGGGCGTCGAGAAGCAGCTGGGCATCACGAAGGCTGATATCGACAATAAGGAGAGCGACAAGTATATTTCCACCGAGGACTACAACAAGAAGTGTCGTGAGAACGTCATGATGTTCACTGCCGAGTGGCGCGAACTGACTGAACGCATGGGATATTTTGTCGACCTCGACGATCCTTACATCACCTACGACAACAAATACATCGAGACCCTGTGGTACCTGCTGAAGCAGTTCTACAACAAGGGCCTGCTTTATAAGGGCTACACCATTCAGCCCTATAGCCCTGCTGCCGGTACGGGACTGTCGTCGCACGAGCTGAACCAGCCTGGTTGCTATCGTGACGTGAAGGACACCACTTGTACCGCACAGTTCAAAATGAAGAATCCGAAGCCCGAGATGGCAGAGTGGGGTACACCGTATTTCCTTGCCTGGACGACGACACCTTGGACGCTGGCTGCCAATTCGGCACTCTGCGTAGGTCCGAAGATCGACTATGTCGCTGTACAGACCTATAATCCGTATACTGCCGACAAAGTAACGCTGGTGCTCGCCGAGGCCCGTCTGAATGCCTATCTGCCCGCAGAGGGTGCCATTACCGATGGTGGCGATATGCCCGAATATACGCGTGGCGAAAAGCTGATTCCCTATCGCATCGTGGCCCGCTATAAGGGGACCGACCTCGTGGGTATGGAGTACGAGCAGCTGATGCCCGCCATCAAGCCCATGGGCAACGCCTTCAAGGTGATTCCTGGCGACTATGTCACTACCGACGATGGTGCCGGTATCGTGCATATTGCCCCCAATTTTGGTGCTGATGACGCCTTTGTAGCCAAGAAGGCTGGCATCTGTCCCATCGTGCTCATCGACAAGAAGGGTGCCGAGCGCCCTGTGGTTGACCTGCAGGGTAAGTACTTCGTCATCGACGACCTTGACCCCGAGTTTGTCAAGAACTACGTGAATGTCAACGAGTGGAACAAGTTTGCAGGACGTTATGTGAAGAACGCCTACGACGAGACGCTGACTGATAAGGACGAGACACTTGATATCTCGATCTGCATGGACCTGAAGGCCCAGAACAAGGTGTTCAAGATTGAGAAGCACGTCCACAACTATCCCCACTGCTGGCGTACCGATAAGCCTGTGCTCTACTATCCGCTCGACTCTTGGTTCATCAAGAGTTCGGCCTGCAAGGAGCGTATGAGTGAGTTGAATACCACCATTGGCTGGCATCCCGAGTCTACGGGTACAGGCCGTTTTGGCAACTGGCTCGAGAATCTGAATGACTGGAACCTCTCGCGTTCGCGCTTCTGGGGTACACCGCTGCCCATCTGGCGCAGTGAGGACGGCGAGGAGAAGTGCATCGGAAGCCTCGAAGAACTCTACAGCGAAATCGAGAAGGCTGTCGCTGCCGGCATCATGCAGAGCAACCCGCTGAAGGACAAGGGCTTCGTTCCGGGCGATATGTCGCAGGAGAACTACGACAAGATTGACATGCACCGTCCTTATGTCGACTATATCCTGCTGGTGAGCGATAGCGGCAAGCCCATGAAGCGCGAGAGCGACCTCATCGACGTGTGGTTCGACTCGGGCTCTATGCCTTACGCTCAGGTGCATTATCCGTTCGAGAACCGTGAGCTCATCGACGATAACAAGGCATTCCCCGCTGATTTCATTAACGAGGGTGTCGATCAGACGCGTGGCTGGTTCTTCACGCTGCACGCCATTGCTACGATGATTTTCGACTCGGTGGCTTTCAAGAACGTGATATCCACTGGTCTTGTGCTCGATGCCAAGGGCAACAAGATGTCGAAGCACGTGGGTAATGTCGTGAATCCTTTCGAAATGATCGACAAATACGGCTCTGACGCTGTGCGTTTCTATATGATGACCAACAGCGAACCTTGGGACAACCTGAAGTTCGACCCCGAGGGCGTGGCAGAAATCAGCCGCAAATTCTTCGGTACCTTATATAATACGTACTCGCTCTTTGCGATGTATGCCAACGTCGACGACTTTGACCCTGCCACGCCGCAGATTCCTGTGGAGCAGCGTCCTGAGTTCGACCGCTGGATCCTGTCGTGCCTGAACTCGCTGGTCAAGGGTGTTGAGGCTGTGATGGACGGTTTCGATCCCACACGTGCTGGACGACTCATCGACAAGTTCGTTGACGAAGACCTCTCCAACTGGTATGTCCGTCTGAATAAAAAACGTTTCTGGGGCAAGGAGATGGACGACGACAAACTGGCTGCCTATCAGACGCTGTACGAGTGTCTGATGACCGTATCGAAGCTGCTGGCACCGTTTGCACCGTTCTTTGCCGACCGCATTTACTGCGATATGGGTGGTCAGATGGACAGTGTACACCTTGAGAAGTTTCCCGTGGCTAACCTGTCGCTGGTTGACACCGACCTCGAGCAGCGCATGGAGATTGCCCAGCGCATCACCACCATTGTGCTTGCCCTGCGTCGTAAGGAGAGTCTGAAGGTGAAGCAGCCGCTGCAGACGCTGATGATTCCTCCCGTCGACGACGTCCAGCGTCAGGCTATCGAGAGCGTCAAGAAAATATTCCTTCAGGAAGTGAACGTTAAGGACGTGAAATTCGTTGAGGGTCAGGGTATTCTGGTTAAGAAAGTGAAGTGCAACTTCCGCACGATGGGTAAGAAATTCGGTAAACTCATGAAGGGTGTTGCCGCACAGATGGATGGCCTCTCACAGGAGCAGATTGCCCAGCTCGAGAAGGACGGTACCATCGCCATCAATGTTGAAGGCCAGGAGCTTACCGTCGAGGCTGCCGATGTCGACATCATCAGCGAGGATATCCCCGGATGGCTGGTGGGTAACGAGGGTAACCTTACCGTGGCTCTCGACATTACGCTGACCGACGAGCTGCGCAACGAGGGTATGGCCCGCGAACTGGTGAACCGTATCCAGAACATCCGCAAGAAGAGCGGACTGGAAATCACCGACCGCATTCACGTATCCATTGAACCCAACGAGGCATCGACGAATGCCGTCAAGGCCTTTGGCGACTATATTGCCCGTCAGGTGCTGGCCGATGACCTGAAACTTGAGACCAACGATGGGCAGGCTGTAGAATTCGACGACTTTACATTAAATATTAAAATAACAAAAATCTAAATTGATATGGCTGAGAAAACACGTTACACGGACGAAGAATTAGAAGAGTTCCGTGAGATTATCAACGAGAAACTGGCGTTAGCCAAGCGCGACTACGAACAGATGATGAGTGCGCTGATGAACAAGGATTGTAACGATGTCGACGACACGTCGCCCACCTACAAAGCGCTGGAGGAGGGTAGTGCCACCCAGTCGAAGGAAGAACTCATCCAGATGGCCTCGCGCCAGCAGAAGTTCATCCAGGGTCTGAAGGGTGCCTTGGTTCGCATCGAGAACAAGACCTATGGCATCGACCGTATCACGGGTAAACTCATTCCCAAGGAGCGTCTGAAGGCCGTTCCCCATGCTACCTTGAGTGTGGAGTCGAAACTGGCTGGCAAGAAGTAAATGAGCGTTTCGAAGTCTGTCAAACGGGGGTGGGTGGCCCTGCTGATTGTGGTGGCCATCCTTATTATAGACCAGGTCATCAAGATTTGGGTGAAAACCCACATGACGCTTCACGAACAGATTGAGATCCTGTCGTGGTTCAAAATCGTGTTCATCGAGAACAACGGTATGGCCTACGGCATGGAGATCGGCTCGAAGCTCGTCCTCAGCATCTTCCGCATCATTGCGGTGGCTGCCCTGGGCTACTACATTGCCCTGCAGGCACGTAAGCAGGCACGATGGGGATACATCATCTGCCTCTCGATGATACTGGCTGGAGCTGCGGGCAACATCTTCGACTCGATGTTCTACGGACTTGTCTTCAATGGCAGTTCCGAGCACTACGTCAGCTACTTCGTACCCTTCGGCACGGGCTATGCGCCATTCCTCATGGGCAAGGTTGTCGACATGTTCTACTTCCCGCTCATTGTCACCACGTGGCCCGAATGGGTTCCCTGGGTGGGTGGAGAGCCCTACGTATTCTTCTCGCCCATCTTCAACTTTGCTGATTCGGCCATCTCGGTAGGCGTCGTCTTGCTGTTGCTGTTCTATCGCAAGGAAATTGGCGACATCACGATCAAGAAAGAAAACCCTGAGCCTGCCGATGAAACGTAGCCTGTATGTCCTCATGGTCCTGTTCGCTTTCGCCACGCTCATAGGCTGTAAGCCCAGCGTGCCCAGCGATATCATCCAGCCTGGCGACTTGGAGGACATTCTCTACGACTACCATGTGGCACAGGCTATGGCATCAGACGACCAGAAGGGCGACTATAATTTCGAGCGCACTAAGTATTTCCTCGCTGTTCTTCAGAAACACGGTGTCACACAGGCCGAGTTCGATACGGCTATGATTTATTATTATGGTCATCTTGACCGTTTGAAACCCATCTATTTGGAAGTTAACGAACGCCTGTCCGACGAGGCTAAGTCGCTGGGAGCCACTGTAGGGTCCATTGGCCGTTACTCCGGCTACAGCACTACGGGCGACACTGCCAACATCTGGCAGAACCGCACCAGCCTGCTCCTCGTGCCGCGTCCTACGATGAACCGCTTCGACTTCACCGTCGATGTCGACACCTCGTTCTATAAGGGCGACTCGTTCATGTTCCAGTTCATGTCCGACTACATCTGGCAGACGGGTTCCAAAGATGCTGTGGTGTGCATCGTCACGAAGTACGAGGGCGACAGCATCAATCAGACAACGAACCACGTGTCCGTCTCGGGCATTGCCCAGATTCACGTCCCTGCCAATCATGAGAAGAAACTTAAGCAGTTGTCAGGTTTCATCTATCTGACGTCTGCCGGCAACGAGGAAACAACGCGTAAGATGATGTTTATCAATCAGATACAACTCATCAGGTTCCATAACAAGCAGATCAGCAATGAAGCAAAAACAGACAGTATTTCGTCGGATAGCATCCAACGAGGTGGTGACGCCCGAGGGGCAGATTCTCAGGCAGCAGGTAGTGGAACTGACGGACGGAGTAGTCTCCAGTCTCTATCCGTTGGAGGCGGAGCTGGCCAACACCGAGTGGTTCCGAGGCCGGATGGTGTTGTTAAAAGGTGACGATGGTCTGACGCGGGCATATTACAACAAGAAACCAATAACTTAACAATAACTTAAATAGATAAGACTATGAACATGAAATTTCGTTTGTCGGTAATGAACTTCTTGGAGTTCGCCGTGTGGGGAGCTTACCTCACGTGTATGGGAAACTATCTTGGCATCGCCGGATTGGGCGACAAGATTTCCTGGTTTTATGCCATTCAGGGTATTGTGAGCATCTTCATGCCTACCTTGATGGGTATTGTGGCCGATAAGTACATCCAGCCACAGCGTCTGTTAGGCCTCTGCCATTTGTTTGCCGGCGCTTTTATGATTAGCTGTTGGTGGATGGGCGAACAGGCTGGCTTTGGTAACGAACTGGCCGACAAGTCGCTGTTCATTGCACTCTACACCCTTAGTGTAGCGTTCTATATGCCAACCATTGCATTGACTAATACAGCGGCTTTCACCATTTTGAAGAACAATGGTATGGACACCGTCCGCGACTTCCCGCCCATCCGTGTGTTGGGAACCGTAGGCTTCATCGCTACCATGTGGTTCGTCAACTGCGCCTTCATCGACGACAGCGGCTTCGGACTCACACTGGGCGATAATCCTCATAAATTCCAGTACACTTACTTGCAGTTCCTGGTATCAGGTGTGCTGAGCATCGTGCTCTTCCTGTATTGCTTTACGCTGCCCGAGTGCAAGCTCGCTAAGAAGGAAGGCAAGGTGTCGTTGGTCGAAACTCTTGGCCTCAATGCCTTCAAACTCTTCAAGCGTCGTCAGATGGCATTGTTCTTCATCTTCTCCGCTCTGCTGGGTATGTGTCTGCAAGTCACTAACGGTTTTGCAGGTCCTTTCCTTACCAGTTTCAAGGGAACCCCAGAGTTTGCCGACTCTTTTGCCGCAAACAATGCCACCATGCTGACTTCAATATCGCAGATTAGCGAGGCATTGTGTATCCTGATGATTCCATTCTTCCTGAAGCGTTTCGGCATCAAAGTTGTGATGTTAATGTCACTCTTTGCCTGGGTATTCCGCTTTGGCTTCTTCGGCATCGGCAACCCTGCCATGCCTGGCGTCATCTTCTTCATTCTGTCGTGTGTTGTCTATGGTGTCGCCTTCGACTTCTTCAATGTCTCTGGCGGTATCTTCGTTGATCAGGAGTGCGCCCCCGATATTAAGGCTTCGGCTCAGGGCTTATTCATGATGATGACTAACGGCCTGGGAGCTACCATTGGTACCCTTGCTGCTGGCGAGATAGTAAATGCCTATTGTGGTTGGGAAGGAGGATATCTGGTAGGCGACTGGCAGACTTGCTGGTTCACCTTTGCAACTTTTGCTTTGATAGTCGGCATTGCCTTCGCCGTCGTCTTCAAGCCTGAAAAGAAACCCATTGGTGAAATTAAACATTAAAGATTCAATTCGCTTTGCTCAAGTGATTAAATATTGATGATTGATGAAAGAGGTCCGGTTCTTTTATGCTCCCGATGCAGCCACCAGTAACGAACTGCCGTCTGACGAAGCCCTGCATGCCCTGCGTGTACTCCGCTTGCAGACTGGCGACGAACTGATGCTTATGGATGGCGTAGGCAATTTCTATCGTGCAGAAGTCACCTTGGCGCATATCAAGCACTGCCTCTACGACATCATCGAGACCATGCCCCAGCAGCCGCAATGGCTGGGGCATGTGCATCTCGCCATAGCTCCCACCAAGCACATGGAGCGTATGGAGTGGCTCGTTGAGAAAGCCGTTGAGATTGGCGTCGACGAGATCTCTTTCCTCAATTGCCAGTTTTCTGAACGGCGTATCGTCAAACTGCCCCGACTCGAGAAAATCGTTGTCGCTGCCACCAAACAGAGCCATAAGGCCTGGAAGACCGTACTCAACGAGATTGCTTCCTTCCGTGATTTCATCGCCCAACCCCGCGAGGGCGGCAAATACATCGCTCATTGCTACGACGAGATACCCCGTGAGAACCTTTTCGACCTCCTGCGCCAGACTAGTCCTTCAGAGGCGTCTACCGTGCTCGTCGGTCCCGAGGGCGATTTCTCCATCGACGAAGTACGCCAGGCCATCGCTAACGGCTATCAGTCCGTACATCTCGGTGAGAGCCGTCTGCGCACCGAAACGGCAGGTCTTTCGGCAGTCATGATGATGCAACTCAGTAAAATGTAAATTCCTTATGCGAAAAACAGCGTTTCTCTTTCTCCTGCTTAGTCTGCTCAGTATCAATTCGCTAATGGCGCAGACCACTATCCGCGACGTACTACGCACCATGCCTGATAGTCTCGTGCCCTATCTCAGCGAAAACAACCGCCTCGACATGATTGACTTCATGGCCTCCAACATGGATGCCGTTGTTGCCAATGCTCTTGGCGGAAAGAGTCAGATGCTCACACTTACCGACCATTACACCTCCATCCGACTCAGCGACGCGTCATCACTCGACATGCGCCTGCTCGACGTCCCTGCACCCGTCGACAGTGTCAGCCAGATTCTCTGCCTCGTGCGCACCTATGGCACCGATGTACGCCAAAGCACTGTTCGCTTTTATTCGCTTTCTTGGCGACAGCTGCCCACAGCCGACTATTTCTCACAACCTGATGATCTCTTCACAGCCACGCTGTCTGATCAGGAACCCACCATCACCCTGCGAATTGAAACTCCTTTCGATGCATGGCTCAAAGACGAGAAAGAAGAAACCATAAAAACGTCAACAACTCTTAAATGGGATGGGTGTTTTGTTAAAAAGTTTTAATTATATTGATTTTTAAGCATAAAATCTTGTTGAGAAGCATAATAATGCGTATATTTGCATGTGTGTTTTTCATGGTATTAGATTATTAAGGTTAATTAGGATTGGTTGTCGTGAGACAACCAATCTTTTTTTCTTTGCTCGAAAAACGAAAATAAATCTTTATTTATTATGCATTTTGCTCACTTTTTCGTACCTTCGCAGGCGGAAACATATAAAACAAAGAAAAGAATGACGATGGAATTTAAGGATTTGGTTCAGATGCGGCGGTCGCACCGTAAATTCACGGATGAGGAGATCGACTGTGAAGATGTGAAACTGATTTTGCGTGCGGCACTGATGTCGCCGACGTCAAAAGGTCAGCGTGGCTGGGAGTTTGTGGTGGTCGACGACAAGATGGACCTGGAAAAACTATCGGACGCGAAAGACTTGGGAGGGCAGTTTCTGAAGAATGCCCCGCTGGCTATTGTGGTGCTGGGCGATCCGATGCAGAACGATTGTTGGGTGGAGGACGGCTCTATAGCAGCCATCTCGATGCAGTATCAGGCAGAGGCGCTGGGATTGGGCTCGTGCTGGATACAGATGCGCGGACGCGGACTGACGGATGGCACCAGTGCTGACACAGTGATTCAGGGAGTGCTGGGCATTCCCGAGAACCTGTCGTGTCTGTGTATCCTGGCGTTAGGTCACAAGGCCGACGAGCGCAAGCCGCAGAACGAGGACAAGTTGAAGTGGGAGAACGTGCACTTGGACAAATACTAATCGATGAAAACTGTAATAATCGGCCGGGGACGGCTTGCAACGAATCTTGACAGGGCGCTGAGGCAGGCTGGTCATGAGGTGGCGAGCATCAACAGCCGTACGCTGGAGGGGTTGCCGTGTGAGGCGGACGTCTTTGTCATTGCTGTGAAGGACTCAGCACTGCAGGACGTCATCCGTGAAGCCACGAAGGGTAGGGAGGACCAACTGTTTGTGCATACGGCAGGGTCGATGTCGCTGAAGTTGTTCGAGGGCCACACTACGCGCTTTGGCGTGTTTTACCCCATGCAGACGTTCTCGAAGGAGCGCCAGGCGGACTTCAGCGTGATACCTCTGTTTTTGGAATCCGACGGCCCAGAGACAATGACTACGCTGCAGACGCTGGCCAGGAGCATCAGCGGCAGCGTGTATGAGCTGACTTCCGAGGAACGGAAACAGCTGCACCTGGCTGCGGTGTTTGCATGTAACTTCGCCAACCACTGTTATGACATGGCGGCATCGGTGTTGGAACAACATGGACTGCCATTCACGGTGATGCTGCCGTTAATCGACGAGACAGCACGCAAGGTGCACGAACTTCACCCGCGTCAGGCTCAGACGGGACCTGCCGTGCGCTACGACGAAAATGTCATTGGCATGCAAAGCAACCTGCTGGCTGAACTGCCTGACCTGCAGCGCATCTACCAGCTGATGTCGCAGCACATCCACGAGTATGCCACGCAACCAACCATTAATAAAGAACAAAACGAATAGTCATGATTGATTACAATCTGAAGAAAATAAGAACCATCATCTTCGATATAGATGGTGTGCTGTCGTCGGAAACTATTCCCCTGGGACTGGACGGTGTGCCCTGTCGGACGGTAAACATCAAGGACGGCTATGCCATCCAGTTGGCCATGAAAGTAGGACTCCGCATCGCCATCATCACCGGCTGCAAGGTGGAGTCGGTGGGCCTGCGCTACGAAGGCCTCGGTGTGGAGGATATCTATCTAGGGGCGGCAGTGAAGATTACGACCTACGAGGAATACATTGCGAAGTACGGCTACAAGGACGACGAGGTGATGTATATGGGCGACGACATTCCCGACTTGGAAATTATGCATCGTGTTGGCTGTCCTGTATGTCCGAAGGATGCTTGTCCTGAAATCAAGCAGGCAAGCATCTATGTAAGCGACTACTATGGTGGCAGGGGCTGTGGTCGTGATGTGATAGAACAGACGCTGAAGGCTCAGGGTAAGTGGTTGCAACAAGAAAACGCATTCGGATGGTGATGACGTTTGAAATTTGAAGTTTGATATTTGAAGTTTATGATTACCTATAAGATCATATTGGCATCGAATTCGCCGAGGCGGAAGGAGTTGTTGGCTGGTATCGACGTGCCTTTTGAGGTGCGCGTCATGGATGGCATTGACGAGAGCTATCCTAACACATTGCCAATTCAGGACATTGCCGAATATATAGCAAAGAAGAAGGCTACTGCCTATCGCGAGACGATGGCTGGTGACGAGTTGGTAATTACGGCAGATACCATCGTGGTCTTGGGTTCGAAGGTGATGGGTAAACCCCATGATGCCAATGAGGCTTCTTGCATGCTTCGACAGTTGAGTGGACAGACGCACCAAGTGATAACGGGTGTCACGCTGACTACCCAGGAACGCCAGATGTGTTTCTCGGTAGAGACCGATGTTACATTCAAAAATCTCAGCGACGAGGAGATAGACTACTATGTGATTCATTATCGCCCCTTCGATAAGGCCGGCGCCTATGGTATTCAGGAATGGATAGGCCACATTGGGGTGACGGGTATGAGCGGCAGTTATTTTAATGTCATGGGACTGCCCGTGCAACGAATCTATGAAGCACTGAAAACATTCGCGATATGAAGACACCCTACTATATGATTGAGGAGCAGCTGCTGCGCCGGAATCTGGCGCTGATCAGCGACGTTGCCCACCGTACTGATTCCGAGTGGATACTGGCCTTCAAAGCTTTTGCCCTGTGGAAGACATTCCCCATTTTCAAAGAATACATCCACTCAACGACGGCCAGCTCGCTGTCGGAAGCCCGTCTGGCTTTTGAGGAGTTTGGTGCGAAGGCGCACACCTATTCGCCAGCCTATAAGGACGATGAGTTCGACGAAATTGTGAGCTGTTCCAGTCATTTGACGTTTAATTCGATGAGCCAGTATGAACGCTTCCACCAGCGTGCAGCTGCCTGTTCCATCGGACTGCGTGTGAATCCGGAATATTCAGAGGTGGGTACGCTGTTGTATAATCCCTGTGCTCCGGGAACGCGTTTTGGTGTTACAGCCGACAAATTGCCCGAGCAACTGCCCGACGACATTCGAGGATTCCATTGTCATTGCCATTGCGAGAGTGGGGCAGATGTGTTTCAGCGTTCCCTGAAGCATATCGAGGAGAAGTTTTCACGGTGGTTTCCGCAACTGGAGTGGATTAACTTCGGAGGCGGACACCTGGTAACGCGTCGTGACTACGACATCGAGCTGCTGGTCAGCATGATGCAGGCATTCCATGCCCGCTGGCCACACCTGAAGGTCATCTTCGAACCCGGAAGCGCCTTTGCTTGGCAGACGGGTCCGTTGGTAGCACAGGTGGTGGACGTGGTTGAGGATAAGGGCATCCGTACGGCTATTCTTGACGTCAGCTTCACCTGCCATATGCCCGATTGTCTGGAAATGCCTTATTTCCCCGACGTGCGAGGTGCCGAGCATATTGAATCTGCTGCAGACGGTTCTCCCGTCTGCCTTGCCTCTCATCTCTACCGTCTTGGTGGCAACAGCTGTCTGTCGGGCGACTTTATGGGCTACTGGCAGTTTGACCATGAGTTGCAGGTAGGCGAGGAAATAATCTTCGAGGACATGATTCACTATACCACTGTGAAGACCAATACTTTTAACGGAATCGGTCATCCCGCTATTTGTATGCTTCGTAAGGATGGCACGTTGGAAGTACTTCGCAACTTCAGCTACGAAGACTATCGCGATAGAATGGATTAATGAGGTTCCGTTTTTTGCTATTCCATAGCAAAATGATTCATTTGCATAACTCCCAGAATGCTACGGCAGCAGCTGCTGCGACGTTCAGGGAATCAACCCCGTGGGCCATGGGGATGCGAACGGTATAGTCGGCATCGCTGATGGTCTGTTGGGGTAGACCGTCGCCCTCTGTACCCATGATGATGGCCAGCCGAGGTTCTGCTTTCAGACAGGCATCGTCCAACGCGATGCTTTGGTCGGAAAGTGCCATAGCCGCTGTGTGGAATCCATATTCGTGCAACGAGGCAATAGGTGCGTCGAGCCACGTCCAAGGCACGAGGAACACACTACCCATCGAGACGCGTACGGCTCGTCGGTTCAGCGGGTCGCAGGTGTCGCGGGTCAGCAGCACGGCATCGATGCCCAGTGCTGCTGCAGAACGGAAGATAGCCCCGATGTTGGTGGTATCTGTGACGGCTTCGATGACCACGACACGGCGGGCATCGCGGAGAAGGTCTGCAAGGTTGGGGAACGGTCGACGGTGCATGGCACACAGCACGCCACGTGTCAGGGTGTAGCCCGTCAGTTGAGCGAGCAGTTCGCGACTACCAGTAAAAATAGGTACGCGCGAGGATAATCGTTCGATGATATCACGGGCATCACCCTCGATATGTTTCTTTTCACAAAGTAGGGACATGGGTTCCCACCCGGCGTCGAGCGCTACACGGATGACTTTGGGGCTCTCGGCAATGAACAAGCCTTTGTCGGGCTCCAGTTCCATGCGCAATTGTGCCTCGGTGAGTCGGCTGTATGGACTGACGCGAGGGTCGTCGAGGGAGGTGATTTCTGTCATTATAGAAATAGCGCTACCAGATAGTCAATGATGTCGCGGGCAACGTCCTGCTTGGACTTGCGCTCGAAATCCCGCAGACCTGAAGACGAGATGATGCTAATCTTGTTTTCGTCAGACTGGAAGCAGGTACCTTCGTTGCGTAGCGAGTTCAGCACGATAAAGTCAAGGTTCTTCTTTTGTAGCTTCTTCTGTGCATTGGCCTGTTCGTCGTTGGTTTCCAATGCAAATCCCACCAATACTTGCCCCTCGCGCTTCATGTGTCCCAGTTCAGCGGCAATGTCGGGGTTGGGCGTCAGACGAAGCACCAGTTCGTCGCCTTCGCGCTTGATCTTCTGTGTAGCCATCTGTTTAGGACGGAAGTCAGCTACAGCAGCACAGAGTATAGCACCATCACATTGGGGAAATATCTTGGTAGCAGCGTCATACATATCCTGACAGCTCTCCACGTTAATGCGGTCGATTTGTTGTGAGGCGATAGGAGACAATTGTGCGCTGACGGGTCCTGCGATGAGTGTGACCTTGGCTCCACGACGTACGCACTCCTCGGCCAGGGAAAAACCCATCTTGCCGCTGGAGTAGTTGCCGATGAAACGAACTGGGTCTATCTTCTCGTGAGTGGGTCCGGCCGTAATCATAATATGCTTGCCCTGCAAATCCTTCTTCTCAAAGAAATGATCCAGACAGGCCACAATCTGCTCAGGTTCCTCCATGCGGCCCTTGCCTTCGAGTCCGGAAGCGAGGAAACCACTCTGAGGTTCTATAATATGATTGCCGAAATCCTTCAGGCGCTGCAGGTTCTGTTGCGTGGTAGGATGCTGGTACATGTCGAGGTCCATAGCTGGTGCAACGAACACGGGAGCCTTCATGGATAAGTAGGTTGTTATCAGCATATTGTCGGCAATGCCATTGGCCATCTTTCCCAATGTTGATGCCGTACAGGGTGCGATGAGCATGGCGTCGGCCCACAGCCCCAGCGACACATGAGAGTGCCACGTGCCGTCGCGCTGTGAGAAGAATTCGCTGATGACGGGTTTTTGTGTCAGCGCCGAGAGTGTAATCGGGGTGATGAACTCCTTACCGGCAGGCGTGATGACTACCTGTACCTCGGCTCCTGCCTTGACAAGGGCGCGGATGATGAGACAGGCCTTATAGGCGGCTATGGAACCTGTAATGCCTAATACGATTTTCTTTCCTTTGAGCATGGTTGTTATTTGATGAAGAAACGGGGCCGAAACCCCGTTTCACAATTTATTTGTTGGCTTCGCGTAGGCGAATGCGGGTCAGTACCTGTTTAGTATTATAGGTGAAATCACCGGCAAGAATCCAGCTGTAGTAGCCAGGATCCATCTGCAGTACTTTTGTAACAGGGAGTCCCTTGTGCTTACCAAAGTTGAAAACCTCAGTACGTACACCATCGACCTCGCCCCAGACGATGCGCCCTGCAAAGTCGACATTGTCGTTCTGCTTCGAGAATTCTGCAAGCTTGTCCATATCGTTCTCGAGCACCTTCTCGGGATCCTCGTTGGCACCCGGGGCATACTTGTCGAGCTCGCCCATCAGCACGCGATAGGTGGCTTCGGTATCCTGGTCGGCACGATGAGCCTCGAAGTCGTCCTCCATCTTGCGGCCACAGTAGAACTTGTAGGCCGAGGCCAGATTGCGGCGTTCCATCTTCTTGAAGATGGTGCATGCGTCGATGAGGCGGCTCTTCGAGAAGTCGAAGTCTATGCCGGCACGTAGGAACTCTTCAGCCAGCAGAGGAACATCGAAGAAGTTGGAGTTGAAGCCAGCGATGTCGCTGCCCTTAAAGATTTCTTCCAGTTTCTTAGCCAGCTGTTTGAAGGTGGGCTTGTCCTTCAAATCGTCGTCGGTGAATCCGGTGAGTTGGGTGATAAACGGATCAAGGAATTTCTCGGGATTGATGAGTTCGTTACCCCTTTCCTCACGTCCGTCGGGATATACCTTAATATATGATATCTGGATGATACGGTCTTTGACAAGGTCAAGACCAGTAGTCTCTACGTCAAAAACGACGAGTGGTTTCTGTAAGTTCAGTTTCATAATGTCTCCTTACTTCTTCGCTTCTTAATCATTGATCAGCATGGGCATCATCAGCATCAGGACATCCTGATTCTCAGGCTGTTCGCTGGGCAGTACGAGTCCGGCACGGCTGGGATCTGCCAGCTGAATGAGTACGTCGGTGCAGTCGAAATTGTTGAGAATCTCAATGAATGAAGAACCCTTGAAACCAATGCTCATGGGCTGGCCGTCATACTGGCAGGCCATTCGCTCGGTGGCAGTCTTTGAGAAGTCGTAGTCCTCGGCATCCAACTGCAGCGTGCCACCCTCGACATGGAAACGGATCAGGTTGGAAGAGTCGTTGGCAAAAGGCTGTACTCGACGCAAGGCAGCCAAGAGTCCGAGACGGTCGACGGTGAGCTGGTTGGGGTTACTCTGGGGAATGACAGAGTTGTAGTTGGGATAGCGGCCTTCGATGAGACGGCAGGTAATCTCACCGTCACCAAAGTCAATCTGGGCATTGCGCTCGTCGAAACGGATGATGACGTCCTCGCCGTCCTTACCCAGCAGATTCTTCAGCAGCGAAGCGGGCTTCTTAGGCAAGATGAACGAGGCGGGCTGCTCGCTGCGGATATTCAGAATCTTGTTGCGAACCAGCTTGTGGCCATCGGAGGCTACTACAGCCAGATATTCGGGGGTAAGGTCGAAATAGATGCCGTTCATGACGGGACGTAGCTCGTCCTGGGCAGTAGCAAACAGCGAGCGGTTGATGTTCTCGGCCAGCAGGGCATTGGCGATGACAATCTCGGTGGCATTGTCGCTGATGCTCTGGGTGGCGGGATATTCGTCAGCACTCTCGACGGGCAGTGAGAACATACCGTTCTGATAACTAATCTTGGCGATGTTAACCTGCAGGTCAACGTCGAAGGTGATGGGCTGCTCGGAGAATCCCTTGACAGCTTCGAGTAAATCGTGATTGCCAACGGCAAAGCGTCCGTTACCGTCGCTTTCGGTCAGAACAACCTCTGTTTTCATGACGTTCTCGCTGTCGGATGCCGTCAGTCGGAGTACGTTGTCCTGAACGTCGAACACGAAGTCTGCCAAGATAGGAAGAGAATTCTTGCTGTTGATGACTCTTGAAAGAGCGTTAAGCTTGCTGCTAAGTGCAGTACTGGATACTGTAAATCTCATTTGTATTTCTGTTTTTAGTTTAAATTCTTCTAATTGAGCACAAAAATACAAAAACTATTGCTCAATTGCAAAAATATTTGGCGAAAAATGCTCTTTTTTAATTTATTTTCCGTAATTTCGCAATCTGAAAGCAAAAAACAACAAATAAAACAACAATTATTATTATGGAATTAACAGGAAGAATCATTGCCGTATTACCGGCTAATAGTGGTGTCTCGCAGCGCACGGGTAACTCGTGGATGTCGCAGGAGTATGTTATCGAAGTTCCTGGACAGTATCCTCGCAAGTGTCTGTTCCGCATCTTTGGCGAAGACCGTATCAAGCAGTTTAACATTCAGATGAACGAAGATCTTACCATCCAGTTCGATATTGATGCCCACGAGTATAATGGACGTTGGTTCAACGAAATCCGCGCCTATAATGTTGTTCGTGGTGCTGCTCCCGTTGCTGTAGCTCCCGAGGCTGGTGCTGCTCCCTTTGCTCCGCAGCAGTCTGCTCCTGCAGCAAATGCCAATGTTGCTCCGTTCCCGCCGGCACAGGAACCTGCTGAAGGTTCTACCGACGATCTGCCCTTCTAAGAAGGACCGTGTTGGTTGACAGAAAAGAATAAGTCCAAGACGCGAGTTGTTGCTCCAGTCTTGGACTTTTTCTATGATTATATCTTTATATTCTATTGATGCTACGAAGTATTGTCTTAACTTCTTTAACTTCTTTAACTCCAATAATTATTATTTCAGTTGTTCGGCCACGAATGTCTCCAATTGTTCGCCACGCAGACCGCGACGCAGGATGGTGCCGTTTTGGTCGACGACGATGGTGTGAGGAATGCTGGTCACCTGGAAATGCTGGGCAATCTCGTTGTCCCAACCCTTCAGGTCGCTCATCTGCGGCCAGGTGAATCCCAGGGCCTCGGTACCTTTCTTCCAGGCATCAGCATCGTTGTCCAGCGAGATGCCCACAATGCCCAGACCTTTTGACTGGTACTTGTCGTACATCTGCATCATGAAAGGCATCTCCTGACGGCAGGGGCCGCACCACGATGCCCAGAAGTCGATGACAGTAATCTTGTTTTTCTTGACTTCTTCCATCAGACTGATTTCCGTACCATCGAGAGCCCGTTGCGTGAAGTCCTGGATGCTAGAACCCTCAGCGGTGCTGGCTGCTGCGGAGATGGCTTGCTCCAACTGCATGATAGCCGGACGTACTCGCATCTCGGCAGGTAGTTCCTTGATGAGTCGTGCACGGTCCTCGTTGCTGATGAGTTCCTCGGGATAGTAGGTCAAGAGGAAATAGCCGAATTCGTTGTCGATATTCTTCTCGGCCGTTTTGACGACGATGTCAGCAAAACGCTGATTCAGGCGGTCAATCTGCTCCATGCCTTTCTGCTGCTCTTCCTCAGGCATGTTGTTGGCATAGATGTGCTCGGCGATGCGGTTAATCTCTTTACCGATGGACATCACGCTGTCGTTCAGCGTCTGCCACTGGTTGTTGCAGTATGTACCGCTAACCCGCGAACCGCCAGGCTGTTCCGTCAGCTGGATAGTAATCGTGCCGGGCTCCAGGAAGAATGCAGCATTGATTTCGTTTCTGGCTGCACTATATACCATGCAAAGAGCTGTAGAGTCGACCTCGCCTTTGAGTTCAAACTTTCCGTCTTTGATGATGATGGTGTCGCCAGGGATACCTGTCAGCAAATCGCTGGTGACAAAGAGCGTGTCTCCGTCTGCCAAGCCCTCTACAGAACCACTGAGCTTATAGCTGTTCGACTGGCAGGAGGCCAGCAGGACAGCACTAAATAATATACTGACTAGAGATGCTTTCATTATTAATAACTCTACGGATTGTTTCTGCAAATAGGTCGGCCACGCTGAGCTGCTTAACCTTTGCACAACGCTGGGAGTAGGGGATGGAGTCGGTAAAGACAATCTCCTCGAGTGCCGAGTTCTGTACGCGCTCGCTGGCAGGACCACTCATCACGCAGTGTGAGGCGCAGGCCCGAACGGTCTTGGCACCAGCTTCCTTCATGATGTCGGCAGCCTTGGTAATGGTACCGGCAGTGTCGACCATATCGTCGATGATGACCACGTTCTTACCTTCGACATCGCCAATGATCTGCATGGAAGAAACGACATTGGCACGGGCACGGGTCTTGTTGCAGAGTACCAGCGGACAACCCAGGTATTTTGCATAGGTGTTGGCGCGCTTCGAACCACCTACATCAGGCGAAGCAATGACGAGGTCCTCCAAGTGCAGACTCTGCAGATAGGGCAGGATGACGTTCGAGGCGTAGAGATGGTCGACGGGAACATTGAAGAATCCCTGAATCTGATCAGCGTGTAGGTCCATCGTGATGACGCGGTTGACCCCAGCAGCACTCAGCAGGTCGGCCACCAGTTTTGCACCAATGCTGACACGGGGCTTGTCCTTGCGGTCCTGACGGGCCCATCCGAAGTAGGGGATGACAGCGTTGATGGTACGGGCTGAAGCACGCTTTGCAGCATCGATCATCAACAGCAACTCCATCAGATTGTCAGAGTTGGGGAATGTGCTTTGTACGAGGAAGATGTCGCGGCCGCGAATGCTTTCTTCGTATGATACGGCAAACTCGCCGTCAGAAAACTTTGTGATGAGCAGTTCTCCGAGCGGACAACCAAGGCTTTGGCAGATTTTCTCTGCGAGGTACTTCGTAGCAGTACCAGAAAACACCATGTAGTTTTTGTTGTTCATAGTTTATCCTATCGCTTTACGTAGTTTCGAAAAATGGTCAATCAGGGCCTGATAGTCCAGTTCCTGATGAATGTTGAACCGATTCCAGAGGTCGCCGCTGATGACGATGCCTCCGAAGCCTAATTCCTTGGCCAGTTTGACATTGTCCAGATTCATACCTCCCAAGGCATAAACGTGACGGTCGATGAGTCCACGACGCGATGCCTCCTTGAGTTGCTCGATGGTGAACGAACTCTTCTGGTCTGGCTCCGTCTGACTATCGAAAATATACTTCAGCAGTACATAGTCGGCATTCTTCTTAGCCTCTTTCAGCAGGTCCAGATGGGTGCATGTGCGGCTGATGTGCCCGCGGTAGCCTTTAGGAGCCGGTGTGGACTCGTCGTCAATATGGATGCCATGCAACTTGTATTCTTCTTTGAGGTAGAAATTGTCGTGAACGGTAATCTTCGAGTAATAATTGTCAGGGAGCAGTGTCAGCAACCGCTCTGAATAGACGGGTTCTGACCCCGGCTTATACAGATGCAGATTGTCCAATCCCTCCTCGAAGAGCGACGTCAGGATTTTGTCTTCCTCCACGAAGAACGTGGGTTGTGTCATGAGAACGAGTTTCATGCCTCTTAGTTTGCTGATTCGAATTCTTTCAGGAAACGGACATCGTTCTCAGAGAACATGCGGAGGTCTGAAACACGATATTTCAGGTTGGTGATACGCTCGACACCCATGCCGAAAGCGTAACCGCTGTACTCCTTGGAGTCGATGCCGCACTCTTCCAGCACATTCGGGTCAACCATGCCACAGCCCAGAATCTCTACCCAGCCGGTATGCTTGCAGAAGCCGCATCCCTCGCCACCGCAGATGAAACACGAAATGTCCATCTCGGCACTGGGTTCTGTGAACGGGAAGTAGCTGGGGCGCAGACGAATCTGCGTGTCAGGACCGAACATCTCACGGGCGAACGACAGCAGCACCTGCTTCAGGTCTGTGAACGACACGTTCTTGTCGATATACAATCCCTCTACCTGGTGGAAGAAACAGTGTGCACGGGCGGTAATGGCCTCGTTACGATAGACGCGGCCCGGGCAAATCACACGGATGGGTGCCGTCAGCTTGCCGTCTTCGGTGTGCATGTTTTCCATTACACGGGCCTGAACGCTCGATGTGTGCGAGCGCAACAGGATGTTCTTGGTGACATCGTTGGGATGCTGCGATACGAAGAAGGTGTCCTGCATGTCGCGGGCAGGGTGATCGGCCGCAAAGTTCATCTTCGTGAACACGTGCAAATCGTCCTCCACCTCGGGACCGTCAGCCAGCACAAAGCCCATGCGCGAGAAGATATCGATAATCTCGTTGGTCACAATGGTCAGCGGGTGACGGGTACCTAATTGAATAGGATAGGGGGTGCGCGTCAGGTCGATTCCCTCGCTGTCACCTTCCTGAGTCTCAGTCTGTTCCTTCAGTTGGTTAATCTTTTCCAGAGTTATCTGCTTCAGCTCGTTGATTTTCATACCTACCGTTTTCTTCTCATCGGCAGCAACCGTGCGGAAGTCATTCATCAACTCGGAAATCAGTCCTTTACGACTGAGGTATTTCAAGCGCAGTTGTTCTACTTCTTCTGCGTTTTGTGCACTGAGTGTCTGTACTTCTTTCAGAAGTTCGTCAATCTTGTCAAGTATCATACTTTTGTATATAGAATTCTATTTCGCCTGCAAAGGTACGAATAAGCGAGCAAAAATGCAAATTTATTTGCAATTTTTCGAGCGAGAGTACCTTCGACCGTCAGGTCAAAGTAGTGAAAATCGAGCGAAAAACCAAATTTATTTGGGATTTATTATTTTCGCCATTTGCTCCTGCAACTCTTTGGCTTTCTGTGCTGCCACATCGGCAAAGTCCGCACCGTTGCTGGCATAGATAATGCCACGCGACGAGTTGACTAGCAGGCCCACGTCACCAGGTATCATGCCGTATTTGCACACTTCTTCAAGTGAGCCGCCCTGAGCGCCGACGCCGGGAACCAGCAGGAAGTGGTTGGGCACAATCTTTCGAATATCCTCAAACATGCGGCCCTGCGTGGCACCGACCACATACATCATATTCTCGTCGTTGCCCCATTGCTGCGAGGTCTTCAGCACCTTTTCAAACAGGCGCTCGCCCTGTGCATCTTCCGTCAGTTGGAAGTCGTGTGAGCCTTTATTCGAGGTCAGCGCCAGCAGGATGACCCACTTGCCTTCATAGCCGAGGAAGGGCGTTACACTGTCCTCACCCATATAAGGTGCAACGGTCAGCGCATCGACCTGTGTGTCGCCTTCGAAGAAGCTGCGGGCATACATCGCCGAGGTGTTGCCAATGTCTCCGCGTTTGGCGTCGGCAATGATGAAGTGGTCGGGATGCTCCTTGTTGAGATGCTTGATGAGCGCGTCGTAAGCCTTCAAACCTGGAATGCCGTAGGCCTCGAAGAAT